>Ga0157380_10000110_pt1 | contig 44612 bp, 37 predicted proteins | sample S35metaG_FD_119757 | JGI IMG/M metagenome (GOLD analysis project Ga0157380, IMG submission 119757) | Switchgrass rhizosphere microbial communities from Kellogg Biological Station, Michigan, USA - S3-5 metaG | ecosystem: Host-associated > Plants > Roots > Rhizosphere > Soil | place: USA...
CCCAACGTAGTGACCAATCCATTTCCGACGGTCGGCGCATTTCTCGGCGGCGACAGCACGTCGCGTGAATATGCCTTCAACACCACCAACAATGGCGGCGTGCGTGTTCGCGACGATCGGCTGCCGGAGACGGACGGCAACGGCACGGGTGATCGCTACAATTTCCCGGTTACCAATTTCCTGCTGACGCCGGCCGAGCGCATCAATCTCGGCGCGTTCGGTCACCTGAACCTGTCGGACCAGGTGACGGCGTACCTGGACGTGATGTATGTCGACAGCCGCAACTCCAACCAGCTGGCGCCGACACCGGCTACGGTAGTGCCTTTCGATCCCAACAGCGCGTTATTGTCGGATCAAGCACGTGCATTGCTCGCCGCGCGCCCGGATCCGAACGCTCCGGGATTCCTCACTCGCCGCATGGTCGAAGTCGGCGCACGCTTGCAGGAGAACAATTCCAAGCTCCAGCAGATCACCGTAGGATTGCGCGGTTCGCTACCCGTCAAGGACTGGGCATACGACGTCTACTACGAGCATGGCAAGAACGACTTCACCAACATCACGCACAACGACGTGTCGCGATCGAAGTTCAGCGCCGGCATTTCCGGTTGCCCGGCTGTCTACAAGCAGTTCGTGCCCACCTGCGTTCCGGTGCAGGCCTTCGGCGTTGGCTCCATCACGCCCGCCATGGCGGATTTCATTCGCCTGGATTTCACCGACTCGACGGTCTTCGAGCGCAACATGGTGAGTGCCGTAGTGAACGGCAGCGTGGTGGACCTGCCCGCAGGGCCGCTGGGATTCGCGTTAGGCCTGGAATATCGCGAAGACAGTTCGGATTTCGTTCCGGACCTGGCCAAGAAGCAGGGCGACATTCTCGGCTTCAACGCGGCGCAGCCGGTCAAGGGCAAGTTCGACGTGAAGGAAGTGTTCGTTGAAATGGGCGTGCCTCTGCTCTCCGACCTGCCGGCGGTGCATTCGTTGAATCTCGATACGGGCGTGCGTTACTCGGATTACTCCTCGATCGGCAAGGTCGCGTCCTACAAGGCGGGACTCGACTGGGCCCCTGTGTCGTCGTTGCACCTGCGAGGCATGTATCAGCGTGCCGTGCGGGCGCCGAGCGTGTTCGAGCTGTTCCAGGCTGGCGATCAAGGCTTCCCGCAGATCTCGGATCCCTGTGCTTCGCGGCTTGCCAACGGCCGCGCGCAAACCGTATCTGCCGCCACCGCCGCCTTCTGCAAAAACACGTGGGGCATCGACTCGGCGACCTACGCGCAGGGTAACGCGCAAGTGGAATCGTTCTTCTTCGGCAATCCCACGCTGGGCGAAGAGACTTCCGACACCTACACCTTCGGCATCGCGATGTCGCCCGACGCTATTCCGGGCCTGCAGCTCTCCGTCGACTACTACGACATTCGCGTGAAGGGTTACGTGAACGCTCTCGAAGGCGGGGCCACCGGCATCGTGCTTAATTGCTACGCGTCAGGAGACATCAACAGCAACGCCTGTTTCAGCGACCAGTTGAACCAGCCGCTCGTGTATCGCGACGCGGTGGGAGATCTCAAGACGCGCGTACCCATCGGCAACCTGTCAGCGCTCGAATCCAGCGGTGTCGATGCCAGCATCGCGTATCCGATCCCCTTGCCGTTCGCCAGCGGACCGTTCGGGCAATCGCTCGATGTGCGGCTGTTGGTAACATGGCTCGGCAAATGGGAGCTCGACGATGTCGACTACGCAGGGACCATCGGCGGCTACAACCTCAACGGCGCGTTTCCCAAGTACAAGGGCAACGTGCGCTTCGGCTATCGTGTCGGACCGGTGAACTTTAGTTACGACCTGCAGTACATCGATGCCATGGACAACCAGGGCAACATTCCCGCGTTCGAGGACGGCGGCTACCTGGGCGTCAAGAGCACCATCTACCAGGACCTGAGTGCGCAGTGGGCCATCAACGACATGCTGGAGCTGAACGTTGGCGTGCGTAATCTCGCCGACGTGCAGCCGAAGTTCTTCGATGTCCCCATCGACCAGAACACCGATCCGTCCACGTACGACATGCTCGGCCGTTTCTATTTCGGCTCGCTGCGAGCCAAGTTCTGAGGCGACCGGGCGAGAGATTCCAGCGACTGCGATCGCTGGAGACATTGGTGCCGGCCGACCGGGAGTCGTCCGGCGCCTTTTTTCCCGACATGCGAGGAGGCAAATTATTCACATGCAGTGAAACCCTGAAGCCCCTTAGGCGCACATACCGGCTGACACCCGATCGTCAACGCAAACTGTTGGCGTGGCGCGTCTGCGTGCCCTTGCGTAAGTCTAGGTACCTGCGATGCGCAATCTGGGTGGGGTTCCCGATTTGCCGCTGCGGGCGTCGTTCTATCGTTCCGAACGTCGCTTGGGTCGTGCGGCAGGAGATTCCACATGGCTGCTGCCAGTTGCGAAAGGATTGAAGAGGACTTCTCGAGCCTGATCCAGGCTGCCAACGTCGGCGATGGGCGCGCACGCCATCGCCTGTTTGCCGTGTTCTACAATGAACTGCACCGCATGGCGACGCGCGAACTACGGCGTAACAGTGCCATGACGCTCACGCCGACCACGCTGTTGCACGAGACCTTCCTGAGCCTGTCGATGCGGGACTCGGCGGAATTCGACGATCGTTCGCGATTCATGGCCTATGCAGCGCGGGCCATGCGAGGACTCATCATCGATTATCTGCGTCGTGGCAACGCGCAGAAACGCGGTCGCGAGTTCGAGATCACCTCCCTGCCAGAAGACTCGTTGCCGGCCCGGCAGAGCGACCTGGAAGTCGAACAATTGCACGAGGCTCTCGACATGCTGAGCGTGCTGGACGCACGACTGGCCGAGTGCGTCGACCTGAAATTCTTCTGTGGGCTGTCGTTCGGCGACATTGCGCAACTGTGGCAAGTCTCCGAGCGCACCGTACAGCGCGATTGGGACAAGGCGCGGTTGCTGCTCAACCGACTGATCAGCGGCCTGTCCGTCGATGCACCATGCCTGCCGTAACCGGACAGGTGCGCGAGCCGCTGGCGTGGCAGAAAATCGCTCCCTTTCTCGACCGGGCACTGGACCTCGAAGCGCACGAGCGCAAACGCTGGCTCGCGGAGATTACTACCGATCAGCCCGAGATCGCCGAGTCGCTGCGGCAACTACTGGAAGACTACGATGACCTGAACCGGCGCCGCTTTCTCTCCGGCTCCGCCGTCGCCACCGAGCACGAAACCGGCTTCGAGGAATGGTTGCAGTTGTCCGCTTCGAAAGACGCGAGCGATGTTGTGAGTGCAATCAGGCAAGTAGTACGCGGCAGAGGCGGGCCCGCGCCGGGCCTGGCGGCTGGCAGCATCGTCGGACCGTATCGACTGATTCGCGAGATCGGCCAGGGCGGAATGAGTTCGGTGTGGCTGGCCGAGCGTTGCGATGGACAGTTGCAACGCGAAGTGGCGTTGAAGCTTCCGTTCGAAGGGCCGCGTCGCGCACAGCTTGCCGAACGCTTCAAACGGGAATGCGACATTCTCGCGACGCTTACCCATCCCAACATTGCGAGACTCTACGATGCAGGCGTCTGCGCCAGCGGCCAGCCGTATCTCGCGATGGAATATGTGCGAGGGTTGGCGCTGACGAATTACTGCGACGACGCTCGCCTGTCGCTTCGGGAACGGCTCGGAATTTTTCAGCAGGTGACGGCGGCAGTCGAGTTCGCCCACTCGCAGCTGGTCCTGCATCGCGACCTGAAACCCTCGAACATGATGGTGACCGCAGACGGCAGGGTGGTGCTGCTCGACTTCGGCGTCGCGAAGCTGTTGTCGCCGGCGGAGATCCCGGATACGCCATTGACGGAAATGGCGGGACGCATGTTCACGCCCGACTACGCATCGCCGGAGCACATCGATGGCAAGCTTCTCGGTACGCCATCGGATGTCTATTCGCTCGGAGTGTTGCTGTATGAATTGCTCGTCGGCAGGCGACCGTTCGTGTCGCATCACGGCTCGCGACGCGACCTGGAAACCGCCATTCTCAGCGAGGATCCGGTGCCGCCGAGCCAGGCGCCGATAACGAGCAAGACGGCGGAGGCACGGAACACTACCGTGCGAAGGCTCTCGCAGGCGCTCGAAGGAGATCTCGATGCCGTCGTGCTGAAGGCATTGGCGCGCAATCCTGCCGAGCGTTATTCATCGGGTGGGGCGCTCGCCCAGGACATCGCCAATCACCTGGATGATCTACCGGTCACTGCACAACCGCCGCGTCCCTGGTATCGATTCCGGCGTTTCGTCGCTCGTCATCGTACTCAAGCATCGGCTGCCGCGGTTGCTTTGCTGGCGATCGTTGCCGGTGCTGCGACGACTGCTTGGCAAGCGCGGGCGGGAGGCCAGGAACGCAATCGTGCCGTAGCGTTGGCGTCGCGCAATGCCGCGATCAATGAATTTCTCAGCATGCTGATCACGGACGCAGCGGCCAGCAACAAGCCGGTGACCGTCAAGCAGATACTGGATCGCAGCGAACGGCTGGCGCAGGCGGATACCAGCGGCAGCGAAGAAGATCGAGCGGCAGTGTTGAGTGTCATCGCGGCTCAGTACCATGCGCTTGCAGATACCGATCGCGCCGCCGGCCTGTTGTCGCGTGCGTTGCTGCTGCTGCACGATACCAAGGACCTGGGATATCGCTCGCAGCTGATCTGTGCGCATGCCGTTGCCAAAGCAACCATGCATAGTATCGAGTCTGCAGCCGCCATCATCGATCGGGAACTCGCGACCGGAATCGACCCTGAAAACGCCGCCTATTGCCTGATGTATAGAGCCTATCTCGCACAGGACAGCGGGGACGCGGAAGGTACGCTGCGGTTCGCTCAACAGGGGCTGGAGCAATACTATGCCGGTCCCAAAACCTCGGCGGCCGACGAAGGCCTGTTGCTCGGCGTGGTCGGCCGCGGCTACCAGCTGAATGGCCGGAATGCAGAAGCCGATCGCTCCTATCGCCTGGCCATGCAGAAGTATGTGGCTCTGGGCAGGGACGGCACTCCCAACGCCATCAGCGTACGCAACAATTGGGCGCTGGTTTCGATGGCGGCTGGCGTGCCGCAGCAGGCGCTGGAAAAATTCGACGGCATCCTGCGGGCCCTCGCTGACCGCGATCCGGAAAGCCAGCCGCCATCCTACGTGCTGGCGAATCGCGCCCGGGCGCTGGAACAGACCGGACGTTACCAGGAAGCGCGCTCCCTGTTCACTGCCGGATTGGCAGTGTCGAAACAGCAGAACAATGTCGATTGGCAACTGCGTTGCCTGATCGGGCTCGTGTCCACTTCGGTTGCACTTCACGACCGTAGTGCAGCTGCCGGCTATGTTCAGGAAATGTCGGCAACACTGCAGCAGGATGGGATCGACAGCGGGCCGACGTTCCAAGGGGTCGAGGTCGCGGCGGGCAAGTACGCCCTTGAACATGGCGATATCGACGCCGCGGGAACGCATTTTTCCCGGGCTGTGGAACAGAAGGGCGGAACGGGCGCAACGCGGATCGCTGCGTTGCTGGGACAAGCTGAAGTTGCGTTGCTGCTGAACAATCCGGCCGAGGCGGAGGGCGCTGCTCGAACTGCTCTCGAGTTGTCTAGATCCGCGCAAAGCGAATCCAAGTACTCGAACCTTACCGGTCTCTCGTGGCTGATGCTGGGACGTGCGTTGCATGCACGTCATGGCAATGCCAGCGTAGAGAGTGCTTACGAAGCTGCCGTCGCGCATCTTTCCAACACCGTCGATCCCGATCATCCGGAGTTGCGGCGAGCGCGGGCATTGCTCGCCGGCACCATCTGATCGAGCGCAGCAGCCGACCATGACCGATGTCGCGTTTCGCAGCGGAATTTCGATTCCTGCAAGGGACGAGCTGACGGCCGGAATCCATCGATGCTAAGAATTCGCAGTACCGACGATCCAACGACCTTGAGTGCGGCGCGACGGCTGATGCGATCTCACTATCACGCGGGATCGAATATGCACGATGCCGCTGAAGTCGAGCGCATCGTCGCGGCGTTGCCGTCGCCGTATGTCATTCCTTCCGGCACGCTGTGGGTTGCCTGGCGTGCCACGGATGCGCTTGGGTGCGCTGCTATCCAGGAAATCAGCCCGCGCCTCGCTGAACTCAAGCGCATGTATGTGCGTCCGGACGTTCGTGGTTTCGGCGTTGGAAAATTCCTGACAGAGCATGCGTTGGCCTGTGCCCGGGTGCGTGGGTATCGGAAGATTCGATTGGGGACGCTGGTGACGGCTCATGCCGCGCAGAAGTTGTATGAGAGTTATGGATTTCGGCGGATCAAGCCTTACCGGGAGGGCGAGTTCGGCGGAACGTTATTCTACGAACTGAATCTCTGAGCGAATGCGGGTTGTTGCGTGCGATGAGCCGGTCGCAGTTGACACCAGGACGGCGACGTTTTATTCAGGCGTCATGCTGTCACCATTTCATCTCGCGATTCCCGTTCACGATCTCGCCGCGGCCCGGCGGTTCTACGGCAGTTTGTTCGGCTGTCCCGAGGGACGCAGTTCCAGCGACTGGGTGGATTTCGATTTCTTCGGTCACCAGTTGGTCGCGCACCTGGATCCAAACCGGCAAGCCCATCACGTCAACGACGTGGATGGCAAACATGTCCCGGTGCCGCATTTCGGCGTCGTGCTGGAGTGGGAACAATGGCATGCGCTGTCATCGCGGCTCACGTCGGCTGACGGGTCGGGCGCGATTCGCTTCGTGATCGAGCCCGGGATTCGCTTCCGTGGGGAAGTGGGCGAACAGGCCACCATGTTCCTGCTCGATCCATCGGGCAATGCCATCGAGTTCAAGGCATTCAAGGATCCATCGAAGCTGTTCGCGAAGTAGCCTGTGCCGCGCGATTTCGATTGCGATGTGCAGTCAGTCACCCGAACCGGAGAATGGATTTACACACCGCACCCCGGTCGGCTCGTAGTGTGAGGTGTTACGGGTGACGACTGTCAGGTCGTAGATCAGCGCCGTCGCGGCGATTTGTTTATCCAGCGGGTTCTCGGCATTGGGCACACGCAGCCTGCCCCAGACCTGGGCGATCAACTCATCGAACGGCAGGATTTCGTTGTCGAAGTCCGTCGTCAGGCGTTCCAGCCATTTCTCCAATTGCACCGCCTGGGGACTATCGCCGCGATATTTCATGCGCTCGACTCCCTGCCGCAGCTCGCCGATCGTGATAGCAGAGAGAAAGAGCGTCGAGTCGTCGCGAGACGCGTTCGCGAAGAAGCTGCGTACTCCTGCGTTGGCCTTTTCGCCTTTTCTCAGCTCGCTGATGACGTCCGTGTCGATCAGGTACATGGGTCAACCTCGTGTATCGGACTGCTCGCGAACGAAATCCTCATCGGTACCGACTGGGGGGATGGTTGCCAGCACGTCTGCCAGGCTACGCCGACGCGGACCATGCAAGGCGGCCTGCAGGATCTCGCGGTGCTCCTGTTCGGCGCTGCGATTGTGTTTGGCTGCGCGCTGTTTCAATGCCTTCACCAAGTCATCCGTTAGATTGCGGACCATCAGTTGCGCCATGGGCCCCTCTCCTCGAAACCAGCAATGCTAGCAATGCTAGCGTGCCGCCCCCGAACGTGCAAGCATTGCTAGCACCGACCCGCAGACTGCACTTCGCTCAGCCAGATCCTAGCGATACGGGCGGCAGCGAAGAGGTGAAATTACGGGGGAAAATGCGGAGAAATGCGCGGTTTGGAGGAGAGCAGTCCTGAAGGCCTGCTCGACACGCGCTAGTGAATCGAAAGTCGCTAGGTGCAGCCGGATAGCTGCACCTGGCGATAGCGAGGATCGGCCCGCAGTCGACTATTAGAGGGGGCGGGCGAGCGGTACCGAGGCCGGGCTGGTATTCAGCCTGGCGAGCAGCTTGTCCGCCGCGGTTGTCTTCGGCTGGGCAGCCTCGGCGCGCACGATGGCTGCCGACTGGTTGTCCTTGCTGAAAGCACCCGAGACGGCAGCGCCGAGCATCGCTGCTACGCCTACCGCCATGAGGATCTGTTTTTTCATAGCTGCAGCTCAGGCCGCAACGACCAGAGGGCGCTTGGTGTGCGACAGGCCATCGGCCAGGGTCACCAACGGGCGCTTGGTATGGGACAAGCCGTCGGCCAAAGTAACCAGAGGACGCTTGGTGTGTGACAGGCCATCAGCCAGAGTCACCAGCGGGCGCTTGGTGTGGGACAAACCATCGGCCAGCGTGAGCAGCGGGCGCTTTGTATGAGACAGGCCGTCTGCGAGCGCGGCATTGGCCAGCAGTACGCTTACGGACACTACCGAGCTGACGAGGATGCGACGTAACACTTTGTTTCTCCCTTAGTTTTTCGAATGTCGAGCGTGATTCCGATTGGCTCCGGGAGAGCCACCAGCCTGCTCAGGCTGGACAGGTGACATAACCGAATCCGCACGACATAAGCGAATCTACCTGCGACTTATGTCTCACACAATCGCTTATGTCGCTTCTTGGCTGCTAATCAGGGTAGGACTGCGACGCAGTTCGGGGAAAACCCGTAGTAGGGAATGTTTGACTTAAGGTGCCGCTCCCGGTGGGTGTCCCAGTCCTGGCTCCAGTCCTGGCTCCCCCGGTCCGTTTGAGGGGTGTCCCCGATTCGGGTCGGGCGGGGCGGCGCGGCCGCCGATTTTTCATGAAGATGAGGGCATTGCGGTACAGAAAACGCGCCACATGCCGTCATTGGAATCAATCAGAACCTGGAGGCCCGTGAAGGAGTCGACTGCAGCCCTGAGCCCGAATCCGTCGGGCGAAAGCGCGGTCTTCGATCCGCTTTGCGCATGCGAAACGTCAGTTCCGCGTGTCGCTTTCGGCTGCGCGGACTGAACGAGTGGCACGGCAGAACACAGGCAGGGTCGCTGCGCGTGCAGAGCGCATCCAGGAGTTGCTGTTGTTCGCCACTTCGCTGGATGGCGCGGAGCGCGACGAATACATCGAGCGCGAAACCGCCGGCGATCCATCGTTGCGCCAGGAATTGCTCGAATGGATGGAGCGCGAATCGCAAAGCCGTTCCCGATCCATGTCATCTCCGTCAGCCGCGGATTCAGCAACCAAGCGCGTCGGATTGATCGGTCGCGCGATCGGCAACTACCAGCTGGTGTCCATTCTCGGTCGTGGCGGCGCAGGCACTGTCTATCTGGGTGAGCGCGCCGATAGCCAGTATTCGGGGCAAGTCGCGGTCAAGGTCGTCGACCAGGCTGCTGTTGCCAACCTGGGCATGCGCTTTCGTGCCGAGCGCCAGATCCTCGCGCGACTGAATCATCCCAACATCGCTCGCCTCTTCGATGCGGGCGAGACCGACGACGGGCATCCCTACCTGGTGATGGAGTACGTCAAGGGCGAGCCCCTGGATCGCTACTGCGATTCACGGCAACTCGATCTGGAAGCGCGACTGCAGTTGTTCCTAGAAATCTGCAGCGCCGTCCAGTACGCCCATCAGAACCTGATCGTGCATCGCGACCTGAAGCCCGCGAACATCCTGGTCAACGCCGAGGGCGTGCCCAAGCTGCTGGATTTCGGTATCGCCAAGCTGCTGCATCCGCGCGATGTCGGTGAGACGTCCGATCTCACCCGCATGAACGATCGATTGCTCACGCCCGACTATGCGAGTCCCGAACAGATTCTGGGCGGTATCGTCACCACGGCGAGCGACATCTACTCGCTCGGTATCGTTCTCTATCACCTGCTGACTGGATTGCGTCCGTATGTCGTTTCGGCTGCGGCCAGCCAGCTGGAGCTGGAGCGGTCGATCTGCGTCGCCGATCCACTGCGGCCCAGTGCCGCCATTCAGCGTCTCGCGACGGAAGGCCCACGCGAAGGCGAGTCATCCATGGCAGCGATCGCCACGGCGCGGCTGATGTCGGCGGATCGCTTGCAACGTCGCCTCATGGGCGACATCGACGCCATTGTCATGAGGGCGTTACGCAAGGAGCCGGAGCACCGCTACAGCTCGGTGGAACGGCTGGTCGCGGACATACGCCACCACCTCTCGAATGAACCGGTCCAGGCGCGGCAGGGCAATTGGCTCTACTACTCGCAGCGATTCGTCGGCCGTCACAAGGCTGCCGTCGGCGCCGGCGCCGTGTTCGTCGTGTTCGTCATCGCTGTCGCGATCGTCATGTCCATCCAGAGACAGACCATCGCGCGTGCACTCGACCGGGCCACCCAGGACCGCGAGCGGGCCGAGAAGGTGTCGGACTTCATGCTGAACGTATTCACGGCCGCCGATCCTTTCACCAACTTCGGTCGCGAACCCACGGCGAGCACCTTGCTCGACCAGGCTGCCCGGCAGATCCAGAGCGATCTAAACCAGCAACCGGACGTGAACGCCCGCCTGCTCGAAGCCATTGGACGATCGTTCCGTCGCATGGGGCAGCCGGTCCGGGCCATTCCTTACCTGCAGGCTTCGTTGAGTATTCAACGCAAGCTGTCCGCCGACGAGGCGACGGTCGGATCCATCGTGACCGAGATTGCCAATGCACTGCGCGAAGCTGGAGAGACCCAGGAGTCCGACCGCTACTTCAGTGAAGCGCTGGAGATTTCGCGTCAATCCAAGGACCAGCGGTCGCAGGCGCACGCTCAACTGCTGGTCGATCTGGGTCGCCTGGAAAAAATGCGCAGCCGGCCCGAACAAGCGCTCGGACACTTGAATGTGGCCCTGCAGCTGATGCGGGAGCTGAAAGGTCCGCGGGATCCGGAGGTCGGTGCGATTCTCGCGGAGATGTCGAACATCATGGTGTGGTCCGACGACCTGCCGGGCGCCGAGCGCGTTGCCAGGGAAGCTGTCGACATCTACAAGTCGGTGCCGCCGTTCCATCCGGATCGCGTGATGGCGGATTTTTATCTTGCCGACATCCTGTTCTATCGCGGACGCGTGGATGAAGCGGCGCCATTGTTCGAGCGCACGCTGGCGGCGCAGAAGAAGCTCTACGGTCCTGCGAACAGCATCGTTGCCGATACGCTGGCGTCGCTGGCTCAATGCCGAGTCGCCCAGAACAAGCTCGCCGAGGCCGAACGACTGATCAGGGAAGCGCTGGATGCGCATCGCCAGTCGGGCAGCACGGTCTATCAGAAGATCGGCTATCTACAGACCATGCTGGCGACCGTGTTCATGAAGCAGGCGAAGTTTGCCGAAGCCGAGGAGTTGCTGCGTCAGACGCTCGACCTGTTCGCCCAGAACTTGCCGCCGGATCACCAGTACATCGCGTCGACCGAGCACTACTTGGGCGAAGCGTTGCTTGCGACCGGCAAGCTGGCTGAAGCGGAGCAAGTCCTGACCGCGGCGATGAATCGTTGGCAACGCACGGGCGCCGCGACCTGGCGCTCGGCCCGCTCCGCTAACGCCCTGGGTGAAGTACTGCATCGTCAGGAGCGCAACCAGGAAGCGGAAACGTACCTGGTGCAAAGCTATCGCGAGCTGATTGCGGATCCCGCAGCCGAAGCGGACAGCCAGCGCCTGGCCCGCGAGCGCATCACGAAGTTCTACGTGGCGACCGAGCAGCGACAGAAGCTCGATGCGCTGCTGCGTGAAGGGGGTAAGAAACTACGGACCGGCGCGGCAGCCGCCCAAACGCCAGGCGCGCAGTAACGAGACGCCGGCGCATAGATTCCCTGCTGCAGGACTATTGTTGTGTGCGTTGTCAGCTCCGCGTGCGGCGCGGAGCGTGCAAACCACGGATGGCGTTTGCGAGACAACCCATTAAAGTTGGCCGATATTTCTGCGTGAGCCCACTTTTCATCGGGTGCTCCTTCGGAACGCGGCGAACAACACATGATCAGACAAGACCGACGCCAGAACGAAAACGGCAACGACGTTCGGGATGACGCTCAGCATCGGGCGGACAGCGGGGCTTTCGCACCACGCGGATCAGGAGGAGAGAGCTCGGAAAGCAACGATCCGGAGCTGCTTCCCTACGGCGACACCGGCTTGCACCAGTTTGCGGAACAATTGCCCGACGCGGTCATCCTGGTCGATGCCGGCACTGGAGCAACGCTGTATGCGAATGCCGGGTACGAGCGGATCTGGGGCCGCAACCGCGCCAGCATCTGCGAACGTCCGCAAGCCTGGCGCGAATACATTCATCCCGACGATCGGGTAGCGGCCACCTTCGACTTCACGCCAGCGTCGATGGCGGATGAACGCGGCAACGAGTTTCGCGTCATCCGTCCCGACGGCGAGACCCGCTGGGTCCGATCGCACTGTTTTCCGATCCGCGACGCTGCGGGGAAGATAGAGCGCATCGCGCGAGTATTCGAAGACGTGACGGCCGCGACGGATCAGCAGCGTAGCAACGCTCATCAAGGGCGCATGCTGGCGATGCTCAGCGGCATCGCCGCCGCCATCATGCATATCAAAGATAGGCGCCAGCTGCTGGAAGAGGCTTGTCGAATCGTCGTGGTTCACGGTGGCTTTCGCATCGCCTGGGTCGCGATGCTGCAGCCCGGGTCTCCCGATGGAGAATTTGCGGCCGCGCATGGAGCTCCGCCGGGCTATCTGGATTCGGAACTCGTGACGGCACGTGAAGGCCTGGCGCTCAGTACCTTGCCGGGCAGTCGCGCGCTGCACGGAAAACGGGCCATCGTCAGCAACGACCTCGCGGCGGATCCGTCGCCGCCCTCTCGCAGACAGTTGTGGCTGGATCAAGGCATCGGCGCGGTGGCTGCATTTCCCATCATGGCCGAAGGCAAGACGCTCGGCGTGCTCGAAGTGCTGGCGAGCAAAGCGGGTTCGTTCGGTCCGCAGCAGGCACAGGCGCTCGGCGAACTGGCCGGCATTCTCGCATTCGGCTTGCAGAGCATCGAACGGGAGCAGCGCCTCCACTATTTGAATTACTACGATGCGCTGACCCATTTGCCCAACAACGCGCTGTTCGACGAACGGATGGCGACGGCAATCCGCAACGCCCAGGAGAGTCGCTCCATGGTGGGTATCGTCCTGGTCGATATCGATGGGTTCATGCTGCTCAACGAATCGATGGGGCGTGCCGCCGGTGACATCGTGCTGAAGACCATCGCCAGCAGGCTGCAGGAAGCATTGCAGGAGCCGCATTTCGTTGCTCGCATCGCTGCGGACACGTTCGCCATCGCGATGTGCGACCTGCAGGATGCCGACGACGCCGCTGCATTCGTGCGTCAGAAAATATTGACGCTGATGGCTCCGCCGGTGATCGCGGAAGGCAGGGAAGTGCGGATGACCGCGACGGCAGGCGGCGCCATCTATCCCATCGACGGGAAAGAGGCTGCATCGCTGCTGAGGAACGCACAGATTGCATTGAAACGTGCACAGGCAGCGCATCTGCCGTTCGTTTTCTGTTCGCCGGCGCCGACGACCGACGCTCGCGAAAAACTGACGTTGGATACGCGCCTGCGCAATGCATATGAGAAGCAGCAGTTCGTGTTGCACTACCAACCGAAGATGTCGTCGCGGGACGGCCGTATCGCCGGCCTGGAAGCACTCATTCGCTGGAACGATCCGGACGCGGGCATGATCGCGCCGCGTGCTTTCATCGGTCCGCTCGAATCCAGCGGTCTCATTCTTCAGGTCGGCGAGTGGGCCATTCAGCAGGCGCTGCGCGACCACACTCGCTGGCGACAACGAGATCTGCAGCCGCCGCGTGTGGCCGTCAACGTGTCTGCTGTCCAGCTGCGCAACCCGGGTTTCGTCGACATGGTACGCAGTGCCATCGAAGCCACCGAGTCGCTACCGGACGCGCTCGAACTGGAGATCACCGAAGGCCTGATGATCGAAGACATCGAAACCAGTACGCACTCGTTGCAGAAGCTGCGGGAGCTGGGCGTGGCCATCGCCGTCGACGACTTCGGCACCGGCTACTCGTCGCTGCGCTATCTCGCGAAGCTGCCCGTCGATTCGCTCAAGATCGATCGTTCGTTCGTTGCGACGATGATCCACGAACCCGACAGCATGACCATCGTGTCCACGGTCATTACCCTGGCGCATGCGCTGCATCTGCAGGTCGTGGCGGAAGGCGTGGAGACGGAGGAGCAGTTCAGGCTGCTCAAGCTCATGCGCTGCGATGAGCATCGCGGCTTTTTATTCTCGCGGCCTTTGCCGGAAGGAGCCTGTGCCGAGTTACTGAGCCATCAGAAGGAAATGATGGCCACCGGCGCGTTTCGGAAGCACCGGCCGATGTAGGAGCCGCGGGAGCTCAACCGCGGGCCTGCCGATCCAGCCACACCGCCATGCCTTGGGCGTTCAACTCGATGTCGGTCGCCAGCAGCGACAGTATCGTCGCTTCGTCGAGCGTGGAGCCGCAGCGACGCAGTTCGGTCACGTAGATTTTCTGGAATGCCTGGCGCAGCTGCTCGTGGCGATCGGCTGCTTTGGCCAATTCAGTGGCCGCTGCGACCATCGAATCTGCCTGCCGGAGCAGTTGTTCGGCGAGTCTCGGCACGTCGTGCACCGGACCGAAGTGAGTCGGGTACATGACCTGCGGCTTGTTGGCGAGCAGTCGCGCAACTGATGCATGCAATGCGACGGGATCGAACTGCACCGGCGTCGACGAGGGCACGACATGCGGACCGAGCGGCGTTGCGAGATCGGGATAAGCGAGGCCGAACGTGTCGCCGGTAAACCAGCCTCGGCTGCGCTCATCCCAGATGCAGTGATGATGCAACGCATGTCCCGGCGTATCCGCAAACAGCAACGGTCGACCGCCAACGTCGATGCTGAAACCATCGGTGGCCGTCACTACGCGCTCGGCCGCGACCGGAATCAGTTCGCCGTAATCGCGGGCCGTGACTTCATCGCCGTAGACCGCACGGACGCCTTTGATGAGTGCCGATGGATCGATCATGTGACGCGCGCCACGCGAATGAACGACGAGCTTGGCCCGCGGCAGATGCTGCATGAGCAAGCCTGCGCCGCCGGCATGGTCCAGATGCACATGGGTGAGGATGACCCAATCGACCTGGTCAGGCGTCAGGTCGCGCCCTTGCAGCGAGGCCAGCAATCGAGGGACGGCATTGTTGGTGCCGGTATCCACGAAGGCGCCGCGGCCGTTCTCCGCTACGAGGTAACTGGCGTCGAATCTTTCGCGGACGAAGCCGGTGTCCACCACGGTGATGCCGTGATCGAGAGGGTCGGTGAAATCTGCAACGAGCGTGGCTGCCATCGCAGCAGTATGGCGTAGTTGGCGCGGCGGGCCAAATCTGCCGATCCGGCCCGACCTGAATCATAATGACGGCACCACCACCGTTCTGCCTGCGAGCCGTCAATGCCGACGTCAGTGTCCTCTATCTTCGATGTGACTGGAAAAGTTGCGCTGATCACCGGCGCTTCCGGCGGCCTGGGCCGTCACTTCGCCGAAGTACTGGCGCGATCGGGAGCCAAGGTTGGATTGGCGGCGCGACGCATCGACGCATTGCAGTCGGTAGCCGACGGCATCGAGGCAGCCGGAGGTATTGCGGCCATTGCCCGACTCGACGTTACGCAGAGGGCTGCAGTGGAGGAAGCCGTCGCCAGCATCGAAGCGGTCCTCGGGCCCATCGATATCCTGGTCAACAACTCCGGCATGTCGATCACGAGAAAAGTGCTCGAGCAAACCGAGCGCGACTGGGACGATGTGATCGGTGTCAACCTGAAAGGCGCATTCCTGATGGCGACTGCTGTGGCGCGGCGCATGCAGGCGCTAGGGCGTAGCGGCAGCATCATCAACATCGAATCCATCCTGAGTTTTCGCCAGGCCGGATCGATTGCGCCATACGCCGTGTCGAAGGCGGGCCTGACTCAACTGACGCGTAGCATGGCGACTGAACTGGCTCGCTACGACATCCGCGTCAACGGCATTGCACCGGGATATATCGTCACCGACCTCACCCGCAGCCTATTCGAATCGGAAGCCGGGCTTGCAATGATTCGCCGCATTCCGCAACGGCGCCTTGGCGAGTTACGGGATCTCGACGGCCCGTTGCTGTTGCTCGCGTCCGATGCGTCTCGTTATATGACCGGCTCGACCATCGTCGTCGACGGCGGTCATCTGCGCAGCACGCTTTAAGCGTTCGTTCCAGGCCGTGCACATCACAATCCGCCACAATCCTTCGCCGCGCTGACATAGCGCCTGCGGGTTTGCGTCCCGATCCGGCGCTTGAATATCTCCCACGGGCAGATCGTCACCCGGTCCAACGACGACTACTGGGAGAGGAGCGCGATCATGTTGAAGAAAACACTCATTGCTGCGATGGCCATGGCCCTGAGTTGCGGGGCGGCCCATGCCGGCGACAACGAGGCGAGCGAAAACAAGTTCACCAAGCAGGAAGGCACGGGCATGCTTTCGGGCGCCGCGGCGGGCGCGATTGTCGGTGGTCCGATTGGTGCTGTCGTCGGTGCCATGCTGGGCGGTATCGTCGGCGACAGCGTCGGCACGGCTCAGCGAGCCGACTTGCGTGCGAAGAACCTCGAAGACGAACTGATGGAAACTCGCCTGGCGTTGTCGAAAGCCAGCGAGCGCACCGGCGGCGAACAGATGCTCGATGACCTGGCGGCGCGGTTGCATGCCGATGTCATGTTCCGCACCAACAGCTCCGGTCTCGATGCCCAGGTTGCCAGCGAACTGCAGTCGCTGGGTCAGTTGCTGGCAGCGCATTCGCAGCTCGAAGTGCAACTGCATGGCTTTGCCGATCCGCGTGGCACGTCGTCGCAGAACCTGGAGCTTTCGCTGCGTCGTGCAGACGCAGTGCGCGAAGCGCTCATCAAGGGAGGTGCAACGCCCGAGCAGATTCGGTTGACGGCTCATGGCGAAGACCTGACGACAGCAAGCAAGGATGACGTGGAAGCCTATGCATGGGAGCGTCGCGTGAGCATGGCGATCCACCCGATCGGCGGAAAAGGCACTGAAGCTCCGACTTCCACGCAGGTCGCGCAGACCTCGACGAGCAAGTGAGCAGCAACGCGATTCGGCAGGCGCAGGGAAGCGCCTGCCGTCTTCTTTCGACCTGCGCTACAGTCGAGAACATTCTCTTGTGTCTAGCGAGCATCGCAACGATGGATTCATCGCCACCCGACATCATCGATTTCGCACGTGCGATACCCGAGCGAAGCGTATCGACTCCGGAGCCCGACCGGCTGCTGGCGGGCGAGCCCGAGCAGGTCGCCAACAACTTTTTCACCGATTCGACCGGCCAGTTCTTTGCGGGTCGCTGGGAGAGCACGCCGGGGCGGTGGCGAGTCCGGTATACGGAGAATGAGTTTTGCCACATCACCCGGGGGCGACTGCGGATCGTGAACGAGCAAGGCACTGCTCATGAATTCAGGGCCGGCGACTCGTTCGTGGTGCCGGCGGGATTCGTGGGAGTCTGGGAAGTGCTGGAACCGATGTCGAAGCTGTATGCAATTTTCGCCGGTCAGGTGCCCGCCTGACTGTAGTTGCTACGTAGTAGTGCAGCAGCGAAACCTGTTGGCGCGGTTTTAGGGCAAAATTCGGCTCCTTCACGGGGCGAATGCGCCAACAGGTTGCCAGGCGATCGAATCGCCGATTCCCAGTTCCAGGGAGTCGAGCTGTGTTGTCGCGGGGTGAGCCCCAATGTTTTCGCGGGTGTCGATCCGAAGACGTAAACCGCGCAGCCGGCCCCTACCTGCAGCGACTCACCGTCGTCATTATGTGACGCACTTGGCATATTTGCTGCATCTCTGGGGGACGATTGTAGTTGTTGTGTTTCTACATCAAAAAGGCTTTTTTGCAACTGCATTCAGTAAACTTCTGCTGTCCGCGCCGTACCGGGCGTGTTCTTTTTAAACCACAAGGGGAAAACCCATGCGAAATGCGAGGATTCTGGCCGCTCTGGGCCTGGCAATGGCGGCGGGCGCCGCGAATGCCGGTGTGACTTCGACTTGGACTGCGACGAACGATTACGACTTCCGTGGTAATTCGCAGTCGGCGAAGTCCCCGGCCCTGCAAGCCAGCATCGATTACGCCGATGACAGCGGCTGGTATGTAGGTGCATGGGCCAGCAACATCGATTTCTTCAAGCCCAACCAAGAGCCGAAGTACGAACTGGACGTCTACACCGGCTTCACCAAGACCACGGAAAGCGGACTGATCTGGGACGCCGGTCTCGTCGGATACACGTATCCGCAAGAAAGCGATTTCAACTATATCGAAGTCTACGGCAGCCTTGCCTACAGCTGGTTCAAGGGAAAGATCTGGTACTCGCCGACGTTCGGCGGCCACGCTGCCGAAGATTTGGCCAAGGCCAACGTCGGCACGGACAAGGTCTCTGCGTACTATGTTGAAGGCAACGCGACGATTCCATTGCCCGCGAACTTCTCGGTCCTGCTGCATGCGGGCTACAGCACCGGCGACTACTGGGACAATGCGTTCGGCGACGATCAGATCGACTATTCGGTCGGTGTCGGCTATACGGTCGGCAATTTCAACCTGGCACTGAAGTACGTCGATACCGACGGCGACATCGTCGTCAAGTCGGACGAGTTCAACAACGAAGGTCGCGTCATTTTCACCGTCGCGACGACGTTCCCTTGGAAGTGATGAGCGACTGGCACTAGCTCGTTCATCCTCGTCTTCCGGGGACATTCGTCGCAGCAGCGACGGGTGTCCCCGCTTCTCAGTTCGTCGACTTGAGGATGCCGCCCAGCTTCGTGACCATCTCGTCGATGTGCCGCGACTCCACGATCAGTGGCGGCGACAGCGCGATGACATCCGCCGACAGTCGCACCAACAATCCCTGCTCGAATGCCTTGACGAAGATTTCGTAGCCACGCGCGCCGACGGCGCCAGGACGCGATTCGAGTTCGATTCCCGCCACCAATCCAATAGTTCTCACGTCGATGACATGAGGCAGGCCGCGCAGCGAATGCACGGCGTTTTCCCAGATCTTCGCCATCTCGCCGGCTCGCGTCAGCAAGCCTTCACGAGCATAGATATCCTGTGTAGCGAGCGCCGCGGCACAGGCAACGGGGTGAGCGGAGTAGGTATAGCCATGGAACAGCTCGACCGCATTCTCCGGCCCTTTCATGAACGCATCGTAGATGTGCTTGCGAACGAACACGGCGCCCATCGGAATTGCGCCATTCGTCAGTCCTTTCGCCGCGGTGATCATGTCGGGCAGGACGTCGAAGTACTGTGCGCCGAAGGGCTGCCCCAATCGGCCGAAGCCGGTGATCACTTCGTCGAAAATGAGCAGGATGCCGTGCTTGTCGCAGATCGAGCGCAGCCGCTGCAGATAGCCTTTGGGAGGAAGAATCACGCCGGCCGATCCTGACACGGGCTCGACGATGACAGCGGCGATGGTCGATGCGTCATGCAAGGCGACGATGCGTTCGAGATCGTCTGCGAGATGCGCACCCCATTCCGGCACGCCACGGGAGAAGGCGTTGTGCTCGAGATTCAGCGTATGCGGCAGATGATCGACGCCCGGCAGCATCGCACCGAACGTCTTGCGGTTGTTGACCATGCCGCCGACAGAAATGCCGCCGAAGCCGACGCCGTGATAGCCCTTCTCGCGTCCGATCAATCTCTGCCGCGAGGCGTCGCCACGAGCGCGGTGATACGCAATCGCAATTTTCAGGGCCGTGTCCACTGCTTCCGAACCCGAGTTCGCGAAGAACACGTGATCGAGATCGCCGGGCGTCAGCTTGACCAGGCGCGTCGCCAGTTCGAATGCCGGTGGATGTCCCATCTGGAACGGCGGCGCGTAATCCATCTGGCTGAGTTGCCGTGTCACTGCTTCCGTAATTTCCCGCCTGCCGTGTCCTGCGTTTACGCACCACAATCCGGCGACCCCATCGAGAACCTGGCGGCCATCGGGCGTCCAGTAGTGCATGCCTTCGGCGCGGGCGAGCAATCGCGGCTGCGCCTTGAACTGGCGGTTGGCCGTAAACGGCATCCAGAACGCGTCGAGATCCGAAGCCGGAGTAGGCGTGGTCATGGAGGGTGTCCTCAGAGGAGAGCGGGCAAGCCGGACCGTCGAAACAGGGTCGCTGGATGATAAGAAAATTCAACAGGATCTACAAACAATGTCCGCATATTGGCTGGCCAGGCGGGGCATCTGTCGATTATCCTAAACGCTTTTGAAGCGGACACTCAGTTGAGCATCGACGTCGGCAGCCACCTCAAAGCGGTTCGGACCCTGTACGGACTGTCGCAGCGCGAACTCGCGAAGCGTGCCGGCGTGACGAACGGGACCATTTCATTGATCGAGCAGAATCGTGTCAGTCCCTCGGTGAGTTCCCTGAAGAAGGTGCTCGACGGCATTCCCATGTCGCTCGCCGAATTTTTCACGGTCGATTTGCGCACCAGTCCGCAGGTATTTTATGCGGGCGAGGAATTGACGGACCTGGGAGATGCGAACGTATCGCTGCGGCTTGTGGCGGCGAAGCGCTTGAATCGCATGATGGCCATCATGCACGAGCGCTACCGGCCAGGTGCCGACACCGGCACCGACATGCTCAGTCACAAGGGCGAGGAGGGCGGCGTGGTGATCAGTGGCCAGATCGAACTGACCGTAGGTGGTCAGACGAGGATGCTAGGCCCTGGCGATGCTTTCTATTTCGACAGCAGCGTGCCGCATCGATTCCAGAACCTCGGCACGGACGTGTGTGAGATCATCAGCGCCAGCACGCCGCCGACGTTCTAATCCATGCGGTCGCAGCCTTGTCCCTTCCCCCGGTCGCCGGGGGAAGCCGGATGGGGCGGACATCGCCACGTTATTTTCTGCATAGTCAGTCGCCATGAAAGTCACCGTCGCCGCCACCCAGTTTGCCTGCTCCACCGATCGCGCCGCCAATCTTGCGACGGCCGAGAGGTTGATCCGTGCGGCTGCCGCCAAGGGTGCGAACGTCATCCTCATCCAGGAACTCTTCGAAACGCCGTATTTCTGCAAGGACCACTCGCCCGACTACTTCGACGAGGCGCTTCCCGTCGGGGCGAATCCGGCGGTGCGAAAATTTCAGCAGCTGGCGGCGGAATTGAACGTGGTGCTGCCCGCTAGTTTCTATGAGCGCGACGGCAACGCTTTCTACAATTCGGTGGCCATGATCGATGCGGACGGCAGCAATCTCGGCATTTATCGCAAGGCCCATATTCCCGAGAGTCCGGGCTATCATGAGAAATTCTATTTCTCGCCCGGCGACACCGGCTTCAAAGTCTGGAAAACGCGCTTCGGCACTATCGGCGTGGGAATCTGCTGGGATCAATGGTTTCCGGAAACGGCGCGAGTGATGGCTTTGCTGGGTGCGGAGATCCTGCTTTATCCCACCGCCATCGGCGCGGAGCCGCAGGACACGACCATCGATTCGCGCGATCACTGGCAACGCGCCATGCAGGGCCATGCTGCATCGAATGTCATGCCGCTGGTCGCGTCGAACCGCATCGGGACGGAAAAAGGCGAGCGCTGGACGGTGACTTATTACGGATCTTCGTTCATCGCGGATCAGACGGGGGCACTGGTGCAGCACGCGGATCGCACCGGTGAAGCGATTCTCACTGCGACGTTCGATCTCGAAGCGATGCGCAAGTATCGCAATGCCTGGGGCGTATTCCGCGATCGCCGGCCCGACCTGTATGGTCCGCTCCTGACCCTCGACGGCCATACGCCCCATTGATAGAGCCTTGAGATCGAGCCTGCATCGACGAGCCTGTATTGATCGACACACGCAGATCGACCACGCCGCACGGAGACTGCGGACTGACATGTATTCTGCGCATTCGTTGAAGCGCAGCCATTGCGCTTCCTGTAATCCTAAATCCTCATGCAATTTTTCGCTTCCTGTCCGCCCGGTGTTGCCGACCTGACTGCCGCAGAGCTGCGGGAGTGCGGCGCCACCCAGACTGCCGAGTTCAAACTCGGAGTACAGTTCGAAGGTACGCTCGAAACCGCTTATAGAGCCTGCCTGTGGTCGCGCACTGCGAGCAGGGTTCTCATGCCGTTGGCCCGATTCGAAGCAACCGCGCCCGATGCTTTGTATCGCGGTGTCGCGGCGATTCCCTGGCACGAACACATCGCCGCAAAAGGAACCTTCGCGGTCGATTTCGCCGGCTCATCTTCCGGCATCAAGCATACGCATTTCGGCGCGCTGAAGACGAAGGACGCGATCGTCGACCAGTTTCGTGAGCGTTCCGGCGAACGTCCGTCCGTGCAACTGGAACAGCCCGACGTACGCATCGATGTGCGGCTCGACAACGATCGTGCGACCTTGAGTCTCGATCTTTCCGGCGAAAGCCTGCATCGCCGTGCGTATCGTGCTCGCGGCGTCGCTGCACCCCTGAAGGAAAACCTGGCGGCCGCCATCTTGCTGCGCAGTACCTGGCCCGCGATTGCCAAAGCAGGTGGCGGCCTGGTCGATCCCATGTGCGGATCGGGAACGTTGCTGATCGAAGCGGCCCTGATGGCGCTCGACATTGCACCCGGTTCCATGCGCAATCATTTCGGATTCATCAACTGGCTCGGCCACGACGCGGAGCTCTGGCGCCGCGTGCATGACGAAGCTCGCGATCGTCGCGCCGCCACTGCAGATAGACGCATCGATATCCGTGGCTATGACAGCGACTCCGGCGCGGTGCGGGCGGCGATCGAGAATGTCGAGCGTGCACAGTTGCGTCACACTATCCATGTCGAACGGCGCGATCTCGCGGCGCTGGTGAGGGACGGCGGCGAGCAAGGACTGCTCGTGACGAATCCGCCGTATGGCGAACGCATCGGTGACCAGGATCGCCTGCGCGATCTCTATTCGTTGCTCGGAGAAAGACTGCGCAGCCAGTTCGTCGGCTGGAAAGCCGCAGTGTTTACAGGCAACCCGCCGCTAGCGAAATTCCTGGATATCAACGCCCGGCGCACGCACACGCTGTTCAACGGCCGTATCGAATGCCGGTTGCTGCGATTCGAGATCGAGCCGGAGTCGGCGAAGAAGACGCCCGAGGAACGCCGCGAAGAGGTCTTGGCGCGGCCGGGTGCACAGATGTTCGCGAATCGGCTCACCAAGAACCTCAAGGAAGCGGTGAAGTGGGCGAGGCGCGAATCGGTGTCTTGCTTCCGTGTCTACGATGCCGACATGCCCGAGTACGCGTTCGCCATCGATCTCTACGGCGATGGCGAGAACGAGCAATGGGCTTACGTCCAGGAGTACGCACCGCCGCGTACGGTCGAGATTTCCGCTGCGGGCAAGCGGCGCAATGAAGTTCTCGCCGTCGTTCCCGATGTGCTCAAGCTGCCGCGCGACCGGATTTACTTACGTGAGCGGCGGCAGCAGAAAGGTACGGCGCAGTACGAGAAGCTCGACACCGCGGACGAATTCCATGTCGTGCGTGAAGCTCAATACAAATTCCGCGTCAATTTTCAGGACTACCTCGATACCGGCCTGTTCCTGGATCATCGTTTGACGCGCCGGTACGTCGGCGAACTGGCGCGAGGCAAACGCGTCCTGAACCTGTTTGCCTACACGGGATCGGCTACGGTGTACGCCGCCGGTGGCGGAGCCATCGCCACGACGACGGTCGACATGTCCCGGACATACATAGAGTGGGCCCGGCGCAACTTGGCATTGAACCAGCTCGAGGGCCCGCAGCACGTCTTCGTGCAGGACGATTGCCTCACGTGGCTGCGTGACGCTCACGGCGAACGCTACGATCTTATGTTCATCGATCCGCCGACACATTCGCGCTCCAAGCGCATGGAAGACGATTTCGACGTGCAGCGGGACCACGCGGCGTTGCTGAACCAGGCAGCGAGGTTGCTGTCGAACGATGGTGTCATCGTGTTCTCGAACAACTTCACTCGCTTCAAGCTCGATACTGCTGCATTGTCTGGATTTGAGGTCGATGACATCACCGAGCGCACCTTGCCTTGGGACTATCGCCGGAATCGGCGCATCCATGTCTGCTTCGTCCTCAAACGGCGCGGCTGATCGCATCCCAGCAGAACAGGACGATTGATAAGTCGCAATGCAGCCCCATTTCTGCTCCAGGACCGTGGCGGGCGCAGAATCGGGGGCCTTCTGATTGCTTTGCGGCCGAGTTGCTTGATTTTCACGGTCCGTGCAATGTTTGCCGGTACATATTGGTGCATTAGCGACCCGCTTTGCCGCCTACAGCGGCTGCACGGATTGATATGGCAGTGGCGTTACCGCACAATTGCGCCCGCGTTACTTACCCCATTCCCATTTGACGAAGTTTCCGAACATGAGCGGCGATGCATTTCAGGTCTGTTTCCATCCCAAGCTGGGTGTCGTGATCAATGATCCGGTCGCACAGATGGGTCTTGCCAAGGAGCAGATGCGCCTGTTCAAAGTCGGTGACATGCTCTCGGGCACGTTCATGCGTTCCATCGTGAGCAAGGATCTCGCTCCCTGCTCGGATGAGCAGGAGCGCAAGAACGCCGATTCCGTGCAGGCCTATCGTGCTGCCCGTGCTTCGCGGCGCAAGCCGTACTGCGCCCAGTGCCGCCGTCATTTCGGCTCGGTGGATTTCACTGTCTGCACCGAATGCTCGTCGATCCGTTGCACCTGCGGCACGTGCAGCTGCGTGGCGAAAGTGCGGCGTCGCAAAGCTGCCTGATGCTTTCCCGGCAGGGCCGGGAGCCAGATCGTTAGACTGACGCCGCGCCCAGCGCGGCGTTTGCTTTTTAGACATCCAAGTTTTTAGACGAACCAAAGAGCTTTCCCGGCCATGGATATCTTTCGCGCCTTCACCATCGAAGCCGCACACCGACTGCCGCAGGTGCCGCCGGGCCACAAGTGCGCCCGGCTGCATGGGCATTCCTTTCGTATCGAACTGTATCTGCGCGGTCCGGTTGCATCCACGACGGGATGGGTCATGGATTTCGCGGATGTGAAAGCTGCCTTCCAGCCGACCTACGAACGTCTCGATCATCACTACCTGAACGACATCCCCGGCCTCGAGAATCCTACGAGCGAAAATCTGGCGCGCTGGCTCTGGAAGGAAATGAAGCCGCTGCTGCCGTTGCTGCACAAGGTCGTGATCCACGAAACCTGCACCAGCGGTTGCTCTTACGAAGGCGACTAGGTCCTCTATTCCCTACAGCCAATCCCGCATCCGATACCACAGCATCGCCAGTACCAGCGATGGCATTCTCAGTAGACGTCCGCCAGGAAAATTGCGGTGGTGGAGCCTGGTGAACAGGTCGAAGCGTTCGGCCTGGCCTGAAATGGTCTCCGCGATCAGTTTGCCTGCGATGCCGGTCAAGGCAATGCCGTGCCCGGAGAAGCCTTGTAGATAGAACACGTTGGGCGCGAGGCGGCCGAAGTCCGGGGCGCGAGACATGGTGATGTCGACGTAGCCACCCCACGCGAAGTCGATGCGGACATCGGCTAATTGAGGGAAGACTGCGAGCATGCGTTTGCGCGTCGCGCGTGCGGTATTGAAAGGATCCAAGCCGGAGTAGCTCACGCGACCGCCGAATATCAAGCGGTGATCCGCCGAGCGACGAAAATAATCGAGCACGAAGTTCGCATCCGAAACCGCTACGTTGCGGCGGATGAGTTCAGTGATCCGGGCTTCTCCGAGCGGCTGAGTGGCAACGATATACGTGCCCACCGGCATGATGCGATTGCGCAGAGCAGGTTCCAGCCCGCCGATGTAGGCGTTGCAACAGAGCGCGACGAATCGCGCCTTCACTTTGCCGTTCGCGGTCGACACGACCGCCGGATCGGTGCGATCCACCTTCGTTACTTTCGAGTGTTCATGAATCTGCACGCCCGCGTCGCGTGCGGCAGCAGCCAATCCGAGCGTATAGTTCAACGGATGTAGATGCCCGCTGCCCTTGTCGTAGAGAGCAGCAGAATAGCGATCGGTTGCCAGGACGTGGCGCACCGCATCGCGCTCCATGAATTCAAGTTCATACCCGTAGTGCTTCGCCAGAGTTGCCTGTTCGGCGAGCAGATCGTCACGCTGTCGCGGCTTGAGTGCCGCGTGCAACTGGCCCCAATGCAGATCGCACTCGATGCGGTGACGCGCGACGCGATCGGCGATCAGTTCCAGTCCTTCGACCGAGATATCCCATAGGCGCCGGGCATTCTCCAAGCCGACGGCGTCGACGATTTTTTCCTGTCCCGAGGCGAATCCGACGATGGCCTGGCCGCCGCTCCTGCCTGAAGCGCCCCAGCCGATGCGTTCGCTTTCGAGCAGCACGACTCGATAACCTTTCTCCGCCAGGTGCAACGCAGTGGAACAGCCCGCGATGCCGCCGCCGACGACACAAACGTCGGCAACGACGTCCCCTGCCAGGGCCGGAAACGCAGGAGCAGGGTTGGCCGTCGCCGCGTAGTAGGAATGGAGCGCGGCTTCCGTCATGAATGTCTCACGTACCACTCGTACTCGAGCGGCGTGATATACGACTCGAATTCCTGCAATTCGCCGCGCCGGGTAGTGACGAACAGTGTTTGAAAATCGGCTCCGAAATATTCGCGTACGAACGCACTGCGCTCGAATGCGAATGCTGCCTCGGGCCAGGTGATCGGTAATCGCGTGGTCCGATCGCTGTACGCATTCCCTTGCAGCGGCGGTCCTGGATCCATGCGTTGCGTGATTCCGAGGTGAATGCCGGCGAGGACCGCGGCAGCAAGCAGATAAGGATTCGCATCGGCGCCCGCGACCCGGTGTTCGACGCGGCGATTCGCAGCCGTGCTTGCGGGAATCCGCAACGCGACGCCGCGGTTGTTTACTGCCCAGGTGGGATTGAGCGGCACGTACGCTTCGGAACGATAGCGTCGGTAGGAATTCGCCGTGGGCGCGAAGATCAGCATCGAGTCGGCCATCGTGTGAGCCAAGCCGCCGAGAGCGTGACGCAACGCCGCCGTGCCCTGCGGATCGTCGGCGGCGAACACGTTGCCGCCGCTCTCGTCGAGCAAGCTCACGTGAATGTGTGCGCCGCTGCCCGCCATGTCGCGATAGGGCTTGGGCATGAACGTCGCTTCCATGCCGTGTCGAATCGCGATCGCCCGCACCAGGCGCTTGAAACGAATCGCTTCGTCGCAGGCGGCGAGGACATCATCCGAATGATGCAGGTTCACTTCGAACTGACCGGGGCCGTATTCAGCCAGCGCGGTTCCCGAAGGAATGCGCTGTACCTGGCATGCAGCGCTGATTTCGGCCAGCACCGCCGAGTACTCGTCGAGGTCGGTCATCGAATTGATCTGCGTGCGGCGGTCGCGTCGTCCGGCCAGCGGCAGCGTTGGAGGTTGCACCAGGCCGGCAGGCGTACGGATCGGATCGAGAAAATAGAATTCGAGTTCGATGGCGACCACGGGCGTCAGCCGCAAAGCACGGAAGCGTTCGAGGATCGCGGCGAGACGATGGCGAGGATCGGCGTAGAAGGGTTTTCCATCGTGATCGCGCATCGCCACCTGCAGTTGCGCGGCGCCTTCCTGGTGCCACGGCACCGGAACCAGCGTGTCGGCGATGGGCAGGCAGGAGCGATCGGCATCGCCTTCATCGAATCCCAAACCGGTTTGTTGGATCGTGCCGCCGAGGACATCCAAAGCGAACATCGATCCAGGCAGTAGGAAACCGCCCGCATAGACCTGCGGCAATTCTTCGATGCTTACGCGCTTCCCGCGAACGATGCCGCACAGGTCGGCCAGAAGGATGTCGACGAAGCGCAAGTGAGGATGGTCGCGCTGTAGGGCGGTGACTGCGGCGAGTTCTTCCATAACCTGGGCATGTGTCGCCATCGGGGAAACCCTGTTTAAGATCTGATAGCAAAATGCGACACAGCGTCACCGGTCAGGATAGCGATCCCACCCCCATGCCGGCAAGGGAAAAGGCGCTGTCGGAGTCGCCGCAACGCCTTGTAGTGCCTGAAATTACGCCCCCTCGGTTTGTTCTGAGCGAGCCAAACGGCCCCGGTTGTGCTTAAATGCAGCCTCGCATGGACGCCGGCACCCTGGCCGAGCGTTGATTATCTTAAACACCATCTGATAGAAAGCTCGTGAGTAGCAAGCCCGTCATCGGTATCCCAGCGGACCGCCGTCTACTAGGACACCACTACTTTCACTGCGCCGGTGAGAAGTACATCAACGCTGCCGCACGCGGCGCCGACGCGATTGCAGTGGTGCTCCCGGCCCTGGGTTATGAACAGGACGATGAGGGTCTGGATGACTTGCTGGAGCGGCTCGACGGCGTGTTGCTCACGGGCAGTCCATCGAATGTCGAGCCGCGTCGCTACTCGGGGTCGGCAAGCGCCGAGGGCACCTTGCACGACGCGCAGCGGGATGCGACGACCTTGCCGATGATTCCGAAGCTGGTCGCGGCGGGCATTCCGCTGCTGGCCATCTGCCGGGGCTTCCAGGAGGTCAATGTCGCTTACGGCGGCACGCTCTGGCAGAGGATTCACGAGATCGAAGGTCACCACGATCATCGCGAAGACCTGCAGGCGCCATTGGATGAGCAATACGGGCCGGCGCATGAAGTGACGCTGGCCGCAGGCGGGGTGCTGCGCAAACTCGCAGGCACCGATCGCCTGCAGGTGAATTCATTGCATTCGCAGGGCGTGCAGGAGCTGGGACGGGACCTGGAGATCGAAGCGCGTGCGCCGGACGGCTTGATCGAAGCTTTCCGCATTCGCAGCGCCCCGGCTTTCGCACTGGCAATGCAATGGCATCCGGAATGGAAATATCAGGACAACCCGTTTTCGCGCGCCCTGTTCAGGGCTTTCGGTGAGGCGGCCCGCGAGCGCGCAAAGAGGCATCGAGCATGAGTGTCATCAGGCAGTTCTGCAAAGAACATGGAATCTCGGAAATCGAAGCGGTCATTCCCGACATGGCCGGCGTGCATCGCGGGAAGATCATGCCCGCGGCCAAATTCGCCGAAGAGGAGGGCATGCGGCTGCCCGAGAGCATTTATCTGCAGACCATCACCGGCGAGTATCCCGATGATGGACGCGCGATCAGCCCGGCGGAAATCGACATCGTATTGAAGGCGGATCCGGCGACGATTCGAGTCGTGCCGTGGGCGGCCGAGCCCACCGCACAGGTGATTCACGACAGTTTCTATTCGGACGGACGCCCGGTCACGATGGCGCCCCGCTATGTGTTGCAGCATGTGCTCGAGCTCTACGCACAGCACGGCTGGGAACCGGTGGTCGCTCCCGAGCTCGAGTTCTTCCTGGTCGAGCCGAACATCGACTCGGACTACCCATTGAAGCCGCCGGTCGGCCGCTCGGGCCGGCCCGAGATCGGTCGCCAGTCGTATTCGATTGCGGCCGTGAACGAGTTCGATCCCTTGTTCGACGACGTGTACGCGTTCTGCGAAGCGCAGGAAATCGAGATCGACACGCTGATCCACGAAGACGGCGCGGCGCAGATGGAAATCAATCTGCTGCACGGGAATGCGTTGTCGCTCGCCGACCAGGTGTTCCTGTTCAAGCGCACGGCCCGCGAGGCCGCGTTGCGCCACAAGATGTATGCGACGTTCATGGCGAAGCCCATGGCGCGTGAGCCGGGCAGTGCGATGCATATTCACCAGAGCGTGGTGGATCGCCGTTCGGGGAGCAATATTTTCAGCGATGCGGAAGGGCGGCCGTCGCCGCTGTTCTTCTCCCATATCGCCGGACTGCAGAAGTACCTGCCCGCGGCGATGTCGTTGTTGGCGCCGAACGTGAATTCATATCGGCGCATCACGCGGCATCTCTCGGCTCCGATCAACACACAATGGGGCTACGACAATCGAACCGCGGGACTACGCGTGCCGGTGTCGAACCCCGCGAATCGTCGCGTCGAAAACCGGATAGCCGGCGCCGATGCGAATCCTTACCTGGCGATAGCGGCGTCGCTCGCCTGCGGTTATCTCGGCATGGTCGAAGGACTGAAGCCGTCGGAACCGATTGCGGGCAGCGCCTATGACATGCCGTTCTCCCTGCCACGAAACATCGAAGACTCGCTACGGCTGCTGCGTGACTGCCGGCCGCTGATCGACATCCTCAGCGAGCGTTTCGTGATCGCGTATACCGCGGTGAAGGAGAACGAATACGAAACCTTTCTGCAGGTGATCAGCTCGTGGGAGCGTGAGCACCTGCTATTGAATGTTTAATCGTGCGCACTCGTGCACACGGTTGAGGTGACCTCAATGACTACCAAGCAAACTACGCCCGTCACGACGGTCGATTCACGTCGCTTCCGGTGAGTAACGACGCCCATTACATTCCGGCGCGGTCTACTGAAGAGTGGCAGTCGCTCGATGCTGCCCATTACCTGCACCCTTTCACCGATCATGCGGCGCTGAGTCGCAAGGGCACGCGGCTGATCACGAGAGCGGCCGGCGTCTATCTATATGAGTCGGGCGGGCGCCAGATTCTCGACGGCATGTCGGGACTGTGGTGCGTGAATCTCGGCTATGGCCGCCGCGAACTCGCGGATACGGCGTATCGCCAGCTGCTGGAGCTGCCTTACTACAACAGCTTCTTCCAGGTGGCGCATCCGCCGGCCATCGAACTGGCGAAGCTGCTGGTCGAAGTCACGCCGCCGCAGTTCAATCACGTGTTCTTCACGGGCTCGGGCTCGGAAGCAAACGATACGGTCGTGCGAGCCGTGCGGCGTTACTGGGATGTGCTGGGCCAACCGGAACGCAACGTCATCATCAGCCGCCACAATGCCTATCATGGCAGCACCGTGGCGGGCGCCAGTCTCGGCGGCATGGCGCCCATGCATGCCCAGGGCGGCTTGCCGATTCCGGGGATCGTCCATATTCGCCAGCCTTATTGGTACACGGAGGGCTGGTCCGCCGAAGGCGGCGACCTGCCGCCGGACGAGTTCGGCCTGGTGGCGGCCCGGGCACTCGAAGAAAAGATCCTGGAAATCGGCCCGGAAAAGATCGCCGCGTTCATCGGTGAGCCCATCCAGGGCGCCGGCGGCGTGATCATCCCGCCGGCGACCTATTGGCCCGAGATCCAGCGCATCGTCGACAAGTACGGCATCCTGCTCATCGCCGACGAAGTGATCTGCGGTTTCGGCCGCACCGGCGAATGGTTCGGCTCGACGTATTACGGCATCCGGCCCGATTTCATGTCCATCGCGAAAGGCATGTCGTCGGGCTACCAGCCCATCGGCGGCGTCATGGTCGGCGACCGGATCGCCGAGGTCCTGATCGGCAAGGGGGGCGAATTCCAACACGGATTCACGTATTCGGGACATCCGGTGGCCTGTGCTGTGGGCTGCGCGACCATCAATATCCTGCGCCGGGAAGGAGTCATCGAACGCGTACGCGACGATGTGGGGCCTTACCTGCAACGCCGCTGGACCGAATTATCGACTCACCCACTGGTCGGCGAGACCCGCATGGTGGGCATGATCGGCGCTCTCGAACTGGTCAAGGACAAAGCCAAACGCCGGCTTTTTGCGAATCCGGGCGATGTCGGCACCCTGTGCCGCGATATCTGCATCGAACAGGGCCTGGTGATGCGGGCTGTCCGCGACACCATGATCGTCGCTCCGCCCCTGGTCATGAAGCATTCGGAGATCGACGAGCTCATGGAGCGTGCACGCAAGGCGCTCGACATCATGCTCGACAAGGTACACAAGCAGGGCCTGTTGTAAGCCGGCTCGCGGGTCTCGGGCATCGGGCGGCCTGCACTGGAATCGCTGCTTTCCCAGGGCGAGTGCACTAGGAAGGTAAGCTTGCTGGTGCGGCTATCCAGAGAACGCGCAACTGCGCTACGCTCCCGGCCACCACCGATGCCTCAAGACATCGGGGCCGATACCACGTTACGCGGAGATGATCTGCAAATGAAAAGCACAGTGAAAGTTGCCTTGCCTGCGCTGGCCATCGTCATAGCGGTGAGCCTCGCGGCTTGCGGTAAGAAGGAAACCCCTGCGACCGAACAGAAGGCCGCGGCGCCGGCTGGCGAAGAAAAGGTCCTGCACGTCTTCAACTGGTCCGACTACGTTGCTGAAGACACCGTCAAGAATTTCGAAGCCAAGACCGGCATCAAGGTCACGTACGACGTGTTCGATTCGAACGACGTGCTCGAAACCCGCCTGCTCGCCGGCAATTCCGGATTCGACGTGGTGGTTCCCTCGGCGTCGTTCCTGGAGCGCCAGATCAAGGCCGGCGTGTTCCGCGAGCTGGACAAGAGCCAGATCCCGAACCTCGCCAACATGGATCCGGACATCATGCAGCGCGTGGCCCTGCACGATCCCAACAATGCGCATTCGGTGCCGTACCTTTGGGGCACGACCGGCATCGGCTACAACGAAGCCAAGATCAAGAAGATCCTCGGCGACACCGTGCCGGACAGCTGGAATTTCGTGCTCGATCCGGCCAACGCCAAGAAGTTCAAGGACTGCGGCATTTCCGTACTGGACGCGCCGGATGAATTGCTCAAGGTAGTGCTCGCCTGGATGGGCCGCGATCCCAACAGCGAGAAGGACGAAGATCTTGCTGCCGCTGCCGAGAAGCTGATGGCGGTCCGTCCTTACATCCGCAAGATCCATTCGTCGCAGTACATCGAAGACCTGGCGAATGGGGACATCTGCCTCGCGATCGGCTGGAGCGGCGACATCCTGCAGGCGCGCAATCGTGCTGCCGAAGCCGGCCAGGGCGTCGTGATCAAGTACGCCATTCCCAAGGAAGGCACCATCATCTGGTTCGACATGCTGGCGATTCCGGCCGACGCCAAGCATCCCCAGAATGCACATGCCTTCATCGACTACCTGATGGATCCGCAGGTCGCCGCGAACAATTCCAACTTCGTGAACTACGCCAATGCCAACGCCAAGTCGTTCGCGCTGATCAACGACGAAGTGAAGAACGATCCGAATGTCTATCCGACGCCGGAAGTGAAGGCCAAGTTGTTCCCGTCGTTGGCCTATTCGGAAGACTTCACGCGCAAGATGACGCGCATGTGGACGACGTTCACGACCGGAAAATAATCGCTCGCATCGCATGACTGCGTACGACTGATCCGCAACAGCCAGGGCCGACCTCGACCCTGGCTTTTTTATGCCTGGCAGAAGGACCCGAGTCGGTGATTCATGGCAACTAGTCCGCGGCTGCAAACTCCTGTCGCCGCTTGGAACGATCCCGGCGCGGTGCCGTATGTCACCATCGAACGTGTCACCAAGAAGTTTGGTGACTTCGTCGCGGTCCACGACGTCTCGCTGAATATTTTCAAGAGAGAACTGTTCTGCCTGCTCGGTGGCTCGGGCTGCGGCAAGACCACGCTGCTGCGCATGCTGGCGGGTTTCGAGGAGCCCAGCAGCGGCAGGATCCTGATCGACGGCGTCGACATGACCGGCATTCCTCCCTACGAGCGGCCGGTCAACATGATGTTCCAGTCGTATGCCTTGTTTCCGCACATGACGGTGGAACAGAACGTGGCTTTCGGCTTGAAGCAGGATCGTGTGCCGCAAGCCGAACTCGTCTCACGCGTTGCCGAGATGCTCGAACTGGTCAAGCTGACGCAGTTCAGCAAGCGCAAACCGCATCAGCTGTCCGGTGGACAGCGTCAACGCGTCGCCCTGGCTCGTTCTCTGGTGAAACGCCCGAAGCTGTTGCTGCTCGATGAACCATTGGGCGCGCTCGACAAGAAACTGCGCGAGCACACGCAATTCGAACTGGTGAACCTGCAGGAGAAGCTCGGCGTCACTTTCGTGGTCGTCACGCACGACCAGGAAGAGGCGATGTCGTTGTCCACCCGCATCGGCGTGATGAATGCGGGGCAGATCGTGCAGGTGGGTACGCCGAAGGACATCTACGAATATCCCAGCACCAAATTCGTCGCCGAGTTCATCGGCAACGTGAATATGTTCCATGGCCGTCTCATCGAGGACGAGCCCGATCACGTGCGACTGGAAAGCGCCGAACTCGGCTGCACCATCTTTGTCGACCACGGCGTGAGTTCGGCGCCTGGCGCCACCATGTGGGCGGCCATACGCCCCGAGAAGATGATCATCTCGGTCACGCCCCCCGCCGCAACCGAAAACGTCGCGCAAGGCGTGGTGAAAGAAATCGCGTACATGGGCGACATGTCCATCTATCTCGTGCAGCTTCCCACCGGCAAGGTAGTACGCGTCACTCAGCCGAACGTGTATCGACACGCGGGTGACACCATCACCTGGGAGCAGCCGGTCTACCTCCACTGGCATGCGTCGAGTCCGGTGGTCATCTGCGAATGAAAGCCTCGGGCGAACCCAAAGCGCAGTCGCCGGGCAGTGAGCGCGGCAGTTCCGGTACGCGACTGGTGCTGCGTTACCTCCAGCGATTGCCCCCTTATCGATGGACACAGGCACGGCTGGTCCGTTGGGGAATCAGCGGGCGCAGTGCCGTGGTCGCGGTGCCGTACTTCTGGCTGCTGCTGTTCTTCCTGATTCCGTTCCTGATCGTGCTCAAGATTGCCTTCTCGGAAACGCAGATCGCGATGCCGCCCTATCAGCCGCTCATTCAATGGGCGAGCGAGAAGGTGCTCACCATCAAGCTGAACATCGGCAATTTCCTGTTCCTGGTGCAGGACAGTCTATATTGGAAGGCGTACCTGAACTCGGTGAAGATCGCAGCGGTCTCGACAGTTCTGTGCCTGCTGATCGGCTATCCGATGGCTTATGCGATCGCCCGCGCAGCGCCGGCCCGCCGCAACGTGCTGCTGATGATGGTCATCCTGCCGTTCTGGACCTCGTTCCTGCTGCGCGTCTATGCCTGGATCGGCATTCTCAAGACCAATGGATTGATCAACAACCTGCTGCTGTCCCTAGGCATCATTCACGAGCCCATCGTGATGCTGCAGACCGACTTCGCGATCTATGTCGGCATCGTGTATTCGTACCTGCCGTTCATGGTCCTGCCGCTGTATTCCAATCTCGAAAAGATGGACCTGACCCTGCTCGAAGCAGCGGCCGATCTCGGCTGCCGTCCCATGGAGGCATTTCTCAAGGTGACGCTGCCGCTGTCTAAAGGCGGCATCTACGCGGGTTCGCTGCTCGTGTTCATTCCGGCCGTGGGTGAGTTCGTCATCCCGGCGCTGCTCGGCGGACCCGAAGCGTTGATGATAGGCAAGGTGCTGTGGACCGAGTTCTTCAGCAATCGAGCCTGGCCGGTGGCCAGCGCCGTGGCGATCGCGTTGCTGCTGCTGCTGGTGATTCCCATGTTCTTCCTCGAGAAGGCACAGAGTGAAGAAGCGCAGGCGGGTAAGCGATGAATCCCCGCTTTCCCCTGTTCCGCATCCTCTCGCTGGTCCTTGGCTTCCTGTTCCTGTACGTCCCGATCCTGTCGCTGGTGGTGTACTCGTTCAACAAGTCACGGCTGGTGACGGTGTGGGGCGGATTCTCCACGCAGTGGTATGGCCGGCTGTTCCAGAACGACCAGATCCTCAGCGCCGCCTGGCTGTCGCTCAAGGTTGCATCCACAACGGCAACCGGGGCGACGATCCTGGGCACCCTGGCAGGCCTCGCGCTGGCGAGATTCGGCGCATTCAAAGGGCGGGCATTGCTGTCCAGCATGACGACAGCGCCTTTGGTGATGCCGGAGGTGATCACGGGGCTGTCACTCCTGCTATTGTTCGTGGCCCTGGAGCAATTGATCGGCTGGCCGGCGGGACGGGGCACGACGACCATCGTCATCTCGCACATCACGCTGACCATGGCTTACGTGACCGTCATCGTGCAGTCGCGGCTCGCGACGCTGGACGATTCACTGGAGGAAGCTGCGATGGACCTGGGGGCGCGCCCGGCCAAGATTTTCTTCGTCATCACCCTGCCCATCATCGCTCCGGCGCTGATTTCCGGCTGGCTGCTGGCGTTCACGATTTCGCTCGACGACCTGGTCATTACCAGCTTCGTGTCCGGTCCCGGTTCCAGCACTTTGCCCATGGTGATTTTTTCCAAGGTGCGCCTGGGAGTCAGCCCGGACATCAACGCGCTGGCAACCATCATGATGGCCATTGTGACCGTCGGCGTCATCGTCGCTGGCGTACTGCTGCCGCAGCAGGAAACGCGCCGCCGGCGGGCCATGGCGCTGGCGGCCGGTACGTCGACCCAGCAACTCGGAATGGCCAACTGACTCCGAATGGCGCAATGATTCGGATGGCCGAACGACCAGCACGCCCCAGTGATCCCACAGAGATCCCCCAGTGATCCCCCAGTGACTCAGATGCCTGCCACGCTCAAAATCCCCCCTTACCTTCCGGCATTTCCCGCGATGCAACCCGTTTCCAAATTGCCGCATGTCGGCACGACGATTTTCACGGTGATGACCGATCGTGCCCGGGAACTGGGCGCCATCAATCTCGCGCAGGGATTTCCGGACTACGATGCGCCGGCGAAGTTGAAGGACCTGATTGCGTACCACGTCGCCGCCGGCCGCAATCAATACGCACCGATGATCGGCGTGGCGGAGCTGCGTGAACAGATAGCATTGAAGCTCGCGCTGACGTATGGACGCATGCCGGATCACGAAACGGAAGTCACCGTCACGCTGGGCGCGACCGAAGCTATTTTCTCGGCCGTCATGGCGCTGGTGCATCCCGGCGATGAGGTCATCCTGTTCGATCCGTCCTACGATTCGTATGCACCGGCAGTGATCCTGGCGGGCGGGCGGCCGATCCACATTCCGCTCGAAGCGCCGCATTTTCATATCGACTGGCAGCGCGTGCGCGATGCGGTAACGCCGAAGCTGCGGCTCATCATCATCAACACGCCGCATAATCCGACCGGCAGCATCGTGGCGCCGGAAGAGCTGGATACGCTCGCCGAGATCCTGCGCCCGACGCAGGCCTATGCGTTGTTCGACGAAGTCTACGAACACATGGTGTTCGACGGAGCGCGTCATGCGAGCCTGTTCGCGCACGCTGAACTCTACCAGCGCGGCATCAGCGTGTTTTCATTCGGCAAGACCATGCACGCAACCGGCTGGCGCGTCGGCTATGCAGTGGCGCCGCCTGCGATCACGACGGAAATCCGGCGCGTGCATCAATTCAATACCTTCAGCATCGCCAATCCGCTGCAACATGCCATCGCGGATTTCCTGAAGAGTTCGCCCGAACATAGCAGCGGGTTGAGCGCTTTCTATCAGCGCAAGCGCGACCGGTTCCTGGAGCACCTGCGAGGTTCGAGCTTCAGCTGGATTCCTTCGCCGGGCACGTATTTCCAGCTGCTCGATTTCAGCGCCATCGCCGAGGGCACCGACGTCGAGTTCCTCGAGGCGCTGCTGCAGGCGGGTGTCGCTGCGATCCCGGTATCGCCGTTCTATTCGCAACCGACCCGGATGTCGGTGGTGCGGTTCTGTTTCGCCAAGAGCGAATCGACGCTCGAAGACGCCGCGGAGCGCCTGTGTCATCTGTGACCGATCCGTCGATCGCGCCGCAGCTGCGGGTGACGCTCGTGCAGACTCAGCTGCATTGGCACGATGCAGCTGCGAACCATCTGCAGTTCGCACGGATGATCGAACCGTTGCAGGGCACGACCGACCTGATCGTGCTGCCGGAAATGTTCACGACCGGCTTCACCATGGCCGCGGCGGAAGTCGCCGAACCGCCCGGCGGCCCCTCTACCGAGTGGATGCGGGAAATGGCGCATCGCACTGGCGCGGTTGTCACGGGCAGCGTGGTGACGCGCGATGGCAAAGGCTATTTCAACCGGCTGATCTGGATGCAGCCCGACGGCGGCTACCGCACGTACGACAAACGTCATCTGTTCCGGCTGGGTCGTGAGCACGAGCACTACAGCGCCGGCCGCGATCAGCTCACCGTTACGCTGCAGGGCTGGAACATCCGTCCGCTGATCTGTTACGACCTGCGCTTCCCGGTTTGGAGCCGCAATCGCATCGGTACCGAGGACGGCTATGACCTGCTCGTCTACGTTGCCAACTGGCCGGAACGCCGCCGCTATCCTTGGACGACCTTGCTGCGGGCACGCGCTATCGAAAATCTAAGCTACTGCATCGGCGTGAACCGCGTCGGCACGGACGCGACTGGCGTTACCTACACCGGAGACAGCGCCGCCCTGGATTTTCTCGGCGAGCCGCTGACCCAGGCCTGCGAATCCGAGTTCGTTGCGACCGTTTCGCTCGACTACGCAGCGTTGAAAGCATTCCGCGGCAAGTTCGCTGCGTATCTCGATGCGGACGATTTCACGCTGCGCTGATGCTGGCGTGCACGCTAAGGTGCGGCGATGAAGTACATCACTCGTTTGAATCACCCGCCGGCAGTCAAGCTGCCCGAAGACAATCGGCCGTTGATCGCGCCGATCTACCAGTCGGTGAAATTCACTTTCGACGATGTCGAAGAGAGCGAGCGTCATTCACGTGGCGAGCGTGATGGATTCATCTATTCGCGCGTGTCGAATCCCACGCTGCGGCAATTGGAGCTGTCGCTCGCCGAGCTGCAAGGCCGCGATAGTTGCCTGCTCACGGCATCGGGCGTCGCTGCATCGAATCTGACGCTGATGGCTCTATGCAAGCAAGGCGATCACGTCGTGCTGTTTGCCGAGATGTACCAGCCGACGCGGTATTGTGTACGGCGCCTGCTCGCCCGCTTCGGTGTGATGCACACCATGCTCTCCATCGACGATCATGCGGGCATCGAGAAAATCCTGGCGAGCAAGCCGACACGCGCGATCGTTTTCGAATCGCCGACCAATCCGGTGTTGAAGGTTGCGGACATCGTTCGCATTACGGCGGCGGCTCGCGCCCATGGCGCACTGACGATTCTCGACAATACGTTCGCCGGCTTTCACAACCACGGCCAGTTCGACATCGACGTCTACGTGCACAGCCTGACCAAGTACGCGTCGGGACATGGCGATGTGATGGGCGGCGCCGTCATCGCCCGCAAGGAACTCATCGATGCCATGCGGACGGATTTCATCGTCATGGGGGCGACGCTGGATCCGCATGCGGCGTTTCTGATCCAGCGCGGCTTGAGGACTTACGGACTACGATACGAGCGTCAGTGCGGGAACGCGCAGCGAATAGCCGAATTCCTGGCGTCGCGTCCTGAGGTGAAGCGCGTTCGCTATCCGGGCCTGGCATCGGATCCGGGCCATGCGCTGGCGCGGCAGCAGATGCAGGATTTCGGGACGATGGTGACCGTGGAGCTTGCTGCCGACAGCGATGGCGCGACTCGGTTTGCGGAGGCGCTGCAACTGTTCGCAATCTCGGCGAGCCTGGGGTCCACCGAATCGTTGGTGCAGCCGGGAAGGTTGATGCGTCCGCGGGATCTGAGTGCGGAAGAGAAGGGCTGGGCGGCGGTCAACGATACGACGGTGCGATTGTCGATCGGAATAGAAGATGCGGACGACTTGATCGCGGACCTGGAGCAGGCGTTGGCAGAGAGGTAAGAACGGCTTCGCCTGGAGCCTGGGCAGGAAGTAGGAAAGGAATTGGGCGCTTCCGACTCTGGCCTAGGCGAAGCCGTTCTTACCCAGGCCCCAGGCAAAGCCGCTCTTACCAGGATGAACTGTCCCCGTTCACCCCACTCGCACCCGGTGCCGGTGATACGGCAGCACTTCCAACACGTCGCCTTCCTGCAACCGCTGCTGAATGCCTCGCCACCACTCTGCCGTCATGATTTCTCCATGCACGTCCATGAAGACCGCTTTGAGATGTTTGTCGAAGGCGAGGAATTGCATGAAAGTCTCCGGGAACACATCGTTCTCGTTGACGTGGAACCAGGCTTCCGCGCGCAGTTCGTCGTCTTCGTTCTGGGCTTGCGGCACGTCGCGGAAGCGGCAGTCGGTGACGGCGCACAGTTCGTCGTAATCGTAGAAGATCACGCGGCCGTGGCGCGTCACGCCGAAGTTTTTCAGCAGCAGGTCGCCGGCGAAAATATTCGTGACGGCGAGATCGCGGATGCACTGGCCGTAGTCGAGCACCGCCTGCTGTGCCTTTTCCACCGGTGAATTGCGGATGTACAGGTTCAGCGGCGTCATGCGCCGCTCGATGTACATGTGATCGATGACGATTTCGTCGTCGTCGAAGTGCACGGTAGACGCCGCTTCGGTGCGTAGTTCCTCGATCACCGCGTCCGAAAAGCGCGCCTTGGGGAACTTGAGGCGCTTGAATTCCTGTGCATCGACCAGCCGGCCGGCACGATCGTGCTTGAACACCAGCTCGTATTTTCTGAGCACTTCCTCGCGCAGCACGTTCTTCGGATAGGCGAAGCGGTCGCGTATGATCTTGAACACGACGTCGAAGGAGGGCAGCGTGAAACAGATCATGACCAGGCCACGATCGCCGGGCGCATGCACGAACTGGTCGTCGCTCTTCTGCAGGTGCTTGAACAGCTCGCGATAGCGCTCCGTCTTGCCTTGCTTGGCCCGGCCCAGCACGGTGTAGAGCTCGCTCAAGGGTTTGCGTGGCAGGATGGTTTTCAGGAACACCACGGCCTGGCCGACGTGTCCCAGGTCCGCGTTGAAATACGAACGCGTGAAGCTGAACAGGATGCTCACCGCGCTCTCGTCCATCATCACCGCATCGATGAGCACGCCGCTGTCGGAATTCTTGAACGCCAGCACGAACGGACTCATCCAGCCTTTTCCCGAAATGCGTCCGACCAGGTACGCGCGGCTCATCTGGTAGAACACGGTGTGAATGAACTCGATCTGCTCGACCACCAGCGGTGGCTTGGACGCGTCCGAGTCGGCCTCGCAGGTGGCTCGCACTTCGCTGCTGATGATGTGGATGCTGCGATCGAAGTCCAGGTACGGCGTCTTGAAACGAAAGTCCGCCAGCACTTCCTCGAACAGCCATTCGAGCGAGCCGCGGTTCAGATAGACATTGGTCTCGATCGGCGTGGTGATCGAGCCGATGGGATCCAGGTCCAGCGCCACGAATTCGACCGCCGCGTCCGTGCCGACCGTACCGAACGTCCGTCGCGTCACGGAATTGAAGAACGTCTTGTCGAACTCCCGGTCGGGCAGCATCTCGATCAGTTCGGTGAACCGACGCTTCACCGAGCTCCACAATGCCCGCTCGGACACGTCCTCACCGAGCCGTGCCCGCATCTGCACCACGGCCCGATTCACGAACCGGTCGTACAGCTCGATACGCTCGACCGAATCCCTCAGGCTGCCGCGCCAGTCCCTCTCTTCGAACCTCTGTGGCGCCCGTCGGGTGATCGTCCGAAATTCGCTGTTGTAATCGGCGAACGCCCGCACCAGCGCCGCAGCGCACTGCTCGACGAGCTCATCTCGAGTCACCGGAAGTTCCTGACTGGCCATGTCTGGTCTGGTCCCCATAGCAACCGTCTGGTGTAAATCGAACGTCCTGAAGATTTATCGCACGGAGAACACGGAGAGCACGGGGCAGAGAAGAACAGGGTAAGAAAGGCCCGGAATTCTCTTGCCATGTTTCTTAGCTTATTTTTTCTGACCCCGTGTTCTCCGTGTTCTCCGTGCGAAATATCTTGACGACCTTTAAAAACGAAAACGGGGCACTCGCGCGCCCCGTCTTCTATTCTCTGCAAGACAACGAATCAGAGATTGCGGATCAGCACGTCGCCGAACTCGCTGCACTTCACTTCCTTCGCGCCTTCCATCAGGCGGGCGAAGTCGTAAGTGACGGTCTTCTGCCCGATGGCCTTGTCCATGGCGGTGATGATGGCGTCGGCGGCTTCGACCCAGCCCATGTAACGCAGCATCATTTCACCGGAGAGAATGACCGAGCCTGGATTCACCTTGTCCAGGTTCGCGTACTTCGGTGCGGTGCCGTGAGTCGCTTCGAACACTGCGTGGCCGGTAACGTAGTTCACGTTGCCGCCCGGAGCGATGCCGATGCCGCCCACCTGCGCCGCGAGCGCGTCCGAGAGGTAATCGCCGTTGAGATTCATGGTGGCGATCACGTCGAACTCTTCGGGGCGAGTCAGCACCTGCTGCAGCGTGATGTCGGCGATGGCGTCCTTGATGATGATCTTGCCGGCCTTCTTCGCTGCATCCTGTTCTTCGTTCGCGGCCTTCTCGCCTTTCGCTGCCTTGGTGCGTTCCCACTGGTCCCACGTATAGACCTTGCCGGCGAATTCTTTCTCGGCCAGGCCATACGACCAGTTACGGAAGGCGCCTTCCGTGTACTTCATGATGTTGCCCTTGTGCACGATCGTGACGCTCTTGCGCTTGTTCGCGATCGCGTACTCGATGGCCGAGCGGAACAGGCGCTCCGTGCCTTCCTGCGACACGGCCTTGATGCCGATGCCCGAAGTGTTCGGGAAACGGATCTTGGCGTACTGCTTCGGGAACGCCGCCTTGAACTGTTCGAGGAACTTCTGGTTGTCCGGCGTGCCGGCCTCGAACTCGATGCCGGCGTAAATGTCTTCGGTGTTTTCACGGAAGATCACCATGTCGACCTTCTCCGGATGCTTCACTGGAGAAGGCACGCCCTTGAACCAACGCACCGGGCGCAGGCAGACGTAGAGATCGAGCATCTGGCGCAGGGCCACGTTCAGCGAGCGGATGCCGCCGCCGATCGGCGTGGTCAGCGGACCCTTGATCGAAACCAGGTATTCGCGGCAGGCCGTGACGGTTTCGTCGGGCAGCCAGGTGTTGAACAGGTCATTCGATTTCTGGCCCGCATAGACTTCCATCCAGTGGATCTTGCGCTTGCCGCCGTAAGCCTTGGCGACTGCGGCGTCGAGGACGCGAACCGAGGCGCGCCAGATGTCGGGGCCGGTGCCGTCACCCTCGATGAATGGGACGATGGGCTGGTCGGGTACGAACAGTTTCCCATTCTGAATGGTGATTTTCTGCCCCTGCGGGGGCACGTTGAGCTTGAGCGCTGTCGACATCGACGGACTCCGGGCAATGTATACGGATTTCAGGGTGCAGAATGCTATCACACGTAGCAGGGTCGCGACGATTCGGGACGGCTGCGGACCGCTGCGCCCTACCTGGAAACAGGCAGGAACGCTTCGCGAGGGCTCGGGTAATGGGGCTCGGGCCAGCGAAAATGAAAGAAAGCTGAAGCTGACTGCTGTCGTTGCTTCGCTCTGGCCCGAGCCCCGTTACCCGAGCCCTCGCGAAGCGTTCCTGCCCCTTCAGAAGTCCACGCTGACCTGGACCGCATCGCTGCTGTTTTCCAGGCGAATCGCCCAGTGATAGCGCTCGCAAATGCGCCGGACCAGGTACAACCCCATGCCGTGGCCCGCCGGATGGGTGGTGAAACGGCGTTGCAGAGCCTGCGGGGCCGGCTCGGGCAGCGTTCCCGAATTGGCGACCGTGAATTCGCGTCCTCGCAGGCTGCAGCGGACATCGTGCCCGGTGCCGTGCTGTAGGGCATTGCGGACGATATTGCCCACCACCATTGCCACCATGCTGTCGGGGGCCGCGACTTCGAGCGCATCGGTTTCCGCCAGGTCGAGCACGATGCGTTTACCCGGCACCAGCGAGCGCAGGTCTTCCACTACGCGCAGCAGGACGATGTTCACGTCGCACTCGGGAACGACAGCCGGCGGTGTCCGCTCCTCGCGTGACAACATCAGTAACGCATCGGTGAATTCCGACATTTCGCGGACCGCTCGCTGGATGCGGGCGAGGGCGTTTGCCGAGCGCGGACGATCGAGGCCTTCCAGCAATTCCACGGCGCCGCGAATGACGGCCAACGGTGTGCGCAACTCGTGACTCGCTGTGGCGGTGAAAGATTGCTCCCGTTCGACGAAGCCATCGAGCCGTTCCATGAACGTGTCGATGGAACGGGCGATGGGCGCGAGCTCGTTGGTCGCGAACTGCGCTCCGATGCGAACGTGGCGTTCGCCTGGATCGATCTGCGTCAGGCGATCCGCCAGTGCATTGACGGGTTTCACCAGGCGCCGCGAAATGCCGAACGCACTCCAGCCGGCGATGAGCACGATGGCGATCACGCCGAGCGACAGCACCAGCAGCGATAGATTTTCCTGCCGAGCGTACGTGGTGACGTCGTACGTGATGTAGAGACGGCCGAAGTCGCCGTCGCGCACCAGCACGTCGAGCAACTGCTTGCCGGAACGCACGCGATGCATTTCGCCCGGCTTCAACCTGGCGATGTGCCGCGGCAACTCGGAAAGATCGCTGGAACGATAGATGCTCAAGCGCGCCGATCGCAAAGGATCGGCGCCGCGATCGACACGCATGCGCTGCTCGTAGTGCGACAGTTCCTCGGACAGCAGGTCGAAGGTGATGCTGCGTTTCAGTCGCTCATCTGCCAGGTGCGCCCACGCTGCGAGAACGATGCCCGCAATCGCGACCAGCGCCAGCATGGTGCCGGCGATGCGTGCCCGTAGGCTGAGCCGCTGTAAGCGGGAACTCAGGTTACGGACGTAGCGGCTCTGTCGAAAGTCGATAGCCCGTGCCATGGATGGTGTGCAGCAGTTTGGTCTCGAAGTTTTTGTCTATAGCCGTTCGCAGCGCGTGCATGTGGGCACGCAGGAAATCTCCTTCGGGCGGACGATCGCCCCACAGTTCACGTTCCAATTCACTTCGCGTCACCACGCGGTTGGCGTTCTGCATCAGGATCGCCAGGATGCGCCTCGTGGTGGGATTGAGTTTGACTGCGGTGCCGCTGCGCTCGGCTTCCAGCGTATCCAGGTCGAATTTCAGGTCGCCCACTGTCAGCACCCGCGGCGTTTCGACCGGACTGGCCCTGCGCACCAGCGCCCTGAGGCGCACGTCGAGCTCGGCCAGCGAAAACGGCTTCACGAGATAGTCATC
>Ga0157380_10000111_pt1 | contig 44496 bp, 29 predicted proteins | sample S35metaG_FD_119757 | JGI IMG/M metagenome (GOLD analysis project Ga0157380, IMG submission 119757) | Switchgrass rhizosphere microbial communities from Kellogg Biological Station, Michigan, USA - S3-5 metaG | ecosystem: Host-associated > Plants > Roots > Rhizosphere > Soil | place: USA...
CCGCCACATCATCAAGGAACTCATCGTGACCTACGAAAAGCTGCTTTACGAGATGGTCGGATCAGTCGGGGTGATACGCCTCAACGATCCCGGCACCCTGAACGCCATGTCGGACTTCATGGGCGCCGAACTCCTGGACGCGGTGCGTCGAGCCGAACGCGAGGCGAGAGCGATCCTGCTCACTTCTGTCGGCCGGGCCTTCTGCTCGGGCGCGAACATGGCGGACAACACGTTCGATCTCGACGACCCGCACCGTGACATCGGTGTGGGCTTGCAGAACATCTACAACCCGCTCCTGCTCGATATGCGTGCATCGAAGCTGCCGATCGTCGCTGCCGTCAAAGGGGCAGCCGCGGGCGTGGGTTGCGGGATCGCCTGCGCGGCAGACATGATCATCGCGGGAGAAAGCGCCTTCTTCTTCCCGGCCTTCCGACATGTTGGCGTCTCGCCCGACGGCGGGATCAGCTACATGCTCGCCAAGTCCATCGGGCGCGTCCGGACCATGGAACTGATGCTCTTGGGATCGAAGCTGAAGGCACGCGAAGCCCTGCAATGGGGACTCATCAACAGGGTGGTCGCCGATGACGTGGTGGAGGTCGAAGGCTTGAAGCTGGCGGCCACCCTCGCCGAGGGACCATGCTCACTGGCCATGATCAAGGAAGCGGCGTGGGCGGCATTGGACGCCCCGCTCGCGGACCAACTGCAGCTTGAACGGACGCTACAGCGCGATGCGGGGCGCACGGCCGACTTCGTGGAAGGCGTCCGCGGCTTCCGCGAACGACGGCCGCCCAAGTTCACTGGGCGGTGAGGCGTCGCGCTCGTCCAGTGCACTGCGGCTGCGGGGTTGAAGTCAGTTGGCCCGGCTGCTGCCTCTGTCGTCGGCCACAAGCAGGATGTTGATCGGCAGGAACGCCCGTGCAATGATCGTTCGTTAGAGAGATCCTTAGGTCAGGGTGGTTCGATGGCATCTCGTTTCGCGGTCGAGACAGACGTTGAGGTGCCCATGTCCGACGGCACCGTTCTCCGAGCGGACCTCTATTTGCCCGAGCGGCTTCCAGCGCCGACGCTCGTCTCGCGCACGCCGTACCTGAAGGGCCTCGTGCCGGGATTGATGGCGGCCCTGAACCCGATGCGGGCGGTTCAGCAGGGCTTCGCGGTATTGGTGCAAGATGTTCGCGGTCGAGGCGCTTCCGCCGGAGAGTTCGACCCGTTCGTCAACGAAGCTGCGGACGGCGCCGACACGCTCAGATGGGTGGCAAGGCAGCCCTGGTGCGACGGTAAGCTGGGCATGTTCGGCAGCTCCTACATGGGCGCGACCCAACTTCAGGCCGCAGCGGAACGCCCCAGCGGACTCGGCGCGATCTGCCCGATCCAAGCGGTTTCGGACTACTATGACGGGCGCTCATTCCGCGGTGGCGCGTTCGAATTGGGCGGAATGGCATCAATCGCTCTCTGGAATCTCGCGGCGGGAACGCTGCTGCGCTCCGGACTGGGCGGCAAAACGCTGCGGCAACGCTTTGCAGAGGCTCGAGCGGCGCTTTCCGACCTGAGCGGATTCCTGAAGGCGACGCCGTCGGACAGCCTGCGGCAAACAGTTCTGGGAGAGCTTGCGCCCTTCCTTTTCACCTGGTGGGAGAATGACCAGGCCGACGCGCTGTACTGGGAGCCGCTGCGCATCGAAGATCGCTATGAGGCCATCGATACGCCCGCTCTGCACATCACAAGCTGGTTCGACCAATTCCATGTCGGGACGCTCAGGAACTACGAAGGCCTTCGCGCCAGGGCCGCGACCGAGGCTGCGCGTGCGGCGCAGACGCTCGTCGTAGGGCCGTGGGGACATTACCCACCCAAGTCAACGCTGCTGGGGTCGGTCCGGGTCGGCGAACTCGACTTGGGATTGGGCGCGTTTCTGGACATGGAGGCCCTGCAACTCGCCTGGTTCAAACGCTGGCTGCAGCCCGATGCGGCAACCGCGCCGGGCAAGCGGGTTCGGCTGTACGTGATGGGTCGCAACGAGTGGCGCGACGAAGACGACTGGCCGCTGGCGCGCGCCAAGGAAGTCCCGCTCTACCTGGCTTCACCGGACGGCTCGCACGGCGAATTGACCTGGCAGCGCGCCGAGGCCCAGATTGACGCGCGCTTCACGTTCGATCCTCAAAGGCCCGTGCCGACCCGGGGCGGAGCACACATGGTCCTTGAGGCTGCTTACCCGCACGGGCCGGTCGAGCAAAGGGAGGTTGAAAACCGCCCCGACGTGTTGGTGTTCCGAACCCAGCCCCTGGTGGAAGAAGTCGAGGTGACAGGCTGGGTCCGCGCCGAATTGTGGGTGCAATCGAGCGCCCCGGCGACGGACTTCACGGTAAAGCTTGTGGACGTGTGGCCCGACGGGTCTGCGTACAATGTTTGCGACGGCATAAGGCGACTGCGTGTGGGCGAACTTAACTCTGGCGATTGGCTTCACCTCGCCGTGGAAATGGGTGCGACCAGCCAAGTCTTTCTGTCCGGCCACTGCATTGGGGTCCAAGTCTCCAGCAGCAATTTCCCGAGATTCGACCTTGCGTCCAACACGGCAGCGCCGCCGCGTCTCGCCACGACCCGCGACGTGGCACATCAACGCGTTGGTATCGGCGGAGTGCGCGCTTCTCGCGTGATGTTGCCGCTAGTCCCGGTCTCAAAGGAGTTCACATGACGTCCAACGATCAGATCTGCGCACACCTGATGCCGATCGGATACGGATCGGCCCGCCTACCGGCGACGAGCACGTATCAGCGCGTCGGCTTTCTGGCAATCCCCTTCATCACTGATCGTAAGCAGCTCCAGGCGCTGTTACCTCCCCTCTATGCGGTTGGTCAACGACCGATCGTTACCGTCTCCCACCAGATGATCGGCGGCGTCGATTACCTCGGTGGGCGCTCATATAAGATCGCCCAAGTCATGGCGGACGTCGTTTACGAATACTCCGGTCGTCGGCTGAGAGGCAGTTATCCCCTTGGGGTTTGGGAAACCGACACGATCCCGATCTTGGCCGGACGGGAGCTCCTCGGAACTCCTAAGCTCTACGGCTGCATTCCGGACCTCTCCAAGGATGAATCGGGCTGGAGTTTCGAATGCGCGGAATATGACTCGGTTCTTCTGCGCGGCCGTGCCACAGGAATGACCCCCGTGAGCGCCGATCGGTTTTCCCGGATGCGAGAGTCGATGCGAGAAATCCGCACGCTCGCCTGGAAGTATGTGCCCGGGCCAGGGGGTACGTCGGATGCCGACTACCCGCTTACGTTCACTCAAGAAGTGGATTTTGACCAGCTCTGGCTCGGCGCAGGCGAGGTCACCTGGGGCGAGCCGTCATTTACCGAAGCGCCAATTTCCGCAGCGATCATTTCGGCGTTGCGGCGTCTGCCGATCAACGAATACTTGCCGGCGCTCGCCGGAGAAGGTCCGGCGAAACTCCTCCGTTCGGAGTTAGAGCGGCTGGCATGCCCGCCGCGCCTGGAGTGCGCGGCGTCCTCTCGCTGAGGGAGCGCCCCCGCGCGCGACCACGGCGGAGTCCAGGTCAGGATGTCCTGAGCAACGCGCCTGGGCCTACATCCGCTGAATGATCTTTTCAGAGAATCTCGACATCAGCGCGATCTTCTCGTCGAACGTCCGCGTCCCGTCGAACCGCAACACGTCGTCCTGGAACAGCCGCATGACCTGCAAGTGTCCCACCCCGCTGCGTTCCTCGATTTTTCTGGCCTGTCCGGGATCGGTGAGATCGAACCCGAGATACATCTTCCGCTCATACGGACCGCTGAGGCCATTCTCTGCCCTGATCTGGTCGATAAGGGCGAACTCGGCCTGAGTCTGGGCGTCGAGGGAACCGTCAGGATCAAGCAGGGGGCGCAGCGGCATGTAACCGTCAAAGTGCGCAGCGCGGCGAGCTGCCGGCATCGAGTGCCCGCCGATCCAGATCGGAATGGGGCGCTCCGGTACAGGGAACATGCCGCTCCGGGGGAAATTGAAGAATTCCCCCTTGAATTCTGCATAGCCATCGTCCCAGAAATCCCGCACGATCGTGAGCATCTCGTCCATTCGCTTGCCGCGCGTATGGAAATCTTGGCCCATGGTTTCGAATTCTTCCTTGAGCCAGCCGACGCCCGTGCCTAGGATGTATCGGTTGCTTGACATGACCGCGACAGAGCTGGCCTGTTTTGCCAATGTGAACGGGTCACGCAGCGGAACGACATAAACGTAACTCAAGAATTTCAATCGCGTCGTCACTGTCGCCATCGCGGTGTAGGCGATGAGGGGGTCGACGAACAAGTGATCCGCACGCAGATCAAAGTTGGCCGGGTGGGGCGTGCGCGGCCTCTCCTTAACCACGACATGGTCCGGTAGAACCACGCCCTCAAAGCCCAACTCCTCGGCCTTGCGAGCGTATTCCAGCAGCAACTCCGGCGGTTCAAAATTCAGTGTCAGCCAGAACTTCATCTCGGTCCCTCCTCTCGAGCTTATAGATTGAACTCGCATTGCACAATTCGCTCATGCGAGTCTGAATATCGGAGTTCGTCGTTGACGGTGGCGTCACGTTCGCCCGCATCGTCGAGCGGAATCATCGGCCGAACTCGTACCGCAGCGTCACGCCAAAGGTCCGCGGCTCGCTAAGCTGATAACTGATCGTGCCGAGAGTCAGTGAAGTTGAAGCGGCGCCGGAATAGTTGGTCCTGTCCGTAAGATTCTTGACCCATGCCGAGGCCTGAATCCCCGTCCCACCGATGTCGTCCACGCTTACGCGGAGGTCGAACTGACTGCTACCGGGGGCCTGTATCTGTACGACCTGGTAGCTGCCGTTATAGTGGTAGTCGAGACTTGCGGTCAGGTCACCACCGAGGATTTGCCGCGGATATTGGACCGTCACGCCGGCGTTCGCCATCCAAGTCGGTTGCCCCTGAGGTTCGACCGTTGTCGGCAATACCAGTCGCCCTCCAGTCGCCGCCGCGAAGTTCGCAAAGTTCACGTTGTTAGCGAACTCGAGGCGGTCAACCTCGATGTCGACATACGAGACATTCGCGTTGAACGTCACCTCCGAGATTGGGCTGAAGGTCGCGTCTGCTTCGACACCCCGGATCGTGAGTTCGCCGGCGTTGATGAGCGTCGTCAGAGTTGCGATGCTCACAAAAGAGCCCGACTGCCCCCCGACCGTGCAATTGGCAGTCTCGTGGCCAGGCGCACCAAGCGCCTGCGGCACACAGACATTGCCGAGATTCGACGTGGAAACAGGAACCTGGGCGCCCTCGTCCTTGCCGGTAAACGCCGCGAGATTCAAAGTGCCGCCCATGCCACCGGACTGGAATCGCAGCTTGGTGCCGATTTCGTAGTCGGTCAGGGTTTCAGGCTGGAACGTCTGGACCGAACTTAGATACTGATCGATCTGCGGCGAGTTGTAACCGCCGGCGCGATAACCGCGGCGATGGGCGAGATACACCATCGCGTCTTGATTGATCTGCCAATTGGCTCCGAGCGTATAGGTCAGCTTCTCGAACTTCGCAGCCGGCAGAACGTTCGACGTACCCGATCCTGGCAATCCCACCCCGCTCTGGCACTGCGCTTCCGTTCCCACAACGTTGGCAATGTCGGAAGGCCTGAGCACCGATAGCATTGGAGCGAGCGGGCTGGTAAACGGTCCCCCCAGCAATTGGCTCGCAGTGCATATCGCTTGCGAGTCCCACGTATTGCGGAGGCCGGCCGTTACCGTGAGTCCCTCCACAAATTTGTCGAGCGAGTAATCGACCTGACCATAAAGGGCTTTGCTCTTGTTGTCGGCATATGTAGCGAAGAAGCTGTTCGAGAGACCGAAAAAGGCGTTGACCTCATTCGACTCCGAACCGCCCGGCCCGTTCGGCTTCTCACTAAGATAGAAGCCTCCCAAAGTGTATTTCAGACCGTCGCCAAAGAACGAGCCGGAGAGCTGCAGCTCCTCAGTCGTTTGCTTCAGCCGCCTGCTTAGAAAGGTCGGGAGAACAGGCGGCGCAAGGCCCACAATGGACGCATTCTGGAAGTTATCGGTTTCACGATAGGCGAAGATGTTCTTCACCTGATGCTGTTCGCCCAGCTTGACCGTGGTGGTGTTCGTGATCCCCTCAAGGATCGTACGGGTGAGCCAGGGGTCCAACTGGGTAGCGCTGACCCTGTCGCGTCGCCCGGACGCTGCGGCATCGCGGGCCGAAAAGACATTGCAGTTGATCGGGCCGCTAGCCGCTGGCCCTGGCCCATTGAAGCCGCACTGCGCCAGTGAGGGGATGATCACATTGGCATACAGATTGGCGAAGCCGACGACTGCAGGGTCTGTCGATCCCTGAGTAATGGCGTTGAAGATCGTGGTCGGGTCTTTGTCGTAGAGTGCGAACGGAGTGTTACCAGCGGGATAGGCGGCCGGAAGACCACGAATCTTCGAATAGTCGCCCACGGTTACGCTCTTGATCCAGTCGGTAGGCTCAACGAGGAGCGAGACGCGAAAGGATTGCGTCTCGTATTCGTCCAGGTCGTGTTTGTTGGGCCGAAGCTGGCCCGGCGTGACGCTGATAGCGGCCAGGTTTGAAGCGTCGATCGTGTAAGGGGTGAACAAAAGGGTCTTGCCGCCGAAGCTGGAATGCCCGACCTGGCCCGCGACACGAAGCGCGACGCGGTCCTGCACAATGGGCAGGTTGAATGCGGCTTCGCCCTCATAGGTATCATATTGGGCGACCGTGCCGCTTACATAGCCCTCGGAATTATAGGTTGGCTCCTTCGTGACGGTGAGGATCGCGCCGCCAACCGCGTTTCGTCCGAAGAGCGTGCCTTGCGGCCCCTTGAGAACCTGGATGTTCTCCATATCGTAGGTCTGGATCAACGAGCCCGCGTTCGGCAGGGGAACGTCGTTGATATACGTAATTACGCCCGACGCGCCATTGCCAGTCACGGCGCGCGATTGACCGCGGATCACCACGAAAGGAACGCCCTTGGAGCCGCCGGAGGATATAGCAAGACCCGGAGTGAGCCGGGTGAGGTCTTCCGTATTCTCCACTCCCTTCGCGACGAGGGCCTCGTTCGAGAAGGCCGTGATCGCGATCGGAACCTTGCTCACCTGCTCTGCCCGGCGACGTGCGGTGACAACGACTTCCTCGAGTCGAGCGTCACTGGCGCGAGCCTGGGACTCCGGCGCTGCCGCCACCTCTTGAGCGTCGGCCGACGCGACGAATGATGCGAATGCAGCGAGACTGACCGTCGTCACCTGAAGATGCTTGTACATCATTTTTCCCCCTCACTCTTGCTTGCTCGTTATTCACCGCCCCGACTAGCGATTTCACGGTAGCCGCGGACATTTGGCCCAACGGGTCGGCGCACTTGAACCTCGCGTCGTCACGCTGATCACCTAACGAACGATCATTATCCAAAACCTTGACCCGATCAATACCTCGGCTCGAAAACGCTTGAGACCTGCGGCCGCAATGGGCAACCATGCACCCCCTATGTCGCTGAGTGCCATCGGCCCTGGGCACTTCTGGCGGTGAAGTGCGAGGAGCAGCAAGCGGTGCTGATGGTGCACCGGGCGCGGCGTCTGGTGGTCGCGAACCGAACAGATTCGCGGCATGCTCCGAGAATTCGGATTAGCGGTGCCCGAGGGCGAGGCAAAACTTCGCAGACAGTTATCGCAGATCCTCGAGGAGGCCGGGAACGGTTTGCCGGCGCTCGCACGCGAGGTGCTGGCGGGCTGCTGGAGCAGCCAGCCGCGGCATCGCCTTTCACCGCGAAGAACGCCTAGCGCAGTCGTTCGATGTCGTAGACATGGTGCAAGAGCGCAGTGAACTGCTGTTTCTTATCCTCTCTTGCTACCCCCGTACCCACTCAAGCGCGCGTTGCGCACCTCCCGGGCTCTGCGTCCGGAGCACGTTGCGCTGGTGCGCAGTAGGGTCGCCGTCGCAGAGGAGGCGCCGCGGGTCTGCAGGCCCTTCGCCCCCATCTTCTGGCCGAACTGATCGCGCCCATGCGCTCGCGGTGCATCATGCGCCTATCATCCGAAGGCCGCCGTCCACGGCCATCAACTGTCCGGTGATGAAGCCAGATGCTTCGCTGGCCAGGAAGGCGATCAGCGGCGTGCAGTCTCTCTCCGAGTCGCCGAGTTGGCCCCCGATCGGGATGCGCTCGGCCAGACCGGCGTCGAATCTTTCGAGCTCTTCGGCAGTCATCCGATCACGGATCCCCTGGTAGACCGACGTCCACATGGCCGGCGCGATGCAGTTCACCGTGACCTTGTGCTTGCCCCAGCTCAGCGCGGCTGAACGCGTCCACCCGTGCAGCGCCGCCTTCGCAGTCGCATAGATCGGCGACACGGTGTTGCCTTCCACGCCCTCTACGGAGCCGGTGTTCACGATGCGGCCGCCCTTCCCCTTCATCAGCTCGAACGCCGCCTGGTTGGTGAAGATCGCGGTCTTGAGGTTCATACCCAGGAGGTAGTCGATCTGCGCCTCGTCCGCGGCTTCGGCGGGGCCAGGCCGCCACTGTCCGGCGATGTTGACCAAGGCGTCCAGGCCACCCAGCGCGTCGGCTAGCGACGCGAAGCACTCCACGACCTGCGCCTTGTCACGAAGGTCGCACTGCCTCCAAGTCGCCACCGACCGCATATCGGTGGCGGGCTCCGTGTGGTGATAGATGGCGCCGAGCTTCGCGCCCCGGGCGACCAGGCCCTTGAGCACCCCAGTCCCGATACCGCCCGCCGCGCCGGTGACGATGATGCGGCGCCCTTCGACCGAGTCCCTCATGCGTCTTCCTGCGTGACGACGACTTCCTCGAGACGTGCGGCGTCGGCTTCGCTGCTGGTGCTTGCCGAAGCGGGTGTCTGCGCCATCGCGACCGCGGGCGCGCAGATAGCGGTGATGGACGCGAAAGCGGCCAATGCGGCATGCAAAACGCTGCGATTCGCCCCGGTGGATGCCCGGTCTCTCAAAGTGATCTTCACTAGTCCCCCCTCCTTGTGCGCCGCTATTGCCGTTCGCGGCTATTTGCCGCTGGCTATCTAACAAGTACGCGGTTCAAAATCCACAAAAAGCGAGTTGGAACGCAGAAAATACATACTGACGGATAACTATAGGCTGCACGGGCGACGACGAGCAAGAACGTGTTCAAACGAACAGGCCGCTTTGCACGCATCCAACAAGCGGTGCGACCGGATAGCTGGAGCAGGGGGGATGAAGATGATTTCGACGAACCGGGTCTGGGCTCAGCTGACTCAATGGCTGCATGATGCTGAAGCACACCGTCCCCAGACCGTCTTCGCCGGCGATCTGCGCGCCCGAGGGGCGTTGGCCGCCATCCGGACGGGAGGATGCAGATACTGATAGGGCTTAGGCGTGACCATGCGTTTCGGGAAATCAAGAAATTCCGAGTGTTCCTCGTAATCCTCTGCCTCCCACATTCCCACCACAGACCGGGCGGGCCGCCCGCTGCTTCTCCTTGCTACGCTCGCAGTCCACATGGAAGGCGGTTTGTTTCATGGGTGTGGCCAATGCCCCACTCCACTCGTCCGCGCGATAGAAGGTCGACTGTTGCCACTTTCTCCGCGATGCGTGCGGGGGTGGATGAACTCCTGCGGCGTGAGCGTGACGCCAAAACACAGGCCTGATGTTCTTAGCTAATCTGCGATAAGGCGCCGAGCACGGCCTTATTGCAGGGCATGTGCGAGCGATTCTCTCGGAAGTGATGCTCAACGCACCAGACCGTGTGAAAGCCCATTCTGTGTGCGAGAACTATCTGCTCGATACAGTCCCGACAGATGGAGCTTCCGAGCACCAATTCCGTCTATGTGTAAATCGACGCCGATGAGCCGGTTTCGATTGACACAGCTCTGCGCCTTTGCAACACAATCAACTGGTCGGTCGAAGGAAAGAAGAGACAGGAGCACAGATGCGGCGCGAACTGCTTGAGACGAGCGACGAGGTCATCGAGGACGCCGTCGGGTACGCTCATCCGATGGTGTTGCGAGCTATACTTTATCAGCTTACGGGAGATCCGGAGCTGCAGGATATGCCCCTGAAAACCGCCTTGCGCGGTTATTATGAATATTACATGCCGGCCAATGACACCGACGTCGCTGTCATTCGGCGCAAGGCTGCGGAGTTCTTGAAAAACTATCGTGATTCAGGTGCCGGACCGATTGATATCGGGCCCCTGGAGAGACTTCCGGTCAGTCTTGCAATGATGTACGGACAGCCGATTGCAAAGGAGCATGAGGAATTCTTTCTGCAGGATCTTGCCGTGGATCCCTGGGCGCGCGGACTGAAGTGGCGGGAAACACCGGATCCCAAGCGGCTTGCGGATTTCTCCGTCACTATCATAGGGGCTGGCATGGGCGGCCTCATCGCCGCGGCGCAGCTCAAGAAGGCCGGAATTCGGCACACGGTTATTGAGAAGAATGCGGGCGTGGGCGGCACATGGTACGAGAACCGCTACCCGGGAGCGCGTGTCGACACACCGAGCCGGTCCTATACCAACATCTTTGGAGTCAATTTCGATTATCCCAATCCTTATTGCGAGTGGTACGAGAACGAGCGTTATTTCAATTGGCTTGCCGACGAATTCGGCGTGCGCGAAAACATTACGTTCAACACCGAGGTGCGTTCACTCGTCTGGGGCGAGGATGATTCCATGTGGACCATCACGATGGCCGGTCCTGACGCGGAGCACGTCACGCGATCTAACGCGGTGATCACGGCGGTGGGGTTTCTCAATCGACCCCATATCCCTAACGTTCCGGGCGCTCCGCAGTTCGAGGGGCTGTCCTGGCACACTGCGCGCTGGCCGGATGGAATGAGTCTGCGTGGCAAGCGTGTTGCGGTGGTCGGCACTGGCTGTACCGGTTATCAGCTGATCCCCGAGCTTGCGAAAGAGACGGCGCACCTAACCATCTTTCAGCGCACGCCCCAATGGCTTTTTCCCGTTCCCGGATATACCTCGCCCTTTCCGCCACAAATCAGGTGGCTCGATCGCAACATGCCTTTCCATACCAACTTCATGCGAGCCCAGAGCGCCAATACGGCCTGGTTTACCAAGCTGACCCAAATCGATCCCGAATTTGATGACCCCCACGCCTGCAACGCGATGAACAAAATGGCGCGGGACGTGTGCGTGAAGTTCCTGAATGACAAGATCGCTGACCCAGAATTGGTCAAGATCATGACGCCGAAACATCCGGTCTGGTCTGCGCGTGCTGTTGTGGTGGATCCGGAATATTGCATTCTCGACGCTATCCAACGCGATGACACGGCCTTGGTCACCAGCGGGATCAAGCAGATAAATGCGACCGGAATCGAAGATCAGGACGGCGTTCAACACAATGTCGACGTCATCGTTTACGCGACGGGATTCCGCGCCGCCGACTATTTCTATCCGATCGATATACGCGGTAAAGGAGGGCTAACTGTTCAAGAGCTTTGGGGACACGATGGCCCAAAAGCATATCGCGGCTGCATGATGCCGGGCTTTCCAAATCTCTGGTCTATTTACGGGCCAAATACGAATGGCGGCCTCCACCCCGGATCGTTTCATGAAATGATTACTCTCTACGCGATGAAGTGCATTGAGCAGATGTTGCTCAACGGTAAGAAGACCGTGGAGGTCAAGAAACAGCCGTACCTTGAGTATAACGAGCTAGTTGACCGGCTGAACCTGCAAAGGGTCTGGAGCGACAAGCGCGCAGACAATTACTATTGGACGCACAGCACCCGCACGGCCGTGCAGTGCCCCCTCCCAAATACGCAGATATGGAGCTATCTCTACCGCCCGCAATTCGAGCATCTGGAAATGCAATAAAACCGGTGTACTCCAGGCGGCCTCTTGCCCGGCAACTAGGCCGCCTGCGGATCTGACGTCCGGATCGCGGCGCTCCCAAAATGACGTCAGTTATTTCAAAACCTGAGGATTTACGGGGGATCCCACCGCACCGGTGAAGCCAAGAGGCGGTGCCGACAGAAGGAATGTGTACTGTCCGTCCTGTGCGCAATCCGCGCTCAAGGTCTCAAGGTCGAACATCTCGCCAAGAGGCATGCCCATGTCACGAAGACAAAGCATGTGCATGGGGAGAGGTACGTCGCCGCCCAATGTTGTCTCGTCCAGCACCTCCACCGCAAGGTTGTCGCTGCAGACGGCAGCCAGGGAATGATCGTACAGCCAGCCGGCACATTCAGGTGCAAGCCCCGGATTTCCCGCGAAATAGGCAGCCCGATCATTGTTGATCGTGTAGTGGCGGATAATACCCGTGCGGACGAGCAATATATCGCCCGCATCGAGAGCCGTTCCCTGGCGCTCGAGCGCGCGGTTAAGTTCGTCCGGTGTGATCACGTGTGTCGCGGGTAGCATGTCCACGCCATGCAACCGCGCAATATCGACAAGAACCCCGCGCGACATGATGCCAGGCGCGGCGAGATGTTCCACGCCTAGACGGCTAGCGCCCGCCGCTGAGAGGACGTCGCAGGCCTTGCATCCGTTATACAGAAGCCCGTCATAGTGCACATGGCTAAGCGCATCCCACTGCGTTGCACACTGAAGGCTCATGTGAACCACGTCTTCGCTGTATCGTGAGGTTGGGAATTCCGGGTTGATGATTTTATCGAGCGCATTCATGTACAAATGAGGATTCATGCGGGCGTGTTCAGGCTGAGGACCACTCTTCTCAAACCGCATGCCCAAGCTGAACAATTTGCCTTGGCGAGCCGCGGCGATCGCGCGCTGGAGCACGTCCGGCCCGATGTGGTTGAGCGTTCCGCGATTGTCCCGCGGCCCCCACTTGCCCCAGTTACGTACCCGGTCAGCCAAGGCGTCGAAATCGAATCGCTTCATGCGTCATCCCCGATTTGCATGTACGCACACTCCCGACTCGTCGCCTTAGGACATCACGCCGGGGCTATTGCGACGCTAACACGACGGTCGTCGCCGGCGCACGCGCCATTTCCGGCGTTTCTTGCAACAGAGCCCTGCTGTGTGCCAGCCTAACCGACAGGTTACGGCCATCAAATCGTGGTCGGCGCCGAACGCAACGGACCCCATGGCCAGGAGAATGATGCGGCAATACGACGTCATTATTCGTGGCGGCACCGTCGTAGATGGCACCGGCCGCCATCCCTTCGATGGCGATGTCGCAATCTCAGCCGGGCGTATCGCAGCGGTGGGAAAGATCGCCGGCTCGGCAGCTGAAGAGTTGGACGCGCGTGGTCGGATCGTCACGCCGGGGTTTATCGATATTCACACCCATTACGATGGGCATGCTGTCTGGTCGGAAAGGTTGAACCCGTCGTCACTCCACGGTGTCACGACCGCAATCACGGGGAACTGCGGCGTCGGCTTCGCGCCATGCAAGCCGCATGATCGGGAGCGCCTGGTTTCGCTCATGGAGGGCATTGAGGACATTCCCGAGATCGTACTCACCGACGGCCTAACCTGGGATTGGGAAAGCTTCCCGGATTTCCTCGATGTCCTGGCATCGCGGCGATTTGACATGGATGTCGCCGCCTATCTTCCCCACGCCCCGCTGCGCGTGTTCGTCATGGGAGAGCGGGCGGCGGCGCGCGAACCGGCAAGCGCCGAAGACATCGAGCAAATGCGCCGGATCGTCAGCGGCGCGATCAGCGCCGGTGCGATGGGTTTTGCCACCTCGCGCACGCTCAATCATCGGTCGCGAGAGGGATGGTTGACCCCCAGCTACGCCGCCGGTGAAGATGAGCTCCTGGGAATCGCAGAGGCGATGCGTGTCTGCGGTTCGGGCGCAATCCAGCTGATTTCCGACTTCGACAATGTCGATGTCGAATTCAACATGCTGGAACGCGTTGTCGCGGCGTCGAGCCGTCCCGGGATGGTCACTCTCCTGCAGCAGGCTCATGTCCCGGACCGCTGGCGCGCGATACTCGATCGAATTGAGCAGGCAAATGCACGGGGCGTTCCGATAAAAGCTCAGATTGGACCTCGGCCGATCGGTGCCTTGCTCGGACTTGAGCTCATACTCAATCCCTTTTCAAACTGCCCGAGCTATGCCGCGGTTGCCGGATTGCCTTTCAAGCAGCGGTTGGCCGCGCTGCGGGCCACCGACTTGCGCGAGCGGCTGATCGCCGAGCAACCGGGGTCCATCAGCGGCATGCGCGCAGGGTCCTGGCATTTCGAGAATCTGTTCCCGATGTCCGATCCGCCTTGCTACGAGCCGAAGCCTGAGGAGAGCATCGCGGCCCGCGCCGCCGCCATGGACATGAACCCGGTCGACTATGCCTACGACCTTCTGATCGCCGACGGAGGCAAAGGCATCATCTTCATGCCCGCCAGCAATTATGTCGAGGGTTCGGTCGCAGCCGTGGAGACCATGCTGGGCAGCAAGCATACACTGATCGGGCTTGGTGACGGTGGCGCGCATTGCAGCACCATCTGCGACTCCAGCTTTCCCACCTATCTGCTCGCCCGCTGGGTGGGGAATGGCAGCTGCCGCATGCCAGTCGAACGCGCGGTGCAGATGCTCACGGCGCACAACGCCTTTGTCATGGGGTTGCGCGACCGCGGTACGATCAAGATAGGCCAGCGGGCCGATCTCAACATCATCGATCTAGATCATCTGCAGCTGCGTATCCCGGAAATCGTATACGATTTGCCGCTGGGCCGTGGACGGCTGGAACAGCGCGCGGTTGGTTATGACGCCACCATCGTTGCGGGAACCCTGACCTATCGGGGAGGCGAACCCACTGGCGCATTGCCCGGCCGTCTAGTCCGATCCAAAGCCGCCTAAGGTACAGGCATGCTGCTCAAGCATCTTCAATCTGAGCCTTTTCTCGATGGCCTGAGGTTCGCCGAAGGTCCGCGCTGGCACGACGGATGGCTGTGGTTTTCCGATATTGAACGCGACTGCGTTCTGCGGACACGGATCGGCGGCTCGCCGGAGATCGTCGCCAAGCTTCCGAGTCCGTCGGGCCTGGGCTTTCTACCCGACGGATCGCTTCTCGTGACCAGCATGAAAAACTGCATCGTATATCGCGTCGGGAGCGACGGCCGAACGCAGCTGCACGCTGATCTTTCGGCCTATGGCTTCATCATAAACGACATGGTCGTGACGCAGGACGGTCGCGCCTACGTCGATGCCTACCGCGCGGTGCCACCGATAGAGCTTCCCACGACGCCCGATGGTTCGCCCTGCGCCTTGTCCGCCGACATCAACCGGCACTATCTCAATGGCCTCGGCACGTCGCCAAGCCTAGATGGACGGATTATCGCCGTAGAGCCCGACGGCAAGCACCACGTCGCAGCGGCGGATCTCAATTACCCGAATGGACTCGTCACCACGCCAGACGGGCAAACTCTGATCGCCAGTATTTCACATGAAGGCAAGCTGCTGGCGTTCGATATCGGCGCAGATGGCTCGCTGACCAACCTTCGGGTCTGGGCCGACTTGCCCGGCCGCCATCCCGATGGGATATGCATCGACAGCGAAGGCGGCGTCTGGGTGGCTTGTCTCGCGATCAGCGCATTCCAACGTATCCTCGAAGGGGGCCTCATCACGCATCACGTGGCTACGCCCGGCCGGTGGGCCGTTGCTCCGGCGCTTGGAGGTGACGACAGTCGTACGCTCTTCGTGATCAGCATGGAGCCAATCGACTGGCCTGATCATCGCTCCTGGATTGAGCGTGTCCGCGTCGAAGTGCCGGGCGTGCCGGGCTCTGCCAGAGCAAATGCAACGCCTTCGTGAGCAGCGCGAATGGGAGGGCGCTTCACGCGCCGTTAACGGAAAACTACAAGGGATCGAAACGGAGGTGGCCGAGCAAATCCGCAATGCGGAGGAGCCGATCGGCGCCAAGCCCCGCCTCCCGGCGTGCCGGTGCAAGGCCAAGGCGCGGGTAAGAAGGTCCAGTCGGCAGTAGGGCGCAGTTCCGGCGGGTCAGTTCGCGGAATCGGTTGCTGGCGACGAGCAACGCGGGACCGCGGGATGCTTCGGTGTTTTCTCCGTCAGCATGAATTTCGCGCGCCTGAGCCTGTTAATTGTTGACATCCGGAACGATCCCCAGTCTCCTGTAAGCAGATAAGAGCTATGCCGGCACAGATCGTATCGAATCAAAGCTCTGATAGAGGGGGAGGCTGTGTTGTGAGGGAGCAACGTAAGAATTTTGCCAAGTCCGCCAATCGCGCGCTCGATATTTTCGAGTTTCTTTCGTCGAAAAATGGGCCGGCCAGGGCGGTAGAAATTGCAGATGCACTTGGTCTCGCTCACTCAAGCGCGCATCAACTGCTCACCACCATGGTGTCCGGCGGATATCTGATCTGCCTCGAGGGCGTGCGCTACTTTCCTTCGCCTCGTACTGCGCGGATTGGTGGCTGGCTAAGCAAGTGCTACCCGAACATTGACGGCCTCTATGCCATCATCGAAGAAATTCATGATCTGACGAGCGAGACCGTCACGCTCTCCATGCAAAGCGATTGCGTCATGCGGATCGCGGCCATCGCCGGAGAGGAATTTCGAGAACCGCTTTCGGCGATGGGCTGGCAAGTCCCGGTATTCGGATCCATTATCGGCGGTGCGGCGCTTGCTGACATATCACCAAAGACAATCAGCCGGCTCGGGCGGCGAGCGCGTCGGCAGCGGGTCTTAAGCAGTGGGATCGACAGCGGCAGGGCGTATCTGAGAGAGCTTCATCGCTTTCGCGTGAAGGGCTATGCGTCCGGACTGGCGCAGGCGCCGGGCGCGTCCCCCTCCTGGTCCATCGCATTCAAACTTCCCCAGGAAGATACCCGCGCCAATGTTGTGATCGGCCTAGCCGGTCCTGTGGCGCGGGTACAGAACAAGGAACGGGAAATCGTCAACATCATGTACCGGACGATTCGTGCCGGGCTCCGGGACATCGGCGGATCGTCGCTATGAGGGAGAGGCAATGGTGGACACGGCGGCATCCACTGAGTTGGTCGATGATCTCCCTGGGCTGTTTAAGCGCCCCGGAATGCCTAACGACATCGCCAAGGCCGCGTGGTTTTTCGCGTCGGAACTGAGCGCCTATGTGAGAGCGGTCAGACATTGGATAGCGGACGGATGTCTGCCTTCCTGATCGGCGCGCCCGACGTATTCGACCAGTCGGGAAGGTGAGTTAGGCGCGGGCGAACTAGCGGTGATCCTAACTGGCTTACGAGCGGCCTGACGAAATCTCGCTCCCGCCGCTCGCGCACGCAGCTGCGAGAGTGTCACGTGTGAAAGCCCCGCCTGCACGAATGTGACCCGCGGCGGGGGCAAGCAGCGGACAGGAGGACGATTGATGACGACCGAATTGCCGGCATTGCGGCGCAGCTTGCCGGAACGCCGGCAGGGAAAGGCATGCAACGAAGCCTTGCGCGCGCGCCGGGAGGCCACTGGCGGCGTCGCTGTACCAGAGGAGGTTGCCGCATTACCCCGCGTGGGCGGCGTGCCCTGTGTGATCGTTGGGGAGGAAAGCGCGCCGCGGATCATCCTCCACCTGCACGGCGGTGGGTATCGCTTGGGTTCCGCAGCGGGCTGGAAGGGTTTTGCGCGCCGGTTAGCCGTCAAGGCTGACGCGCGTATCATCCTCGCTGAATATGCGCTCGCCCCCGAAAGGCCGTTCCCAGCTGCGATTGTTGACACGCTCACGGCTCTCGCAGAACTGCTCGCGACCGTTGGAAACACTCCGGTGTTCCTGTCCGGAGATTCCGCAGGCGGCGGGCTAGCGCTGGCCGCGGCGTCCGCCCTCAAAGAGCGGGGCCGGCTCGCGGGACTGATCCTGCTCTCTCCGTGGATCGACCTTCGCCTTCGAGCAGGTAGCTATTTTCGCTGCGGCGGGACCGACGCATTGTTCTCGCACGCCGCGGCTGCCGCGGCGGCCAACGATTATCTTCAGGGATGGCCGTCGGATGACGATCTCGCCTCCCCGCTATTGGCCGACCTCGCCGGACTGCCGCCGACGTGCGTCATCGCCTCCACGACAGAGGTTCTGGCCGACGACAGTGTCGAGCTGGTGCGGTCACTCGCCGCGCACAATGTGCCGCTATTGCTCCTGATGCGGCCGGGGCTCGCTCACGACTGGCCGTGCGTGACTCCGGAGGCTGTCGAGGCCGACCACGCGCTCGGCGTGATCGCCAACTTCGTCGCCTCGGACCTTTCACGCCCCATGTGACGCGAATATCAAAACCCCTAGCCGCCCGGGAGAGGATGAAATGCAAGAATTTGACTCGCGCGTCGCCATTGTGACCGGCGCCGGACAGGGAATCGGCGAGGCGACGGTCCGCGCATTCGTCGCTGCTGGAGCGTGTGTCGTCCTCGTGGACGTCCTCGAAAAGGAGCTCGCGCGCGTGACGGCGGATATCGATCGACCCCAACGCATCATGTCAGCGGTGGTCGACGTCTCCGACCGGCCGGCCGTGGACCGACTGATGGACGACGTGCTCTCACGGTTTGGCAGAATGGACGCCCTGGTGAACAGCGCAGGTATCCGCGGGCTCGGCACTGTGGCCAACATTGACATCGATCTCTGGCGTCGCGTGCATGCGGTGAACCTGGAAGGCACCCTGAATACGTGCCAGGCGTTTGCGCAGCGGGTGATCGAGGCAGGTCGGCCGGGCGCGATCGTCAACCTTACGTCGGTCGCCGGATTAATGGGCGTCCCCGGCCGCGCCGCCTACGTCTCGACCAAGCATGCGGTCGTCGGACTCACGCGGGAAATGGCAATGGAAGTGGGTCGGCAAGGACTGCGCGTGAACGCCATCGCGCCGGGAATGATCCGCACGGCAATGACCAAGACGATGCTCGCCGAACCGGCCGACGCCGAGCGGAGCGCGGCGATCCATCCCCTCGGCCGCATCGGGGAGCCGGCGGAAGTTGCGGCGGCGATCCTCTTCCTCTGTTCCGATAGAGCAAGCTTCGTCTCGGGTGCGATCCTGTCGGTCGACGGCGGTTATACGGCGGGCAGGATGGCCTGACATCCCCGCAGGCGCCACGCAAGCTCGATGCCCTGCGGCGCGAACCCGCTGAAGCCCTGGAAGAAGGGCCCGTCGCGGTCGGTGTCGCCTCGGTATGTTGAAGACCGTCGAGAAGGCTCGCGCTACACCCTCGCCGGCCAGCTTGGTTCCGGCGTAATGCCCGACCCCCCCCGCCGAACTTGCGAACGTCGGTTTTCAACCAGAAAGCTGAAGACTAACGATTCGGACCGGACCGCCACCGGCTAGCAGCCTGGGCGGCGCGCTTTGCTCCAGTCGGCACGGCGCTCCGCCACACGCTGCAGGCTCTTCGACCAATAAGCCGCCCCGCTGGCCAGGATGCGGAAGTCGACCGTTGCCGTGTGTCGGAACTCCAGCACCTCCACGCCGTCCGGGCCGGGTTCGTAAGTGTAGGGTGCGTTCGCCGGCACGAAGAAGCCGTCGCCAGCTTCCAGGTGTTCGGTCCCGAGTGAAAGTGAGCCGGAGATGACGACATAGAGGCCGTCCGCGTCGTGGCTGTGGCGCGGCAGCGGATAGCCCGCCTTGAACCAAGCATGTACCAAGGCGAAGCCCGGTGCGGTGAACAGAATCCGCGCCTCTTCACCTTCGGCCCAACCAGCGGCCAGCAAGTCCTCCATGCTTTCCCGCTGCTCGGGCGTGGCCGTGGCCGCCCCATAAAATTGCTCCGCGGTCAGCGGGGCGACGTCCGCCCGGCGGAAAACCTGGAACTTCGTCGAGCTCACGCGTGAATCGCTCATCTAAACTCTCCCAGCTAGGCGGGACGCCCATTAAGTACGCTCCGGAGCAGCAGATTGCGCAGTGCGGCCGGGAGATGGAAACGCCGCCCTCTCCCGCGCGGGTTAGGAGCCCGACCGGGTCAACCCAAACGTGCCACCACTGGACACAAGGGCAGCTTGCTTGCTGTAGTCATATAGGCTGCGGCTGAGCAGTCCTCCATCGACGGGCATATTCTGTCCCGTCACATATTTAGCGAGGTCCGACAGGAAGAACAGCGCCGCGTTGGCGATATCCTCGGCTTCGCCACGGCGGCCCATCGGGATCCCTTCCGCAAAGAGGCGCTCGCGCTCCGGATCCTTCTGAAACGGGATGCGCGGCGATATGATCGAGCCGGGCGTGACACTATTAACACGAATACCATGTGGGGCCCATTCGAACGCCATCGACTGCATGAGATGGATGAGCCCGGCCTTCGCTGCTCCATAGGAAGCGTGGAAGGGGGCGGTACGCATGCCGTCCACCGAGGCGACACAGACCATGGCGCCTGCCTTCCCCCGCGCCATCATCGCCTTCGCGACGGCCTGCGCGGCGATGAAGAAATAGCGGAGATTGCGCCTGTGATCGAGGTCCCAGGTTTCGCCCGTCATGTCGACGATCGTGCTCCATGCGGCCATTCCAATGATGCTGGCCATCACGTCGATCCCACCTAGTATCTCGTCCGCTTTGGCTATTGCTCCGCGCAGTTCCTCATCGTTTAGGGCATCGCCTTGGATAGCCATCGCCGTGCCGCCTTCCGATTCGATTTGCGACGCGACCCTGGCGGCGCGATCCAGCTCATAGTCGAACAACGCCACCCGACAACCGGCACGCGAAAGCGCTAGCGCCGTGGCCTCCCCCATGCCCTGCCCCGCGCCAAGCACAAGCGCTCCTTTCGACTCCAGACCAAATGCCGAAACGCTCATCCCTTCACTCCCTTCTCGGCCGGGGCGCCCACTGGATTTACCGTGTCAGAACTCGGCCGTCAGATCCACGCCAAAGGTCCTCGCCCGCTCATACTGAGCACTGATGACAGTTACGAGCGACTGCATGGTCGTCGGCTTGTCCTCATCCAACAGATTCCGCGCCCAAAGCGCCAGACTGGCCTGCGCACCGCCAATCTTGAACCCCTCAAGGCTTATGCGCGAGTTGACGACCCAGTAACCCTGGGCGACGCTCGCAGAGCGAAACAAGTCCTGCTGTGCTTGGGTGAACGTGGCCGTCACCACCGGGATGCCTGCGACCAAGTACATCTGCGAGCGATAATTGCCGTCCGCACGGAATCTCAGCCGCACATCGCCGAACAGAGGCTCGGATTCATACTGACCGCTCAGGTTGATCGTCCATTTCGGACGATCTATGGGCAGATACTCCGCCGTTCCAGCCGTGACTACAGGATCAAGCCTCGTGAACTTGTAATCCGTGTATCCGACGCCGCCCGAAAATGACAGGCCGCGAGCAGGCGTAAGCTCTGTCTCCAGCTCAAATCCGTTTGCCCGCGCCGCGCCCGCACTGACCAGGAAGTTAGTGAGTTCGGGGCGCGGCGGCGTGAGCGCGCCACCATTTCCACTGAACTGCACATTTTCGTATTCCACATGAAAAAGCGCCAGATTGGTGCGCAACACATGGTCAAACCAATCTGCCTTTAGGCCACCTTCCAGAGATTTCGCCGTCTGTGGTCCATAGTCGAGGCCGCCGATGCTGCCACCCGATATATACCCCGTGCTATATTTTCCATATACAAGAATATCTGTACTGGGCTTGTAATTAACGCCCAAATCGTACGTCAGTCGATTGCTTTTATAGTCCACAGCAAAGACGCCGGTCGGGAGCGCAGCGCTGTAGATCACCCGGTCGGTCCCCGTCTTCTTGTCCTCAGTGTACCGGAGGCCTGCAATCGCATCGAGCTGGGGCGTCAGGTGGAACTCGCCCTGGCCGAAGGCGGCATAAGAATCGGTAGTGACCATCGACCCACGGCTCCCAACTCCGGAAGGCTGACCGGCGAATGGCACGGCGTAATCCGGGTATACGCGGAACGCGCCGCTTTTCGCCTGGCCTAGAGCGGCGTCCTCACCGGTACCCCGCCGGGTCTGGCGGTTCTGGAAGTAAAGTCCGCCGACCGTAGCGGTCAGAAAATCTGACTTATAGTTCAGCTGAAACTCCTCGCTGACTTGCCTATCCGTACCACCGATGGTGGTGGCCTGAATGACAAAGGGCGCGCCGATGGTCGTGGCGGCGAGCGGACCGAGCGCGCTCGCGAAAATCGGCGCGCCGGTATTGGTGATGACGCCCGAGCCGCTTATGTCGGTCCAATATGCAAAATACCGACTCTTGCGAAAGGCCAGGATATTCTTGAACGAGAAGGCATTGGAGATTTGGTAATCGGCAACAAGATTGTGCCCGTAGCCTTCAAGACGGCTGGGAACGGCGTTGCCGTTGTTCACCGCTTCCGGCCGGTTGGGCTGGATCGGCGTCGTGGTCGCGAGATCCTGCGTCGCCAAAAGATTGCGGACGAGCGTGTTGGCATACACCAGTCCGGTTCCGTCCTGGGTGAAGTCACTGTCATAGTAATCGAACCGGTAGATTACATTCAGATTCGAGCCCGGATCGTACTTTAAGGCCGCCTGCACACCCTCAGAATTGTTGCTGCCGAGGTACTTTGCGGACGTGAAGTTCTTCGGCCTCCCATAAGCCGGAGAAAAATCCCAGACCAAGCCCGGCTCCCGGTTCCGAATATCACCTTGGCGCTCTGAGTGGACATAGCTTAACAGTGCGCTGAAATCACCGAATTTGCCCGTATTCAAGCTCGTGGCGGTTCGCAATTGATCATAATTGCCGTAGGTGAGCACCTCCCGGACGCCAACGTGATCCGCCGGCTCTGGGGTATGGACGCTTATGGCGCCGCCGGTGGCGTTGCGGCCGAAGAGCGTTCCCTGTGGTCCGCGCAGCACCTCAATCCGTGAGACATCGGCGAAGTCGGCCATGGAGCCGTTCGTAGACGCGATATAGACATCATCGACGTAATAGGCGACGCCCCGGTCCGCACCTAACGCGGCCGTGCCCGCAAACTCGCCACGCAGTGTGTAGAACGGGGTAGCACCCCCGCCGACCCCCGAGCGCGTGGTCAGGTTCGGAATGATCCCGCTGAGCTCTCGGGTGCTAAATATGCGATTGGCCGCAAGTGTCTCCGGCGCTAATGCCGTAACGGCCACAGGCACATCCTGGAGGCGTTGCTCGCGCCGCTGGGCCGTGACGAGGACCTCCTCGAGACGTGGTGCGGCGTCGGTTTCGCTGCTGGTGCTTGCCGAAGCGGGTGTCTGCGCCATCGTGACCGCGGGCGCGCAGATCGCGGTGATGGACGCGGAAGCGGCCAATGCGGCACGCAGGACGACACCATTCACCGCAGACCGGACGTGGTACGTCGAAATAGCCTTCATGTCCCCCTCCTCGATCCGGCCCGCGCCGCTTCTATGAGCGGTTGACGCCGTGTGTTTCGTTGAGCTTCGCCACCTGTCACGCTGTTATCAGCATCACGCTGATGAATGCTATCTACCGTTCGTTCATCAGTCAACAAAGTCGTGCTTGCCGGAGCCTGAATTCGACAGATAGAAATAATCGATCGTGTCGCCGCTCCTGTCCACGGCGCGGCGCGGCAGAGATAGAGCCATTCCGCCCGCCGCTCGAAACGGCTCAAATCATGGCGTTTCGGGACGGGGGCGTGGAGTAGACGTTCGGTGAGAAAGTCTCGCCGATTTCGAGTTTGCCGAACAATCATTCACCGATGTAGGCCGCGCCCGGTCTTCGCCTTGCCGTTGACTTGCGCAATTAATGTTCGTTAGATTCCTGGACGACCCGCGGGGAAGGATCTCTCTACTCAACCTATCGAACGCATAGTAGGCTGGTAGTTGATGTTCGGGTGGCAGAGAAGACCATGAAGACTAAGGGGGAGGCAGAGTTGGAACGACGGCTCGCGACTGGGCGGGAGAGTCGCGCTTCGGGCATTGGGTACATGATCGCCCTGCTCGCCTTGTCGATCATCGTTTCCTATCTCGACAGGGGTGTGATCGCCGTCCTTGTTCCCAACCTCAAGCGAACCTTTGGCTTGAACGACATCGAGGTTAGCCTGTTACAGGGCATTTCCTTCTCGCTGCCATTTGCCATCGCCAGCCTTCCAGTGGGGCGGTTAGTCGATCGCTTCAACCGTCGCAACATCATCGTAGTCGGCATTGTCACCTGGAGCGTCTCCACGATGATGTGCGGCCTCGCACCGAGCTTCTGGCAGCTGTACGCAGCCCGCGCCGGCATCGGAATCGGCGAGGCATGCCTTCTGCCGGCGGCCTACTCCATGGTTGCGGACAGCTTCAAAGCCGAGTGGCGAGGGCGTGCAATGAGTATCCTCACAGTGGCGACGGCGGTAGGCGGTGGATCGTCCGCGCTACTGGGCGGCGCGCTTCTGACTCTCTGGAACGGGGCCGAGGTGGTCCACCTGCCCTTGGTGGGAGCCGTGGAAACGTGGCGCGCCGTCTTCCTGGTCGCGGGAACGCCCGGCTTCCCCGTCGCATTGCTCATGCTCGCCGTCAGGGAACCCCGCCGCAATGCTCCTGCAGCTCAGCAGGCCGAGGTGAGCGATTTCGCGGGCCACGCCCTCAGGAATTGGCGCCTCTTCGTGCCGCTTTACCTGGCATTTTCCTCGATTTTCTTTCTTTCCTATGCAGTTGCCCTCTGGTCGCCGTCGGTCCTATCACGGATCTACGGCTTCGCCGCCGGTACGGCAGGCATGGCATCAGGCAGTTTACAGCTTGGGGGCTCCATCACGGGTTCGATCCTGGCCGGCTTGATCGGCGACATGTTGATCACGCGCGGTTCGAAATATGGACGGCTGCGCCTTTGGATAATCGGGCTGGTTCCCGCGTTGCTCGCGGCGCTGTTCCTCGCCCTGCCCGCCGCATATTTTTATCTGATCGGCGTCGGCCTCGCGATTTTCGCCAGCGGCCTGCTCACTGCCGTTAGCTATCCGGCGCTGTACGACGCGGTAGCACCCAGCATGCGCGGTCGCTCCCTGGCGGTCTACCTGTTCCTCGGCAATGTCCTTGGTTTCGGCGGTGGTACGCTCGGCGTCGCCCTGATCACCGAACATGTGTTCGCGAACGAAATGAGCATCAACTGCTCGGTCGCGCTCGCCGTTGGCGGAGCGACATTCGTCGCAATTCTGATGACGATCATCATGCTGCGGCGCTACGAAAACGCCCGGTTGGTACATCAGCAAGAAAATGCGGCGATATATCAACACAATGGTCAGGAGGGGGCAAATGGCTAAGACTGAATCACGCTTTATCGCGTGCTCCGCGCTCGCGATTTTCATAGCAACAGGGACATCCGCCCAAACGGTTGCGGGCTCGACTGCAAGCGCGGACTCAGAGCCCAAGGCATCAACGCTGGAAGAGATCGTCGTGACCGCCCAAAAGCGCAGTGAGCGCCTCCAAAGCGTTCCGGTAGCGGTAACGGCGCTGACAGCCTCCAAACTCGAGATCAGCGGGATCACCGACACAAAAGGCCTCAGCGTGATCACACCCGCGCTCAACTTCACTCAGACGTCGGCCTTCGCCCAACCCTATATCCGGGGTGTCGGATCGCGCGGCAACACGCCCGGTGACGAGCAGGTCGTACCGATCTACATCGACGGGGTCTATCAGGTGGGCCTGACGGCCGGTCTTTTCCAGCTGGCCAGTGTTGAACGCATCGAGGTTCTCAAAGGGCCGCAGGGAACACTGTTCGGACGCAACGCCCTCGGCGGGGCCATCAACATCGTCACACCCACACCTGACTTCGCGCCGAAAATGGAACTTGGCGGCGGCTACGGCAGCTTCGCCGAGGTCAAGGGGGACGCCTACGTCACGGGCGGGCTTAGTGATACGGTGGCCGCAAGCATATCGCTCGCCGCCTCGGGCGACCATGGCTATGCCAACGATATCTTCGCCGACCAGCGCGCGTCCCGCGCGAGTTCCCGGGATGCTCGGGGCAAGATACTGTGGAAGCCGTCGGCTTCCTTCGAGGCGACCCTGGGAGCACATTACACCCGCACGCGTGATAATACCGGCCTCTCGGATTATCCTATCGACGGCAACACAGCGGCCCGCACCCGCGATCCCAACGTCCTGATCGGCAGTGGGTACAACCTCGCGCGCGACGTTCAGTCCGATGCGAATACGCGTTCATGGGGAACGGATCTCACGGCCTCCTACTCTCATCCGGGGTTTACCGTCACTTCGATCTCGAGCTACAACAAATTCCGTTCGCATTTCATAGCCGACAACGATGCCACGCCGATCTTCATCAGCGCGTTCGAAGCACGGCAAACCTATAAGACCTACACGCAAGAACTGCGCGCGGCATCCGATGGCGGTGGACCATTTCATTGGATTGGCGGCGTTTATTATTTCAGGGACGACCTTGATGTCCCGTTGTTCGACAACTATCCCACCGTGTCGACGGCGGCGCAGCAAAAAACGCGCGCTACCTCTTTATTCGGCGAAGGTGGGTATGACATTACAAGCAAGCTGAGGATTCTGGGCGGGTTGCGGTATTCGCACGAAAGCCGTCAGATGAATTCCATCAATCTTGGCACCAATCAGACCTTTGCCGATTCGATCAGCTTCGACGATGCGTCACCCCGAGCGACGCTGCGTTACAGCATCAGCGACGAGCAGCAACTCTACGCGACGTATAGTACCGGTTTCAAAGCGGGCATTTTTGTCATTCCCGTTTTTGGGACGGCGATCCAGAAGGTCAGGCCGGAGAAGCTAAAATCCTATGAGATTGGGTATAAGGGGGATATGACTTCGTGGGCGCGCCTCAATATCGCCGGCTATTATTACAACTATACGGATGTACAGGTCGCATCGTTTGTTCAGACAGGCGTTGACCGAAATGGTGTTCCCATCACCGCTGCCTTGCTTCAGAACGCTGCTTCGGCGAGGATGTACGGGGGCGAAGCGGAGCTCTCGCTGGCGCCGACACACGACTGGTTGATAGATCTCTCCGCCGCTTACTCGCATGCGATCTATAAAGATTACAAGACTGCGGCGGTGTCGGTACCGATAGTGAATGCGAGTGGAGCGCCAACTCTCACCGGTGACCGAACGATCTTCGTAGATGCCGGCGGAAACCAAATCATCCGCGCGCCGAAATTCACCGCTGGCCTCAACACCACGTACACCATTCCCGCGCCGGTGTTCGGAGGCTCTTTGCGCGGCAACCTGACGGCGTTATACAACTCAGGTTATCCCTTCGATGTGATCGGCCGTATCGAAACAGGCTCATATGAAACCGTCAACGCCAGAGTGACCTGGCTCAGCCCGAGCGAACAGTTCGAACTTTCCGCTTGGATGACGAACCTCACCGACGATGATCATATCATCTCCGTGACCGAATCCGCGGTTGCGGATCGCGCCGCGCGCACTCGCCCACGCTCCGTTGGCGTGGATTTCCGGATCTATTTCAGGGGATTCCCGCGACGCTAGACTGGCGATTTCGAGGTATGGGCATGAACAAGGCTTCCGAAGCGAGCGCGATGTGGCAGATGAAGCTTCGCTCTGCGAGGACGAAGAATGTCGCGACAGCATGCCCGATCCCCTCGTGAGCAACGCGAAGTCACGTGCCGGCATCAGCCTTGCGCAGATGTTCGACGTAATCATGGAAGGATATGCCGCACGAACGGCACTGGGCGAGAGAGCGCCGGAACTTCAGAATTCCGCCGTCAGGCCGTATAGACACCGAAATCCCCTTCGATCAGGCGCACTTCACCCATGATCCCGCCGCCGTACTGCCAAAGCGCGGCTTGGCCCTTCTGGAGAGCGTGCATGACTTCGAAGCCCTTCAGGGTCGATAGGCGGCTTCTTCGACTTGAAGCCCAGCGTCGGCTCGATCAGTCACTTGAGTTTGCCGTAGTCGGCCTGGCAGGAGTTGATGGGCTCCATCGTCCCCGATCGCGATTTTTGCAACAGAGCCTCCTATACAGCCTGACCGGCCATCCCGCCTCCGCTCCTGGCATCGTCCAGAAGAATGAACGGCTCTCCGTCGGCGCAGAGCGTTGTCGGTGATGGCGGCGCTACGCGTACCTGGGACAAGGCCAAGTTGGATTGGCTAGCTGACCACTCCGTCCTTACGCAATGCCTCTATGGCCTGCCGATCGAGGCGAAGCAGATCGACGAGGATCTCGTCGGTATGTTCGCCAAGCCCGGGAGGAGGCAGGTCATAGCGTATTGGCGTGCCGGAATAGCGGATAGGGCTGGCAACGGTGGGCACTTCACCGGCGACGCCGGTTGCGCTGGCAAATTTTCTGAAGATGTTGCGATGGCGTACCTGTTCGTCCGCTAGAACGGCCGCATATTCGTTGATCGGCGAGCACGGCACTCGTGCCTCCTCAAGGGCGTCGAAAAGGTCCTTCGTTCGCCACTGCGCGATGAGCGGTTCGATGATATCGTTCAGCGCGGCCCGGTTCTCGCCGCGCATGCTGATCGTCGGGAAACGGGGATCGTCCATCAACTCCTCACAGCCGAGGACGACACAGAGCGAGCCGAAGAACTGGTCCTGCCCGGCGGAGATGTAGAGACGGCCGTCGAGGCAGTCGAAGACCGACGAGGGGTGCCCGCCATTTCCGGCGAAACCCTGCCGCGGCGGCTGATCGCCGCTCAACAGGTAATTGGCGAGCGCATGTGACTGGATCGCGATGGCAGTATCCATCAACGCAACATCGATCTGCTGGCCCTGGCCGCCCAAGGCATCACGATGGTAAAGGGCACCCAGGATCCCGATAGCGAGATTGTAGCCGGTAGTGACGTCGACGAGGCTCGGTCCGATCCGCATAGGCCCCGCTCCTGGCTGCCCGTCGGGTATTCCCGTCAAGCTCATCAAGCCGCTTCGCGCTTGGAACACGGCATCATAGCCCGGCCGGTCACTGAGAGGGCCGGTTTGGCCATATCCGCTCAAGGAGGCATAGATAATTCCGGGATGCACGTCACGCACGGCATCGTAATCGAGGCCGAGCTTGCGAGCCTTTCCTGGAACGAAATTCTCGACCAGTACATCGCATTCCGCGGCCAGCGCGAGCACCAGGTCACGCCCCCGAGAAGAGGTGAGGTCAATGGCGATCGACTTCTTATTCCGGTTCGCACAATTATGGAAGGCGGAGTGAAGCGACGGACGACCGTCCGGACCGGGCATGAACGCGGGGCCATAGGCACGCTCGTCGCTGCCTACGCCCAAACGCTCGACCTTGATGACCTCGGCGCCGAGATCGGCAAGAATCTGCGTGCCCCAAGGAGCCGCCAGAACCCGCCCCAGATCGAGGATGCGTACTCCGAACAGCGCTGTAACAGGAGTACGCTTCGAGTCGGAATTATTCATTACTGGGCCTCTACAGCTCCGCGGCGCAATGTGCAGGAGGCGAGAAGCCGGCTAATACCGGTTGGGTGCATATGCCGCCGCAGGAGTTGCTTTGCCAAGTGATCCTCCCTGAAAAAGCGGGGTTGGGCCAGAGCGCTCTCGACGCGCAGCGTGGGTCGCGTGCACCAGCCGACGACCTCGCGGGTGAAGAGGTCGAGGACGGTGGCTAGGCACAGCCAGCCTTCGCCGGTCGGGATGTAGCAGAGGTCGGCCAGCCAGACTTGGTTCGGTATCTGGGTAGTGAAGTTGCGGCCGAGAGCCGATTGGGCGCGATCGGATACTTATGCTGGCTGTCGGTCGTGCGAGTGCGCCGGCCCGGCGCCGCCAGGCCCCGTAGGCCGGCGCGCATCAGCCGCTCGATCCGTGAGCGCCCGACGCGGCAACCGTGGCCGCGCACCACCGCATGCACCCTTGGCGAGCCGTCGTCTCCCATCTGCTTTGGTTATCGGTTAGCACATGGATCCAAATGTTATCTACCGATCGTTCATCAGTCAACAGTCGCAGTTGCCGGAGCGGACCTGTCGGTATTGATCTTCAAGGGTTTCTCCCAGTCCTGCAATCCAAGAAGGGGCTTGGCCAGAAGCGCTTGGCGGCTTTCGTGTTGCGTGTCGGCAACAGATAGAAATATAGAAATCGATCCGTGTCGCCGCTCTTGTTCACGGCGCGTCGCCCCCCGCCAATGGCGCGAATCGACGGTCTCTCTTCTAGCACCAGCGGACGGCGCTTTTCCGTCAGCGGCGCATAGTGCTGAACCCATCGATAGATAGTCGTGTGAGCGACATCGGCGGCTCAGATCACGGCGTTCCAGGGCAGCGGCCTGGAGAGGACGTTCGACGAGAAAGTCTCGCCGATTTCGAGGTTTTTGCCGAAAATCATCCACCGGATGTAGGCCCACGCTCAGTTCCTTTGTTTGCCTTGACTTGCTTAGCTAATGTTCGTTAGATTTCTCCCCAGCGCCCGGGGAATCATTCTTGGCGTCACCATAGCCATGAAAGATCGGGCCGCTGAGGAACAAAAACGTGGGGGGAGTATGACGAGGGACGGATCGACGCAAGCACATCTGCACATCGGGCATGAAAGTCTCGATCAGTCGACCGGCGGCGTGTATCAGCATTTGCATCCGGTCACGCAGGAGCCGCAGGCGCTAATACCGCTGGCGGGCAAGGCCGAGATGGACCTGGCGGTGAACAAGGCCCACGCTGCGTTTCCGGCGTGGCGAGCTATGGCGCCGACCGTCAGGCGGGACATACTCCTGAGGTTGGCCGATCTGATTTCCGAGAATGTCGATGCTTTTGCCCGTCTTGCCGCTCTCGACGGAGGCACGCCGCTCAGCTTCGGGAAACCGATGGCGCAGACAGCCGCAGAGTTTCACCGATATTATGCCGGATGGGCCGACAAGATCGACGGGCAGATCCTTGCGTCGTATCAGGGCCGCGGCCACATGGCCTATACGGTGCCGGAGCCTTATGGCGTGGTGGGCATCATCACGACCTGGAATGGACCCCTCTTTTCGCTGGGGATGAAGGCCGCCCCGGCGCTTGCCGCCGGCAATTGCGTCGTTGTCAAGCCGTCGGAAATGACGCCTTTTGCCTCCGCCTACTACGCGACGCTGGCCAAGGAAGCCGGTGTGCCTGATGGGGTGCTGAGCGTACTTGCCGGCGCTCCGGAGGCAGGTGAGGCGCTCGTCCGGCATCCGTTGGTGGAAAAGATCAGCTTTACCGGCGGCCCGAGCGCCGCGCGTAATATCCTGATCGCCTGTGCCGATCAGCTGAAACCGGCTGTGCTGGAACTGGGCGGAAAGTCCGCCAGCATCGTCTTTCCCGACGTGGATCTCGATCTTGTTTGCCAGCAGGCCGTCTGGGGAACGATCGGGATTTTGGCGGGGCAAGGCTGCGCGCTGCCGACCCGCCTCGTCGTCCATGACAGTATCCACGACAAGGTCGTGGCGCGACTGATCGAGATCGCCAGCTCCTTTGTGATAGGGGATCCGATGGAACCATCGGTAACTCTTGGTCCGCTCATCAACGCCGCCGCCTGCGATCGCGTCATGGGAATGCTCGATCGGGTCCGCAGCCAAGGAACGGGCAAGATCGTGCTAGGCGGCAATCGTTGCGGCGGCAAGCTTGCCGGCAAAAATTATATCGAGCCCACCATCATCACTGACGTCGATCCCCAAAGCGAGATTGCCCAGATCGAGATCTTCGGCCCGGTCATCGTTGTCCAACGCTTCTCCACAGAGGATGAGGCGGTGGAAATTGCGAACGCCACCCGCTACGGCTTGGCTGCCTATATCCAGAGTAAAGATGTCAACAAGGTTCACCGCATTGCAGAGCGGCTGAAATCCGGGGGCGTCTACGTTAACGGCGCCATGGCCGTCATGCCGCATATTCCTTTCGGCGGCCTTGGCGTCAGCGGATATGGCAAGGAGGGCGGCCGTGCGGGGCTCGACGAATTCCTACGCTACAAGACGGTTGTCGTCGCCTAAATCCTGGGAGAGTTGCCTGTTTTGATCTTCTCCACCGACTCGTTTCGCCCAGACGGCAAGGTCGCCATCGTTACCGGGCGCCTGGATCACGGGTCAGGTGCTACATGCGGACGACGGATGGATCATGTGTCCCTGATCACGGAGAACCGGCAGGGAGCGCCGAGCGGAGGGCTGCCTGGTCGCCAACCTCGTTCCCTGCCCCGACGAGAGTACTACATGGCGTGATGCGAAATCTGCATCACCTGTGCGGGGTCGCCTAACCCCGCAGGCCCTCGGGGTCGTCGCTTTGCTCCTCCAAGCATCGTGCGCCAGTTCTGACGCACAATGCCATCTGGCGGGATCCGAGCGCAGGCGAAGTGCCGGGGCGAAGCGATTGCCCCGTAAGTCTAACGCAGGAGAGTGGCATGACAGAACGTAGGAAAAAAGCCTTTGCAATCCTCGGCAACATGTTGCCGCCTCAGATTTTCGATCAAGTAGCGGACGACGGTAAGGTGAGGCACTTTGCTGGTGATATCAGAGAACTGTCGCTCAACGGAGTCTTCGAGCCGCTTTGGACTGACGACCGGATCGATCTTCGCACGCGCAGCCTCATAACGATTTCGATCCTCGTGGCGCTACGCGCGGAAGAGGAGCTTGCGATCCATGTGCCAGCCGCCATCCGCAACGGTGCAACGCTGTCGGACATCGAACAAATCATCTACCAAGCGACGGCCTATGCCGGCTTTCCGGCTGCAAATACAGCGCGGAACGTTGCTATCAAAGCGTTGAGTGCGGCGGGAATGCTGCGCACAGCCGATTGACGATCTTGCCGCCGCGTGACGCGACGGCCTTGCCCGGCCGTCGTGCACGCAGCGTGCAAGGTCGAACGTCACAGGCTGCCGAAAAAAGCGGAACCACTCGCAATAAAAGATCAAACCGACAGCAATCACCATGAACCCGCGCAACTCGAACCCCACCCCCTCGTCTGGTCTCGTCGGCAAGATTTTCCATCGGCCTTATCTCTTCGGGCTCGTCTTATCGGCCATCGGTGCGGTCCTGATCTGGGGCGGCGCTCGACTGCTGTTGGCGGGCGGCTCACCGTATTACGCACTGGCGGGCCTTGCGATGGCTGCCAGCGGAATTTTGGTGATCACCGGACGCCGGCTCGGCGCGACTGTGTATTCGCTGATGATGCTCGCGACAGTCAGCTGGGCCATCTGGGAATCCGGCTTCGATCCCTGGGCACTGGCGCCGCGCATCATTGCCCCCGCTGTGCTCTGGCTTTGGTTTGTGATGCCCTGGACGAGCCGCCGTTTGCAGGGTGGGCCTCGGATCGGCATCACCGGGCTCGCCCTCGGCGTCGTGGCGGCCGTCGCCATCGGCTCGTTCGCTCATGCGACCTTCGGCGAACCGCGCCCAGACCCTATCGTGCAGGCGGGGACTGAGAGCGAAGCCCCGGTTGCGGTGACGGGCGACGCCCCCCCCGCGAATGCCGAATGGACGAGCTGGGGTGGAACGCCCGCCGGCACCCGGTTCAGCACGCTCGATCAGATCACCCCGCAAAACGTATCGAAGCTCCGCTTGGCCTGGGTTTACCGCTTCGGGCCAGCACCGGAGGGAGCCCCCCGTTCCCTGGAAGGCACACCGCTCAAGGTCGGCGACTACCTCTATCTCTGCAACGACTACAACGACGTCGTGTCGCTGGATGCCGAGACGGGGAAGGAGCGCTGGCGGCACCGCTCGCTCACCGACCCCAAGGCTGCTCCCTATGGCCACTGCAGGGGCGTCGCCTACTACAAGGTGCCGGGCGCTGAAGGCAAATGCGCTGAGCGCATCTATACCAACACGCTTGATGCGCGACTGCTGGCCGTGGACGCGGCAACGGGTGAAAGCTGTCCGGATTTCGGCAAGGACGGTGTCGTCGACCTGACGGCCGGTCAACCGAAGGCGCCCACCAAGGGCTATTACTTTGCTACCTCGGCGCCGACGCTGGCACGCGGGCGGATCGTGCTAGGCGGCTGGGTTTACGATGGCCAGTACTGGGGTGAGCCGTCCGGGGTCATTCGCGCATTCGACGCCGTGACGGGGCAACTCTCCTGGGCTTGGGACGTGGGTCATCCGGACCGGACTGGCGAGCCGCCCGCTGGCGAGACCTACACGCCCGGCACTCCGAATGCCTGGGCCCCGATGAGCGTCGACGAGAACATGGGCCTTGTCTTCGCCCCGCTCGGCGGCGCTACGCCCGACTCCGTTGCGGCCCAACGTCGTCCGTTCGACAACGAATGGTCTGGCACGGTGGTCGCGCTCGACGCCGAGACCGGGCGCCCGCGCTGGAAATTTCAGACGGTTCATGTCGACCGTTGGGACTATGACGTCCCCTCCCAACCCGCGCTGATCGACTTCCCGACCGATAAAGGACCGGTACCGGCCGTTTTGCAAGCGACGAAGCGCGGCGAAGTGTTCGTGCTCAACCGGGCGACAGGAGAGCCATTGGTTCCCGTGACCGAGCGCGCGGTTCCGACCGACGGCACCGCTCCCGGCGAATCCGTGCCGGCCACACAACCCTTTTCCGATGCGATGCCGTCCTTTCGTGGTGCAGACCTGACGGAAGGCCAGATGTGGGGGCTGACACCGATCGATCAAATGCTGTGCCGGTTGAAGTTCCGCGAGGCTCGGTACGAAGGACCGCTGACGCCACCTGGGATGACGCCAAGTCTTCTGTATCCGGGCTTTCTCGGAGGGTCCAATTGGGGCAGCGTTTCTGTCGACCCCGAACTCAACCTTGCGTACTTCAATACGAATTACGTGGCGAACTATGTCGAGATGTTCACCCGCGCGGCCGCCGATGCGCTTGGCGTGCGTCCTGACGGGATGGGTGGGCAGCCGAAGCCCGAGGGTGTCGCCGTGGTCCCTCAACTCAACACCCCGTACGCGGCCCGCTCCTGGCCTTTCATGTCGCCGCTTTTCGTCCCCTGTCAGCAACCGCCGTGGGGCAAGCTCAGCGCGATCGACCTCAAGACGCGCAAGCTACTGTGGTCGATCCCCCTCGGAACCGGTAAAGACAGCGGACCGCTCGGCGTCCCCTCGAGGCTCCCCTTCACCATAGGTGTCCCCAATCTCGGCGGCGCGATCAGCACTCGCGGAGGCCTGGTCTTCATTGGCGCGACACAAGATCATTATCTGCGTGCGTTCGATTCGCGAACCGGCAAGGAAGTCTGGCGCAGCCGACTCGACGCGGGCCCCCAAGCGACGCCGATGACTTACATGTCGGCGGCAAGTGGTCGCCAATTCGTGGTGATCGCCGCCGGAGGCCATTTCCTCTTGGGGACGACCCACGGGGACTATGTCTATGGTTTCAGTCTGCCCAAGGAGGACAAATAGTGCCTTGGGGGCAGCTCAGTCCAGTGGCAGGCGGCCAGCCGAAGACGAAGATTCGCCGTCATCATCGCCGTACGCGGAGGCTGGATCGTAGCTCCGCATGCGGCGCTCGCCATTCCACGCACCGGCTTCCTTCGCGTCCGCCTCTAAGGTCACCGATCGTGTCCATCATCGCCTTCGCGGACACGATCATCGTGTCATCACGCCAAACGGCATGCTTGGATGATGCCGGCCGTCTAGGCGCTCTCGCCGGACCGATACTCGAGTGCGGGGCAGTGTTGCGAATTCCACGTGATCGTGGGCACGGATTCAAGGCGAAGATGGGCAGACTGTCGGCTTGAGCACAGGCTGCCCGCAATATCCGCGGGCGGACTGCGTCCACCGAAAATCTATGAGCGTCTCGACGCATCGATCTCCTGGAAATCTTCGAGGAAAGCGCTTGCTTCGCCCAAGAGGCCCGGTTTCCAGTTCGCTCTTAGCTTAGCTTAGCTTAGCTTAGCTTAGCTTAGCTATGTACAAGCGCGCTGGTGCTCATCCCTAAGAGGCGCGCGCCAGATGCGCGCCGTTAATCCCCGCCCGCGGGCCCAGCGTGCGGAGTCGTCGTCGCGACAGCGGGCATGATTTCCTCGGCGATCCATTGGGTGTAGTCGAAATATTCCTCGACGTGGTTCAGCTCCGGCACCGGGAGCGCGCTCCACGTTACGCCCAGCTCATTAAACCAGCCTAGCCGGTCGAGGATTGCCTGCTTGTGCTGTCCCGCCCTGGCCTTGGGGTCGTTGATGGCCACGTGGCCCTCGCCGACGCGACTGGTAATAAAGCTATAAAAAACGTCCTTCAGCTGGCCGCTATAATCGGGCTGAGACTTGATGTAATCAATCTTGGCAGGAAAATCTTCGGGCTTGGTGAGGAAGGGGGCCCAGCCTGATGCGTATCGCGCCGTACGGTGGAGCACCGCGTCTGCGTCGCCGCCGAACCAGATCGGGACGTGTGGGGTCTGAAAGCATTTGGGTTCAAAGGCCATATCGCGGAAATTCACATATGTTCCTTCGAACTCAGGATTCTCCTTCGTCCAGAGTTCGATGATTGCCTGGATATACTCCTCGCACATCGCACCGCGTTGATGGAAGTCGACACCCAGTGCTTTAAACTCGCCTTCCAACCATCCAGCGCCGAAGGTGATTGTTACCCGACCGCTCGACAGCCAGTCCATGCTCGACAGCGCCTTGGCGGTCACGATTGGATGCTGCAGCGCCAATTGCGCGATGGTGGCGTTGACTCGGATGTTTTCGGTTGCCCCTGCCCAATATGCCATCGTGCTATAAGCGCTCAGGTGATGCGGACCGGACAGTTCGAGATGCTTTCTCGGAATGATGTGGTGTTCCGGGACGTACAACATGCCGAAGCCCAGCTTGTCGGCCCATTTCGCCAGGCGGGTCTGATCGGCTCCGGTCACGCGTTCTTCCCAAGGCATGACCAGGGCCTTGATCCGGTGAATGTGGGGTATTGTGAACGCCAATTGCATGATCTTCTCCCGCGCTTCGTCGCTTTCGGATCTATCTTGCCGGTTCGCCAAGCGCTCGCAATGCCTGGACGCGATGAGTTTTTCTCGCGCGTGCGCAGGTTGCGAATAGTCGGCGCCGGCCAACCCCGAGGCGCCCGTAGAGATCTGGGTCCAGAACGAGATGAGCGAAAGCTGAGGCCAAGCGCTTCGCTGCATTTTCGATCTGCGCCAAGCAGGGACAGCGCCGTAGTCGACGACATCTGACGTGCTCGCCCCCGACGCCTGCTGCTCGGCCCAAAGACTCAGGGCGGATGATCCATCCACCAGCGACATGTAGCACATGTCGGCTATCGGCTATCTAGCCCGGATGCCTCAAAAACAATGTGAGCGCATCGGGGCCTGGCTCCCTCCTTTACGGTCAGGATCGGTTCAGTCCTGACCGAAGAGCGCAGTCACCGCATCGGGCGGCGCCGTTAAGACCCAGCCCTTGTCCGGCCAATTCAGCCAACCGCTCGAGGCATACGTCCCGCCGTCGACATGCAAAGCCACGCCCGTAACATAGGAAGCGAGATCCGAGGCGAGAAACAGCACGCAACCGGAGAGTTCTTCTCCCTCCCCGTAGCGACCCATTGGCACGCCCATCGACTCCTGTATCGGCCGCCATGGTGAATCTCTCGGTCCAATCTCCGCTTCGATCGCCGGCGTGGGAAAAGTATCGGGAGCAACGGTGTTGACGCGGATCCCTTCCCGGCCGAATTCCAGCGCCAGCGTTTTGGCGAGGCTGGTCACGCCGGCTTTCATCGCGCCATAGATGGCGCGGTTCGGGACCGCGCGTTCCGCCTCGATCGAGGTCACGTAGATCAGGCTGCCGCCTGACTTTTGCGCCCGCATGCGGCGCACGGCGTGCTGGGTGGTGTCGAGGACATAGAGGAAATTCTGCCGGATGATGGCGTGCCAGCCCTTCGCGTTGGTGTCCATCAGTGGCGCGACGAATCCCCCGCCCGGCACGTTCACCAGAATGTCCACGCGGCCGAAGTGAGCGTCGATCTCGTCGAAAAATGCCGCCATCGCTTCCGGTTCGCGCACGTCGGCGTGCCGCAGCAGCGTTTTCACCGGCATGGCGCCGAGCTCGGCCCGCACGGCTTCGATGGCCTTGGGGTCCCGGTCGCAAACGGCGACATGAACACCGGCCCGCGCCAGATCGCGCGATATGGGCCAACCGAGGCCCCCGGCGCCGCCCGTCACCACGGCGACCTTACCTGCCAAGCCGGCGCGGTCTTCGAGATATCCCATGGGAAACACGTCCTCCTGAAAAAGCGAATGATCAGACAGGGCTTGAGTTAAGGTACGTCCGCCTCTAGAACAGTAACCGTTGACTTGAGTGGGGCGGGCGGCTCGCCACGTCTTCCGGCGAAACCGGAACGTGACAGCCGCTTCGCGGCGGAGGCCCGCCCCATATGTGGACGCTCCCCTGCCTTCACTGGATGCCAGAGTCAACGGCATTGACTCCGGACTCAGCTGCGGCTCTTTGGAAGGCCCAGCCCCTGCTCTGCCACCAAACTCCGGTGGACCTCGCTCGTTCCCCCGTAGATCGTTGAACCATACGCCCGGCGGTGACCCAATTCCACGACCCCGAGCGGATCCTTGCTGGTCAGGCCGCTCTCGGGCGCCCCCATCTGTAAGAGTTCCCAGGCGTTGTTGAGATGCGCTTCTGTCACGAACATCTTGGCCATCGGGCCCCAAGCACGATGATGGCGATTGTTGTCGGCAGCCCAGAGGCTGCGAGCGACCAAGGAGTGCGCGGCCTCGAAACGCGCCATGACGGCGGCGAAGCGCGTGCGGCCGTCGGCACTGTCGAAGGGTGCCTTGCCGCCAACCTGCATCTGCCCCCAGACCCTGGCCGCTTTCATCATCTCGTTCTGGCCGTGGAACATGGCCCCTGCTGCACTGTGCTCCAGCGTCAGGACGAATCCCATGGCCGAAGCACCCTCCCCCACCCCGCTGACACGATAGCGGTCCGGCAAGCGAATGTCGGTGTAGAAGCTGATGTTGGTCCGTTCATCCTGATAGGTCTGGACCGCCTGAAAGCTGAACCCCGGCAGGTCTGTCGGAACCAGGAATAGCGTCAGCCCTTCGTGCTTCTTTCCGCTGCTGTCCGTCCGGGTCAGCAGCAGAACATAGTGAGCGTAATGCGCACCGGTGGTGAACATCTTCTGGCCGTTGATGAGCCAGTCCTCTCCGTCGCGAGCCGCGCGGGTGACGGCGGAAAAGACGTCGGAACCGGCACCCGGTTCGGAGAAGCCAAGGCTGCAAACGGCTTCGCCGCTCAAGATGCGGGGGAGAACTTCAGCCTGGAGCTCTGGACATCCGAGCTGCTCCACCACCTGGCCGACCATATCCGTCGTCGAGATGATGTGGGTGGTGTACCCCCTCTCCTCCATGACCGCCGAAATGGCGAAGCCGTCGCTCGCGGGAGAGGGTGAAGGCTCCGCCCCTTTCCAAGCCTTGAAGAAAAATTTCCGCTGCGCAAGCTTGCGATGGAAATCCTTGTCGTGACTGGATGTCGAGTGGTGCGCCTTCGCCTTCATCTGCGGCGTAAAGTTATCGTCGAAGAAGCGGCGGAGTTCAGCAGCCATGTGTTGCGAGCGCTCTGGAAGCTCGAAACTCATCGTCGCTTCTCCCGCATCGGGCATGGCGACTCGGCTGCCGCCGAATAGCCGATCGCCGGCGGCGCTGAGAACCTTCTGCGGATCGCCGCCGCTCAGGATCTGCCCAATCACCCGGCGGTGATATAGCTGGACGTCGTACTCCAGACTCAGTCCATAGCCGCCCAATGTGCGCAGCGCTCGGTGCACGGCGCGATTTCCCGCCTGTGTAGACCACCAGTAGGCCAGAGCTGCGAGTCCGGGAGCGTCGTCGGCATGGTTGGCGATCCCGGTGATTGCCTTCCAGATCGTAATCCGCCCGCCGTCGATCTCGGAGAGACTATCGGCTAGCGGGTGCGCCACTCCCTGGAAACTTCCAATCGGGCGTCCGAACTGATGCCGCTCGTTGGCGTAATCCGAGGCGAGCCGAAGGGCGCGATCCGCAGCGCCCACCAGCATCGCCGCCGCCAACAGGCGCCATTCCTCGATCGCGGCCTGATAGTGGGCCGCCGTATCGTCGCCGGCTGACAGAACGCGGCCCTCTGACAGATCCCACCTCGCAAGCGGAAGCTTGCCCGTATTCTGGACATGGTCTCCGCGACCCGAAACGGCCAGGATCAACGCGTCGCCGCGCAGCGCGATCACGGCATCGGCCACCGCGCCGGCGGGCACGAGCTGGGTTGGCGCTTCATCGACGGGAACGAGAGCAATGGACACGATCGCTGTTCCATTCACAACGCGATCCAGCAGATCACGCGTGTCGCCGCCGCCAACCTGCGCCAGCAGGCGAGTTCCGACGACCGATTCCAGCAGAGGCGCCGACGCCGCGTATCGCCCAGCCTCCTCGGCAATCAGCGCAGCGGAGAGGAGCGGAAGGTTCAACCCACCCTTCTCTGCCGCAACCCGCGTGAGCGGAATTCCCATGCCGACCAGGTCCGTCCAGAGTTCGGGGTCGTGGCCGAGCGGCTCGCATGCACGGATGCGCGCCGGCGTGGACTTGGCCTGGAACAGCCTTTCGAAGGCGGATGTGAGGAGCTGCTGCTCTTCGTTGATTTCGACACGCATTTGCCGCTTTCCAATTAGGCTATCGCAGAGGCACGGGCTAACACGATGCGCCTGCCGGAACCGGCGCGTTGTAGAGCCCTGAGGCGTCAGCCGGGGAAGTCATGTTCTCGACGCGCTCAACCCGGCAGACGATTGGGCATGGATACGTCGTGGCATGCGGCACCCCGGGAATGCTTCGGCAGGCCGGCATGCATGCTCTTGCCCGACAGCGGCCGCCCGATGATGCGCTCTGCCAACCGCGCGGCCTCGAGCAGCGCCGGCAAGTCGATCCCGGTCTCGATACCCATCTCCTGACACATGAGCACCATATCCTCGGTGCAAATGTTTCCGGCGCCGTGCTGATTGGCGTGATTGGCGTAGGGGCACCCGCCGAGTCCCGCCACGGAGCTGTCGAACATGTCGACGCCCATCTCCAGCGCGGCATAGAAGTTCGCGGCGCCCATGCCTCGGGTGTCATGCAGGTGCATGCCGATCGGAGCGTCCGGCGCCAGGTCCCGCACCGCGCCAACGCGGCGCTTGACCTCTTCCGGGTTCGCCCATCCCACCGTATCGGCCAGGATAATGCGCGGCAGAGGCTGGCCACGTTCACGCGCGAGGTCGAGCGCGTAAGCAGATGTCTCGACCACCGTCTGAAGCGGAACATCCCCCTCATAGTTGCAGCCGAAGGCGGTGAGAATATAGGCCGACTCGTATTGAAAGCCGTCGGCGAGGTAGAGATCGACCCAGTCCGCCTGACGCTTGCGCATCTCCGCGACCGAGCAGTTGTTGTTGCGCTGACTGAAGGCCTCGGTGTTGTAGAGAAGTATCTTGCCGTCGATGAAGATGTTGGGCGCCGCCACGGCACGCCGGTACCCGCTCTCGTTGAGCCATAACGCGGTGTAACGGACCCCCGGGATCGGTTTGATCGCCGCAAACAGCTTATCGATGTCGGCCATGCTCGGAATGGCCTTGGGACTGACGAACGAACCCACCTGAACTTGCTCCAGGCCGGACGCCGCCAGGGCGTCAACGAGCGCCGCGCGGTCCTCGATCGAGAAGCTTCCCTTCTCGATCTGGAACCCCTCACGGGGACCCTCTTCGTGGAAAATCACTTTCTTGGGTAGATCGGTCACGCCACTTCCTCCTCCGCCTGGGGCTCGATCTCGACGACAAGAACGTTGCGCTCGATCATTTCGCCCGCGCTGCACAATACCGACTTCACTCTACCGGGACAGGGTGCCGCGATGGTCAGCTCCATCTTCATGGATTCCTGGATCACGATCGGTTGGCCCTTGGAGACATAATCGCCGGGGGCGACATTCACCTTGATGACCACGCCCATCATGTTGGACATCACCCTGCCGTCCGCGACGGAACCAGCGCCTTCATTCTCCAGGGGATTGCTGAGGGTCAGCTTCAGCGACCCTGCCGGAGTCGCCAGGTGGACGATGCCTTCGGCGATGACGGCGCGACCGACCCAGGTCTTCTCGCCCACCTTCACCACATACATGTCGTTCGCGAGCGGCGCCAGCTCGACCGTGAACGCCTCTCCATCGACCGTTATCACATAGTGATTGCGACCAGTCGCCCAGCGCCGCAGATGGAAAGTCTGGCCGCGCGCTTCCAGGTTCAGGGCGCCGAGCCAGCGGGTGGCGTCCTCGCCGTCGCTGCGCAAACGCCATGAGCCGAAATCCGAGGACCGCCACGGGCCACCGTCCGGCACCGGCAAGGAAAGATGAAATTCGAGCGCGCCTGCTACCGCCACCACATCGGGCGCCGCGGCCAGCCCGAGCCGCAGCTCCGGCAAAACCCGGTCGATGTAACGGTTGTCCACCTTGTCCTCGATGACATGTGGGTCGCCGCAAAGCTGCGCCAACAGGTCGAGGTTCGTCTCCACTCCCAATATCGTGGTGGCCATAAGCGCCGAGCGCAGCCGGCCAAGCGCGGATCGCCGATCCGGAGCGTGCACGACCAGCTTCGCCAATAACGAATCGTAGTGCGGCGTCACGATCGACCCGGTTTCGACCCCGGTCTCGAGCCGGAGGCCGGTGATCGGCGGATCAAAGGCCAGGATCGTCCCCGTTGACGGGAGGAATTCCCTGGCCGGATCCTCGGCATAGAGCCGCGCCTGCACGGCGTGCCCGCGCATCGTGACATCAGCCTGCTCAATCGGCAAAGCGCCATCGGCCGCCACGCGGAGCTGAAGCTCGACGATGTCGATCCCGGTGATCTCCTCGGTCACAGTATGTTCGACCTGCAAGCGCGGGTTGCACTCCAGGAAGTAATGGCTGTCACCCGAGACCAGAAATTCGAATGTTCCGGCGCTCCGGTACTGAACACCACCCGCGAGGCGGACGGCATCGGCGATGATGCGTTCGCGCATGTCGTCGCTCAGATGCCGGGCGGGTGCCTCCTCGATGATCTTCTGGAAACGCCGCTGCAGAGAACACTCACGTTCGTAGAGGTGGATGACGCGGCCATGGCCATCGCCCACGACCTGCACTTCCACATGCCGGGCGGATGCGACGAAGCTCTCGATAATCAAATCCGGTTTGCCGAAGGCCGATCGGGCCTCGCGCATCGCGCTCTCGATCGTCTCAGCGAGTCCGTCGTAGCTGTGCACGATGCGCGATCCGCGGCCGCCGCCGCCCGCAACCGCTTTGAGCATCAGCGGCAACTTCATCTTCCTGGCGCTCTTCACCAGGAAGGTGACGTCCGCCGAAGGCTGCTCGGTTCCTTCGATGATCGGAACCCGGGCGGCGACGGCGAACGCCTTGGACATCGACTTATCGCCGAAGTCCGCCAACGACTTGGGGCGCGGCCCGACGAAGATCAGGTTGGCGTCCTCCACCGCGGCCGCGAACTCGGGAGATTCCGCGAGGAAGCCGATGCCAGGGTGAATGGCGTCCGCCCCGGCCTTGCGCGCCGCGTTCAGGATCGCCTCGATATTCAGATAGCTCTTGGACGGCGCGGCCTCGCCGATCTCGTAGGACTCTCTCAAGTCTCGGACATGCAGCGCGTCGCGATCGGCCGTCGAGTGCACCCCGGCGAAAGGTATACCCAAACGCCGGCAGGTCCGGGCGATGCGGATCGCGATTTCACCCCGATTGGCTATAAGCAGCTTGCGGATCATCACATCACATCCGCAGGATGCCGAAACGGGTGTCGCGCGGGGGCGTGCGAGCGGCCAGATCCAGCACGAGACCCATCACGTCCCGGGTTTCGACGGGATCGATGATGTCGTCGAGCCAGAGGTGGGACGAGAAGTTGTAGATGTCCTGAAAGGTTTCGAACTCGCCGAAGATCGGCGCACGGAATGCGGCCTCCTCATCTTCCGACCACGCAATGCCATCGCGTTGCCGCTTGGCCCGCTGGACCATAGCCAGCGTCGTGGCGGCCTGCTCGGGCCCCATCAGTGCGGCCCGTCCGTTCGGCCATCCGAACGCGAACGTCGGCTGAAAGGGCCGGCTGCACATGCCCATGTAACCCGCGCCGTACGAATTGCCGATGATGATGTTGTACTTCGGCACGTTGGCCGAAGACATGGCCGTGATCATCTTGGCGCCGGCTTTTGAGATACCTCCCGTTTCGGCGTCACGTCCTACCATATATCCGGTGATGTCGGCCATGAAGAGCAACGGAATATTGCGCTTGCAGCACAGGTCGATGAAGTGGACGGCTTTGAGCGCGGACTCAGTAAACAGAACGCCCTGGTTCGCAAGAATGCCCACCTCAAATCCGTGCATACGCGCGAAGCCGCACAAGAGGGTGTCGCCATAAAGGGGCTTGAACTCGTCGAACTCGCTATCGTCCACGAGGCGAGCCAGAATCTCGCGTGTGTTCGTCGGAATCCGCGGGTCCTTGCTGACGATGCCGTAGATCTCCTGGGGATCGTATCGTGGCGGCGCGGATGCTTCCGGCGGCCGGACGTAACCGCTCTGTCGCGGCAAGTCACCGACGAGTTCGCGCATGATCCGCAGAGCGTGTTGATCATTGTCGGCCAAGTGATCGGTGACTCCGCTGACGCGCGAATGCATCTCGCCGCCCCCCAAGGTCTCGCGATCGACGCGTTCCCCCGTCGCGGCATACACGATCTCCGGCCCGCCGAGATGCATATAGCCTTGACCGCGCACGATGATGGTCTGATCCGACAGGGCAGGTATGTAGGCACCGCCTGCGGTGCACGCCCCGTGAACGCTCGAGATCTGTGCGATGCCGTCAGCCGACTGGCGCACGATCTGATGGAAGACGGTGCCGAACTGTCCGGCGTCCGGGAAGATTCCGGCCTGTTCCGGAAG
>Ga0157380_10000112_pt1 | contig 44434 bp, 36 predicted proteins | sample S35metaG_FD_119757 | JGI IMG/M metagenome (GOLD analysis project Ga0157380, IMG submission 119757) | Switchgrass rhizosphere microbial communities from Kellogg Biological Station, Michigan, USA - S3-5 metaG | ecosystem: Host-associated > Plants > Roots > Rhizosphere > Soil | place: USA...
CGTCGCCGGCATTGCCCTGGGAATCATTTATACCAAATATTATACAGACAGGAAAACGGCTGATATATTCAAATACTTTGATGACAGCAAAGTGCTGTTTGATTCCCTGTTCAGCCACCCGTATGATTTTGTCAGGATATTTTTTGGGTTTGATACCCATGCGCCGGAGCTCCAGATCTATTACGAAACAATGAACTCCTGGAATAATTCGGATAACATTTATAATGATAACAGGAACCTGATCCGGCTGAATGCACTGCTCAGGTTTATTTCCATGGGTAAGTATTATGTCCATACGGTTTTTATGTGCTTTGTTTCATTGTGCGGACTCATCGGAATTTACAAAGTGCTGAACGCCGAAGTAAAAGGAAAATCATGGGAAATATTCTTTGCAGTTTTTCTGCTCCCTTCCGTGGTGTTCTGGAATTCAGGCATGCTGAAAGACGGGTTGATGATCTTTGCTTTCGGAATCCTGTTTTACAATTACTACCTGATCCTGACTGATGGCTTCAAATCCCGGAGATTGATTGCCATCCTGTTTACTGCGCTCTGGCTGTCGATCCTCAAACTTTATATCCTGATGATCGTTTTACCGGGCCTGGTCTTATGGTGGGTCTTTATAAAAAATCCCCGGTTGGAGCGATACACCTTTTCTATTTATTTTCTCACGTATATTGCCTATTTCGCAGTGCTGTTCAACCTCAAATATATTTTTCACGATTATGATTTTGCGCACATGATTTACAGGAAGCAGCTCAATTTTCTTAACCTGCTTTCGATGACAAAAACCGGCAGCGTTATTGAAATCCCGCTGTTGCAGGGAAATGTATGGAGCATTGTCAGCAATTCGCCGCATGCATTCTTTACCATCCTGTTCAGGCCATACCTCTGGGAAGCGCATGCCGTTTTTATCATCATGGCTGCCCTTGAAAACATCCTGATCCTGTTTACAGGTGCGCTGGCCATCTTATCATTCAACGGAAAGCAGGAAATCAAAAAGCCCGTGCTTGCCTTTTCGATTTATTTTGTTGTCATACTATTCATCCTCACCGGCCTGGTAACGCCTGTCATGGGCGCTTTTGTAAGATACAAGGTACCGGCCCTGCCTTTCCTGATGATGGTGTTTATTATTATTTATGACAGGCAAAAGCTGAAACAGCGGTTTGGCTTTCTCAGGAAGAATCCATGAAGGAAGTAATCCGTCGTTCCCGCTGTATGGAAATTATTTCATCCTATGAGAGGAAGGAACCGTTATCATCGCACCTGAGAAAATATTTTCAGCAGCATCGCGAAATGGGCTCAGCAGACAGGAGGATTGTGCGTGAGCTGGTGTATAATTATTACCGGCTTGGATCAGGACTGAAAAATGAAAGCTTGGAATTACGGCTGGCCGTTTCTAATTTTATTTTTAACAATGCTGCTGACGAAACAACAAAATTTCTCCTTGCTGCATATCCTGGTTTAAATGCGGATGCAGCCATGCATGCAGCGCAGAAATTTGAGATCGCCAGCCGGTCGTATCCTTCACTCAGTAAAAACAACCTGTTTCCTTTCACCGGTCATCTTACGAGGTTTATTTCACCCGATGCCTGGCTGGAATCATTTTTTGAAAAGCCCCTGGTGTGGCTGAGAGCAAAGCGGAGTGAAATTGATCTAGTGAAGCGATCCCTGGAGTCGGCAAATATTTCATTCATACAGCCTCCGGGCATGCCGGCAACATTTGGCGTGGAGCCAGGTTCCGCAATAACAGGGACTGATGCCTTTAAAAACGGAATGCTCGAAATCCAGGACCTTTCCTCGCAGCGAACAGGAGCTTATTTCACCATGAATAAAAAAAACGAATCCTGGTGGGATTGCTGCGCCGGCTCAGGAGGAAAAAGCCTGATGCTGATAGACAATAACCACGAAGTAACGCTTACCGTAAGTGATGTACGGCCTTCCATCCTGGAGAACCTGAAAAAACGATTTGCACGTTCCGGGCAAAAGCATGTCAGTTATTTTACCGCCGATTTACTGGAGGGCCCGGTTAACGATAAGAAATTTGACGCCATCATCCTGGATGCACCCTGCACCGGGTCGGGCACCTGGAACAGGACACCGGAGATGCTCAATAATTTTCGCGAAGAGGAAATTGCGGATTATGCAAATCGCCAGAAGATTATGTTGCGTCATGTCGTTCCTTCACTAAATTCGGGAGGTAGAATAATATACATTACTTGTTCTGTTTTCAGGGAAGAAAATGAGGAAATAACAGCACATGCAGAAACGCTCGGATTGAGGCTCACATCGCAATCATTGCTTGACGGAACCAGTGAACGGGCTGATAGTTTGTTTGTGGGGGTACTGGTTCTTCCACATTAAATGCTTCAACGATTTTTTTTGAAAGCAACCGACTGCGTTTCATCGCCACTCCTGTCCTGCTTTTCAATCAGGCTTAGCTTAGTGGCTGCAGTATTTCATAGATACATTTCAAAGGTTTTCCCATAGCATTTCATACTTCCAGGTTTATTTTCCTTATCTTGCTTTCAAACATAAACCAGCTTAACGGCAGTGGAAAGTACATCAGCTCATCCCAACGCAATTAAAACTTGTTTCATTAAACCGGCACTTAGCACAGCTTCGAGCGTAGGGGGGATTTGCTGAAAGTAAAGGAACTAGCATAAAATTAATTGTGAAATGAATTTAATATGTGAAAAATGAATTTTCGTAATACGTTTATATCTTCAATCATATTTTTATTTACATCATCGGGTCTTTTAGCACAGTGGAGCAGTCTTGGAAACGGTACCGCATACTCCATTTCCTCCCTTGGCGATTATAATGGCAAGTTGCTCGTTGGTGGTACCGGTCTCATTGGGGGTATTGGCCATGGTTTGGCTAGTTGGGACGGTTCAGCCTGGGATTCGGTCGGTTGTGGCACTAGTTATGGTGAGGTAAAGTGTTTTGCAGTGTACAACAATGAACTTGTTATTGGTGGTGGATTTTTTCAAATGGGTTCAAACAGTTTTAATGTTGTTCCAAACACTGATGGAATAGCAGCCTGGAATGGAAGTCAATGGCATGCATTAGGGATAAGCGGAGCTAATAATACTGTTTCCGCACTAGAAGTATACAATGGAGAATTATATGCTGCAGGACGATTCACCACCATTGGTGGGGTGAACTGTAACAGGATAGCCCGATGGGATGGAACCAGCTGGAAAAGTGTTTCAACCGGACTTACCGGCGGAATGCCCTGGGTTTTTACATTACGAGTTTTCAATGGTGAGCTTTATGCTGGTGGAATGTTTTATTATGCCGGCGGAGTGCCCGCGAATGGTTTGGCTCGATGGAATGGGATTCAATGGGATTCGGTTGGTGCAGGGGTAGCGGGATGGCCATTTTCTATGGAAGTGGACACACTTCACAATAACCTGATTATCAGTGGTAATTTTGCGAACTATGATACTACTATGGGAATCGGTATTTGCGCCTGGGATGGAACAAAATTATTGCCTATCGGAACTGGTTTAAATAGTACTTCATCTTCAGTGGCGTTTTATAATAACTATTTAATAGCTACAAAGCCTACTCCAACACAAACCCCGCAAGACACAATAATTGCATATTGGGATAGCATTTCGTGGAGGCCTATTACTACAGGTAATAAAATCATAAATGCACTAATAAGTTATAATAACGAATTGTATGCAGGGGGATTTTTTGATACCATTGGCGGTCAAGCAATACCTTATATTGCTCGATACTACAATCCGTCTTTGGGGGTTCCTGAGCCAAAATTAGAAACTAAAAAGCTTAAAATATTTCCTAATCCTTCAGCCGAAGCCGCTACGATTTCATTTTCATTTGCAGATCCTGGCGTAAGCAACCTTCAACTTTATAACAGCAGCGGTAAGTTAGTGCTTTCAAAAAAGATGAAAGAAGCCACAAACACTTTTAAACTGGATACTGGTTTATTTCCAAAAGGCATTTACTTCATAACAGTTCAGAACAAAAAGGAAAAGCTGACGGAAAAGTTTGTGATAGAGTAATTATTGCATTACCATAAAGGTTTTCCAGGTTTATACCAAGGCTATTAAATTTTTATCATAAACTGTTGCTTAACTGTGTTTAATCAAGCTCCTTAATTTTTTTTGGAATTGCAAACGGTTTCCATCTTGGATAATTTCGCCCTTGTTGGAGTTTTCTCTAAAGAGGATTAGATACCGGTAAGGCTGTTTGCTGCAGTAGCTCTTTTTTTTCTCACAGATTAACGCAGATCAATTTCACAGATGATCACAGATCTGTGTTTATCAGTGTAACTTATCTGTGAGTATCTGTGTGAAACCTTTTTATTTGATTGCTGCTATAAAACACAGGCGCCTCTAAGCTAAACCCGATGGACACTTCCGCATTTACGTCCCCATTGTCTCTATTGTCAATAAATAAATGCGGAAGGGGAACAGCGGGACAGGTGCGGGATTGAAATACCCTGCGTTTGTTTTCAAAAATCAACCGGATTTTATAAAGGAAATAATGTAATTTTACGGTCCTATACTCTTTTATGTACCAGCACGATTTTCAACCCGGTGAATCATGGCACGTCAGCGCCAGGCAAAAACCTGACTATTCAGCTTACCTGCACCGTATTGGCATTGCCGGTCAGGTGGATAAGCCATCGCTTTCGGCTTTAAAGATGCTGCAAAGGCACCACCTCCTGCACATACCGTTTGAGAACCTGGATATCCGGTATGGGTCGAAGATTGATTTGCATACGGAGAATTTCTTTAAAAAAATTGTGCTTCACAACCGCGGCGGATACTGCTACGAGCTGAATGGCTTGTTTTACTGGCTTTTGCAAAAATCAGGCTTCCGGGTCCGAATGATTTCAGCCAGGGTGTGTACCACCAAAGGCATTATCGGCGCTGAATTCGACCACCTTGCGCTGGTAATCACGCTGAACGGCAGGGAATATCTTGCTGATGTTGGTTTTGGCGATTTCAGCTGTTACCCTTTGCTCATCAAACCGGGTGTGGAGCAGAAAGATCCCAATGGCCTCTTCATGATCAGGGAGCATGCGCATGGATTTGTCGCATTAAAAAAACATGGCAGTGTGTGGAAACAGCAATATGTATTTTCAACTTCAACAAGGGAGCTTGCTGATTTCAGTTTGATGAACCACTTTCACCAGACTTCTGCCGCTTCTCATTTTACCCAGCGTACGGTTTGCTCCCTGATGACAAAGACCGGCCGCATTACACTAACCGACAACAGGCTGCTTACCACCACCCATGGAAAGAAGTCGCAGCATGTTTTTCATACCGTTCATGAATTCAATGACCTGCTGGAGAAGCATTTTGGTTTCAGGATGGATGCCTAGACGTCCGGTGTTGTATCAATTTATTATAAAATATGATGTGCATTTTGCCCTCCCGCACCCGTGACCTTGAAGTGCTCCACCGCACATTTCAGTAAAAATAATTTTCTTTAGGAATTATTGAGAAGCAAATGGATTATGGCAATTAGTGCGATAGCGCCCTTCCAGGTCTGGAAGGGCCACGGGTGAGCGAAAGCGTTGGAAAATCGACATGATCTGATTCTGAAAAAAAACCATCTGAGATACGACATGCTTCCATTCAGACTTTTCGGACTCTCATCAAAATCCATATTTTTACCGCATGATAGGTTTTTCATTAACTAAAAAGTCGCATGCGCTCCTGATGAGTGTGTTAACGGCGCTATTGCTTTTTGCCGGATGGCCCGCTGCAGGTTTTGCGCCGCTGCTGCTGCTGGCATGGGTGCCGCTGCTGGCGCTGGAAGATTATTATTTTGAAAACAGGAAAACCGTTAAGCATAAGGCAGTATTTTTTTTCAGCTATCTCTGCTTTTTCCTCTGGAACGTCCTCGACACCTGGTGGATTTATTTTGCCACGACATTCGGCATGGCCGCTGCCATTATTTTTAACAGCCTGTTTATGGCAACCGTGTTTGCGTTATTTCATTTTGCGCGTTGCAGGCTGGGAAGCAGGGCGGGGTATGCCGTACTTGTTGTTTACTGGATTGCTTTTGAGTATTTGCATCTTAACTGGGACCTGTCGTGGCCCTGGCTGACCCTTGGCAATGGCTTTGCTGCCTATCCGCGGCTGGTGCAGTGGTATGAATTCACCGGCGTGCTGGGAGGCAGCGCATGGATCCTCGTATGCAATATCCTGATTTATTCCTGCCTGAAGCTGATGTATGCTGCGGGCAAACCTGTTAATAAGCTGTGGATGACCGTTTCGTTTACTGCAGCCGTTATTTTGGTGCCTGTCGTGATTTCAGAGATCCGGTATTTTACCTATGAGGAAAAACAAAATCCGGTTGACATTGCCGTTGTTCAGCCAAACATTGATCCGTACACTGAAAAATTCTCTTCCATGAGCGGCAGGGAGCAGGTGGAAAAGTTGCTGAAGCTGGCCGCAACCGTAACCGACAGCAGCACCGATTACCTGATCGGACCTGAAACCTCTTTGCCGTATTCCATCTGGGAAAACGACCTGGCGGCGCATCCCGATGTCAGAACATTAAAGAAGTTTCTTCAAAACTATCCGCAGCTGGAGCTGGTCACCGGTGTTTCAACCAACAGGTTCTATGAAACCAAACCGGCAAGCCTCACGGCGAGGAAATTCCCCGACAGCCCTGAATATTACGATTCTTATAATACGGCCATCCAGCTGGATCACGAAGGAGATATCCAGATCTATCATAAATCAAAGCTGGTGATCGGCGTTGAAAAAATTCCTTATCCGGCAGTTTTCGGTTATTTTGAAAAGTTTGCAATTGACCTTGGCGGCGCTGCAGGCAGCCTGGGCACACAGGAGGAACCTTCGGTTTTTGAATCACCCAAACAGATGAAGATTGCTCCTGCAATCTGCTATGAATCTATTTATGGCGAATACATGGCTGAATATATCAGGAAAGGGGCGATGCTGATCTTCATCATCACCAATGATGGCTGGTGGGGCGATACGCCGGGATACAGGCAGCACCTGCAGTATGCACGGCTGAGGGCCATCGAAAACAGGCGAAGCATTGCACGGTCGGCCAATACCGGGATCTCCGGATTCATAAACCAGCGTGGTGATCTGTTGCAGCTGACTTCCTGGTGGGTTCCCGCAGCGATCAGGCAAAAAATCAATGCAAACGATACAAAGACGTTCTATTCAGTTTATGGCGACTATCCGGGGAAGATCGCTTCCTGCCTTGCCTGTCTTTTTCTTGTCCTGAGTGTGGTAGGGCCATTTATTTTCAGAGGTAAAATTGATAATTAACGTATCCCTGCTATTTTTGCGGTTCACTTTTGTATGATTACCTGAACATGAACCAATATGATGTAGCCGTAATTGGCTCGGGACCTGGCGGCTACGTGGCAGCCATTCGATGCGCACAGCTGGGAATGAAAACTGCCATCGTGGAGAAATACCAGGCATTGGGTGGCACCTGCACCAACGTGGGATGTATTCCGTCCAAGGCATTGCTCGATTCTTCTGAACATTATCATGCTGCCGCTGTCGCATTTAAAGCACATGGCATTCAGGTAAAAGGACTGTCGATGGATCCATCACAGATGATCAAAAGAAAAGATGAGGTGGTGAAGCAAAATGTGGAAGGCATCAGGTACCTGATGAAAAAAAATAAAATTGACGTATATACCGGCGTTGGCAGCTTCAAAGATTCAAAAGTGCTGATCGTGAAGGGTGAGAAAAATGAGAAATCCGAAATCACCGCAGCGAATTATATCATTGCCACCGGCTCCAAACCTTTTACCGTTCCCGGTGTACAGATCGACAAAAAAAGGATCATCACCTCCACAGAAGCGCTGACGCTGACTGAAATACCCAAACACCTGGTGATCATTGGCGGCGGAATTATCGGCCTTGAACTGGGTTCGGTATATGCAAGACTTGGATCGGAAATTTCAGTGATTGAATTTACGGACGGCATCATCGGAACCATGGACAGGACATTGGGCAAAGAGCTTGAAAAGTCGTTGAAAAAACTTGGATTCAAATTCTACCTGCAGCATAAAGTGACCGCTGCTTCGGTAAAAGGAAAAGAGGTAACGGTTACCGCTGAAGATAAAAATGGCGGAAAGGTTTCATTCACGGGCGACTATTGCCTGGTGAGTGTGGGACGCAAACCCTATACGGAAAACCTGGGACTTGAAAAAGCCGGTGTAAAGCTGGATGACAGGGGCAGGGTGCTGGTCAATGAACACCTTCAAACAAACGTGGCGCATGTGTATGCCATTGGCGATGTTGTTAAAGGAGTTATGCTTGCGCATAAAGCAGAAGAGGAGGGTATGTTTGTGGCAGAGACATTGGCAGGTCAAAAACCGCACATCAATTACAACCTGATTCCCGGTGTTGTATATACCTGGCCTGAAGTGGCCGGTGTGGGGCAAACAGAAGAAGAGCTGAAAGCAAAAGGTTCGAAATATAAGACAGGCTCCTTTCCTTTTAAAGCACTGGGTCGCGCCAGGGCAAGCATGGATACGGACGGACTTGTTAAAGTGCTGGCTGATGCGGAAACGGATGAGATCCTTGGCGTGCACATCATCGGCGCAAGAGCCGCTGACATGATTGCTGAAGCTGTTGTAGCCATGGAATTCAGGGCATCAGCCGAAGACATTGTCCGCATGAGTCATGCGCATCCTACGTATACGGAAGCTTTCAAAGAAGCATGTCTTGCAGCTACTGCCAACAGGCCGATCCATATCTGAAAAATCTGTTACGTTTCAAAAAGCGTCAGCACACCATTTGCAATCTTTGCTTCATGCTGCAGAAGCCATTCTTTTCGCCATAATCCGCCGCCGTAGCCTGTCATGCTTCCATCCCGGCCAATCACCCTGTGACAGGGTACAATGATGGCAAGGTGGTTTTTGTTGTTTGCACTTCCCACGGCCCTGGTATTATTTACATCACCGGTTTTTTTTGCAATATCAGCATAGCTGCAGGTTCTTCCATAATCAATGGATTTCAAATGCTGCCATACCAGTTGTTGGAAAGGAGATCCTTCCTGCTGCGTGCTGACAGAAAAATTTCTCAATGTTCCCTGGAAATATTTTTCCAATTCCTGCTTGCAGGTTTTAACCGGTAGCGGAAGGTCTGCAGCCTCATCAGTTGCTGCATCATTAACAAAGGAAACTTCCGTAACAAAATTATCATTGCCCGAAATGCGGAGCGTTCCTACCGGTGAGCTTAAATAAGCACGCACATTTTTCACTTCATGTTGATGTGGATCCATACTGCAATTATTCCAAAACCCCAAAGAGGTGACACTATGATAGAAAAAATTTGCCAACTATCCAAAAACCCCGAAGGGGTGATAAGCTATAAAAATGTCCTCCATTCGGGATTTGAGATGACTTCTACTTAATAACCGTTATGGAAGTAGTGGTTACGGTATTGCTTGTGTGATATTGCCGGTCGCGCAGAAAAACTTTGTAAGAAGCCGTTTGCTGGTTGCTGCCATCGGTAATTCCCGTATTTTTCAGCACCACATTCAGTTTCCCTTTGATGGTGATCTGGCTGTCACCGGGTCCCAGTTGAGGGATCCTGAATGGATAGGTGATGTTGATCCGCTCATCGGTCACGAAAAGATTGGTTGAATCGGTATTATTCTCACCGAGGTCACCGTCTCCATCCGTATATGAAATGACAATGGTAATGGAATCCTGGAATTCTTTCACGGTACCGGGTGAAATGCTCTCGAATGTAATCTGAGGTGTTGCATCATACTTAACCGGTTCATCTTTCTTACAGGAAGAAAAAACAGAAGAGATGATTACCAGGAGGAGCAGGAATTTTTTCATTGGATATAAAATGCAAATATGGATTTATAATAAAACGGCATTTCATTCCTTGGAAATTCCAGATTCGAAGGATGCGATCCGTCATTCACATAATACCTGAAGTAATAAGTAATCCCGGGCGTGAAGGTGCTGCTGTTCAGCGTTACCAGATAGAACTCAAAACCGAAAAGATTCATATAGGTAGCGTTATAGGAAGCAGCGGCGCTAAAGTCATCCTGCAGCGTCGAAATTTTTAATTTATTATAACTCAGCTGGGGTAATGGTGTTTCATCGTCACTCAATAAAAAAATCATGTAAACATTTTTATTCTGCGGCATCAGGAACGGATTATAGTTAATGCCATCTTTTTTTATGGTATCATAACGGATGGTATAGCTGGAATCAGTAGCCGCAAATCCGAGCACGCTGGGCTGGCTGTTTGGCTTAGCCGGCGTATTTCCGTTCTGATCTTTTGCACCGTTTGAAATCCATTGATCAATGTGTGCAATGTCGGATGCGGAAAGCCTGTTGCCGTTCGAAGGCATGTAGTCGGTGGTTGGCGTGGTAAGCCTTTCGTGGATGAATGACTCCAGGGGCTTGAATGGTACAACACGGTACTCGAAGCTGTCGACGCCGTTCACTGAAAATTTATTCACCGGCTGGTATACCAGCGTGGAGAAAGAAGACTGTACGGTGCGGAAATCAGGTTCAAACGTACCATCATGGCAGCCGGGGATAGCACATCTGACAGAAAAAATATTTTTATGCAGCCCCATAATGGTATTCGGATCCGGTTCCTGAACAGCTGTCGTATCGGTGTTGTAATCAATGTCGTCATAAGGATTCGGAGGAGTTTCCGTCGTTTTTTCACAGGCTGAAATATACAGCGCAACAATAACTGCAGGAATGACAAGGAAACTTAGTGGACGGATCTGTTTCATGGCTGTCAGATGAAGGCGCTTTGTAAATCACAACTGTTAAAATTCTTCAGCAGGCCGGCGGGGATATCGGAATCATAACCGAGTATATTTGAAATCGCCGGGATAATTTCAATGCTCTCACCCGACTGGCCGGAGATTTCCTGGTCCTGCACCACAACGGTATCAGGTCCGACCACCAGGCAGAAAATGTCGCGTGCTGTCTGGTCACCGGTGTTGTCGACGTTGGCGGTGTGATCCAGTGCATTCCTGCCATTGATATCCAGGATGGTGTTGCCGTTCAGGTTCCGGCCGTGCTCAGGCGCCACAATCAGGATGGTATCGTTTGCCATGCCGGGCGTGCTCTGGATGGTGTTCCACAAATGAGCCACCGAATAGTCGGCCTTGCGGAGGTTGTTGCAGTATTGGGTAAAATTGGTATGACAGATATCCACATCCTGCATATTGACGACGACCAGTTCAGGTTTGAATTGTTTGATGATCTCTTCGGCGAAAAAGATATTATACATATCGTTATTCATGGAAGCGCCTGCTCCCCAGGGATCATTGAACTGACCGCTGACCGCTTTGTTAAATGAATCGGTGATAAATTGCTGAAGCTGCAGGGTTTCGGATTCTGTATTTATAACACCGGCATCGCCGTCATGGAATTTTTTCCTGAAATTGTAATTCATGAAGCTTTGCATTTTACTGATTGCAGCCTGTTCCTGGCTTCCGAATACTTTCATGTTGCCGAGCACATCATAACCATCGACACTGAGCAGCGAGGTGGGTGCAATAAAATTGGCTCCGTATTGCGCACCGTAACCGGCATAGTTGCTGAAATTCAGTGCAGGGTAGGGGCCAAGCTGGTTCGATATCCACCAGGAGTTCAAAGCGGTTTTCGCCGGCGAATTGTGTTTCCTGTAATATTCAAATACGGTGGGGTTCGCCGGGTGGTCCTTGATGTTCAGGTCAGCCGTCGTATATACCCCCGTTACTGCGCAGGTGTGCCCGTTGTAATGCCCGGTAGGTCCTTCTTTGTATTTAAAATTTTTATACAATGTGCCGTATTCCTGAAGTCGTTTGGGCAGCGGATTTGACGGAAGGATGTCGATTTGTGAAGCAATGTCAGGCGTGATGGTTTCATTTCCTTTCAGCACGCATCTCATCAGGTTACCTTCAGCTTTCTGAACAGACTCCATGTTTCGCACCCCGCCTGCATACAAACAGAACACCACGTGATTGGCTTTTCTTGCGCCTGTTGCTGCAAACAACCTTCCGGAAGGAAGTATATAAGGCATGGCAAAAGCGCCTGCTGCCACCAGCCCCGTCTTTTTAATAAAATTTCTCCTGCTTGTCATGTCAGATTGTTTGGTTTGCTCAGTAATACCGGTATTCCGTTGCTGTCATCATGGAATAATATACATCTTCCGCTTTTATGTTGTTGTCAGCCTGTATGAGGTTGACGAGGTAATATTTTTCAAATTCATCGGGAAGCCGGTTGAAGAATTTTTTATAGGAAGCTGAAATAAATACAGGGATGTCGTTCCGCATCACCTGGTCATCGGGAATAATGACCGTGGTGTCGGTCAGAAAATTTCTGATGATGCGGTCCTCAATAAGCTTCTTATCGCCAAAGGAAGTGTAAGCGATATTAAGCTTGAACAGCTTGTCCTGTGAAATGGTGGTTCCGAAAAGATCGGAATAGGCTATGGAAATAAACTCCGTGGTGGTTTTGACATTTTGCTTGTCGCCGCTTGGCGGAGAAACCTGCTGCGTGTTTACATCATACACAAATGATTTTTCCTTGGAGCATCCTCCCGAAAGGATTGCTGCAAGAAGAACAAAAAGTGAAATGTGAAATGTTTTCATGGTTTGAATACTTTTTTCAGAGTCCGATGTATTCATTGGATGACAGAATGTTTTTTTGCATTTGTCGGTAATCACCGGTTGAGATATACTGTTGTGTGGCCGTTCCCATTTCCACCGAGTTCGGTTCTCTGAATAAATACCGTTTATAATACAGTCTTACCTGGCCTTCATAATAATCGCTGGAAGAAAAAAAGATCTGGATCAGGTCATTTCTTGATGTACCCGACTGCAGGAACAGGTTGGCACTTCCGCCGTCCACCATTTTAATGCCTTCCGTCAGCTCGTTGTCGGTTGGATACCTGTCAAGGAAATGCTGGAAGAGGGAAACTACGTAATTAAGTGAGCCCATGTTGATCTGATCGTAGAAGTAGTTGTTGCAGCACCGTTTGAAAAGACCAATTTCATTGATGGTGTCAAGCTCCAGGTCAATGGAAATCTGCTGCATCAGCTCCAGCTTGTCAATCTCATGCTGAAGCAGGTCCCAGCTTGCCATGTAAGCTGAATCGGCGAGCAACGTATTAAAGACACCAATGAATATGACAATCTCCGTTGTGTCGAGGTTATTCAGCAATTCAATTTTTGCTTTTTCGTAAAGATTTACTTTGTACTCATAATTATCAAATACTTCGTCCAGGAATTGTTGCCTGCTGGAGGCGGAAAGATTATTTTGTGCAAGCAGGTTTTTACCGCTGTTGAATTCGGCATCGGATGCTTTTCGGCCGAGGACGCTGATGTAAACTTTGTTCACATAGTTTTCAATCAACACCGATGAAATGGTTCCGTCGGGTGGCGGTTGATTCCCGGTGATGGTTTCTTCCTCATATTTTTTGCAGGAAGCAACCAGGAAAACAACCAGCAATAAAAGAAAATGGATTTTTTTTATTTGCACGAAATGGGGTACAGTTGTCATTGCAGCTGAATAGTGGTGATAAATTTAATGAAATTAACGGCACCGCTTCACGCTTATTTGATTTTTTTTCAACATGTTCCGTAAATAACCCGGCTCCGGAAGGTCCGGTAATCCGCGGACCGGCGGCCTTAATAAAATGTTAATAAAATATCATGGAGCGGTCGCAGGTGCTTCAATATTGAATAAATTTACATTCCTTAAAATCGTATATGATGACTGATTCCATGCGTCACCAGGGCATGCGCAAAAAGCTGGTTGAAGAAATAAAGCAGAAGGGTATTGCAGACGAAAAAGTGCTTGACGCCATTGGCAGGATTCCGAGGCATTTTTTTATGGATAATGCTTTTCTTGAATTTGCTTACCAGGATAAGGCATTCCCGATCGGATCAGGACAAACAATTTCCCAGCCATATACGGTTGCTTACCAGACACAGCTGCTGCTACTGAACAAAGGGGAAAAAGTGCTTGAAATAGGTACAGGATCAGGCTATCAGACGGCCGTGCTTTGTGAACTGGGAGCCAGGGTTTATTCCATTGAACGGCACCGCGAGCTATACGAAAGAACCAAAAAGCTTTTGGGCGGCATGAATTATCATCCCAAACTGTTTTTTGGCGATGGCTTTAACGGTCAGCCTTCCTTTGCACCTTTTGATAAAATACTCATTACCTGCGGCGCCCCTGATGTTCCCGAAGGGCTGCTGAAACAGCTCAAAAACGGCGGGATTATGGTTGCACCCATCGGTGTGAAGGAACAGGTGATGTACACCATCCTGAAAAAAAGCGATACAGAATTTGAAAAGATCGAGCTTGACAGGTTCAGGTTTGTACCGATGCTGGAAAAAAAAGTTAGATAAATAACCGTTATTTCATCGACTCCAGCTGTTCCCTGATCGACTGGATTTTCGCATTCGCATCCGCTTCTTTCTTTCTTTCAGTTGCAAGGATCTCAGGTTTGGCATTGTTTACAAAACGCTCATTGCCCAGTTTCTGCTGAACGGATTTTAAGAATCCCAGGTTATAGTCCAGGTCCCTGAGCAGCTTTTCCTTTTCCTCCTTCATGTTGATTTTGGATGACAGCGGAATAAAATATTCAGTAGATCCCGTCATAAATGAAACCGCATGATCCGGTTTCCCTTCGGCTGCCGTTATCTTATCCAGGTTGACCAGCTTTTTTAGCAGCTCATCAAACGGAAAGCTTCCCTCCGGGCCGGTTTTCTTTCTGAACAGCGAAAGCGGTTCCTTGGGAGAAATATTTTTTTCATTCCGTACATTCCTGACCGATGCAGCAGTAGCAGCAAATGATTCAAACAATCCATTCAGGCTGTTATCATATGATGCTGTTTCAACCCAGGGAGCCACAATGATGCAGTTGTCCTGTTTCCTGTCCCTGATCAGGTGCCAGATCTCCTCCGTAATAAAAGGCATGAACGGATGCACCACCTTCAGAATGGATTCAAAAAAACCAATCGTTGATTCATAGGTAACAGGGTCAACCGGGTGGCCGAATTCCGGCTTGACCATTTCCAGGTACCAGGCGCAGAAATCATCCCAGACAAGCTTGTAGGTTGCCATCAGCGCATCACTCATGCGGTATTTCTGGTAGAGATCGTTGATAACGCCAACCTCCATGTGCAGCTTTTCCCTGAACCATCGTATAGGCAGATCGTTAGCCACCGGGGCCTGATCGCTTACGTTCCAGCTTTTCACCAGCCGGAATGCATTCCAAATCTTATTGGTAAAATTCCTTCCCTGCTCGCAGTAGCTTTCATCAAACAACAGGTCATTCCCGGCAGGGGATGAAAGCAGCATGCCCACTCTTACGCCATCGGCCCCGTATTTTGCCATCAGGTCAATCGGATCCGGGCTGTTGCCAAGCTGCTTGCTCATTTTCCTTCCGAGCTTGTCGCGTACGATGCCGGTGAGATAGACATTGGTGAATGGTTTTTCTCCGCGGTATTCATAACCGGCAATGATCATCCTGGCCACCCAGAAAAAAAGGATCTCTGGTGCCGTGATCAGGTCATTGGTAGGATAATAATAACGGATGTCCTTATTGTGGGGATCCTTAAAGCCGTCAAACACGCTGATCGGCCAGAGCCAGGAAGAGAACCAGGTATCCAGTACATCTTCATCCTGCCTGATGGTTTTGACATCAGCTGCCGGAAATTTTTCTTTGAAGCGTTTTACGGCTTCTTTTTCTGTTTTACAAACCACAAACTGGCCTTTGTCGTCATACCATGCAGGTATGCGTTGTCCCCACCAGAGCTGCCGGGAAATGCACCAGTCATGTACATTTTCCATCCAGTGCCTGTACGTGTTTTTGAATTTTTCAGGAATAAGCCTGATGCTGTCATTCATTACATTTTCAAGCGCAGGCTTCGACAATACATCCATTTTCAAAAACCACTGAAGGCTCAGCTTTGGTTCAATAACTGCATCGGTACGCTCGCTGTATCCGACCTTGTTTTTGTAGTCTTCCGTTTTGATGAGATGTCCTGAATCTTCCAGGTCTTTGACAATTTTTTTTCTGACGGCAAAGCGGTCCATGCCCTTGTAAGCTCCTGCTGATGCGCTCATCTTTCCGTCGGGTTCAATGGTGTCAATTATTTCCAGCTGATGCTTCACGCCAAGATTATAGTCATTGATATCGTGTGCCGGTGTCACTTTCAGCGCTCCCGTTCCGAATTCCATCATGATGTAATCATCAAAAATGATGGGCACCATCCTGTTGACAAATGGAATAACTGCTTTTTTTCCTTTCAGCTTCTTATATCTTTCATCATCCGGATGAACACACACGGCAGTATCTCCAAGTATCGTTTCCGGACGAACGGTGGCAATGGTGATGTATTTGCCTTCATCGAATTTTTGTTGAATCAGCTGTTTATCGTTCAGATCAGGCTTTTCGTTTTCATCCAGCAAAATATAACGTACGTAATACAGTTTCGAATTGACTTCCTTGTGTATCACTTCCTCATCACTCACAGCAGTAAGTCCCTGCGGATCCCAGTTAACCATTCTTACTCCACGGTAAATAAAACCTTTGTTGAAGAGATCAATGAAGACATCAATGACGGCCTCACTCAGGTCATCTTCCATGGTAAAACGGGTACGGTTCCAGTCACAGGAGGCGCCCAGTTTTTTCAGCTGTTCGAGTATAATACCTCCGTATTTGTTTTTCCATTCCCAGGCATACTTCAGGAATTCATCACGGGTCAGGTCCGTTTTTTTTATTCCTTTTTCCTTCAGCATGGCAACCACTTTGGCCTCTGTGGCAATGGAAGCGTGGTCGGTGCCCGGAACCCAGCATGCATTATAGCCAAGCATCCTGGCCCGCCTGATGAGCACATCCTGAATGGTATTGTTGAGCATATGACCCATATGAAGCACGCCGGTTACATTCGGAGGAGGAATGACTATCGTATAGGGCTGCCGTTCATCAGGGGAGGAATTAAAGTAGCCCTGGTCCATCCAGTATTTATACCATTTATCTTCCGTCAGTGAAGGATCATATGTTTTGGGGATCTCCATTACGATCAAATATGTTTTTGCAAATATAAAAATAGACTGCGGCTGTAAAAACAGCCTGCAATTCCTTTTTTAAAAGTTATTAAAACTGTTTGTGAAAATTATTGTATCACCAGCTTTTGGAAGCAGGAATGGCTGTCAGCGACAGCCGAAAGAATGTAAACGCCTTTCGGTAATGAAGTCAGGTCAAGCGCCCTTTCAGCAGCTTCATGCATATTAAGCTGTTGTTCGCTGATCGTCCGGCCCGTGATGTCAGTCAAACGGATGGTTACTTCACCTTTAAATCCTGTGAGATAAAAATTGAATATGCCTGAGGAGGGATTGGGAAAGACCTGCAGTTGCATGTCCTGCCCCGCGTTATCGCTTAAGCCGGTATTGATGCAATTCCCCGGAACATGGCTGTCCATCCAAATAAGCCGCTGACTGATCCACAGCTTGAGATTATCTATTTCACCCTGGAATGTATTGGGAATGGGTGATGGATTTGGCCAGACATACGCACCCAGGATGGGCCAGGTAGTATAATGACGTTGTTGGGCTTCGTCGAGATACACAGCCATCGAATCGATATACGTAAATAAGTAACTGGTGTCAAACACAGTGGTACGCAGCTGATTGTACCGGCATCGCATCTGGTTATTATAAGCTGTATCCTGCATCATTCTTCCAAACCAGGTTGGAACATCGGTCGGGCAGAAGTTGGTAATGTCAAGCGCCCACCCTGATGTATTAAATGCATCGCAGTAATCGGCATTGTGCCAGGCCAGGTTATAATCCCACACAGGACCCATGTGGATCTTACCGCCCAGGCTGTTGCGCTGCTTGTAAAAATAAGTGCTTAGCCGGTAGCCGTCAACGTTCTTGCTGATTTCATTGATCAGGAAATAATCAATAAATGAAGCAACGTCTGTATATTTTCTGTATCCGGTTGCAGGATTTGCAAAGGCGGGAGATGCCAAAGCATCTTCCATGCTGTCGACATAGGACTGAATATAGTTTTGTTGGGGAATAGTTATTTCAAAATCTTTTGGGAAGACATATTGTATATAAATGGTGTTGCTCCCCGGATTGGGTTGAACAGGTGGATAGGGAGAGGTCCAGCCACCGTCATTGCCTTTATCAACTTTGATGATATATCCTCCGGTAAGGGCATCGCCGGCAGAGTCGGCAGGCGTCAGGTTCGCAATATTCACCCTGTTTACATCGCGTTTGATCTTTTCCATCAGCACATAAATTCCCTTGTAATCATCATCAATCAGCAACTCACAGAATACAGTCCTGCTGGCATACCATCCCAATTCATTGGCAATTTTATAGGTAAGCACATTTCTCAGCAGCGACTTGTCGGTATAGGGTCCGTAAAGGATCCAGTCGTTTTCAGGAGGTAAACCAAGCAGGGATACATTGACGCTGTTACCGGCTGAATCCCGCGTTTCAAATCCATAGCACTTCTGCGGAAAGCTGAGCGAGCTCTGGCCGCGGAGCTCGATTCCTATCTTGCCGTAATAGTCATTGAACGGATCGGAAACATAATTACGTATACCAGGTCCGTTATTAATGATGCCCATGTCAGCCGTAATTTTCGGTTCATTAAGGATGGTCTGGCCATTGGTGTATATCTTGATCAGTGGCAGGTTGGTGGATGAAAAATTCACCGGAATGGCCGGGTTGTTACCAAAAGTCACACTCCAGGATAACAGGGAGCCCTGATCCGCAAAGGGATAGGTATCCAGTATATGAAGCTTCCAGGTGCCATTCCCCGTCTGTCCGTTGTTTACATTCCCAAGCTGACCGATGGGCCTGTACGTTCCGTTGAATGGTGCATTACCGCTAACAATGGATGATGCTCCGGTGGGGCTCAGGCAGGTGCCGGTGAAATTATTTCCTGATCCGCCGCAGTGAGAGATCAGCACAATGGTTGTTCCATCGGGAGCAACAAGGGAAACATCCAGGTCGTCGTCATAGTCATGGTTGATGTTCAGGCAGACTTCTTCAAGTCCGAACGTAACAGTATCAATGGTCGACGGGTTCAGAAAACCCACATTGAGTGTGAAATCGATGCTGTTGCCATCGTCCGGAATAGTTCCGCCTCCGCCGGTGTAAGTCTGACCGGAAGTCAAAAAGGGCAGGAAAAACAATATAATAAAGTAAGTTAAATTTTTGTAAATCGTCATCAGGTTGCTTGTTTGCCGGCGAAAGATATTAAAATGAAAGGTGTAAAAAAAATCACTCCCTGAAGGCCTGCACCGGATGGGCTTTAGCCAATGAATGCCTGCCGGTTTCATTTTTTTGTAAATTCCATTAATTCGCGTAGGTTTGAACGCTTTCATTTTCCGCTATGAAAAAGATCAACGTTACCACACGCATTTTTATAGGTATGATACTGGGTATCATAGCCGGCGAGGCATGTCGCTGGATTTGCCCTGACATATCCTGTAATGAGAATTTCTCAACACAGGTACAGGTGCTCAGCGACATTTTCCTGAGGCTGATCAAAATGATCATTGCGCCGCTGGTGTTTTCCACCCTGGTTGTTGGCGTTGCCAAGGTTGGGGATTTTAAGGCGGTAGGAAGAATAGGCATCAAGACACTGATTTATTTTCAGTTTGCCACCCTGATTGCCTTGTCTCTTGGCTTGGTGCTGGTCAATGTTTTTGAACCGGGAAAAATCATGCAGCTGGCTTTGCCTGCGCAGACGGCAACAAGCGGAATTTCTTCAGGCATACCATCTTTCAGGGAGTTTATATCGCATATAATTCCGAAAAGTGTGATTGAAGCCATGGCCAACAATGAAATTCTTCCCCTTGTTGTTTTTTCGCTCTTTTTCGGAATTGCCGCCAATGCCCTTGGAGAATATGCAAAGCCGCTGATACATGCCATGGAGATCCTTTCACATGTGATGTTCAAGATCACTTCTTATGTCATGGCCTTTGCACCTTTTGGCGTGTTTGGAGCCGTGGCGGCAGTGGTCGCAAAACAGGGAGTGGAGATCATCAGCGGATATTTGTACCTGATTTTATGTTTTTATGGTGGTTTGCTGTTCTTTGCCATCGTCATTCTCGGCGGGATCTGCAGGGCGATGCGCATTCCGTTTTTCAAGCTGCTGCGGCATATCAAAGAGCCCATCCTGCTGGCATTCTCCACTGCAAGCTCCGAATCAGCATTTCCAAAAACTGTGGAAGCCATGGAACGTTTCGGTTGCAGCAACAGGATTATCAGCTTTGTGCTGCCGCTTGGCTATTCGTTCAACCTCGACGGTTCAATCATGTACATGACTTTTGCAACTGTATTTATCGCCCAGGCATATGGAATTGACCTGACGATACAGCAGGAAATAGTTATGATGCTGCTTCTGCTGGTAACAAGCAAAGGGATGGCGGGGGTGCCCCGTGCATCCCTTGTCGTTATTGCCGGAACGCTGGCCACCTTTCATATTCCGGAGGCCGGCCTCCTTTTATTGCTGGGTGTTGACCAGATCCTTGACATGGGAAGGTCTGCCACCAATGTAGTCGGAAATGCCGTGGCAACAGCGGTAGTGAGCAAATGGGAGAAAGAGCTTAACTGAGTGGTTCAGGGTGTTATAAATCCACCAGGGTTTTTTAAAGGCGCACCAGGGAATAAAGCTGGTTCGCAAGTCGTGAAAACCCTTGAAACACCGTACTTTCAGAAAATACGGCTGATTCATAGAATTTTCATATAAATCCGCTACTTTTGACGAAGTTTTTAAAACCCACTTCTATCTGATATGAAAAAAATTATTTACACGGTTTTGGTATTGGCTGCATGCAGCCAGGTCAGGGCACAGGATAAACCTGCATCTGTTCCGGCAGATCCCAATAAAGCGGAAATAACTTTTGAATCCGATGAGTTTAACTTCGGAACCATTAAGCAGAACGATATTGTAAATCATGAATTTGTTTTCACCAATACGGGCAAAGAACCGCTGGTGATTACGGAAGCACATGGTTCCTGCGGATGTACCGTACCCCTGTGGCCAAAAGAACCCATCAAAAAGGGTGAAACAGGAGTGATCAAGGTAACTTTCAACTCAGCAGGAAAAATGGGTATGCAGGACAAGACGGTGACCATCACCTCAAATGGCAAATCAAACCCCAAAGTATTGCACCTGAAAGGAACCGTGTTATCAAAAGAAGAAGCAGAAAGCAATACACCGTTTAAAAAAGACAACTCCCTTTCTCCAGTAGAAAAATAATATTACTTACTAAAAATTTAACAAACAAAAAAAATGAAAAAAACAGTTCTTTTAGCATCCATCTTGATGTGTGCTGTATTTGCAACCAATGCCCAGGATGCAGCCAAAGCGCCGGCGGATCCGAAAAACATGGCTGATATGAAGTTTGAAGAAGAGAAGCCAGACAGCCTGCGATCTGTTGAGTTTAATTTTGGAACCATCAAGCAGGGTGATGTGATTAACCACGAATTTGTTTTTGTCAACTCCGGCAAAGAACCGCTGGTGATTACTGAAGCACATGGATCATGTGGCTGCACCGTGCCTCAATGGCCAAAAGAGCCGATTAAGAAAGGTGAAAAGGGAACCATCAAGGTTACTTTTAACTCTGCAGGAAAAATGGGATTGCAGGACAAAACTGTTACCATTACTTCAAACGCCAAAAACAATCCAAGGATTATTCACCTGAAAGGTACTGTTGAAAAGCCGGCTGAAACTCCGGCAGCAACTCCTGCCCCGGCACCAGCCCCGGCTCCCGCTGATAAAAAATAAGCGAAAGAGTTATCTTTCTTTGATTCTGATATTTTTTTAACTTTGAATCCCGGCTCACCGCCGGGATTCTTTCTTTTATAACCAGCCTCCTACATGCCTCAAGTATCCAACAGAGGGCAGCAGATGCCGCCTTCACCTATACGAAAACTCGTTCCCTTCGCCGAAAAAGCAAAAAAAGAGGGAAAAACTATTTTTCATCTCAATATAGGCCAGCCTGATATTGAAACTCCGGAAACGATGATGAATGCCATCAGAAACAACACGCTGAAAGTTGTTGAGTACAGCCATTCGGCCGGACTGGAATCATACAGGAAAAAGCTCACGCACTATTATGAGAAGTATCAGATTCACCTGAATTATACCGATATCATTGTTACTACGGGGGGATCGGAGGCCATAGAAATCGCCATGATGAGCTGCCTCAATCCTGGTGATGAAATGATTATCCCGGAGCCGTTTTACGCCAATTATAACGGTTTCAGCTGCCAGGCAGGCGTGGTGGTCAGGCCGGTATTTTCATCCATAGAATCCGGTTTTGCCCTTCCTGCAATCAGTGAATTTGAAAAGGTGATCGGACCTAAAACCAGGGCCATTATGATCTGTAACCCCGGCAATCCAACCGGTTACCTGTATACGAAGGCTGAACTGCAGTCGTTGCGGGAGCTTGTGAAAAAACACAACCTGTTTCTTTTCGCCGATGAAGTTTATCGCGAATTCTGTTATGACAATAAGGAGTATGCATCCGTCATGCACCTGGAAGGTATTGATGACCATATCGTTCTGCTTGATTCGATTTCCAAGCGGTACAGTGCCTGCGGAGCAAGGATCGGTGCGCTGATTTCAAAGAACAAAGATGTGATGGCCAGCGCCCTGAAATTTGCACAGGCCAGGCTGAGCCCTCCCACATTCGGCCAGCTGGGAGCTGAAGCTGCCATTGATACGCCTGATTCTTATTTTGAAAATGTAAAAGCCGAATATATAGCCAGGAGAAACCTCGTGGTTGATTCCCTGAATAAAATGGAAGGTGTGTTTTGTCCGAAACCGAGCGGTGCATTTTACTGCATTGCCGAATTACCCATTGATGACTCTGATAAATTCTGCCAGTGGCTGCTGGAGAGCTTTACCCACGAAAACCAGACCGTTATGCTTGCACCTGCAACAGGTTTTTATTCAGTGCCGGAACTGGGAAAAAAACAGGTTCGTATAGCCTATGTGTTAAATACGGATTCGCTGAAAAAAGCAATGGTTTGTCTTGAAAAGGCTTTGATTGCCTATCCCGGCAGAACTGAAGCAAGATTAAAATCAGCTTCACTCCAGGTTTAACTTGATATTCCAATTACCGGAGTTTACGCTTCTTTTCTTCCCGCTCAAAATACAATTTAAAGAGCTCATTGATCAGGGCGTAGGAATTGTTTAATGCATCCATTACCGATTCCCTGTCCATCCATTTTACTTCTGTAATGCCTTCGGATATTTGCGGAATTAATTTTCGTTTATCGTCCGTGTACATTTCATACCAGCAGGTTTTTTTAAGCACCATCTTTTCTTTCCATGCATACATGTGACGGGAATCAGCCAGATGCCTGATTACCGATAACCCGGAAACACCTGTTTCTTCTGTTGTTTCACGCATGGCCCCTGATTCAGGAGACTCATTTTTTTCAAGCTTGCCTTTGGGCAGATCCCATTTCTGATTTCTGTAAATCATCAGGAACTGATCCTTTTCATTTTTTACAAGTCCTCCGGCAGCATCAATGAGATTAAAGGGCCTGAAAAATTTTTTAATTATTTTTTCTTTTTCATCTGCAAAAATTACCACGCCGTTGCCCGGGTTTTCATCTGTGAGCAAATCAAAAATCTCTTTCCGGATAAATTTCTCATCCGCTGCAAATACTTTTTCCCAGCTGCTGTTATATTTTTTTTCAGCTGCCGGTGAATCAAAAACCAGCTTTTTGTTGTTTATAAAAACTTCGTACATTAGCCTCGATATGGGAGAAGAAACCGCGTCAAAAATAGCTGAATTTTTATTACAGATTAAAGCGATCAAGCTTGAACCGGATGAACCTTTTACCTGGGCATCCGGCTGGAAGTCTCCAATCTATTGCGACAACAGGATTTCACTTTCGTATCCTAGGATCAGGACCTTTATCAGGCAGGAGCTTGTAAAAGCAATTGATGAAAAATTTGGCCGTCCTGATATTATTGCCGGCGTGGCAACAGCTGCCATCGCACATGGCGTACTGGTAGCCGAAGCGATGGGTCTCCCTTTCGTTTATGTACGGCCCTCAGCAAAGGAACACGGATTAAAAAACCATGTGGAAGGTGAAGTAAAGGCCGGACAGACGGCAGTGGTTATCGAAGACCTGATATCAACCGGGAAGAGCAGCATTGAAGCGGTAAAGGTGTTGCGTGATTCCAAGGTGATTGTAAAAGGAATGGTTTCCATTTTTAATTATGGGTTTAAGCTGGCAGCTGATAATTTCAAAGCGGCAGCATGCCCTGTATATTCGTTAAGCAACTATGACACCCTGTTGAAAATTGCTCTTGAAACAGGATACATCAAAGAAGCAGCATCCAAGGAGCTGCGTCACTGGAGGGAAGATCCCGCTGGCTGGAAAAATCAGAAACAGGCCGAAAGCTGATAAAGCGGGCCGGAATTAATAGCACAGACTTATGACTCGTATCGAAAGTGAAAAGGTAATAATCAGCAAACCTGCTTCAGAGGTATTTGCCTGGTTCAGTGATCTTAATAATTTCAAACAGCTGATGCCGGAGCAGGTGAATGACTGGGTATCAACTGAAAACGACTGCAGCTTCACCATTAAGGGAATGGCAAGCCTTGGCATGGAGATTACCGAAAAAATACCGGTCACGCTCATTAAACTATCCAGGAAAGGAAAGGCTCCGTTTGAATTTTTATTGTATTTCCAGATCGGTGACCAGGGTAACGGAACATCCTCACTCTGTTTTGCTTTTGATGCGGAGCTGAACCCGGTGCTGAAAATGATGGCAGAAAAACCGCTTACCAATTTCCTGAATATGCTGGTAAAAAAATACCAGTCGATAACAACAGCCTGATTTAAAAAAGGTATTTTACTTCCCTGGTGCGGATGTATCGTACCATTCCGTCCGACATTTCAAGCACAAGTTCTCCCTCGGGTTTTACCCCCCTGATAACTGCTTCTGCAGGCTTGCCGTTAATTTCAAACATAGCCGGTTCGTTCAGCCGGAACAGATGTTCCATGTATACCTCGTTGATGCTGAATATTTCTCCAGCCTTCAGCTGGTCATAATAATGGCCGAGCTTATTAAATAAAAGGACGCTGCAGTCTTTTATATCAAAAGATTTGCCTGTAAGAGAGGCCAGGGAAACGGCAGCATAAGAGTAATTCCTGAAAACGAGTTGGTTCACATTGAGCCCGATACCTGCAATGGAAGAGGTAAATACGTTGCCCCTGACATTGTTTTCAATAAGGATACCGGCAATTTTTTTTTCATGGACCAGGATGTCATTCGGCCATTTGATCTGTGCTTTCACGCCTGCCAGCTCTTCAATTACAGAAACCACAGAAAGCGAGACAGCCTGGTTGAGTAAAAACTGGTTTGTGATCGATAAAAAAACAGGAAATAAAATGACGCTGCAAAGCAGGTTCTGACCGGCGTCACTTTCCCAAACAGCATCCCTTTGTCCCCTTCCTTTCTCCTGGAAACCTGTCATGACAACCGTTCCTTCGGCAGGACTTTCATTTTCAAGCAGCCTGGAAGCATAAAGGTTGGTAGAGTTAATATGCGGGAGCCAAATAACTTTATTTCCAATCATTTGTTATACTTTCGTCGCAATAAGCGCATGTTTATAAATATGGGGTTTCCCAGGCATGCAAACTTAACGATATCATTTAAAAATCACTACCTTTGTAGAAACTTCAACAAATTAATAAATGGTTAAAAAAAAGCCTTCCAGAGTTGTAAGGTTAAAAAAAAACAGTGGCGAGGAACTTACATCAGTAATTATCCATGGTATCCAGGAAAAAAAGGGTAAAGAGATTCTCAGCCTGGATATGAGAAATGTGAAGAATGCAGTTGCTGATTTTTTTGTTGTATGCCATGGCGATTCAAGACCCCAGGTTGAAGCGATTGCAAGGTCAGTGGAAGAAGAGGTTTACCGGAAGTTAAAAGAAGATCCTTTTCATAAGGAAGGTAAAGAAAACGCTGAATGGGTGCTTATCGATTACTTCAATGTAGTGGTTCATGTTTTCCTCAAAGAGAAGAGAGAATTCTACGGAATTGAACGCCTCTGGGCTGATGCCGAAATAAAAATGGTAGCAAACAGTTAACAGATACAAAGAAAAAAACAGGAATTTATATACCCGCCGGGTTGGCAGAAGCTAAACACGAGCGGTTTTTAATAATAAAAAAATAATGACAGAAAATAAATCTAATTCCGGCGAAGAGAGTAAAAAGCCCAAGAAGGCCGGCGGTAAATTTTCAAAGCCTCCGGCTCCGAAGTTTAATTTCAATTTTTACTGGATTTACGGACTGGCAATTGTGATCATCCTGGCTTTACAGGTCTTTGACTTTGGCAATAAGCCGCATGACATCACCTGGAACCGCTTTGAAAACGACATGATCAAGTCTGGTGACGTGGAAAAGCTGGTGGTGCTGAATAAGGAGGTTGTCAATGTGTATATTAAAAAAGACAAGCTGCAGCAGGGAGACAAATACAAGGATGTGCGGTATAAAGCTTTTGGAAATGCATTGAATGAAGGCCCTCACTACCAGTTTACCATCGGAGATGTTGCCTCTTTTGAAAAGAAGATGGAGGATGTGCAGAAGGAACTGCCTGACCAGGAACGCATCAGCATTTCTTACAACAATAACGACAAAAGCTATTGGGATCTGCTCTTCAGCTGGCTGTTGCCCCTTTCACTCATTGTCATCATCTGGATATTTATCATGAGGAAAATGGGAGGCGGAGCAGGTGGCAGTCAGATTTTCAACATCGGTAAGTCAAAGGCTACATTGTTTGATAAAGATATGCATGTGAAGGTCACTTTTAACGATGTGGCCGGCCTTGAAGAAGCCAAGGTGGAAGTGATGGAAATTGTGGATTTCCTTAAGAATCCCAAGAAGTATACGCAGCTTGGAGGTAAAATACCAAGGGGTGCATTGCTGGTAGGTCCTCCGGGAACGGGTAAAACCCTGCTTGCAAAAGCCGTAGCGGGTGAAGCCCAGGTTCCTTTCTTCTCTCTTTCAGGTTCTGATTTCGTTGAAATGTTCGTGGGTGTAGGAGCCTCCCGTGTACGTGACCTGTTCAGGCAGGCCAAGGAAAAAGCACCCAGCATCATTTTCATAGATGAAATTGATGCCATAGGACGTGCCCGCGGAAAAGCGCCTTCCTTCAGTGCTAATGATGAAAGGGAAAGCACCCTCAACCAGCTGCTCACTGAAATGGATGGCTTTGCAAGCAACAGCGGTGTGATTATCCTCGCCGCCACTAACCGTGCCGATGTGCTTGACCGGGCATTGCTCAGGCCGGGCCGTTTCGACCGCCAGATCTATGTTGAGCTGCCTGATCTGAATGGAAGAAAAGAGATATTCAAAGTGCATGCTAAACCGCTGAAAGTTGATAAATCGGTGGATATTGAATTTCTTGCCAAACAAACACCAGGATTTTCCGGTGCTGATATCGCCAACCTCTGTAATGAAGCTGCACTGATTGCTGCCAGAAAAAATAAGATTGCAATTGATAAGAGTGACTTCCTGGATGCTGTTGATCGTATCATAGGAGGTTTGGAAAAGAAGAATAAGATTATCTCCGCACATGAGAAGAAGGTTATTGCCTATCATGAATCGGGACATGCAGCAGTCAGCTGGCTGCTTGAACATGCGCACCCCCTTGTTAAAGTTACCATTGTTCCCAGGGGTAACTCACTCGGTGCTGCCTGGTATCTCCCTGAAGAGCGGCAGATTACAACCAAGGAACAGATATTCGATGAGATGTGCGCTGCACTGGGCGGACGTGCTGCTGAAGAAATCGTTTTCGGTTCGGTTTCAACTGGAGCATTGAGTGATCTTGAAAAGATAACCAAGCAGGCCTATGCAAGCGTATCCATTTTTGGTCTCAATGAAAAAATAGGAAATGTAAGCTTCTATGATTCATCCGGAAACCAGGATTATGCCTTTACCAAACCATACAGTGAGAAAACGGCCCAGATCATTGACGAAGAGGTGAGCAAGCTCATTGAATCGGCCTATATCAAAACCAAGGAGATTTTAAGCCAGCAACGTCCTGCACTCGACAAGCTTGCTTCCGTACTTTTGGAAAAAGAGGTGATTTTTAAGGAGGACCTCGAAGAAATATTCGGCAAGAGAAAATTTGCACCGGAAGAAATGGTATCCTCCAACGGTAAAGCCAAACCGGGAGAACTACCAGGTGTACCCCCCGCAGATGCAGGTGAAAAGCCTTTAGAAAAGGAAAACAGCCCGCAGGCTTCCAAAGAATATTCCGGCATTTCCTGAAAAGCCTGATTTTATGCAGGAGAGTACCACACGTGAAAAAGTGCTGAAGAAAATCAGGAAAGCGCTTATTCATAAAACAGGTAATCCATTCCCACAGGCCGACTTTGACAGTAAGCTCTATCAGCGCACCGATGAAAGCAGGGAAGTTGCTTTCGCAGGTAAGCTGATGGAAGCAGGAGGACATTTCGTTTTTTGCGAAGACCGTTTTGAATTTGCCGAACAGCTAACGACTCTTGGAGCGGAGAAAAAGTGGAAAAACATTGTTTGTCCGGATTCAAAGCTGGGCGCCTTTTTAAAGGAATGTGAATATCCATTTGTGAAAGACCTGAATGACCTTAAAAAAACGGATGCAGTCATAACTTTTTGTGAGTGCCTTGTAGCCGGTACGGGCAGCATCCTGCTGTCATCCCGGCAGGCGCATGGACGAAGGCTTCCCGGCATTGCCAATGCCCTCATCGTGCTGGCATTTGCCGGCCAGCTGACCGAAGACATCAGGGAAGCCCTTCAGTTGATGAAATCACGTCATCCTGGCCGCCTGCCATCCATGCTTACTTTTGTAACTGGTCCCAGTAAAACAGCCGATATTGATCTGATACCCATAACAGGTGCCCACGGGCCGGCTGAACTTTTTGTTTTTCTGATTGATGACAGCGCCGGTTTTTAACTTTTTTATCTGAATGAAAATTTCTTTCTAATTTCGTCCACCGCCGGAAAAATAAGGAAGGAAAATATGAAGGATAACTGGATCAGGATTTACACTTCCGGACAACCTCATAAAATAAGTATTGTAAGTGCATTGCTTGCCGATAATAATATTGAATCGTACGAAATAAACAAGATAGACTCAGCCTATAATGCGATCGGAGAAATTGAGCTGTATGTTTTCATTGATGATGAGGTGCTGGCCAGATTTATCATAAAACAAAATGAACTGTGAATAATTTTTGGAGAAGAACATTTACCTCAATTATTTTTACCGGCACCCTGCTTGGATGCATTTTTTATGGCCCGTATTCATTTTTTATTTTGTTTTCCCTTATTGCCCTGCTCACACTCCGCGAGTTTTATGTAATTATCGCCAATCATGGGATCCAGCCCCAGCAGGTAACAGGTCTGGGTATAGCAGTCGTCATGCTGCTGACGGTGATCCTGTATCTTATTGGTATTGTCAGGCCGGCTGTGCTGTTCATCAATGTGCCTTTGCTTTTTATTGTATTGATCTATGAGTTATATACGAAGTCGGAAAAGCCATTTCACAACATTGCTTTCACCATCTTCGGTGTGGTGTATATTGTTGTGCCCTTTACCCTGCTGATGGCGATTCCTTATCTCACCTCAGCAGCGACCTATCAGTGGCACCTGGTATTCGGATATTTTTTATTGGTGTGGGCCAGCGATACAGGAGCCTATTTAACGGGAATGGCTTTTGGTAAAAGAAAGCTGTTTGAAAGGATCTCTCCGAAAAAATCATGGGAGGGAAGCATCGGTGGCATGCTGCTGAACCTGTTTCTTGCCTGGTGCTGCTCAAAATGGTTTCCTGACCTGGATCACCTGACCTGGACCATTACAGGATTACTGATCGTGATAACGGGAACTTTTGGTGACCTGGCAGAGTCGCTGCTGAAAAGAACGCTCAACATAAAAGATTCAGGTAACCTGCTTCCGGGCCACGGAGGCCTGCTCGACCGGTTTGACGCCTTGCTTGTTTCTGTCCCGTTTGTGGTGGCTTTTCTTGCGCTGGTCCGTTAAGTAAAAAGCCGGCTGATCAGTGAAATGACTTACTGTAATATTTCGCGCGCAATCACCATTTTTTGAACTTCTGAAGTTCCTTCACCGATCGTGCAAAGCTTGGAGTCGCGGTAATATTTTTCCACCGGAAAATCTTTGGTATAACCATATCCTCCAAAAATCTGCACGGCTTCAGTTGAAACTTTCACAGCAACTTCGGATGCATAATATTTTGCAAAAGCCGACTGTTTGGTAACTTTTTCTCCCCTGTTTTTCAGGTCTGCTGCCTGAAACGTCAGCAATTCAGCGGCTTCAATCTGGGTTGCCATATCGGCAAGCTTAAAGCTGATACCCTGGAATTCACTGATCGGTTTGTCAAACTGTTGCCTTTCCTTGGAATATTTTATGGCTGCTTCAAATGCCCCCCGTGCAATACCGATGGCGAGGGAAGCAATAGAGATCCTGCCGCCGTCAAGCACTTTCATGGCCTGGATAAAACCGTCTCCTTCCTTTCCGAGCATCTGGTTTTGAGATATGCGGCAGTTGTCAAAAATAAGCTCCGTAGTTTCCGAAGCACGCATGCCCAGCTTGTTCTCTTTGCGGCCATGGGTAAAACCCGGTGTGCCTTTTTCAATAATAAATGCAGTCATTCCGTGTGAATCGCGTTTCTCACCTGTCCTTACAATAACCACGGCCACATCACCCGACTTTCCATGTGTTATCCAGCATTTGGTACCGTTTATAACCCAGCTGTCGCCATCCTTTTTTGCAACACACATCATATTACCTGCATCAGAGCCTGTATTCGGCTCGGTGAGACCCCATGCGCCAATCCATTCAGCTGTTGCCAGCCTAGGCAGATATTTCTTTTTTTGCGCTTCATTTCCGAATGTGAGGATATGTCCTGTGCATAATGAATTATGTGCAGCCATGGATAAGCCGATGGATCCGCAGATTTTCGAAATTTCGACAATGGCAGTAACATATTCGAAATAGCCGAAGCCTGAACCGCCATACTCAGTTGGTACCAGTACGCCCATCAGGCCGATCTCGCCCATTTTCTTAAAAAGGTCTACAGGAAATTCCTGGCTTTCATCCCATTCCATCATTTTTGGCCTGATGTGTTTTTCGCCAAAATCACGGATGGTCTGGGCAATCATCTTCTGATTTTCACTTAAATTAAAATCCATGGTTTTAAAAGGAATTAAGCTTTCATGTAAAACACTGAAGCAAGGCTATTCAGTGGTCAAATAGGGTGCAAGTTTACTATATAATTCCTCATTTACCAAAGCCAATTTCCGCAGGTCCTCCACACTCCTGAAAGGGCCATGCAGCCTGCGGTAGTTGACAATCAGCCGGACCAGGTTCCTGTTCAGATAGGGATGTTTCATGTCATCTTCAAAACCGGCGTTAATATTAATCCTGTTTACCGTTGAAGGAGTTAATTGCAGCTGATGACTGATCTTTCCAAACAGCATGCTGTCAATGCCAAAAACTTCTTTTAGCTGTTCCATCGAAATATAGCCGCCCAGCCTGTCACGGTATTGAATAATGCGGTTAGCGATGGCAGGACCAATGCCGGCAATGCTGTCAAATTCAGCCGGCCCGGCTGTGTTGATATCATAAACCTGTAACGGAGTTTTCGGCACCGTTGCCGGAGGCGTGCTGTTGCTTTTATATTCATCGGCTGCAACGGGAGTGATGGAGATATAGGGCTCAAGCCTGTTGAATTCTTTTTCTGAAATGCAGTACATCTTTTTAAAATCCAGTGAATTTTTGAAACGGCCACCCTTGCTTCGATAATTCAGGATAACCTTTGCCTGTTTTCCTGTCAGCCCTAATTTCATGAATTCGCTTTCATAGAGCGTATTGGGGTCGAAAGAAAATAAAACTGGTTCAGGTGATATGACAGTATCAGCAAAGCTGGTGACAGGAGTGAATTTAACTTCCTCACCCTGTTTTGGAACCTGCTTTAGGGATTTTTCAAACAGGGCTATTTCCTTTGCAAAAGGCGCAGGATCAAAAGGATCTTCGGGCCGGAGAAATTCAATGAAATAAAAGCCTGCGCACAACAAAAGCATAATACCAAGCAGCACCATGGCGCCTCTTCGGTGCATGCGTGAAAAGGTGAAATAATTTGCAAGTGTATGCGCAATTTCATCAATGGCTGATTTTGATTTCATGGGAATGCCTTTTAAGTGAAAGTGGTTGCAGGAGGTACGCAGAAAAACTGACCTTACTGCTGAGCTTTTTTACAGCTACTCAACCGTTTTTTTTTCGCTTCTTAAAATGCTGTTGCCGATGCTGCACTGCAGGCATTTTTTCGCATCACAATAATTGTTTTTCAGCTCAAGCAGTCCCTGTGAATGGGACGCTGTCCTGCAGCTGATCCCAAGCCTGACCCATCCGTCAATCAGGCTGTTGCGTTCAGCCGGAAGCGTATCAAGAAAATTTAATGCACGCTCCCTGAATACTGCCAGCCCTTTCTGATTTCCGTAAGAGAACAGGAACGGAACCAGCGTATTCAGAAAAATATTATGTATGGAGCCCATTCCAAGCTGCTTGTTGTGTTGCGACGACAATGATCCGAAGGTATAGTGCTCCGTCCAGTAAGGCGATACATCAACAGCAAAAAGTTTTTCCAGGTCATGGAGGGCTTCTGTTTCAAGCAGGCTGGAAAAGAGATGCTGACTCTTCACAACCAGCGAGCTGAACTGTGCAATACGGATGGTTGGAAAATTGGCAGGCCTGAGCCTTAAAAACTTCCAGAGATGTCCCTGCATGGGCCGGAGCTGGTATTTCTGCTGAAGGAACCGGTACTCCTCTTTCATTTTTGCCGGGTAATCTTCACTGAATTCCTCATCGAGCAAACCTGCCGTTCCAAACAGGAGGGTCTCAACCTGGAAAGGACTTGCTTTATGCCTTGCAAGCAAATTTTCGGGCAGCAGCCTGGCCAGCAGCTCAAAGGGGACTGCATTGATTTTAAAACCGAAATTGCGGGCCAGGTGCCGGTAAAAAGTTTCTTCCCAGTTATTCCTGTTTGATTTCAGATCGATCATGATCTGGCGGGTTTTTCTTTCCAGGCGCTCGGTAACCATGCGGCTCACCTGCATATCGGTAACAATGGGAGCAATGTCCCTGATCTGGCTGCTGCAGGGGATCCATTGCCTGTTGGTAATTAAATACTGGTAGTTGTTCCAGGCCTGTCCGTCAATTTTATCTTTCAACACGAGGATGGGAATATCGGTTCCGTCGGGCCTCCGGATCACCTCGTCAGCTTCGTAAACGGCATGCAAAATCACATTTGAATAGGACTGGTCGTGGTGATGCTGGTGCTTTTTCCAGTCGCTGGCCTTTATATGAATTTCAACATTTCCAGCCCATAACGTTTCACCTATACGAATGCGGGCATTCATGAAATCCGGTCCGGCGTCGGTATTGAGCAGTCCCGGATGGATTATTTGCAACGGCTCTCCTTCGCTGGTGAAGAGCTGGTGGTTGTTAAACAGCCTGGATTGCCAGGCATGAAACAGAAATGCTTCAGTCATCTGAAAAAATTTTAGATCATTCCCAAATCATAAAAAGGCGGAATAACGGATTAACATAATCGCTTATTAATAATTAATATGCTGCCGGTTGTAACCGGTGAATTTGAAAATAAACCTAAGCGATCAGGGAGGTGTTACAAAAACATTTTTCTTAAAATGGTAACATCAGCATTTGCTGCTGAAAAGGGAACTGCACAAAGAATCAGTTTGCTTCTTTCTGGTAATCTTCCCATGTTTTATTCAGGTAAATATTTTCCCCGAAATATTTTAACATGGGCATGATCTGTTCCGGTGTGAGGTAGCTTTGAACAACGGTAAGCAGGTTGAACTTCTCATCAATGAATACGGTTGAGGGGTAACCCATTTTACCCGACAGCAGGGAAAGCGCCAGTTCATTGGCTTTGTATTCGGGCTTGTATACGAAAATGTTGTTTTTAAAATGCAGGGTATCCTTTGTTTCCGCATCAAACTTCACACAGTAAAAGTTCTTTTCCATGTATGCGGCAACCGTGTCATTGCTAAAAGTGGTGGCATCCATGCGTTTGCACCAGCCGCACCAGGCGGTATAGACATCAATATAAATTTTCTTCGGATTTTTTTCAGCGGCAAGTACGGCTTCTTCAAATCCCATCCACTTTATTTTTTCATGGTTCTGCGCCTGGCAGGATAAAAAGGTACCTGTCAGCATCAATAATAAGATGGATTTTATAAGCCTGTGCATGTATAACTGAAGCGTTGCTGTGGTGCAGCTTTAAAGGTAGCGAATTTATTACAATCTATGGTATTGATCAGGTTAAACGGGCGAAAAGCAAAATAGTTTTCGCCCGTTTACAATCCAAATCAGGGGTAAATCAGTCTTTTCTTCCTATCCTGTATAACGCAAATGCAAGAAGGCCGAAGCAGAGGGCACCCATCAGCATAAATCCATCGTGACCAATGGCTTCAACGATGCCATGTTCAAGGTTCACTTTTCCAACGGAAGCTGCAACATCGTCATCCACCATCAGCAGGGCGATAATCACACCGGCAAGGGCACCACCGGCGACAAGACCCGTAGCAAATAGGCTGCCTTTTCCAAGCTCGCTGTCTTCGGCTTTTTTATTTTCTTTTTTAGCTCTCCAGTCTACAATACCTTTTACAACGCCGCCGGCAAAAATTGGAAGGGTCGTTGACAATGGCAGATAGGCTCCTACTGCGAAACTTAATGCTTTTACTCCGCAAAGCTCCATGGTAATGGCCATAAATACGCCGACGAGCACAAATTGCCAGTCGAGGTTAAATGACAATAATCCTTTGATAAGCGTTGCCATCAGGGTGCCCTGGGGAGCCGGGAACTTATCGCTTCCGATGGCATGTGTGATACCCATGCTCTGCATCTCAGGGGTGGGCGTATCGAGCACTTTAACAGTTAAGCCAATCACAATCGAGGAAACGATGGCGCCGATAAAGAGGGCAAGCTGCTGATATTTGGGTGTGGCGCCGACAATGTAACCTGTTTTAAGATCCTGCGACGTGGCACCTGCATTGGCAGCGGCAATACAGATCATGCCTCCTACCACAAGCGCCATGGGTTCATATGTTTTGCCTGTCCAGCCAACAGCAATAAAAATAAGGGCCGTACCCATGAGGGTGGCAATGGTCATCCCTGAAATGGGATTGGAGCTGGAGCCGATGATACCAACAATCCGGCTTGATACGGTAACGAAGAAAAAGCCAAAGATCACTACCAGGATGCCGATCAGTAGCTTGTTAATCAGCGAATCGCCGGGGATCTGTGGCAGGATGGCCATCAGGGCCACAAGGCCTATGCTGCCGATAATAACCGTCTTGAAAGAAAGGTCATTTTCAGTGCGGCTGACTGCTGTGCCTGCATTTTTTTCCTTCATGGAACTAACGCTTTCCTTAAACGAAGAGATGATGGTCGGAAGCGTTTTAAGGAGCGTGATGAAACCTCCTGCAGCAACCATTCCGGCACCAATCTGTCGTACATAAGCCCTGTATACAGCAACAGCAGTATTCGCAAAAGTATGCGATTCAGGATCCCATGTACCGGGTCCGCCTTTACTCAGCAGGTCTTTGAGATAACCCAGCTTCACAAGCTGTGCGGCTATCATATCAGGAGGAACAAGGGATGACAATAAAGGGATCAAACCCAGCCAGGATAAAACACCGCCTGCCACCAGCACACCGGCGATCTTGGGTCCGATTATATATCCTACACCGAGGTATTCAGGTGTGATTTCACCGTTGACGGTTGCAGAAGGAAAAAACTTATTGGACTGTTTGGTCACCCAGGCCGGCGTTTCGGCAATCACATGGAAAACTTTTTGAAGCAATGCGTAAACCATGGCAAAACCAACACCCATATAAGCTGTCTTTGCAAAGTCCCCGCCTTTTTCACCTGCAATGAGCACCTGTGCACAGGCCGTCCCTTCAGGATAAGGAAGGTTATCATGCTCTTTGACAATCAACGACCTTCTCAGCGGGATCATCATCAGCGTGCCAAGCATGCCGCCAAAAATGGCCAGGGTCAGAATAGTGATATAATTGAAAAATTCCTCGCCAACGCTGATGCCATTCTCTCCTGTAGAAAGAAACAGGAATCCGGGAAGGGTAAATACCACCCCTGCAGCAATGGACTCACCTGCAGATCCGGTGGTCTGGATAATATTATTTTCGAGAATCGTGGTTCGCAGGAATTTTCGTCCCAGTGAAATGGCAATAACGGCAATGGGAATGGAAGCAGACACTGTCAAACCCGCTTTCAGCGCAAGGTAAACAGTTGATGCGCCGAAAATAATTCCGAATAGTGCTCCGAAGAGTACAGACTTGATGGTGAATTCAGCTATACTGTCGGTTGCCGATATGTATGGTTTAAAAGCTTTTTTGTTTTCTTCCATGTTGTAGTATTAGGGTTTATTTGTGAGTACAGAATATTACCTGGAGTATACAGCATGCAACAGGAATTCATGGCATGCTGCGGTGGCAATAATCCGCCATTATTTTGAATCCTGCAAATATCAATCGAAGCCGGTTCTCTCCCTGACCACCTGGCTCAGCCATTTTACAATGGCAAGAATTCCAACGGTAGCAATGGTTGCGGCCACAAAGGTTATCATGAAAATGATTCTTTTATCAGTAAAGGTGTCCCAGAAGCTGGCCAGGATGCCTGATAATTTTCCACCAATGGAGGTTGATAAAAACCATCCTCCCATCATCAGGGCGGTGAGGCGTGGTGGTGCTATTTTTGAAACAAGCGATAAGCCAAGCGGGCTCAGGCATAGTTCGCCGATCGTAAAAACGGCATAGCTGCCTGTAAGCCAGATGGCCGAAGTTTTATCAGAAAATATGTCGGTCGACATGACTGCAAAAACCATAACCAGCGAAGAGAGACCGGAAATGAATACACCCCATCCGATCTTTGCAGGTGTGGTAGGCTCTTTTTTCCTGGTACGAAGCCAGCCGAACAGTCCGACCACAATGGGCGTGAAGAGCACAATAAAAAATGGATTGATGGACTGGAATATTTCCGTGGAAATTAATTTTAAATCGGTTTCAGGCGGAGCGGGCCATTTTTCTTTGGGAAGGTTTTTAAAGTAAGGGTCAATTCCCAGCTCCGTAACAACTTTTCCTTTGGCATCAGTTTCAGTCCTGAAGTATTGATCCATTTTTGCCACTTCCTGCTCTTTGATGGTGACGGTCTGAACCATTTCCACGGATGCTGCAGCACTTTCCATGGCTTTGGGCATCTGGCGGTCGGTGTAGGTTTCAGCCCAGATGGTGAGGGTAGTTGCATTCTGGTTATAGATGATCCAGAAAATAATGGAAACGCCATAAATGGTTAACAGGGCGCTGATGCATTTTCTGTCAAGTCCCTCTGATTTAAACCAGAGTGAAAAATAAAAAATAATAACCGGTACACATGCAAAAAGGAATGCATCAGTAGCATCGGATCCCATCATCTCACCGGGAATAAACCAGCCGATGGCGCCGGCGATCATCGCTGGTAAAAAAACATACAGGAAGATCTTTGAAATCGGCATGTCTTCTTTCTGTGCAGGCTTGATAATATCAGCATGGACCACATGCTTCAGCCCGGTAGCAAACCAGATCAGTCCGATGGTCATTCCAACACCTGCAGCGCCGAAGGCATAACCCCACCCGTATTTGTTGCGGAGATATGCCGCTACAAAGTTGCAGAAGAAAGCACCGATGTTGATTCCCATGTAAAAGATATTGTAGGCTGAATCCTTGAGTGGCTTCAGGTCCTCCTTGTTATATATGTTGCCAAGGAGCGTGCTAATATTGGGCTTGAAGAATCCGTTTCCGATAATGATGCAAAGCAGTGAAATATACATGGCAGTATCGCCGGGAACCATCAGTCCGTAATAGCCTGCTGCCATCAGGCTGCCGCCGAAAAAAATGGCTTTGCGGTAACCGATCAGCCTGTCTGCAATCAATCCTCCGATAAAAGGCGTGAGGTAAACCAGTGCTACATAAGTTCCAACAATGTCGGTAGCCTTTTTCGCATCGAATCCTTTGCCTCCGTTACCAAGGGTATCTGTCATGAAAAGGAAGAAAATCCCTACCATCAGGTAGTAGCCGAACCGTTCCCACATTTCTGTAAAAAATAATACATAAAGTCCACGCGGGTGCTTTCCCTGGGTAATTGTTTCTGCCATATGCGATCGTTTTAGGTTATAGAGTGGGGCTAATGTACGTTTTTTTTTAAAAGTCAACCATTAATTAACTTTTAAGACCGGATGGTTACAAATCAATAAAAAAGCGGTCGTCAATAAAGCGGAAGAAACTAATTTCCAATGAAAAGCGGATCACAATGGATGGGCATAAAAAAGCAAACGCGGGGAGAACCCCGCGAATGCCCAAACCAAAACCACAAAAAACCAGTCTTTATCGCTCCTTTGTAATGAGCAATTTATGGGTCTGCTGCTGGTAAGCAGTAGTTACTTTATAGAAATACATACCGGGACTGAGCGCCATAACATTGTAGCGGATGTGCTCCTGTTTATTGCTTTTAACCATCCCGTCGAAGAGGACATCAATCTGTTTTCCATCAGCTGAAAACAGGACCACATTCACATAACCAGGCTTTGTCGAACTGAAAGCGATCGTCAGTTCCTCACTGGCAGGTACCGGGTAATGACTGACAGAGAAATCCTGGTCAGCTTCATGGATGCCTGTCATTTGCGGGTCGTATAAAATGACCATGGCAGTTGCCTGGCATTGCTGGGCATCAGTTACCGTTACTTCATACAATCCGGCAGGAATATTATGCAGGTCCTCGCTTGATGCACCGTTGTTCCATGCAAAGCTGAATGGAGGGATTCCGTTATCAACAGTCAGGTCTATTGAACCTGTCGGGCCGTCAGCATACGAAGGATCAGCTTTAACCAGCGTAATATTCAAATTGGTTAATCCGTGTACAGTAGCTGAAGCGACGATGGTGCAGCCGTTTACATCTGTAACGGTAACAGTATATGTTCCGGCCTGAAGGCCTGTGATATCCTGCGTGGTTTCACCGTTGCTCCACAGGTATGAATAAGGTGCCGTTCCTCCGCTTACCCAGATCTTCACTTCACCATCCTGTTTGCAGGTTACGTCAATGGCAAGTATCTTGATATCCAGCGGGGCAGGTTCGGTGATCAGGACCTTGGCTGAAGCCTGGCATTTATTCTGGTCTTCAACAGTTACATCATATACGCCTGCTGCAAGGTTCGACAGATCCTGTGTTGTTTCTCCATCGGTCCAGAGGAATACATAAGGAGGCGTTCCACCGGTTACAACGGACTGGATCGATCCATCTGATCCGCCATTACAGCTGACATTATTTACAATAAAGGTGATATAAAGACCGCCATTCACCAAAGTCACATCAGCAGTCGTGTTGCAGCCATTGGCATCAGTAACGGTAACAGTATAGGTTCCGGAAGCGAGACCAGCCAGGTCTTCCGATGTTTCACCATTCGACCAGCTGTAAGTATAGGGAGCAGTTCCTCCTGTTACAGTGAGATCAGCCAGGCTGCCATCTTTGCCTTTGCAGCTGCCGTTGTAACCTGCTACTGTGGCAACGAGTGCCGGCGGGGCGGTCAGGTTGACCAGGGCAGTTGCATCACATCCGTTCGCATCAGTAACAGTAACTGTATATGCTCCTGCTGCCACGCCGGTAAGGTCCTGGTTTGTGGATCCATCCGACCAGAGGAAAGAATAAGGTGATGCTCCGCCGCTGACTGCAAGTAAGATGCTTCCGTCATTGCTTCCGTAGCAAAGTCCCGGAAGAGCAGAAGGAGTAAGCACCAGGTTGGCTGAGGAGCCTTCAATTTCGACCGACTGTTCAGTGGAGCATCCGTTTACATCTGTAACAGTTACCGTATAAGTACCTGCGGTAAGGCTGTTCAGATCTTCCGTTGTTTCACCGTTTGACCACAGGTATGAGTAGGGCGCTGTTCCACCCGTTACATTCAGGTCTGCGCTGCCGGTGCCTGCATTGCAAAGGGCGCTGCTTCCAAATATGATGGTTCCCAGGGCATCAGGTCCGGTTATTTCTACCGAGGTCGAATAGGTGCACTGGAGCTCATCATAAACGGTAACTGTATATATACCGGCTGCAAGACCGGAAAGATCTTCCGTTGTTTCACCGTTGGACCACAGGTATGTGTAAGGCGGTGTTCCTCCTGACGGAGAGAGGTCGGCTGAGCCATTGCTGTCGCCATTGCACAGTACATCAGCAGCGAAAATGATTCCGCTCAGCGCTGAGGAGCTGTTGATGCTGATCACAGCTGATTTGACGCAACCGTGGTTATCGGTAACAGTTACCGTATATGCACCAGCACCCAGGCCTGAAATATCTTCTGTTGTTTCGCCGTTCGACCAGATGAAGCTGTACGGAAATGATCCGCCGCCAGGAGTGAGGTCGGCTGAACCGTTGTTACCCAGACAGGATGCATCGGAGGAAAGGATATTCAGGAACAACGCATCCGGTTCACCAATCACTACGGAAGCTGAAGCTTCACACTGATTCATGTCGTAAACGGTAACCGTATAGGTGCCGGCTGTAATTCCACTGATGTCTTCGGTGGTTGCACCGTTTGACCAGACGAACGTATATCCTGCCAATCCGCCATTCACGGTCAGGTCAGCAAGTCCGCTGGCTTCACCATTACACAGTGCATTGTAGCCGGCCACTGAAGCTTCCAGCAGTACCGGCTGGACGACTTCAACAGTTGCTGAAGCAGAGCACTGGTTGTTATCAGATACTGTAACCGTATATACTCCCGCCGAAAGTCCGGAGGCAGCTGCAGTAGTAGTTACCGGATTGGTATTCCATGAATAGGAATAGGTGTTTCCATAAACCGGCGTTGCATTGGCTGTTCCGTTTGATCCGCCAAAGCATGAAGCGGGTGTTGAGGCAACGGTGAAATACGGGCTTGGGACAAATACATTATAGGAAAATGTCTGAATTGCATTGGAAGGGCAGTTGTTATCCCTAACAGTTACCGTAAATGTATTTGGAAGCAGATTTGCGTCGGCATAACCGGGAGTCCAGCAGAAATGCAGGACCGGTCGGCTGCCGGGAGAAATCGTATATGTTGCTCCGGGAATTCCGTTATTGGTAGTCATGGTAACGCTCTGTGAAGTGTCGGCATCGGCGGAATAGATATCGAAGCAAAGGGTCTGGTCGGGGCAGACAGTTACCGAATAGGAATTCGTGCTGTCGATGCCGCTGGCTGACGGGATGGCATTGGTGCAATTCTGCGTATAGACCTGCATGTCACGGATCACACTGCCTATAAGCTGACCATTCCTGTATTCTTTTACAAGCACTGCCATTACACCGATCTGAATGGCGCTTGGAGTGAAGTTGATATCACCGGTGATGTTGTTGATGGTGAAAGGTGTGGAGGATGCAAGCGGTGATGTGGCTGTTGCACCTCCGGTAAATGATACCGTGCTGCCGGCGCTGATCTTGGGCGCAATGAGCGAGTAGGAAAGCGAATCGTTGTCGGGATCCAGTACACCATGATTATAGGTGAAGTTTTGCCCCACACACACAAATGCAACGGGCAAATTGGAAAACGAAGGCGAGCTGTTGCCGGGAGCAAGCAGATTGTCGAGCTTTGCTTCCACATATAATTCACTGTTGTTACCGCACGGATTATTGATGGTTGTAATGGAGCAGTTCCGGCAGCATTCATGAAAGCTGAAAACCCAGTTTGCACACGGACTTAATGTAACAAGCTTTCGGTAAACAAAACGCCTGATACCCGTGAGGCTCCCTCCATTGCAGGTGGTATTGGCCGATACACACGGGGTGGTGATTTCAACACCCGTTCCCGGCACCTTGAGGGCATATACGGTAAAGCTCTGCGTGCATCCGGATGTGCAGAGGATGGCCGCTGAATCCGGTTCATCGATACCAGCACAATCCCTGTAAAAGGATACTTCCAGCCAGTACTGGTTATTACCGTTGTAGGTGTAAGTGAGATCCGTTCCGGCAGCATGCGTCGCATATGCGCGGTTCTGCCCGGTAAGGGCATTGAGCAGGAGAATCAGTAGTCCCATCATCAGCCGTCGGGACATGGTCGTGTTTGTAAAATTTTGAATCATATACATTTGTTTTTTTATGGTAGACCCAAATTAGGCCCGATACCCCTCCTGCATCGTTTCAAATTGGATCAACAGATCATCATAAATGGCTCAACGGGTATTTTTTCAGGGTAAAAAATTGAAATATTCAGTGTTAAATCTTACAGTAAGAAATGTTAAGGACCGATGGTGTGAAAACCGTAATTGTTTGCTAATTAGCAGTGTATAAAAATGAAATGAAAAATTTTAACAAAATCTTACAACTCCGGAAAGCTGTATTTCAGCATCGGCTGATTTTTCAGGATTTCGATTTAAAAATTATCTTTGACCCTCCATTTAAAAAAATATACTGATGAAAAAAATTGTTTTGTTGCTGGTGGTGCTTGCAGCAGCCTGGTTCGTACCCGGTTTCAGCGGAACACCTGATGCAGGTGAAAGGAAGATCCTTCCTTATCCCATATATCAAAAAAGACTTGCCAACAGTCTGAATGTTGTAACGGTTCCATTTAACAGCCCGGGCATTGCTTCCTTTTATATTGTGATGCGTGTTGGTTCACGCGATGAGATTGAAGCGGGAAAAACAGGGTTCGCCCATTTTTTCGAGCATATGATGTTCAGGGGAACGGAAAAGTATCCGAAGGAAAAATACAGCAATGAGCTGAAGGCAATTGGCGCTTCGGCCAATGCAAATACCTGGCTCGACCGCACAGTATATCATATGACTGGAAATGTAAACATGCTCGACAAGATGATGGAGCTGGAAGCGGACCGTTTCATGAACCTGAAATATTCAGTACAGGACTTTAAAACCGAAGCTGGTGCCGTAAAGGGGGAGTATACGAAAAACTCATCCAACCCGCTGCAGCAGCTGGATGAAAAAATGAACGATGCAGCTTTTACCAGTCACACCTATAAGCATACGACCATGGGCTTTTTCAATGATGTGGTTGATATGCCAAATCAGTATGAATATTCACTCCAGTTCTTCAAGCGGTTTTACAGGCCTGAATATGCAACCATTCTTGTTGTGGGAGACGTTACGGCCGATAAGGTAAATGCGCTTGCCGAACAGTATTTTGGAAAATGGGAGAAGGGAAATTATGTCAGCAACATTCCTGTGGAGCCGCAGCAAAAGGAAACAAGGTATGTACATGTTGAAAACCCGGGATTCCCACCGCATCTCAGCATGTCATATAAAGGACCTGCATACAGCGACAAAAACATAGATGGCGCTGCAATCAGCGTCCTGATGTCGGTCATGTTCTCTGAAAAATCAGACCTGTATAAAAAACTGGTGACCACAGAGCAAAAGGCCAGGTATATCAATGGAAGCCTGTTCGACACACGTGATCCTTACCTGATTGAAATCAATTCTTCAGTGGTAAAAGCGGCCGATCTGCAATATGTAAAGGATGCCATCAAAGCCGAGATTGAAAAAAGAAAGAACGTTCCTGTGGATGAAAAAATGCTCAGTGAAACCAGGTCTCGCATCAGGTATTCTTTTGCAATGGGTATTGACAGCCCGGGTTCAATTGCTGAAGCACTTTCGTATATGATCTGGGTTACGGGAGATCCCGAATCGCTCAATCACAATTATGCCAACCTTGAAAAAGTGACAGCAGCGGACATTATGCGGGTTGCCAAAATGTTCCTGGTAGATGAGGGCCTGACCGTTTCCACCATCTCACCCGATAAAACAGGCACCGTTAAATAACCTATTATTCATTTTCAAAACAGCCAGCTATGAAATTCCTAAAAATAAATTGCTCCGTTATTATCCTCCTGCTCCTGTCTGCTGCCGGCCTCCGCGCTCAGGAAGTGGTTGAGCTGAAGCAGCCTTCATCAAATAAAATTGTAGTCAAGATACTCTTCAGGAACGGTTCAATCTGCGATCCTGCCGGCAAGGAAGGGATCACTGCGCTCACGGCAAACACCCTCACCGAAGGCGGCACCAAAGAGCTCACCTCCACAGAGATCAAGGACATGCTTTATCCGATGGCCATTGACTATTCGGCAACAGTGGATAAAGAAGTGACCATTTTTACTTTTGAAATGCCTGTTGATTTTTCAGCGAAATTTTATCCCATCATGAGGGACCTGCTGCTCAGCCCGCGGTTTGATGAGCAGGATTTCACCAGGATGAAATCAAATCAGCAGAATTATGTTGACCAGGTTATCAGGTCCTCGAGCGATGAGGAATACAGCAAAAAAGCGCTGGAGCATTTGCTTTTCCGCGGGACCAATTACCAGCAC
>Ga0157380_10000117_pt1 | contig 43820 bp, 43 predicted proteins | sample S35metaG_FD_119757 | JGI IMG/M metagenome (GOLD analysis project Ga0157380, IMG submission 119757) | Switchgrass rhizosphere microbial communities from Kellogg Biological Station, Michigan, USA - S3-5 metaG | ecosystem: Host-associated > Plants > Roots > Rhizosphere > Soil | place: USA...
AACGGTGAAACGAATGATAGATGTGGTCGGCGCTCGCCTGATCGAGCTTCACCGAGAAGATCGTCCGATAGATGATGTCGGCCGCGACATGGGTCATCAGCGGGTCGACCTCGATCGGCCGCGAGCGGTCCATCGCCATGATCGTCGCCAGCACATCGTCGACCGCGGCGCGCATCGCGGGAAACACGCGCTTGAGGTTGGTGTGCGCGAAGGCCGGATTGACCATCTCGCGCTGCTGCTCCCAGTCCTTGCCGTTGGCGGAGAAGACGCTGTTGCCGATCAGCGGATCGAGCAGATCGTTGAGGAAGCGGTGCTTGGGGAAGACCTTCTCGCGGTCGTCCATCACCCGGTCGACCACCGCCAGGTCATTTGCGATGAAGAAGTCGAGCCGGGGCAGGCGGATTTCGCCCATCTGCATCGTGTAGCTGCGGTCGAATAGCGTGTGAATCCAGCTGTTCCAGCCGGTCAGGAAACGCTTCAACAGCGACGCCTTGCTGCGGTGCGGGATCGGATAGGGCGGGGTGAACGGGGCGTCAGCCATCATTCTCGGCCTGGAATGCCTCGATCGAACGCTCGAGCGGTCTGCCGCCCGAACTGATCGCGATATAATCGAGCGGCGAAACCCGCTCGAAGGTGCGCAGATAGTCGAAATGGGTCTCATATTTGTTGCGCCGCCGCGCCTGATAGGTCGCCGGATCGCAATATTTGAACCAGCGCGGGCTGGTCTGGAACAGCCGGGCGCGGCGCGGCTGGGCGCAGCTTATACAGGGATCGATACCCGCGATGCAGGCGCCGTCGGTGATCGATCCGATGTCGAGCCAGCGAAAGTCGCCCTGGCCGACCGCCTCGAGCAGTGCATGGAAGCGCTGGCTGTCCTTGCGGTTGCCGATCAGCGCGATGCAGGAGCCGAGCGTGACCAGCGAGAAATGCGCGGGCAGCGCGCCGCCGCGCGCCTCGATCAGCCGCGCCATGATCGGGATCGCCATGATCGATCCATTGCTGTGGGTGACCAGCAAGATCTCGTCCCAGCCCTCCTCGAAGCTGGCCAGGATCTGGTCGGAAAACGCGATCATGCGTTGTTCGACATCGGCGGGCAGGCGATCGGCCGCGAGCGTGTCGTTGAAGATGATGAAGCGCAGCAGCCAGAAGCCCTGGATCTTCCGAACGACGAACAGCGCGACTGCTAGACCGATCGCAGCGGCTGCCGCCAGTCCCCAGCGCCAACCCAGCAGCGCGGCGAAGGGGAGCCAGAGCAGCACGCCGAACAGGATCGGCAGCACGATCGTCGAAATCCCAGGATAATAAAAGGCGAAGCGAACCCCGAACGGGAAAGTCCGCACGATTGGCCAGTCGAGCAGCCGGGTGAAATTCCAGTAAGCCGCTACCGATCGCCGCAGCAGCGTCAGCGGATTTTTGACCCAATGCGCGCGGACGACATCGTCCCAGCCGAGGAAGACATAATCGGTTTCGCTGTCCTGGCCCTCGTCCGCGATCGTCCAGGCGGTCGAATAGGGAGGCTCGCGCCGGCGTTTCCCGATCGTGACGTGCCGGTCCGCCGTCCGGTTGAACAGCGCAGCCTGCTCGGCATAAAGCTGATGGTAGAAGCGCGCACCCCTGGGATCGAAACCGCTGAGATAGAAGATTTTTCGCTTGAAGGCCGGCATCGCCGCTGCTTACTCGCCTGATGGCTGACAAAGAGCGTCACTATTGCATCTTCATGGACGGCTCCAAGCATAATCGGAACGCCGGCTGCCGCGCACACGACAATGCCTATGGCATATATGGCGGCGGCAGCGAGCGTGACCGGCGCGCCGCCGATCTCGCCCTTTATCGCCACATGCGTGACAATCGCGACTGGCTCGCGCCCATCGTGCTGTTTTTCACGACCTTCTACGGCTGGTTCTTCTTCAACTATCATGGCCGGCCCTGGCGGGGACAATTGATCCGGAAGCTGTTTCCACGCTATTGAAGTAGCCGCCATGATGAGGAGTGGGTGCACGCAGCCATCCGTTCGTCCGCCGCAATAAGCGGACAGCGGCAGTGGTCAGCGAAACCTTCCTCATGCTCGCCGGCTACAGCCTGGATGCCGCCAATGCCGACGTCATATTCGCTTTTCTCTCTGGCGGTCGGCGCGTCGGCAGAGAGACATGGCCGGGCGGTTCCGTGACGGGATCGCGATCAGCTGAAAATCCGCGGCAACCTCCGGGACAGCTGACGCGTTCCTCCTCCAAATCATTTAAGGAGAACTCTTATGCGCATTGCCCATGACGCGCTGGTGGTCGTCGCCGACGGTCGCAAATCGCTGTTCTTCCGCAACGAAGGCGACGCCGATTTCCCCCACCTGGTGGTTGAGGACCAGCACGCCCAGGCCGGGCTCAGGGATCGTGACCTGAAATCGGACGGGCCGGGGCAGGCGATGTCACAAGGCGGCAGCGGGCGGCACAGCACGATGGAGGAGACCGATTTCCACCAGCAGGAGGAGGACCGTTTTGCCGCGGAGACCGCCGCGCTGCTGGCGAAGCGGGCGCGGCTGAACGGATTCGACCACTTGATCGTGGTCGCGCCGCCGCGCGCGCTGGGCGAGCTGCGCAAACATTACGACAAGGCGGTCGAAGCCAAGCTCGTGGCCGAGATCGGCAAGGATCTGGTCAACCACCCGGTCGACAAGCTCGAAGCCGTGCTGCTGGCGCTATAGCATCGGCGGCCCGGTCGCGGCGCGATCAGCTCTCCGGCTCGCTGCCGTCAGCCAGATCGTCGCCGATCACGGCATCGTCCGGCGGCGCGATCTCTTCGTCGCCGTCGGCCAGATCGACCTCGGCTTCCTCTTCGCTCTCTTCGATCCGGGCGGCGCCGACGACATGCTCGCCATCGGCCACGTGGAAAAGGCGCACGCCGGCCGAATTGCGTCCGATCACGCGGGTGTCGCCCACCGACATGCGGATCAGCTTTGCCTGATCGGTGACCAGGATCAGCTGTTCGCCGTCATGCGCGGGGAAGCTCGCGACCACCGGGCCGTTACGCTCCAGATTGTCGATATTGCCGATGCCCTGGCCTCCGCGCCCGGTGCGCCGATACTCATAGGCGGAACTGCGTTTGCCGTAGCCGTTGGCGCACACGGTCAGGATGAACTCCTCGGCGGCTCGAAACTCGGCCATGCGTTCGGCGGACAGACTGGGCGCGGCGTCATTGTCCTTCCAGGGCGCGGCGCGCAGATAGGCGTCGCGTTCCTCGGTCGTCGCCTCGAAGCCCCTGAGGATCGACAGCGAGATCACCTCGTCGCCGTCCTTGAGGCTGATGCCGCGGACGCCGGTAGAGGTCCGGCTCTGGAACTCGCGGATGTCGGTGGCGGCGAAACGGATCGCCTTGCCGCCGCGCGTGGCCAGCAGCACGTCATCCTGCTCGGTCAGTAGGGCGACCCCGATCAGCCGATCGGTGGCGTCCTCGTCGAAGCGCATCGCAAATTTGCCGTTGGTCGGCACATTGGCGAAGGCGTCCATCGAGTTGCGGCGGACGCTGCCATGCGCGGTTGCGAAGATGACGTGCAGCGATCCCCAGCTCGCCTCATTCTCGGGCAGCGGCAGCACCGTCGTGATCTTCTCGCCCTCGGCAAGCGGGAGCAGGTTGATCATCGGCCGTCCGCGCGCCTGGGGAGCTCCCTCGGGCAGGCGCCACACCTTCTTGCGATAGACTTTCCCATGGTTGGAAAAGAACAGTACCGGCGTGTGGGTCGATGTGACGAACAGCTCGGTGACCGCATCCTCTTCCTTCGTGGCCATGCCGGAGCGGCCTTTGCCGCCGCGACGCTGGGCGCGAAACGCCTCGAGCGGCGTCCGCTTGATATAGCCGCCATGCGTCACGGTGACGACCATGTCTTCGCGCTCGATCAGATCCTCGTCGTCGATCGAATCGCCGGCTGGGGCGATCTCGGTGCGGCGCGGCGTCGCGAATTCGGTGAGGATCGCGTCGAACTCCTCGAGCATCACCTCGTAGAGGCGGGCCCGGTCGCTCAATATGTGGAGCAGTTCGGCGATCGACGCCGCTAGCTTGGCCAACTCGTCGCCGATTTCGTCGCGGCCGAGCGCGGTCAGCCGGTGGAGACGCAGGTCAAGGATCGCGCGGACCTGGATGTCGCTCAGCTGATAGGTCGGCGCGTCGCCCACCGACTCAACCGCTTCGACCAGCTTGATATATTGCTCGATCTCTTCGCGCGGCCAGACGCGGGACATCAGCGTCGCGCGCGCTTCGACGGGGCTCGCCGAGGCGCGGATGATGCGGACGACCTCGTCGAGGTTGGTGACCGCGATCACCAGCCCGAGCAGGACATGCGCGCGGTCCCGCGCCTTGGCCAATTCGAACTTCGACCGGCGGGTGATGACCTCTTCGCGGAACTTGACGAACGCCTCGATGATATCGCGGAGCGTCAGCACTTCGGGCCGGCCGCCCCGGATCGCGAGCATATTGGCGGGGAAGCTGGTCTGCGCCTGGGTGTGCCGCCACAGCTGGTTGAGCACCACTTCGGGCGTCGCGTCGCGCTTCAGCTCGATCACGATGCGGACACCGAGGCGGCTCGATTCGTCGCGGATGTCGCTGACGCCTTCGATCCGCTTGTCTTTGGCGGCTTCGGCGATGCCCTCGACCAGGCCGGACTTGCCGACCTGATAGGGGATTTCGGTCAGCACGATCGAGCGCCGGTCGTTGCGGCCCTCCTCGACCACATGCCGTGAGCGCATCGTGATCGAGCCTTTGCCCGTATGATAGGCGCTGCGCGCGCCGCTCTTGCCCAGGATCAGCGCGCCGGTCGGGAAATCCGGACCGGGGATGATTTCGTGGAGCTCGTCGATGCTGATCGCGCCGTTGGCGATATAGGCCTTGCAGGCGGCGATCACCTCGCCGAGATTATGCGGCGGGATGTTGGTCGCCATGCCGACGGCGATGCCGCCCGCGCCGTTGACCAGCAGGTTGGGAAAGCGCGCCGGCAGGACCAGCGGTTCCTGTAGCGAGCCGTCATAATTGGGCCCGAAATCGACGGTGTCCTTGTCGATGTCCTGGAGCAGCGCCATTGCGGGCTTGCTCAACCGGGCCTCGGTGTAGCGCATTGAGGCGGGCAGGTCCGGATCCATTGATCCGAAATTGCCCTGCCCGTCCACGAGCATGACCCGCATCGCCCAATCCTGGGCCATGCGCGCCAGCGCCATGTAGATCGAGGAGTCGCCGTGCGGGTGATAGTTGCCCATCACGTCGCCGACGATTTTCGCCGATTTGCGATAGGGCCGGCCGGGCACGAAGCCGCCCTCCTGGCACGCGTAAAGGATTCGCCGGTGGACCGGCTTCAGGCCGTCGCGAACGTCGGGCAGCGCGCGCGCCACGATCACCGACATGGCATAGTCGAGATAGCTCGACTTCATCTCGTCGATGATCGAGATCGGAGAAATATCGCTGTTTTCGATGGGCGGCGGTGCGCTGGCCAAAGTCTGTCAGTCCGTGTCGTTAGAGCAATCCAGTCCCCTGGAAACGGGGCGAGCAGAAGCTCCTAACGAAGGACGGCCTTGAAGGCTAGAGCGGATGGCCCGGCGCCGCCCGGACCGTCCGCCCGGTGGTTCAGTCGTTCAACATATAATAAGCGAGCAGCGCCAGAAATGCGATGATGACGAGCGTCAGGCCCCAGCCGAGAATATAGCGCGTCATATGCGGCGTGGCGCCCGAGCGCGCTTCGTCCGTGGACAGGTGGACCGGCCGACCTTCCTCGTTATGAACTTCGCCGTTCATGATCAAGCTCCCGTGATGTCGTCTATCAACGGGCAGGAGAAGGCTGGGTTCCGGTTCCGGCCTAAGCGGCCGGTCGCGCTGTGCGCACGAATCTCCACAGGGCGTTGGTCGAGCCCTCCCGGTCGAACGCATAGCCGTCGCTGTCGAAGCCCCTTAGCCCGTCGGGCTCGGTGATCCGATGCTCGCACATCCAGCGGGCCATCATGCCGCGCGCGCGCTTGGCGTTGAAGCTGTTGAAGATCAGCCCTTTCGGTCCGTCCTCGCGAAAGTCGATCGTGACGATGCGGATGTTGGCGGGCGGGGCCTGTTCGACTGCGTGCCAATATTCCTTGCTTGCGCAATTGATGATCACGTCCGAATGGCCCGCCATCAGGTCGGCCGCGATCGCGTCGGAGATCTTGTTTCCCCAGAGCTGGTACAAGGTCTTCTTGCGGCCCGGGGCCCATCGCGTTCCCATTTCGAGCCGGTAGGGGCGGATCAGGTCCAGCGGGCGCAGCAGCCCGTACAGGCCGGACAGGATGCGCACATGGTCCTGCGCGAAGGCGATCGCCGGGTCGTCGAGGGTCTTCGCTTCGAAGCCGACATAGACGTCGCCGGAAAAGGCGAACAGGGCCGGGCGTTCCGCCTGATCGGCGAAGCCTGCATAGCGCTCGGCGTTGAGCTTCGCGAGCTTGTCGGAGATGCCCATCAGCTTCGCCAGCTTCCTCGGGCCGAGCTTTGCGGCCGCCTGCGCGGTGGTCAGCGCCTCCTCGGCGAAGCGGGGGCTCGTCGCCGTGACGTCCGGCAACGGGCTCGCATAGTCGAGCGATTTGGCAGGCGAAAGAAGCAGGATCATCGCCATGCCCTAGCTGTGCGCATCAGGCTGGGCAACCATCGCAGTTCAAACGCCGTTCAGCGAACGGTGCCTAGAGCGCGATGAGTCCGGCTGGGATCATTTCGCCCCTGCTTGTGCGCAGGCAAGGGAGCGATTAGTCAACCGGCGTGTTTTATGAGCGGCCGGCCCAGTCTCGGTCGCCGTGCAGGAGGCCTGAGCATGAATTCCACGTCCCGATACGCGCTTCTCGCGGCGCTTGGCCTGGCTGTCGCGGCGATCGCGCCCGAAGCGCCTGCCTTCGCGAAGAAGAAGGAAGAGGCGCCGGCTAAGCCTGCGCTGAAGCTGAGCGACGCTGTCCGCAAATCGCTGTCGGAGGCCGAAACCGCGCTCAAGAGCAAGGATGCGGCAGCCGCGGAGGCGGCGGTGAACACGGCTCGCTCGCTCGCCAAGACTCCCGACGAACAATATGCGGTCGCGCAATATCAGCTCAATGGAGCCCAACTCACCGGCGATCAGGCGAAGCTCTCCACGGCGCTCGACGAGCTGATCACCACGGGCGAAGCTGCCGGCCAGCTCACCCCGGAGCTGCGTGCGAAATATTATTGGTTCCAGACACAGTTCGCCTATCAGGCCAGGAACTACGCCAAGACCGAGGCCGCGGCTTCCGCCGCGATCGCCGCGGGCAGCCAGGAGCCGGACGTTTACGTCGTCCTGGCGGACGCGCAGAATCGCAACGGAAAGCCGGCCGAGGCGATCGCCACCCTGCAGAAGGTGATCGACGCCAAGGCGGCGGCGGGCCAGTCGGTGCCCACCGAATGGTATGCCCGCGGCGCCGACATGGCGTCGCGCGCCAAATTGCCAGCCCCTTTCGTCAAGATCACGACGGCCTGGCTGACAGCCTATCCGATGAAGCAAAACTGGCACGATACGCTGTTCATCTACCGCCAGATATCCGGCGCGGCCGAGACCGACCTCGATCTGCTGCGCCTGTCGCGCGCGGTGGGCGCGCTGCCGCTGTCGGCGCAGGTCAATTATCTCGATTATGCGCTCGCGGTGTATCTCCGATTCCCCAACGAGGCGGTCGACGTGCTCAACGAGGGTATCGCCGCGGGCAAGCTCAATCCGGCGACCAGCAAGAATACCAGTGAGATTCTTGCCTTGTCCAAGCCGAAGATCGCGGCCGACAAGGCGTCCATCCCGTCGGCGCTGAGCGCGGCGGCGGGCCCCAAGGCGACCTATAAGTCGGCGCTGACGGCGGGTGACCTGGTTTATGGCTATAAGGATTTCGCCAAGGCCGCCGAAATGTACAAGCTCGCGCTGGCCAAGCCGGGTGCGGACGCGGCGCAGGCCAATTTCCGGCTGGGGCTGGCGCTGGCCCAGGCCGGTGACAAGGAAGGCGCCAAGGCTGCCTTCGGCGCGGTTCAGTCGGGCCCCTACGCGCCGCTCGCGACCTATGGGAAGATCTGGGTCGATCACCCCGCTTCCTGATCGGGTTCCGGTCTCGGGCGGTATCCGCCCGGGACCGGACGATCAGATGCCGTCGACGGGAATGCCGGGGATGTCTTTCGACGTCCGGATCGTCAACGACGTCTTGACGCTCGCCACGTTGGGCGCGGTGGTGAGCTGCGAGGTGAGAAACTGCTGAAAGGCCTGCAGATCATGCGCGACGATCTTGAGGATGAAATCGATCTCGCCATTTAGCATGTGGCATTCGCGCACCTCGGGTAGCGCGGCGACATGCGATTCGAATTGCCGGAGATCCTCTTCGGCCTGGCTTCGGAGCGAGACCAGCGCGAACACCGTAATGCCATAGCCGAGTGCCGCGGGATTGAGCCGGGCATGGTAGCTTTCAATCACGCCCGCCTCCTCGAGCGCGCGCACGCGACGCAGGCAGGGCGGAGCCGTCAATCCCGCCTTGCGGGCGAGATCGACGTTGGTCATGCGGCCGTCCTCCTGCAACTCGTGCAGGATGGTGCGATCGATTTGATCGAACACGGGGCCGGCCATGGAGCAACCTTTCAAATTTCACGGTCGATCGTATAAGAAAGTTACGAGCAAGTGCAATTAAAATAGGACAGTGTCGATCGTCCATCAGCCCTTTGCGGGCGACGAAATGCGATTTAATATCGCCGCGTTGGGGAAGGTCGGGGCCTCGCCGCGACCGGGTGGAGACCGGCCTGTGCGTTTTGATGATATGTTGGCCACGTTGCTGGCACAGCCCGCGCCCACGGCTGAGGCGCGGGCGATCCTGTGGCGTCAGGTGGTGGATGTATTGGCGCAGGGGCGCGGCCACCGCATCGACGATCCGCTGGTCGACGCGCCCCGGGCGATGGACGCCTATAATTTCCTGCGGTCGGTGCGGCCCGAGATCGCCCCCGAGCTTCGGCTGGCCGCTGGGCGCGGCCTGGCCGGCCGGCGCGTGCCTCCCGAGCTCGTGCTGTTGTTTGCCGAAGATCTGCCCCATATCGCGGCGCCGATGCTGGGCCATGTCATCCTCAGCGCCGAACAGTGGCTCGAGGTGCTGCCGCGCCTCAATCCCAGCGCGCGCAATCTGCTGCGCAACCGTCGCGATCTGGGCGCGGAGGTGGAGCAGGGGCTCGAGGCATTTGGCGGAAGCGATTTCCTGATCTCCGGCCCCGTGGGCGCGAGCGGTGCGGACGCCGCGCCCCTGGCGGTTCCGATCGATATGTTGCTGGCCTCCGCGCAGTCGGACGGCGCCCCAGGGGGGGCGGCTTCGGTCGCCGATCCGGTCGCCGCGCCGCCGGTCGCCGCGCCGCCGGGCGGCGAGACGCGCGCGATGGCGGCGGGCGAAAGCCAGATACGCGAATTGCTGACGCGGATCGAAACCTTCCGCGCGCGCCATCCGCAAGCGCACGAGCCCGAGGAACTGAGGACCGAAGGCGCCGCGCCCCCTGCCGCATCGTCGGCCGCGAAGATCGCCCCGATCGAGAATTTCCGGTTCGAGACCGGGGTCGACGGGGTAATCTGCTGGGTTCAGGGTGCGCCACGCGGTCCGCTGATCGGAGAGACGATCGCGGTTGCGGCGCACCAGACCGATCATGGGGTCGACGGCCATGCGGCCGGCGCCTATCGCAGCCGCACCCCCTTCCGCGACGCCCGGCTCACGATCGCGGGGCAGGGCCCCGCGTCGGGCGAATGGCGGATTTCTGCGGTGCCCTTTTTCGATCAGAAGGATGGCCGGTTCAGCGGCTATCGCGGCACCGCCCGCCGCCCGCGCGCCGACGAGAGCGCGACCGCGATGGCCGGGGAAACGCGCGAGGAGCCTCTGCCGGGCCGCAACGACTCGCTGCGCCAGCTCGCTCATGAACTCCGCACGCCGCTCAACGCGATCATCGGCTTTTCGGAAATGATCGAAGGTCAGGTGCGCGGCCCCGCGGCGGCCGCTTATCGCGGGCGCGCCCAGGAAATATTGGAGCAGAGCCGCAAATTGCTCAGCGCGGTCGAAGATCTCGATCTGGTCGCGTCGGCCCGCGCGGAGGATGCTGCGCCGGCGCGCTATTCGGTCGACACCGCTTCGGTTCTCACCCGGCTGCACGCCAGTTTCGAGGAAGTCGCCCAGGAGCGGGCGAGCAATCTTGCCTTTCGCATCGATGCGACGCTGCCCCCGGTCGCCGTCGATGCCCCTACGGTTGAGCGCATGCTGTCGCGCCTGCTCGCGGCGACGATCGCGATGGCCGGCGAGGGGGAGCGCATCAGCGTGGACCTGCAGCGTGATCCGCGCCGATCCACCCATTTGCTGCTGACGATTTTGCGTCCGGCGGCGCTGAGCGGCCGTGACGAGAAGATGCTGCTCGATCCCGGTTATAATCCCGATGGCAACTGGCCCGATGCGCCGGTGCTGGGGCTTGGCTTCGCGTTGCGCCTCGTGCGCAATCTCGCGATCGCCAGCGGCGGGATGCTCGAAATCGACGAGCGCTGCTTCCATCTGAGCCTGCCCTTGCGCGATCATGGCGGTCGCGCCGAACAGGCTTGACCGACCCTCGCGGACGCCGGGCGGATCGGGGATCGGCTCGACGCTTGCCGCGCGCGGGACCGTCGGCTATCGCGGCATCGCGCTGGTCGGGGCCTGTAGCTCAACTGGTTAGAGCTGGCCGCTCATAACGGCTAGGTTGCGGGTTCAAGTCCTGCCGGGCCCACCAGTGCTTCACGACATTCGTGACATATCGTATCGGTAAGCCCTTTTAAAAGAAGGACTTACCGACCGATTCTCTACCATATGCCAACATGGGCTACCAAGGACCATCACGACTCGTGTGTGTAAAACTGGGGTAAACGGCGCCAGAAAATGTGTAAAAGTGACGCTGAATATCAACGCGGTTAAGAACGCCAGGCCCAGCTATGGGACAACCGGCAGTTGGTCATTACTATAGACGTTGGAATATGCCAGAATATCCCTGAGTTTGAAGGTGTGTCATGGCGCATGTCATCGTCGGAAAATGGAGCAAGAATCTCGCTATTCGTGTGCCCTTTGATATTGCTCGTTCCTCGGGGCTGAGCGATGGCGAAGAGGTCGAGATCGAGGCTGTGGACGGCGATATCCTGATTCGTCGATCATCTGCACATGCGCGAAACCGAAAGGACGCGGAACAGGCCGCAGCCGAAATCATCGCGGACAGCAAGAGGCACTCTCTCCGGGCATATCCATACGGGAACTGCGTGATGAGGGCCGCCGAGGATGAGCGTCGTTCTCGACGCGTCCATGACCATCGCCTGGTTATTTGACGACGAACGCACCGTCGCTTTTGAGGCGGCGATTCGGGGATAAGGTCTTTGGCGCCCGCCATCCAAGCACCCCGGCGTCGCAATGAGGTCATGAGACACCATGTCCGCTTTGCGCTCAATTGGGCCGCAGGGGCCGGTTCGCCCCTTGTGATCGCTCGCTTCATCCGCACTCTGCACTGACAAGAAGCAGGCCTGTCGACAGGATTGCGGCGGACTTTTCCAGAAAATCGCGACTGGCCGCAACATCCGGCATGCGGCCTTCCGCATAAGCGTCGGTGATCTCGCCAATGACATTGCGAACGTGCATCCTTGCCGCCACCAACCGATCGACATCGCGCATAAGCTCTGCCGGTTGCGCTTCGAGATAGCGGACCAGAGGCATGATCTGATCGCGAAGCACTTCCTGGCGCATGATCCGCTCGAGATCTGGGACGCGCTCCTTTTCCTTCTGCATCAATCGAAGGAACGCCGCGATATGCGGGGTGGAATAATGAGCGAAGAGCGCCTCGCCATAGCAGACGAGTGCCGGGACCAGCGGCATATCGGGGGGGAGACTTAGGGCGGTGCTGGTGTGCTCGGACGAAAGCCATTCCAGCACGGCGACGAACAGCGCCATCTTGTCCGGGTAGCGGGCGTAGAGCGTTCGCTTTGAGATGCTTGCCCTGGCAGCAATCGCGTCCATCGAAACGGAAAGACCGCTTTCCATGAACAGCGCCATCGCCGTTTCAAGCAAATGCCGCTGGCGGCGCCGCGCCTCCTGCTGGGTCGGGCGACCGCGCAGCGGCGTCTCGCCGTCGAGGGCAGCAACATGTTCCATCGGCCGATCTCTGTATGGATAGGGCCTGTCCCGCAAGCTCCTTTACATGTAAACAGGATCGTACCATTATGGGCAAACAGGCGGAGGATGCAATGCGAATCATTGATGTGGACAGCCATTTCAACGAGCCGGCGGACTGGTTCGCAAAGGCCAATCCGACTTTGGCGGCGAAGCTCCCGAGGATGACGGTCGCTGAACAATTGCTCGACATCATTGTCGGCGATCTCTTTTCCTCGGTACCGCCTGCACTGCGGCCGGACCCGCTGAAGCTGATCCCGCCTTACATCGTCGAGGCCTACGAAAAGTCGCTTGCAGGGGGCGAGCCGCCGCAGATCGCCGTAGACGCCGGTGCGTTCTCGCCCGAGGCCTGGCAGCCTGCACCCCGCATCGAGTGGATGGACAAGCGCGGCATCGAAAAACAGATATTGCTGCCGTCCAACGGCTATCATCCTTATCGGCACGCGATGCGGAACGATCCGAGCCTGGCTTTGGCGACGCTGGACACATATAATCACTGGGCGCTGGAGCAGATGCACGGTTACACCGACCGCCTTATTCCTGCGGTCGTGGTCGACCTCATGGACGTGGAGTGGTCTATCGCTCAGGTCGTCTCTGGTCGGGAAAAGGGCTCGCGCGCGGTCTTCGTGAAAGCGGATCCGCACGACGGCAAGGCGCTCAACCACCCGGATTTCGAACCGTTCTGGGCAACGTGCGAGGAACTGGGCGTCGCGATCCTGTTCCACGTCGGTGGTGGGCGCGCTGCGATGCATTCGGGATGGGCGAACAACGGCGGCGACCTCAGCGCCTTCTATACGCTCGCCAATCTTTCCCGACGCCTTGTGCCGCAGCTGGCGGTGGGCGCGATGATCTTCGGCGGTGTGCTCGAGCGTTACCCCAACTTGGCCGTGATCGTGCAGGAACTGGGTATCGACTGGCTTCCCGATTTTCTGGAGACGATCGACCGTGAAGCCGACAACAGCCGCCCGCGGATGCTCAATTTTGCACCCTATTCGCTGCCGCTGAAGCCGAGCGAATATGTACAACGTCAAGTGCGGGTGTCGGTGGTTCACCAGCAGGACCTACTGCGCCCGACGATCGATCGCGTGCCCCAGGGTATCATCGTGTTCTCGTCTGACTTCCCGCATATTGAAGGACATCAGGAAGCCGTTGCGCTTTATGACGCGCAGTTGGAGGGGCTAAGCCAATCGGCGCGCGAAAGCTTTTTCGGGAAGTCAGCTGCGGACTTGCTGGGTCTATGACCACGCGACCGCCTGGCGATATTCTTGGGTTTGCATTCACGAAGCTCATGGTCGCCGATCTGGCGGCCATGGAGCGTTTCTATTGCGATGCGCTAGGCCTTGTCGTGCGTACCCGGATCGCTGTCGATCGTCCGGGCTATTCGATCCGCGAGACGGTTCTGGAAATCGGCGACGGGCAGACGCTGCTAAACCTTGTTCAACATCTCGACCGTCCGTGCCCGAGCCCTGGAGAAGCGATAGTCGGGCTGTCCGTCCGCGACATTGAGGCGGTGATCGAGCTCGCCGTTTCGGCAGGCGGGAAAGTTTCGACGCCGGTCACGGATATCCCGGAGCATCAGCTGAAGGTCGCCTTCGTTTCTGATCCGGAAGGCCATATGCTGGAGTTGCTACAGTTTGTGGCGTGACCCGCAAAAGCGCACGTCTTGGCATATAGCCAGCACCCGGATCTACACCTGCGTCTCTCTTACGTAAGATAGATGACCGAAGGTCTGCTTATAGCGAGAATTGCGCTGATCAGCGATGAGCCTTGCTGGTTCCATCTACGCAGCGAGGTCGGTTGCCACCCATCGTCAGTCGACCATTGTCTGGTCTGGAAATCCCGCGAAGGAACCTTTGTCATGGTCTCGGGCAGCTTGGGCTGAGTTTCTAGCTGGGCCCCCCCCCAGCGTTTCGATAATCCGCCCTATGGGCATCCTCTGGCCGCTGGTGGCTTTTTCAATCCCTTAGGACCAGGTGACGATGATCCGGCCGCTCGCGGGCACATGACAGGCGATACGGTCGGGCGAGGATAGATAGGGTCGCAGCACGTCGCCGCCCACCGTCTGCACCGTCACTTTGGGCAGCTTGCGCCGCTTGAGGCGGATGAAGGCGAGGTCGGCCCAGCAGGTTTCGCCGCCATCCAGCTGGATCGACAGCACCTTCTCCCCGGTCCGCTCGGAGGCGCGTATGAAGTGATTGCAGAACAGCTGGAACGGGGCATCATCGACATGATGGTAGGCGCGCGTCGCGAAGATAAAAGCAGCCCCCGCGCCATAAATCTCCTGCCCGACTTGCCCGGCCTGTTGCCCGTCGGGATAGAGATCCTCCAGCGGGAACGACAGCTTGCGGTCGATATGACCGTTCCGGTTCTCGGTCGCGAGGATTTCCCTGGGAAGCGCGTCGGGATAATAGAACCACGCGCGATCGAGCGCATATTTGCAATATTCCGAAACCAGCATCCGCGCCGCCGGCTCGAGGTCGGGGCCGCTGTCGCCGAGGTAGCATTCGAACGCCGCATAGGAATCGAAGCACTCATAGATGGCCATATAAGGCGCGTCCTGCAGGCAGGTGACGCCAAGGAAGTTCTTGTAATGGGCGGCCGCCTCGATCCGCGACTCCCAGATTTCGGAATTGTGGAAGAAGCTGGCGAGATAGACGTAGCTCTGCGCGAGGTAAGCGGCGTCGTTCGATATCCGCCATAATCGCATGCAGGCCGCTGCGCCCCATGCCGTCAAATTGGCCTGGTAATTGACGTTGAACTTCATGCCCTTTGCGCCGTCGAGCGCGGCGCGCGCTTCCCTCAGGAAGCGGTCGTCATCGGTCAGTTCGTAGGCGAGCAGCATGACATAGGCGTAGATGCCGCCGACGTCGGTCTGCCCGCGCCCATCGTTCGCCGCGGCGGTGATGACCGAAAAGTCGGTCACCTTATATTGGATCGGCCATTTATAGTCGAAATGGTGCGCGGCCTTGATGCCGAAATCGAGCGACTTCAGGAACAGCGCACGCGCCGCATGGTCGCCGCCGGTCGCCATCCGCCCCAGGTTGAGCATCGGGTGATAGAGATACCAGCTGTCGACGGCATCGGCATCCTTGTCGCTTCCGACATTCGGCAAATAGCGCCGCAACGTGGCAAGCCCCGGATCATAGAATCGGCCCAGGCCTTTGGTCAGCCTCGCCTCGAGCGGATGCGGTTCTCCCTGCCAGCGGCCCCAGTCATGAATGGCCGCGATCAGCGACATCTGCACCATGATGTCGGGATATTCAGCCGCGGTGTAGGGACGGACGTAAAGATTGCCATAGTGACGCACGGTCGCCTCGGGAGCGGTTTCGAGATCCTTGAGCGTTCGTCGGGCGCGCTCGACCCAGTCGCGATATTCGGTCGCGGGCAGGTCCAGCGTCTTGTAGGCCGCCCCCAGCATCGCAAGGAATTCGCGCGCCGTCTCCTGCTCACCGTCGCCCGCACCATCGCGGAAGACCAGGATCGCATCGGACAGGGCGACCTGCTCACCCGCCGGCAGCGGATCGGTCGGCGGTGTGCCGCTCTGCGGAGGTGTCGGCGGCAGATAGCCGAGTTCGGGCCATTCGCCGCCGACCGCGCCGTCGGGCTTGGTTCGAGTCGCCGCATAATAGCGGTTCATCGCGGTCAGATTCTGGAAATAGAGAAACTTTCCGAACGCGGGTTCGTCAAATCGACCATAGAGAAGCCCGCTGTTCAGCCCGCGTTGCGCGGCCTCGACCGTGCCCATGGCTCCGAGAGGATCGTCCTCGGCGTCGAGCGGATATAGATCGCGGGGCAGGAACGGGATGAGCATCGGCGCGGCCGGCGTGAAGCGCACGGTCATGCGAAGCCGATGCAGCGCGTTGGCGGCGGTGCCGAAAGCGACCACATGCTCGCCGAGCGCGCTGGTCAGGATGAAGCGGCAGATCTCGCCTTCCTCGGGCGCGGCGCGGCGCGTGGCGAACGGCGTCGGCAGATAGGCCGCACGCAGGGCGAGCCCGCCGCGCTTGGGACGGCGTATGATCGCCCAGAACGAATCGGCGCCGACAATCAGGTCGACGCTTCGGCCATCGATCTCGAAGGCGTGCAGCGGTTTGGGCGTTTCATTCTGAAGAAGGTCCCGTAGCGCGATGACATAGGGGCTGACGCCGGCGATACCGGAATTCAGGGTGCGCGTAGCCATTGACGGACTCCGGATATTGCTCAGAGCACCTAACGCGCGGGTGAATGGAGCAATAATGTTCGAGCGGGAAACTAATCGAGGGCATGTATGGAAGACGCGAGTGATCATCTTCCCGCGCGTAATAACCAGCGGGCGGGCGGAAACGTTCCCCATGCTCGCGTGGTGATCCTGCCAATCTATGTTGGTTTTGGGCACCGGTCGTGTGGCGGGGAGGGGTTCTGATCTAACGCGTCGGCCGCGCGCCTCGTGGTTCTCGGCAGGCTTGGCCGCGCGACGGCAGCGATCGGCCGATAAGACCCCGGCTCACCGCTTTCGCGACGGCCCGAGTGCCGGGAGTCTTTCCAGCCAGGCTCGCCCCGCGCTAAGACGCGGACATGCCGGGGCCGAATTTCAAGCTGGAGAAGACGCACGCGACGCCGCTGGCGGGGGTCGACGAAGCGGGGCGCGGCCCGCTGGCGGGTCCGGTGGTCGCCGCGGCGGTGATCCTCGATCGGCGGCGCGTCCCGCGGGGTATCGACGATTCGAAAAAGCTGAAGCCCGAGGCGCGGGCCGAGCTTTGCCGGAAGATCCGTGCTTCCGCGGCGGTCGGGGTCGGGATCGCCACCGTCGACGAGATCGACGAACTCAACATCTTATGGGCGACCATGCTGGCGATGGAGCGCGCCGTTGCGGCGCTCCACGTCGAGCCGGCGATGGTCCTTGTCGACGGCAATCGCTGCCCGCGCTGGAGCCGCCCGTCGCAATGGGTGATCGGCGGCGACGCGCTATGCCTTTCGATCGCCGCCGCTTCGATCGTCGCGAAGGAGGAGCGCGACAGGATGATGGCCGACTATCACGCCGATCATCCCGGCTATGGCTGGCATCAAAACAAGGGCTATGGCACCCCCGCGCATCTGGACGCGCTCGCGAGGCTGGGGCCGTCGCCGCTCCATCGCCGAAGCTTCGCCCCGATCGCGCAATATTCGCTGTTTTCAGCGGGCGACCAGACCGCCTGAGCATGCCTTCGGCGGCGATGCGGCCGACGTGTGAGCGCCGTTAAATACCGCCTATGTAATCAAGGCAGCCGCGGCGAAAGCCCCAGCTGTCATTAGGGCATTGGCCGGGCGAGCGGATCGCGGCCAGCGCCGCCCAGCGATAGCCGAGATCACGCTCCGAACATTGGGTGCAGCCGTTCGGGCGGTCTTCCTCGCCGGCGCCCGCAGCGGTCGTGCCGCTCGCCAACTCGTCGGATCGGTCGGCCCAGCCCGCAAGCGCGGGCGGCGCCACCGGCCCATAGGCGTTCTGATGCAGCCCGCGCACCGCCGCCGCGCCGCCGAGCAGACCGCCGATCCCGGCGGCGAGCAGGCACAGCACGGCCGGCGAAAGATGATGCAGCGGGCGAGCCATCACCGCAAAACGAAGATGGTCGGGCGCCGTTCCGCTTTCGGCAGAAAGCAATGGGGGTGAGTCCTCCGCGCCACACCACAAGGGATTGAGTCCCGACCGGTCGTTGAGACTCAATATGAAGTGGCGGACTCGCTTCGTTCCGAGGCTTGTGTAAAAATCTCAGCTTCAAGTGCCAAACTATTGAGCTTGACCGCAGAGTCCTGATGAATCAGGTTTCCCACCGTTCGAAGGGGGTAGCTCGTTGATGGGTGTTCTGGAAAAAGTCACGGCTGCGCGCCGTGCGCGCCGCGCCGATGCGGGGGAGCCTCGGCTGCCGCTCAACGAGATCATCCGGGGGGACTGCATCGCTGCGATGGCCGCGTTGCCCGACCGCTGCGTCGATATGATCTTCGCCGATCCGCCCTATAATCTCCAGCTCGGAGGCGATCTCCACCGCCCCGACGGAAGCCAGGTCGACGCAGTCGACGACGATTGGGACAAGTTCGACACCTTCGCCGCCTATGATCGCTTCACGCGCGACTGGCTGCGCGAGGCGCGCCGCATTTTGAAGGACGACGGCACGATCTGGGTGATCGGGAGCTATCACAACATCTTCCGGGTGGGGACGGCGCTTCAGGATGAGGGTTTCTGGATCCTCAACGACATCGTCTGGCGCAAGGCCAATCCGATGCCCAATTTCAAGGGAACCCGCTTCACCAATGCGCACGAGACGCTGATCTGGTGCTCGAAGGCCGAGAAGGCGAAATACACCTTCAACTATCGCAAGATGAAGGCGCTCAACGACGACATCCAGATGCGCTCCGACTGGACCCTGCCGATCTGCTCGGGCGGCGAGCGCCTCAAGGACGGCGACGGCCACAAGGCGCATCCCACGCAGAAGCCCGAATCGCTGCTCTACCGGGTGATGCTTGCCTGCACCGAGCCAGGCGATCTCGTGCTCGATCCGTTTTTCGGCACCGGCACCACGGGCGCGGTGGCGCGGCGGCTGCGGCGGCGCTGGATCGGCATCGAACGCGAGGACAAATATATCAAGGTCGCGTCCGAACGGATCGAGGCCACGCTGCCGCTCGACGAGAGCGCGATGCTGTCGATCCCCGAGAAGAAGGCCGCCCCGCGCATCGCCTTCGGCCTGCTGGTCGAAAGCGGCCTGATCGCGCCGGGATCGACTTTGACCGACGCGAAACGCCGCTGGACCGCGCTCGTGCGGGCCGACGGGGTGGTCGCCAGCGCGTGCGGGGCGACGGGCTCGATCCACGCACTCGGCGCGAAGCTGCAAGGCGCGCCCTCGTGCAACGGCTGGAGCTTCTGGTATATCGAGAGGCCCGAGGGGCTGGAACCGATCGACGCGGTGCGGCAGCGTCATCTGGCGGCCATGGGGGAATAGGGCCCATGCCGATGATGAGGATCGACGCCGCGACGCTAAATCGATGTAGCGTCTGATCGAGTCATTCGTGAAGGTCGATTTCGACGCGTTCGCCGCTCAGCTATCACATTCTCCTGATTGCCACTTCGGCTGGGCAAGGCAATAGCGTTCATCATGGCCTTCTCACGCTACGCCCGGCTCTATTTCCTGCCGACAGCCTTCATCGCGTCGCCCTTCGGCCATGACGGCGAAGCCGAGCGGCTCGCCGGCGGGTTGCTGTGGTTCTCGGCTTACGAGGTGATCGCGGTCGACGCCGGCGAACGGACCGCGACCAAGCTCGTGCCGGTGCGCGAGATCGATCGCTTCATCGGCGGCCTCGCCGAGGATCAGGCCGAAGCGGCGCGCGCCACGATCGCCCGGATCGTCGCGCCGCGCCCGCCCTTCCAGCTCGGCGAGCGCGTGCTGCGGCTCGATCAGCCGCAGGTCATGCTGATCCTCAACATGACCCCCGACAGCTTCTCGGACGGCGGGGCCCATGGCGGCGATCCCGCCGCCGCGGCGGATAGCGCCTTGCGCTCGGTCGCCGGGGGCGCGGCGATCGTCGACGTCGGCGGCGAATCGACCCGGCCGGGAGCGGCTGCGGTGTGGGAAGGCGACGAGATCGCACGGATCGAGCCGGTGGTGCGCCTGCTCGCCCAGGGCGGCGCGATCGTTTCGATCGACACACGCAAGGGGGCGGTGATGGCGGCCGGGCTCGCAGCGGGGGCGGCGATCGTCAACGATGTCTCGGCGCTGTGCCATGATCCGGCCGCTGCGGCGCTGCTTGCGACGCACCAGTGTCCGGTGGTGCTGATGCATCATCAGGGTGAGCCGACGACGATGCAGCGGCAACCCCATTATGACGATGCCCTGATCGAGGTCTATGACTGGCTGGCCGAGCGGATCGCCTTTGCCGAGTCCGCCGGCATCGCCCGCTCGCGACTGATCGTCGATCCCGGCATCGGTTTCGGGAAGACCCTGCGGCACAATCTCCAGCTGCTCAACGGCCTCGCGCTGTTCCACGGGCTCGGCTGCCCGATCCTGCTCGGCGCGAGCCGCAAGCGGATCATCGGCGCGCTGTCGAACGAAGCGCCGGTCGACCAGCGCCTCGGCGGCTCGGTCGCGCTCGCGCTCCACGGCGCGCAGTCGGGGGTGCAGCTCCTGCGCGTCCACGACGTGCCCGAGACGCTGCAGGCTATCCGGGTGTGGCGGGGGCTAAGAGACGAGGCGCTGACGCCGAGGGGGTGAGCCCTCTCGCCGGCAGGGAGAGGGCAACATTCAAGCGTCGATCACTTCTTCGTCGACCGCCGCCGCATTGGCCTGGATGAAAGCGAAGCGATGTTCGGGATTCTTGCCCATCAGCCGGTCGACCAGGTCGCGGATGCTGGCGCGCTCCTCATATTCCTGGGGCAGGACGACGCGCAGCAGCGTGCGGGTCTTGGGGTCCATCGTCGTCTCGCGCAGCTGCTGGGGGTTCATCTCGCCGAGGCCCTTGAAGCGCGCGACCTCGACCTTCTTGCCCTTGAACTCCTTGGCCTCGATCTCGGTCCGATGGATGTCGTCCATCGCGTAGAGGCTCTTCGCGCCCGCGGTGAGCCGGTAGAGCGGCGGCTGGGCGAGATAGAGATGCCCTTCGCGGACCAGATCGGGCATTTCCTGGAAGAAGAAGGTCATCAGCAGCGTGGCGATGTGCGCGCCATCGACGTCGGCATCGGTCATGATCACGACCCGTTCGTAGCGCAGCAGATCGACATTGCACCGTTCGCGCGTTCCGCAGCCGAGCGCTTGGATCAGATCGGCGATCTCCTGATTGGCGCCGATCTTGGAGCTGTTGGCGGAGGCCACGTTCAAGATCTTGCCGCGGATCGGCAGGATCGCCTGGGTCTTGCGGTCGCGCGCCTGTTTGGCCGAGCCGCCGGCGCTGTCGCCCTCGACGATGAAGATCTCGGTTCCATCGGGTGAATCATTGGCGCAGTCGGTAAGCTTGCCCGGCAGGCGCAGCTTGCGGCCGCTCGTCGCGGTCTTGCGCTTGATGTCGCGCTCGGCCTTGCGGCGCAGCCGATCGTCCATCCGGTCGAGCACGAAGCCGAGCAGCGCCTTGCCGCGCTCCATATTGTCCGCGAGGAAATGGTCGAAATGGTCGCGCACCGCATTTTCGACGAGGCGCGCGGCGTCCGGCGAGGTCAGCCGGTCCTTGGTCTGGCTCTGGAATTGCGGGTCGCGGATGAACACCGACAGCATCTGCTCGGAGCCGGTCACGATATCGTCGGCGGTGACGTCCTTGGCGCGCTTGTTGCCGACCAGGTCGGCGAAGGCGCGGATGCCCTTGACGAGCGCGCCGCGCAGCCCCGCTTCATGGGTGCCGCCGTCGGGGGTCGGAATGGTGTTGCAATAATAGCTGTACGAGCCTTCGGACCACAGCGGCCACGCGACCGCCCATTCGACCGAGCCGTTATTTTCCCCCGGAAAGGCCTGTTTGCCGGTGAAGAACTGGCTGGTGGCGCATTCGCGCTCGCCGATCTGCTCGCGCAGATGGTCGGAAAGCCCGCCGGGAAATTGGAACACCGCCTCCGACGGGGTGTCGTCGCCGATCAGTGCGGGATCGCATTTCCAGCGTATCTCGACGCCCGCGTAAAGATAGGCTTTCGAACGGGCCAGCCGCATCAGCCGGCCGGGCTTGAAATGCGCGCCCGCGCCGAAGATCTCAGGATCGGGTATGAAGGACACGCTGGTGCCGCGCCGATTGGGGGCGGCGCCGAGCTTTTCCAGCGGCGTGATCGTCTGCCCGCGCGAGAAGCGCTGGCGAAACAGCTCGCGGTTGCGCGCGACCTCGATGACGGTTTCGGTCGACAGCGCATTCACCACCGAGACGCCGACGCCGTGCAGCCCGCCCGAGGTGGCATAGGCCTTGTCGCTGAATTTGCCGCCCGAATGGAGCGTGCTCAGGATCACCTCGAGCGCCGATTTCCCCGGATATTTGGGGTGGGGGTCGACGGGGATGCCGCGGCCGTTGTCGATCACGGTGAGGCGATTGCCCGCCTGCAGCGAAACCTCGATCCGGCTGGCATGGCCGGCGACCGCCTCGTCCATCGCATTGTCGAGCACCTCGGCAGCGAGATGATGATAGGCGCGTTCGTCGGTGCCGCCGATATACATGCCGGGCCGCCGGCGCACGGGCTCGAGTCCCTCGAGCACCTCGATCGCCGAGGCGTCGTAATTGCCGGAACTGGTGGACGGGGCGGAAGCGAAGAGATCGTCGTCGGACATTGGCGCGACTATAGGGCCGCCGCCGCAGGAAAGGGAAGTGGCCTCGCTCGCGCGCCGGCGCGGAACCGGCTTAGCCGCAGCGCACGCGCGCGACCGCGCCCGATGGGTCGAGCTCGAGGTTGAGCCGGTCGGCGCGATAATCCATCGTCACGGCCTGGCCCGGAGAAATCAACCGCACCGTTCGGGCGCCCGCGGCGGTGCGAGCGTCCTCCGCCACCGAGCCGCCCGGCTTGCCGATAAAGGCCTCGGCGCGGCTCGCAATGCAATCCCCCGGTGAAATCGGCTGGGCTTCCGGAACCGCCTGGCCGCGATCCGCGACCGTGGCGGTGCAACCGGCAAGCAGCGCCGCCGACAGGACCACCGCTGAACTGCGCCTATCCATCCTCCGCCTCGACCGGCCTAGCGGACCCGCGGACCGCCGAACGGCAGCGGCGGCGGCGGACGGCGGTCGCGGCGCGGCAGCTGCGCCTGATAGGCGATCGAGCAATGCTCGAGGCAGTAGGGAAAGCCCGGATTGATCGGCTCGCCGCAGAAATGGAAATCGGGTTCGCCGGGATGTCCGAGCGGCCACTTGCAGATCTTGTCGTTGAGATCGAGCAGGCTGGTCTTGTCGGCAACCTCCGCCGAAGGCTTGGCCGGCACCAGCCGGCGCGGCGGGGCTGGCGCGATCGGGGCGGTCTGCTCGCCGGGCGTCTGCCGCTGAAAGCCGCCCGGTCCGATCGATCGGATGGTCGGCTGCGGCGGGGCCACCGGCGCTGGCGGGGCCGCCGCCGGAGCCGGGGCGGGAGCCGGCGCCGGGCGCGGCGCGGGCGCGCTGGCTTTCTCGGGGGCGGGGGCCGGGGCCGGTGCGGCCGGTGCCGCGGGCGTGCCGCTCACCGGCGTTTCGCCGCCCTTGACGGGCGAGGGGCGCGCTTCGAGCCCAAGCCGGTGGGCTTTGCCGATCACGGCGTTGCGGCTGACGCCGCCCAACTCGTCGGCAATCTGGCTCGCGGTCATCCCCTGGCCCCAGAGGCGCTTGAGTTGATCGATCCGTTCGTCGGTCCAGGACATTTTTCTACCTCGATGTCACCCGCATCCGGGATATCCCGGCCCTTGCGGGCGGAGCGGCCAGCCGATAGGCGAAATACCCATGAGCGAACAGCCCCAAAAACCCATAATCCCCCCGCCGGGCGAGCCGGTTATCCCGTTCTTCAACTGGAGGGGAATGCGCGCCCTCTATGTGAAGGAGGTGAAGCGTTTCTTCAAGGTCCACCTGCAGACTATCTGGGCTCCTGCCTTCACGACGCTGCTCTACCTGATCATTTTCACGGTCGCGCTCGGCCGTGGCGGCCGCGAGGTGATGGGACATCCCTTCGCCACTTTCGTTGCGCCGGGCCTGATCGTGATGGGGATGATGAACGCGGCCTTCGCCAATGCCAGCTTTTCGCTTCTGGTCGGGAAGATGCAGGGCACGATCATCGATTATCTGATGCCGCCGCTGTCGACCGGCGAGATGCTGGCGGCGCTGGTGGGCGCGTCGATCACGCGGGCCGTGCTGGTGGGTGCGGCGCTGTGGGCGGCGATGCTGTTCTGGCCGGGCGTCGACGTGGTGCCGATCCATCCGTGGATGGCGATCTGGTTCGGGCTGATGGGCGCGGCGCTGCTCAGCCTGGTCGGGGTGCTGACCTCGATCTGGGCCGATAAATTCGATCATGCCGCCGCGATCCAGAATTTCGTGGTCGGGCCGCTCGCGTTGCTGTCGGGCACCTTCTACTCGATCGAAAGCCTCCACGCGGGCTTTCAGACGGTGAGCCACGCAAACCCGTTCTTCTATGTGATTTCGGGCTTTCGCTACGGCTTTCTCGGCACCACCGATTCGCCGATCTGGGTGGGCGCGCTGGGCCTGTTGGGGCTCAACCTGCTCCTGGCCTGGGCCAATTATGTCGCGCTCGATCGCGGCTGGAAGATCAAGAGCTGAGCGTCCTTGCCCAAGGCGTTTCGCCGCCTTCCGAGATCCAGCCTCCGCTAATATGGTGGAATTGAAGTTCGTTTCACTACCGTCACCCCGCGCTTCCTTTTCGCGCACGGTCTGGCGAAAAGCGGGATCCCGGGTCAAACCCGGGATGACGAAATCCCAGCCCGGCATGCCGAAATCAATGTGGCGAACTTCGGATTCAGGTGACTAGGAGGACGTTTAAGGAAAGGCAGGCGAATCCGATAACGCCGGGGCAATTTGGCTCCCATGCCCACAGCGTCACCCCCGCGAAAGCCGGGGTCTCATGAGGTTGAGCGAGCGCCCTGACCTCCCGAGATCCCGGCCTCCGTTGGGGCTGCCTCTACCGATCTCCGCCCTTATTTATAGTGGCGGCGGCCATGCTTATCGACCCAATATTTGCGGCCATAGCTGTCGCGATAATAGCGGTGCTTCTTGTCGAGCGCGTTGATGACCGCGCCGCCCGCGCCGCCGATCAAAGCGCCCTCGCCGACCGAAAGGCCCGGGATGACCGCGCCCGCGACCGCGCCGCCCGCCGCGCCGATGCCCGCGCCGCGAAGGATGTGGCCCGCGCTTTGCGCGAAGGCCGGAGCGCTGCCGCCCGCCACCGACAGGGCAACGGCCGCAGCGATGATATGGTTGGTCTTCATGACAACATCCCTTCCAAAAACTGTCCAGACAACGTCACCTTGGTGCCAAGGTTCCGACGTTCATCTGAGGTTGTTTTATGGCGATGTGTGACTGAACGGAGCCTGACGCGGCCGTTCATCCTGGAGATTTAAACCCAGCCTTCGAACACTTGGTCGCGCGGCCGATCGCCGTCGATCCACTGGCGGATATTGGCGATCACGCGTTCGCCCATCGCCGCGCGCCCCTCAAAAGTGGCCGAGCCCATGTGCGGCAGCAGCACGACATTGTCCAACGCCAGCAGCCGCGGATCGACCGCCGGCTCATGCGCGAACACGTCGAGCCCCGCGCCGGCCAGCTCGCCGCGCTCGAGCCGGCCGATCAGCGCTTCCTCGTCGAGGATCGGGCCGCGCGCGGTGTTGATCAGATAGAGGTGCGGCGGCATCAGCGCCACGCGCCGCGCGTCGATCAGGCCTTCGGTTTCGGGCGTGTGAGGACAATGGATCGAGATGATGTCGCTGTCGACGAGCAACCGGTCGAGATCGGGCTCATAGCGCGCGAAAAGCTCGCGCTCGACGATCTCGGGCAGCCGGTGGCGATTATGATAGCTGACCGTCAGGTCGAAGGCGCGCGCACGCCGGGCGACCGCCTGGCCGATGCGGCCCATGCCGACGATGCCCAGCCGTTTGCCGTTGATGCGGTGGCCCAGCATCGTGCCGGGGCTCCAGCCCGTCCACTTGCCCGACCGCACCAGCTTCTCGCCCTCGGCCAGCCGGCGCGGCACGGACAGGATCAGCGCCATCGTCATGTCGGCCGTGTCCTCGGTCAGGACCCCCGGCGTGTTGGTGACGATGATGCCGGCGGCCCGCGCCGCCCGCAGATCGATATGATCCACGCCATTGCCGAAATTGGCGATCAGCCGCAGCCGGCCCGCGGCCGCGGCGATGACGCGCGCGTCGATATGGTCGGTGATCGTCGGCACCAGGATGTCGCAGCGCGCCGCCGCCGCCGCGAGCGCAGCCGCGCCGAGCGCTACATCCGATTCGCTGAGTTCGACGTCGAACAGCTCGCTCATGCGCGCTTCGGTCTGCGCGGGCAGCCGCCGCGTGACGAGCACCTTGGGGCGGCGAGGGCGTTCGGGCTCGACCATGGCTTGTCGCTAACCCTGCCGGCCGAAGAGCGCAAGCGGCCTGTCTTGATCCGACCGTCCCGACTTGAACGGCCGGGCGGGAACTCTACTATGGCGGGCTGTCGCAAATGGGGGATGACCTTGAAGAAGCTGGGCTGGCTGTTGCTCGGAACCGTGCTCGCGGCTGGCGCGGCGGAGGCGCAGGAACGCAAGGTGCCCTATTGGGCGTCGATCGCGACCGGCGACGCGTTGATGCGGACCGGTCCCGAACGCACCTATCCTGCCACCTGGCGCTATCGCCGGCGCGATCTGCCCGTCCAGGTGCTGCAGGTCTACGGCAACTGGCGCCGCATCCGCGAACAGGACGGAACCGAGGGCTGGATGCTGGCCACGCTGCTCAGTGCCCAGCGCACCGCGGTCGTGACCGGCGACGCCCCGGCGCCGATGCATGCCGAGCCCAGCAGCGGTTCGGCGCTCAACTGGCGCGCCGAGCCGGGCGTGGTCGGCAAGATCAGCCGCTGCGAGGAAGGCTGGTGCCTGTTCGATGTCGGCGGGAAGAGCGGCTTTATCCCGGCGGATCGGATCTGGGGGGTCGGTCCGGGCGAAATCGTCGAATGAAGCTCCCGCCGACCATCGTGACCGATCGCCTGCTGCTGCGGCCGCATCGGCCCGAGGATTTCGAGGCGTGCTGCGCGCTGACCAGCGATCCCGAAGCGGTGCGGATGATCTATCAGAAGCCGATGGGCCGCGAGGAGACATGGCATCGCCTGCTGCGTTTTGCCGGGCACTGGGCGCTGCTCGGCTATGGTTTGCTGCTTGTCGAGAAGCGCGCGGACGGCCGGGTGATCGGCGAGGTCGGTCTCGCCGATTTCCACCGCGGCCTGGGCGAGGATTTCGATCTCTGGCCCGAGTTCGCATGGATGGTGTCGAGCGAGGCCCGCGGCCGCGGCTATGCGACCGAGGCGGCGCGGGCCATGCTCGGTTGGGCCGAGGACAGCCTCGCGCCCGCGCAGACGGTCTGCATGATCGATCCCGTCAACGCGCCCTCGCTCCGGGTCGCCGAAAAGCTGGGGTTCCACGCCTTCGCCACCGGCGAGTATAAGGGCAGGCCGGTCGTCCAGCTGCGGCGCCCCTCGACGCTGCCATGAGGCGTCCGTAAAAAAATCGTCGCTTATGTCGGATTAGGGTGGCCGGCATCGTCTTGAGCTTGTTCGGGCGCGTCCCGTTCATGGTCTTTCGACGAAGGAGGATGGGATGTCCCGGATAACGCCTTGCCTGTGGTTCAACGATCAGGCGGAGCAGGCCGCTCGCTTCTATGTGTCGGTGCTGCCGGATTCTCGCATCGACGCCGTCCATTTTAATCCGTTGGACGCCCCCGGCGGCAAGCGAGGTTCGGTGCTGATGGTCGAGTTCACCCTCGCCGGCCAGAAATTTCAGGCGCTCAATGGAGGCTTGGACGCCGAGCACACGCTCGCGGTCTCGATGGTGTTCGAGGCGCGCGGCCAGGCGGAACTCGATCATGTGTGGAACGCTCTGCTCGACGGCGGCAAACCGCAGCAATGCGGCTGGCTTTCGGATCGCTACGGCATGAATTGGCAGATCGTTCCGGAGGGCCTCGGGCGGATCATGTCCGATCCCGTCACGGCCGAAGCGGCGATGCGCGAAGTGCTCAAGATGGTGAAGATCGACATCGCGACGATCGAGCGCGCCATGGAAAATGCGTGAAGGAGAACGGATATGGCGAAGGATTTCTTCTGGTATGAACTGCTGACCAGCGACAGGCCGGCGGCCGAGCGCTTCTATTCGGCCGTGGTCGGATGGACGCTTCAGCCATTCGGCTCGGCCGACGACCCCTATACGATCGTCGAGGCCGGCAAGCGCGGCGTCGGCGGATTGATGACGATCCCGCCCGAGGCGCGCGAACATGGGCTCAAGCCCTGCTGGGTCGGTTATATCCATGTCGACGATATCGACGCTGCGGTCGACGGCGTTCGCGCCGCGGGCGGCGCGGTCCATCGCGAGCCCCAGATGATTCCCACCGTCGGGCGTTTCGCGGTGGCCGCCGATCCGCAGGGCACGATGTTCAACATGCTGCAGCCCGAGGGGATGGACATGCCCCCGGTGCCGATGGGCACGATCGGTGGGATCGACTGGCACGAACTGCACAGCAGCGACTGGGAGCAGGGCTTCGAATTTTATGCGTCGCAATTCGGCTGGAGCAAGACCGACGCGCTCGATATGGGCGCGATGGGCAGCTACCAGATGTTCGCCATGGAGCCGGCCCCCGAGGGCGCCACGTGCGGCGTCACCCGCGGCGGCATGATGAACGATGCGCAGGCGCCCCAGCCCTATTGGCTGTTCTATTTCCATGTCGACGACATCGACGCCGCGATCGCCCGCGTGAAAGACAATGGAGGGACGGTATTGTTCGGTCCGCAGGAAGTGCCCGGCGGTGTCTGGATCATCAACGCGCTCGACCCTCAGGGCGCACTGTTCGCGCTCGCCGGAAGCCGCGAGGGGCAATAGGGTCGGCGGTCGCCCGTCAAACCCAAAATGAAAAGGGCCGGCGGAATGAACCGCCGGCCCCTTCCAGGCTGGTTCGAAATCAGAACTTGAATGAGCCCGTCAACCCGAACTCGCGAGGATTCGTCACGTTCACCTGGCGGTAGCCGGAATCAAGCGTTGCTCCGCTCTGCGTCGTAGTCACGGAGTTGCCCAGCCCGATGTTCGTGATCCGCTTCTGGTTCAGCACGTTGCGTGCGAAGGCCGTGATCTCCCATTTGCTGTCTGGTCCGCGGACGCCGACGAACAGATTGAGCAGTTCGCGGTCCTGATACTGGAAATTCACGCGATCGGAAGTGAAGCCCGGGCGATAGGTGAACAGCGCACGGACGAACGGAGTATAGTCACCCACCGGGAAGCGCAGTTCGGTATTGGCGGTCAGGCTGAAATCGGGCGTTTCCGCCAGACGGCCGCTTGAGGCGCAATAACTCACATTTCCGGCGCCCTGTATGGCGGGCGCTCCATTCTCGTTCGGAACACCGGACCCATCGAAGTCATTGCACGGCACCAACGCATCGCTGTAGCGCCCACGAGTGTACGCCGCCGAAACATCCAAGTCCCAGGTATCGATGAGCCGCGTCGTGATCGAGCCCTCGATTCCCTTTACCTTTGCATCGCCATTATAGTTGAAATCGAAGAAGCCGGTCGGCGACGGATTCGTTGGCACGTTATAGTAGATGCCCGTGAAACGACTGAGGAAGCCGTCAAATTTCTGATAGAAGGCAGCCAATGCATAACTAATCCTGCGGTCCATCAGCGAACCCTTGAGGCCAACCTCGAAAGAATCGGTCTTTTCGCCGCGCGTCGAGATGAGGTCGTTGCTGATGCCTGCGGGAACCGCCACGCCCGTGCTGCCAGCGCGGTACGCGCGGCCATAGGCCGCATAGACGTTCAAATCGTCGGTGACGGCATAGGTGATGGTCAGGCCACCGGTAAGCGGCTTGTTGGTGCGCTTCTGGAGGGCGGCCGGAATGATTTCCCTTGGACCATCGACCACAGCGACCGGCGACCCGAAGAACGGATGGGGGCCGAGAACCAGCGTCTGCTGCGTCGTCTGGTTGCCCTTGAGGATCGAATAGCGCAAACCGCCCTCGATCGTCAGCGGGCCGGTCTTGTAGCGCAGGTTGGCAGCAAAGGACCAGGTCTTGCTGTCGACCGGAACGACCACATGGACGCCGATGGGAAGCATGTTGGGAACCGAGAAGCCAGGCGCAATCGGTATCGTCGCATCCGGGCCGAGAACCGGCGCGATGAAGCTGTCGGCGCGCTGATCGACAACCGTGGTGCCGGTCTGCTTGGTGTAAAAGGCGCTGACGCCCCCGCCCAAGCCTTCCGAATTGTTGGTCTGCCAGCGCTGTTCCGCCGTATCGACCTTGTAGGGCGTGACCACCCTCGAAGTCGCGACATAGCCGGGGACCGCATTGGCAGAATCGAGATCGCGATCGATTTTCAGCTTGCTGTACTGGTGCGCGCCCACGAACGAGACCGTGGAACCACCCAGGTCATAATCGAAGGCCAGGTTGACCAGGTGCGTGCGGTTCTGGTTGCGGAAAATACCTTCGGTCACCGATCCATAGTCCGACACCGACAAAGCCGGGCCCGACCGGGCAGGGCTGAACGCGAACGGCGTATTGCCGGCGCCGATGACCTGCTGGAACTGCCTGTTGTCCGCCTCCAGATATTGATAGGTCAGATAGGCGCTGAATGCGTCACTCGGCTTCCAGCCCAGCGTGGCGCGGGCGCTTTCGGTCCTGCTCTTCGAACGTTCGCCGCGATTGAGGTCGGTGACTTGATTCACCCGGTTACCGTCGACCAGCGCCGCAACCCGCAGCGCGAGCTGGTCATTGAAGGGCAGCGAAACGCTGCCCTGGACGTTGTAGCCGGCATCCTCGGTCGCTGTCGCCTGGACGAAGCCCTCGGGGGCGTCGAAGTGGGGGCGCCGGGTGCGGATGGTTATGGAGCCGGCGGGTGCGGACAGGCCGCGCAGCAAACCCTGCGGACCGCGAAGGACTTCGATCTGCTCGATATCGTAGATCGCCGTGTAGACGGTCTGCGCGTCGGTGGGGATTTCGTTGTAATAGACGCGAACCGCTGGCGCCGTGCCTTGATCGGGATCGAAGGTGATGCCGCGCAGCGTGGTCGTGTTGTTTCGGCCGGTGGTGTTGGTGAGCTCAAGTCCGGGGGCGAGCTGCTGCACGTCCTTGGCGTCGAATATGTTGAACTTCTGAAGCTGCTCTCCGGTCGCGACGTTGACGCTCATCGGCACGTCCTTCAACGAACGCGAATCGCGCGTTGCGGTCACCACGATTTCGGTCACGTCGCTCTCTACTTCCGGCGTCTGGGCATGGGCCGGAACCGCGAGGGCGGCCATCGAAACGCCCCCGAGCAAAATCTTGAATGTGTGTTGCACTTGCCATCATCCCCTATTGCGTGCGGCGCGATTGGTTTCGCGTCCTGCGGTTAAGCCAAGGCAGTCTTGGTCTGCGTCGCACAATTCCGACAGAAAAACGCATATTGCAAGCTCGAAGAGGAAATCCTTCGAGCTTGCGACGGATTCCCTCCTAAGCGTGGCATTTGGGGCACGCCTTCCCGGAGACGCTCGCCAGGGAACTCAGCTCAAGTTGAAACTGACGCTGATCCGCTCGCCCTTCCCCGCGCCCGGGGGCACCTCGTGGCGGAGCCAGCTTTCCCACAGCAGCAGCATTCCCGCCCGCGGCTCGGCATGGACGAAGGTGCGGCTGTCGTCGGGAGCGTCGGGCGTGCGCGGAGGCGCCGCCATCATCAGCGGCAGCCGCGGATCTTCGAACCTCAGGCCGCCCGATCCGGGAGGAACGCTGACATAGAATGTGCCCGATACGACGCTGTGGGGATGGATATGCCCCGAATGGCTGCCCCCGGCCTTGAGCAGGTTGACCCACAGGCTGTCGAGCTTGAGCCGCCGCCCGCTCGCGAAGTGCGATGCTTCGGCGAAGCGGCGGACGTGGCTGTTGAGCAGCCTTGCCAGATCGGCGAAGGCGGGGTCGCGCGCGGGCAGGTCGTTGAGCGAGGCATAGGAGGTATAGCCGCGATAACCGTGCGCCTTCGACCAGGCTTTTCCCGCGCGGTCGTCGGCGGCGAGCATCCGGATGGAACGATCCAGCTCGGCGATCAGCTCGGGCTGGTCGATCATCGCCTCGTACAGGCGGGTCACGAAGAGGGTGCGGATCGTCATCGCCTGCGCCAAGCATGGTGCGGGCGCAAGCGCAAGCGATCTGTCGCGGCCGGTCTCAGTCGTGCCGGGCGCGGAGAAGCGCCACCGCCGCGGCGAGCGCGGCGTCGTTCGGAGTCTTGGCGGCGGCGACGCGATGGGCGGGGGTGAAGCCATCGCCCTCCAGCCTCGCGCCATGCGCGGTGCGGACGTCATATTCGGCGACGGTCAATTGCCCGCCGCCGGGCAGGGCATGATCGACGCCGCCGGTCACCGCCCCCGCGCTTCGCTCGCCGATCGTCAGCGCGCGCCCGCTGTCGCCGAGGAACGCCGCCAGGATCTCGGCTGCGCTCGCGGTATGCGGTCCGACGATCACCGCCAGCGGCCCCCGATAGGCGTCGCGGCCCGCGCCGCGGGTCGTCTCCTCGATCGTCCGCTTGCCGGTCAGCCTGATCAGCAGCTGGCGCTGCGTGGTGAACAGGCCGGCGATCCGGTCGAGCACGTCGTCGCGGCCGCCCCCATTGTCGCGCAGGTCGAGAATGACCCCCCGTAGGTCCGGCGTCGCGGCGATCGAGCGCGCTATCCACCGGTCATCGCCTGGATCGAACTGGTCGAAGGCGAGCAGCAACAGGCCGTCCGGCAACCGTGTCAGCCGCCGCCCCGGCGGCATATCGCGCATCTCGGGGGGCTCGCGCGACCAGGCGATGTCGCTTGGCGAGGTCGCATAGACATGGCTGTCGTCGAGCTGGTCGAGCATCCGGTTGATGACCGCGTAGAGCTGCTTCTCGTCGCGCGCCGCCAGCGCCTGCGGATAATATTGCGCGCGGATCTTCGCCCAGTCATTCCCGCCCATCGTCCGGTCCCAATAGCGCTCGGCGACCAGGGTCCAGGCGCGGTCGAAAATCCGGGCGTTGAGCGACGGCTCCCGCGCGGCCAACATGGCATGGAGCCCGCCGGCCAGCAGCGGCAGCAACAGCAGGGTTCGCAACCTTCGGCGCATCGTGACTATCCGTTGAAGGCGCAACGCAGCGTCAGCCGCCGCGCGATCGTGTCGAACAGCGCTTCGCTGCAGCGATCGGTTCGGTCGCGGCCGATCAGCACCACGGGCCAGGCGGGCTGCTGGTCGGTCTTCCGGCGGACGACGATGTCGCCCGGCTCGGACGGATCGGAGGGGAAGTCGAAACGGCCGGCGAAATCGGCGGTGCGGACCGGGATCTGCTCGAACGCGAATCCCGCCAGCGCGACCGGATGGGGAAAGCGCAGCATCGCCGTCGGCCGCGCGATGCCGAAGGCCGCGACGGTGGGGCCGGCGCTGGCGCCGAGCCTGCCGCCATAGGCGCGCGCGAGGATTGCGCCGGCCGACGCGGTGGCGACGCTGTCGGGCCGGCTCAACGAGAATTGGAGCAGGATCGCGGCGCCGGCGAGCGGCAGGCTGGCCTGCGGGCCATGCTCGCTGCCGTCGTCGATGAGGAAATCGGCGCTGCTCCCGGCGTCGGCGGCGTTCGCCCGCGCGAAGCGGACGGTGGCATAGGGCAGCAGCCCCACGCCGATTTCGCCGTCGACGCCCGTGCAGCAGTTGCGGCCGTGCGAGGCGAGCAGCACGAGCTGCCTGCGCCCGTTGATCATGACCTCCGCGGCGGCCTCCACGCCCTTGAGCGTCTCGCGTCCCACCAGCGCATCGAAGCCCGGCTCGAAGCGGAGCTTGCGGTTGGACGGTTCGGACATGAGCCGCTCGACCGCGGCGGGGTTGAGCTCGATCAGCCTTTTCTGCTCCAGCCCCACGCGCAGCCGCAGCGCCGTCCTGCCGATCCGCACGTCGATCACCGGATCGTCCATGTCGAGGCGCAGTTCGCCGGTGGGTGGGGGCGGGGCCTGGTTTCGCGCGCCGGCCGGCGTCGCCGCTAGCGCCAGTACGAGCAGCGCCGCCGCTCGTACCGATAGCGCGTCCACCGGCGGCGGCCTCAGTTGTGGCGGTAGCCGCGATAGCGGGGCGCGGCCGGGCTCGGCGACCCATGATGCCGCGAATAATAGCTGCGGCTGCGATAGGTGCGGTGATGGCCCTTGTCGATCAGCGTGTTGTAGAGCGCGCCGCCCGCGCCGCCGATCAGCGCGCCTTCGCCCACCGAAAGACCCGGGATGAGCGCGCCAGCCAGCACCCCGCCCGCAGCGCCTATGCCGGCTCCGCGCAGGATGTGGGGCGCGCTCTGCGCCGAGGCGGGTGCGGCTGCGCCAAGCGCCAGCAATGCGGCTGCTCCAAGCGTCAGAAATTGCCTCATGCTTATGTCTCCTCCATGCAACCATCGATAACGGGCGAGAAATGACGCGGGTTCCGAAAGGACGACGCCCAAGGAAATCGCGCTTTGGTCTCGTCTGGTCATTGTCGGTTCAGTTGCTGAACCGCATATTGCTCGCACCAAATGGAGGTGTGCCATGCGCGCTGCACTGTGCCTTTTCGGCGTTATGTTGATGTCTTCGGCCCTGCCGGCGGCTGCGGCCCGGGTCGATCCCGAGACGCGGATCGCCAAGCTGCTCGAGGGAAGGGTCGCGGGGAAACCGGTCGACTGCATCCCCTTGCGGCAGATCGATTCGAGCCAGATCTTCGAGAAAACGGCGATTCTCTACAGGGTCGGCGGGATCTGGTATCTCAATCGCCCCGAGAGCGGAGCGAGCTTCCTCGATCGCGACGACGTGTTGTTGACCGACACGCACAGCCCGAATCTGTGCCGGATCGACATCGTCCGCCTGCTCGACTCGGGTACGCATTTTCCGAGCGGAACACTCGGCCTCGGCAAGTTCGTGCCTTATACCAAGCCCAAGGGCTGATCGCCCGCCGCGGTCGGCCCCATGAAAAACGGGCCGCCATCGCTGGCGGCCCGTTTGTTTTCCGGATCGGTGCCGAAGCTTAGCGCTTCGAGAACTGGAAGCTGCGGCGCGCCTTGGCGCGGCCATATTTCTTGCGCTCGACCGCGCGGCTGTCGCGGGTGAGGAAGCCCGCGGCCTTCACCGGCGCGCGCAGGACCGGCTCATATTTGGTCAGCGCCTGGCTGATGCCATGCTTGACCGCGCCGGCCTGGCCCGAAAGGCCGCCGCCCTTGACGGTGCAGACGACGTCATACTGGCCTTCGCGCTCGGCGACGCCGAACGGCTGGTTGATCACGAGGCGCAGCGTCGGACGCGCGAAATAGACTTCCTGGTCGCGGCCGTTGACGGTGATCTTGCCGGTGCCGGGCTTGAGCCACACGCGGGCGACGGCGTCCTTGCGGCGGCCGGTCGCATAGGCGCGGCCCTGCGCGTCGATTTCCTGCTCGCGCAGCGGCGTGGTCGGCAGCGCCGGGGCGGCGGCCGGGGCCTCGGTGGTGTAGGCCGGCGCTTCGGCTGACGGAGCCGGGGCGGGCGCCGCGCCGGTCAGCGCGGCGAGATCGGTGAGAGACTGGCGGTTATCGGACATTATGCGCCCACCTTGTTCTTGCGGTTCATCGACGCGATGTCGAGGACGGTCGGGTTCTGGGCTTCATGCGGATGCTCGCTGCCCTTGAAGATGCGGAGGTTGCGCATCTGCTGGCGGCCGAGCGGGCCGCGCGGGATCATGCGCTCGATCGCCTTTTCCAGCACGCGCTCGGGGAAGCGGCCCTCGAGGATCTTGTCGGCGCGGGCTTCCTTGATGCCGCCGGCATAGCCGGTGTGGCGATAATAGACCTTTTGCGTCGCCTTCCGGCCGGTGAAGCGGACCTTTTCGGCGTTGATGATGATGACGTTGTCGCCGCAATCGATGAACGGCGTGTAGCTCGGCTTGTGCTTGCCGCGCAGGATGTTGGCGATGATCGAGGCGACGCGGCCGACCACCAGGCCGTCGGCGTCGACGATGTGCCATTTCTTTTCCACCGTATAGGGCGTCGCCACCTTGGTGGTCTTCATAAGCGCCTTCATGGGCTTGGGACCTTCTTGTTTCGATCGTTCTGGAATGAACGACGCCGCCCCGGACCTTGCTCGTCTCAGGCAATGCCTGAAACGCGAATCAAGGTCCCTTCCTGGAAAGGAGCCGGAGCGGCGTTGACGGGGCGCTAATGCGCGCGGACCTCGATTAAGTCAAGCAAAATGGGGCTATTTTAATAAGGTATTATAATACCGGCCTGCGGTCGAGGCCGTGCGCCGCCCATAGCAGCGCGCCGAGCAGCAGCACCGCCACCGCCTGATGCGCGACCGCGACCGGCAGCGCGACCCCGCTCAGCAGCGTGGCGATGCCGAGCAGGATCTGCAGCGCGACCGCGCCCGCGACCGCCAGCACCGGTGCGCTCGCGCCCCGCCGCCTCGCGGCGCGCGCGACCAGCAGCGCGGCGATCGCGGCGGCCCAGGCCCACCAGCGGTGGACGAACTGCACCACGATCGGATTGTCATGGAGGTTGGCGATGCCGAGCGCGGGGTTCCAGCCCCCCTGCGGGAACCAGTCTTCCCCCATCTTCGGCCAACTCGCGAAGGCGTAGCCCGCGCGCAGGCCCGCGACGAACGCGCCGAACATGATCTGGACGGCGAGCGCGGCCAGCGCCGCGAGCGCGAGGCCGGTCGGCCGCGCGGGCCGCGCGCCGGGGTCGCGCGCGAGCCGCAGCAGGTCGAGCGCGGTCCACAGCAGCGCCGAGAAGATCAGCAGCGCCGCGAGCAGATGCACTGCGAGACGGATATGGCTGACCTCGGTCCGCGCCGACAGGCCCGAATAGACCATCCACCACCCGATCGCGCCCTGCAGCCCGCCGAGCGCGAAGATCGCGATCATCCGCCAGCCATAGCCCTCGGGGATGGCGCGCTTCCACCAGGCGGCGGCCATCACCCCCGCGAGCACCGCCCCGATCCCGCGCGCGAGCAGGCGGTGGAGATATTCCCAGAAATAGATCGCCTTGAAGCCGTCGAGCGTCATGTGGAGATTGAACGCCGCATATTGCGGGATGCGCTTGTAATTCTCGAACTCGGCCTGCCACTCGGCCTGGTCGAGCGGCGGGATGACCCCGCGGATCGGCTTCCACTCGGTGATCGACAGGCCGGATTCGGTCAACCGGGTGATCCCCCCGACGACGACGATCGCGAACACCAGCGCGGCGACGACGAGCAGCCACCCCGCCAGCGCGCCGGGACGGGGGGAGGGGGCGGCGGGACGGCTGAACAGCGACATGCGCGCGCTCATGCGCCAGCGACGGGGAGGGATCAAGCGGGCGATGCAAGCTTGTCCCGGCGCGGGCCCGGAGGAGGGGCGGCGATCCTGGCCCATGTCAGCGCAAGCTGCATGACCCGGCCATTCCAGCCTTCCCGGGAGAAGACCGGATGAGGGTCTTCTGTCTTCTGAAACCCTTCCCTTTTGCTCGTCCTCCCAACCTCATTCGTCATCCCGGCGAAGGCTGGGATCTCTCTCGGCCTTGTGTTCAAGAGGTTGGTGCAGAGAGAGTCCAGCCTCCGCTCGAACGACGCGTTCTAATTTCGGGAACATAATTCTAATATGGTGGAATTGAAGTTCGTTTCACTACCGTCACCCCGAGCTTGACCCGGGGTCCCGCTTCCTTTTCGCGCACGGTCTGTCGAAAAGCGGGATCCCGGGTCAAGCCCGGGATGACGAAATCCCAGCCCGGCATGCCGAAATCAATGTGGCGAACTTCGGATTCAGGTGACTAGGGCCGATCGACATTCAGGGTAAGCGACGCCTTCTTTCCCTCTCCCACCGGGAGAGGATAGCGGAGCTTGGGACTTTGCTGTCATTCCCTCGCGACTTGTCGAACGGCAGGTCTGGCCAGCAGCGGACTGCCGTGGTTACCCGACTGGGCCGCAGAACGACAGAGATTGGACCGTTTGCAGTCCAGCCGCTTTCCAACCACCGCGACAGTTAAAGCAGATCTTCGTTCAAGTTGACGGTCAACGCGGAGCATCCGCCCGTTAATTGGGCGGCTCCGGGATTTTAGTTGAATGTCGGTTTCGGGTAGTCGGATGCAGAAAGCAGACCTCGGCAGATCTGCTTTCGCGGCACCGACCGGGCTACCATCTGAAACGGTCGACAGCCCCTCCTCTGATCGATAGGTCGTTACCAGGGAGAGCACTCCGCGATGGATGGATTTGACTGGGAATGGCAGCGCCTCCGCGCCGAATCGGAACTCAAAGATCTTGAGGGTGACGCATTCGAGACCCGGTTTCAGTCAGTTGTGAAGTCGCTCTGGCAAGAGGACTTCACGCCCACCATTCCTATGGGCCGTCGCGGCGACCTGAAATGCGATGGCTTCCGGACTTCAACCGGGACGGTCTACCAATGCTATGGCCCGCGCTACGGGCAGGCGAACGTCGAGGACGCTCTCGCGAAGATTGACGAGGATTTTCGTGGAGCGACGGCGCACTGGGGCACGCGGCTTCGAGAATGGAAGTTCGTCGTCAATCTGTACCGCGACAAATTGCCCTCGGAACTCGTGCGCAAGATCGAGCAGCTCGCCGAGGAGCTCGACGTGCCGGCCGGGCCGCTCACACGATCCGATATCCTGGACCTGATCAAGAGCCTTACAGCCGATGAGCGTGTGCGGCTTTACGGCCGCGCGCCCCGAGGCACAGACATGGCGCGGATCACCTACGCGAATCTCGGGCGCGCGCTCACTCTGATCCGACGCGCCATTGCCACCAACCCCAACGAGCCCGTACCGCTTTCCGCCGACCTCGCGACCAAGGTGGCCTTCAACGCGCTATCCGACGCGACGCGCCACTTCCTTTCGATCGGCCAGACCGGTGTCGCGAAAGTCGAGGAGTACCTTCGGGACCAGCCCGACCCCGAGGAGGCGGAACGCATGGCTCAGGGGTTCAAGGCCCGATACGCAGAATGCGTCGCGTCCGGCCTTGAACCCGATCACACATTCAGGGAAATGGTAATCTTCGCAGGCGGCGGCACGGGCGAAGCGGAGCGCGACACAGCAGCTCTCGCGATCGTGACCCGCTTTTTCGTGACGTGCCAGATATTTGAGATTCCAGTCGTGAGTGTTGTGCCGTGATTCTTCCAACGAAGAATATCAGTCCGGATCGGGCCCTGCTCACGCTGGCAGGTAAGGTTTTTGACGGGCTCGGCTCCCCGCGCACAGTCTCCGGCGTCTGGGATGAATTTCGTCTGCAGCAGGAGGCTCGCCCGGTCTCCTATGCCTTCTTCATCCTCGCAATCGATCTGCTCTTCCTCATGAAGTTGGTGTCGCTCGGTGACGACGGATTGATTCGTCGCCGCGTCGGAGGGCAATGATGCTGCACCGCCTCGCAGCGGATCGAGACGGTTTCAGGATGCTGACCTTCCGGCCCGGCCTCAACATCATCCTCGCGACGCGAGCCGACGGTGGTGACGCGAAGGGCGGAAGCGCCAACGAGAGGCGCAGCCGCAACGGCGCCGGCAAATCGAGCACCATCGATCTGATTCACTTTCTCCTTGGCGGCAAGGTCGAGGGTGCCCTCTCCGCGGCCGCCGTCGCCGAGTGGAATTTTACGCTTGATGTCGATGTTGGCGCCGAGCGTATTGAGGTCACGCGCAGCGTCGCCAACGCCAAACAGGTCTTTATCCGTTCTGCCCAGACCGGCGTGAATCGGATCCAGAATGTCCAGTGGTGCAAACGTCTTGGCGAAGAGTGGTTCGGCCTCCGCGAGAAGCGTGGCAATGGCGATGTCTCGTACCGGCAGCTCGTCAGCTATTTTGCACGCCGCAAGCGCGATGGTGGCCTCGACAGCCCGATCCGGACCTTTCGCAACCAGTCTACCGCCTCGGCTGAAACCTCGCTTGCGCACCTGTTTGGCCTTGACGCCGAGCTGGTGCGCCGCCTGCATCAGTCGAAAGCAACCCTTAAACAGACCAAGGATGCGCAGAACGCTCTGGCCGCACTCGACAAAGCGGCGGCCGATGGATCCAAGCGCGCTGACCTCGAGGCGCAGCTTGAAGCCCAGATTGCCTCGGTGAAGCTCGGCCGCGATCGCTTGGCCGAGCGAATCGAAGCCTTCAATGTCCTTCCCGCCTTTCGCGAGTTGGAGCGCGAACTCGCTATCCTGAACCAAAATTTCCGCGATCTCTCCGACGGCGACGTGATCGATCAGGAAGCGATCGACGTGAACGGCCGAGCCCTGGAGGCCGAGACCTTCACCGAAGCGCCGGACATCGCCCGCCTGTTCGAAGAGGCGAGGATCGTCTTTCCCGACCTCGTGACTGATCGATATGACGAGGTTCACCGTTTCCACGAGAAGCTGCTCGAGAATCGGCAATCTCATCTGCAGAATGAGATCGCAGCAGCGCAGCAGCGGATTGCTAACCGTCAGCCGCGTCGCGAGCTGATAGAAGCGCGCCGACGCGACATCACGCGTTCCTTGCACGCGAGCGGTCCTGCCGACGAACTCCTGCGGCTGCGCGATGAGCTTTCCGTACGCGAGTCGGAGCTCAAGCAGCTCGAAGGGCGTCTGCAAGAAGCTCGAACGCTCGAGGAACGTGCCGAGGCGCTTGAGCGTGAGGTTGAGGACGCTGTTCGCGCGCTGCGCCAGGACCGCCGCGAGCGATCGACGATTGTCGACACAGCGAGCCGCACATTCTCGGAAATCTCGGAACGCCTCTACGAAAAGCCTGGCCAGCTAGCTATCTCAGCGACCGATACGGGTTTGCGTTTCCTCCCGCAGACACCCGCCGATGGCAGCGCCGGCGTGATGAGCATGGAGGTATTCTGCTTCGACCTCACCCTCGCCGCGCTATCTAAAGGACGCGGCGAAGGCCCAGGCTTCATCATCCACGACAGCCACCTGTTCGAGCCCGTTGACGGGCGCCAATTCGCCCGCGCCCTGCAAATCGCCGCCGACTTCTCCAAGAGCACAGGCATCCAATATGTGGCGCTTCTCAACTCGGACGAACTCGTCCGAGCCGAGCGTGAGAGCGGCGCCAGCTTCGCCAACTACGTCCTCGAAACGGAGCTTTCGGACACGCCCGACGGCGGTCTCTTCGGATTTCGCTTCGACTAGGGCGCCGCGAGAAGCCGCTCCATTTCATCGAATGCTAGGTCAGGCGTCCTCATCATAGTAGAGCGTGTCGAGCATCGCGACGCGATAGTCCCACAACTCGCCATCGCCCCCGCTCGGATGAGGTGCGTTGTACCAGGGCGACGACTGGATCGGCACGATGATCCGATCCCAATAATTCGCCAGCGAAAGCGTCGTCGGGGCAAAGTTCAGCGCTGCGGCCAAATTGCCCTTATTCTTCCCGTTCGCGCAGACAAACGTGTCGGGGCGCTTCATGGCAAGCAGCCGCGTCGCCGTCGGAAACTCCCCGATATGATGGGCGTCGGCATCTGTGAACGCATTGCGGAAGCGGCGACAATATTCCTCGAAATTCTCCCGGCTGACCGGATCCTTTCGGGGAATGCTGTCCACCGCATCACCGAGTTGGCGGTCCTGCCTTAAGATCAGGCCCGCAAAATCGCCATTGCCGCCCATCGAACCGAACCATCCCCAGTCATGGATGTCGAGCCCCGCAGCGATCCTCTCGGATTTACCGAGGGTGCCGGCGATGCCCTTCCATTCTGTCGCCGTGAGATCCGAGAAGCGCTCCACACTCGCAAAGAGGCGCTGAATTTCCCGAAGCAGCGTCATCCGGCGCTTGAAGTTGTGATGCGGATCGAGCTTCGCCGTTGCCGCGAACTCTTGCCAGCTCATCATCGCCAGGGGCGAGGTCAGGCCCTTCCCGCCATTCTTGTCGCCAGGGAGGATCGGGTCGCGCGGGCCACGCTGCTTTCGTGCCGCGTCGTATTGCCGCCGGTAACTGTCCGCCAGCGTCTGAGTGACGCGCTGCTTGAGCACGTCATAGCCGGACAGCTCGCGTTGAATCTGCTTGAAAATGTCGCCGTTGGCCGGTCCCTCGATGTGGATGCACGCCTCATGGTTTCTATCGAGCCCGCCCTTCGTGAAATTGGCGCTTCCAACAATCGCCTGCGCGATGCCGCCGGCCCGAAACAGATAGAGCTTGGGATGGAAGACGCCTGTGTCCGCCTTCGCGATGTAGGCGTTCTTTGTACCGATTAAGCGTTCCACCAGATCGGGCGACGTCGCAAACCCGTTGAGTCCAAATGTGACGGAACGGAATTTTCCGCTGTTCTCCATCAGGAGATCAGCGAGCTTCCCATTATAGCCCCAAGCCACTGCGATCTGAATATCATCGTAGTCTTTGATCAGGCGTTTCAGCACAGATCGCGTCTTCCCCGCGTCGAGCAGCGCTATCTTCATCGTTCCCCCAAGCTTGGACGCTACTATTTCGACGACTTTCTGTTAAACGGTCCGCCAGCGCAAGTTGAGAGAGCGGCACGCATTTCTCCCTCGCTACAAACTGCGTGTGGAGCGCTTCCGACGGCAACATGCACAGGAGGTGCAGTGGCAAGGCTTCACCAGCGGAACGGAGCTCGCTTTTGACCTGAGACAGCAGCGAGCCGCCGGGACCGACGATCGGAACGTCGATGTCCGCCCCGACACCCGCTACCGCCGAGCCGAACATGTAGGCCTCGAAATGCTGCAGCGAGGGGCAGGACGTCAGAAGGTGAACCGCAACCTCGCTGGCCGACATCATGCCCGTGCCAGGCGCTCTCTTAACGCGTCCCACAGCATCACCTCGCACCCCAGCTCCCTTCCGGCGTCGTTCGCCTCGGGCTGCGGCGTGCCATTCGGATTGGTGTTCCAGATGATGTCGACCGGGCCAAAGCGATCCCCCAGCCCACCTGATTGTCTTCGAGATAGCGGATCGCCTCGCCCTCCCAAACACAGGCCGCGCGGTAGCGGCAGAGGAAATCGAGGCCTTCGACGCGGTCCCGGTAGCCGGCAGCCGTTGCCTGATCGACCGTCCTGACGGCCGAGATGGCCGCCACGACATCCGGTCGATTGTCGGTAACGATCCGAATGACGTCACCACCGAGATGCTCTGCCACCGACGGACCGTCTTTCGCAAAATTGGCGAGCGCATATTTGACCTGCCAGCTCACGCGAACATCCCCTCCATCGCTCCCGGAAAGCGGATGGCGCGACCCGAGACGCCACATATATGCCGCTCAGACAAGCCGCGCACATGCTCCTGATACTCAGCGAACGTGCGGCGTTCCTCGTCCGTGGCGAGGCCAAGATTTGCCTCAATGATAGCCAAGGTGCGATAGTGGTTGGGCAGCGGACCTTCCCGCAGTCGCATCGGAAAGGCGTGAGTTGTCGAGAACTGCCGGGCTGAGTAGTCGATCAGACGGCAACTTTCCGGCCCCCCGCGCCCAGAACCCGCCAGGCCGCAATCGGCCCAACCAGCCATCACCGATCGGGAGACCGTAGAGCCTGTCACACACATGTGTACCTCATTTGTTCTTGCGCTGTAGGTATTCCCCGCCCAAGCTCTCCGGCCCCCCAAACCGACACGAGCCGCCCCCGTGCAAGACGCCACCACCCCATCCACCCAACCCGAAATCCTCGCCGCCGCGCCCCGCTGCGGGGCCCGCACCCGCGGCGGTACGCCCTGCCGCGCCCCCGCCATCAAGGGCAAGCACCGCTGCCGCATGCATGGTGGCAAGGGCAGCGGCGCGCCGCGTGGCAATCGCCATGCCTGGAAGCATGGCTGGTATTCCGGCCGGGTCAGGGCGATCGTCCGCTATCTGCGCGCGACCCGGCCCCAGAGCTACGCCCGGCGCCTCGAAGCCTTCGCCGCCGGGGAGATGGTCGGCGCCTTTCCGGGCATAGCGGCCCCGGTCGTCCGCCCAGGAAAAACCAGAAATTCGCAACATCAACCCCATGCACCCGGGATTGTTAAGACTCATTCGCAACTGGGGGGCGCTCGCCGTCCCCCCACGCAGGGTCTTCTTCTTTCGCCGCCGCCCCCCTATCATGGCGCGATGCACGGACAGATCGATCGGGAGAGGAAGGCTGGCGAGCCCGGCCGCGGCGTCACGCGGCGCAAGCTGCTGATCGG
>Ga0157380_10000118_pt1 | contig 43745 bp, 42 predicted proteins | sample S35metaG_FD_119757 | JGI IMG/M metagenome (GOLD analysis project Ga0157380, IMG submission 119757) | Switchgrass rhizosphere microbial communities from Kellogg Biological Station, Michigan, USA - S3-5 metaG | ecosystem: Host-associated > Plants > Roots > Rhizosphere > Soil | place: USA...
ACGACCAGGGCAAGGGTCCCGGCAAGCGAGGCGAGCAGCGCGCCGGGCACGACGAACATCGCCACGACCATCGAGAGGACCAGGGTGCTGCCGGCGAAGATCGTCGTGCGGCCGGCCGTCCGCCGGGTCGTCCAGGCGGCGTCGAGCGGGTCGGCTCCGCCGGCAAGCTCTTCGCGGAAGCGCGAGACCAGCAGCAGCGCGTAGTCGACGCCGAGGGCGAGACCCATCATCGAGCAGACGACCAGCGCCAAGGCACCCACGTCGAAGAAGCTGGTGAGCAGCGAGAGCAGGCCCCGAGATGTGAGGACGGCCACGGCGCCGAAGGCGAGCGGGATCGCGGCGGCGACCGGAGAGCGGAAGACCAGCAGGAGGACGATCAGGAGGATCGGCATCGCGATCAGCTCGCCCTGCTCCGCCGCGTCGATCGAGTCGTCCTGGATAGTTCGCGTCAGGGTGGGCTGGCCGGTCTGCGTTGCCCTGACGGGCGGGTGGACCTCCGCAGCGAGGATATCTTCGACCAGCGGCACCTTGTCCTTGACCGCCTCCTTTTCGTCGACGTGGAAGTCGGCGATTATCAGCGCCCGGCGGGGACTGGGGCGCAGCTGCTCGACCGAGCCGCGATCCCACGGTGAGACCGTCGTCACCTGCGGGTCCTCTCGCAAAGCGCGGACCAGGTCCGGGCCCTGGCGGTCAATCGCGTTCGCGGGCCCTTGCAGGAGGATCGCGAAGATCGCCGTGTCGCCGAAGTGATCGCGCAGCAGCTTGTTGGACCGTTCCGTCTCGGTCCCGGGGATGTCCAGCGAGCTGGGGCTGAGCCTCTCCTCGAGGCTGAAGCCGAAGGCGGAAAGCGCGGCGATCAGGATCAGGGCAACCGCCAGCGCGCGGCGCGGATGCCGCAGCGATATTGGGGGACGGGCTTTGCCCTCGCGACTTCCGCGCTCGTCGTCGCTCCGCCCCCTGCTCCTCCTCACGGGCACCCCCATAGTTTGCCGGTCCGAACGACAGTGCGGGGAGAAAGATGCGGAAGACTCTGTTAAGGAACTCGCACGACGGTGGTGCTTTTTGGACGCGCTAGCCTGGTCCGGGGAGGAACTTTGAAAAGGCTTCTGGCAATAGCGATCTCGATCGGGACCCTGCTCTTCGCTGCCGCCGCGAGCGCAGCGCTGGTCAGGATCGAGAACCTCGTGCTGACCGCCGACGGCGGGTTCACGCCCCGGACCCTGCCGCGGAACTCATTCGCCCCGATCTCGTTCGAGGGTCACGCGAACCTGAAGGCCGTCGACGGCGGGCTGCCGTCCGCGGTGCGGCAGATCGTCCTCGACTTCGACCGCGACGGGCGTCTCAGCACCGCCGGGCTCCCCGTCTGCGACCCGGCAACGCTGGTGGAAGCTACACCCGCCGAAGCACGCACCAGGTGCTCGAAGGCGGTCGTCGGAAGCGGCCGGGTCGACGCCATGATCGGCCTCAGCGGAGGGGCGACCACGGCCAGCTCCCCGCTGACGATCTTCAACGGGCCGCGCCAGGCGGGTCACCCGACGGCGGTCCTCCACGCGCGCACCACATCCCCGGCGGTGCAGACCTTCGTCATCACTGTCCCGATCGAACGCCGACCCGGCGAATTCCGCTACCGCGCCACCATCGACGTGCCGCCGATTGCCGCCGGCATGGGCTCGCTCACGCACATCAACGCCACCATCGGCCGCCGCTACCGCTTCGCGGGCTCCAAGCGCAGTTACGTCTCGGCCCGCTGCAGCGACAACGTCCTTCGCACGCACGGCCGGCTGACCTTCGCCGATGACCTGGTGATCGACGGCAGCATCGATCGGGCCTGCACCTTTCGCTAGAAGAGACCAGCGGCGCCGACCTTCCTATACTTGCCGGCCCGGGGCCGTTAGCTCAGTTGGTAGAGCAGGAGACTCTTAATCTCAAGGTCGCTGGTTCGAGCCCAGCACGGCCCATCCCGCACCCTTTATTCGCCCAGGGCTCCGGTGCTCCCGCCAAGGCCAGCGGCGGGGTTCTGCAGGGCTTCTTTGCCCTGGCCCTTTTCGACCTTGGCAATCCGCTTCTTTTCAGTTTCCCACTGCTTGCCGCGCTGGCGGTATTCGGTGATCTGTTCTTCGACCTGTTTCTTTTCCTGCCCAGTGGCCTTGCTCGTGGCTTCCTTGCCGGCCTTGTCGGCGGCCTTGAAGTTGCCGGCGAGGTATTCGTAGGTCGCCAGGGTGGTCAGCAGGCCAACGCTGGGTCGGGCCTCGGTAACCAGGCGTTGAGCGGCGGCGGCGCCGTCCAGGCTTTCGACGATTTCTTCCAAGGACCTACCGGATCGGGCAAGGGTGAAGTAGGTGTTGGCCATGAGCTGCGCCACGGACGAGTTCACTTCGTCCGTCTCTTTGAGATAAAGCTTCCAAATTCCGGCCGCCTGGCTGAGGTCCTGTTGCGCTTCGGCGTTGAGCAGCGGTTCGCCGGTTTGCGGGTTGACTTCGATCTCGGCGTTGCCGGCCGCGACCCGGGCGCGAACCACCGCGAGCATAAGGTTCGGATTGCTTTCTTCGCGTGCCAGCCTCGCTTCCGCCTGTTCGGCCTGCTCATCGAGGATCTTGCTCGCTTCGGTGGTGCTGGTGCCAGCCAGATTGCCGAGATTGAAAGGGCCGACCACGAGGAAGAGGCTGGCGCCCATCAGCAGCGCAAGGATCGCGTAGACGACCCGGACGACGTGCTTCCGCCGTCCCCGGATGTCGAAGAGCATCCGTCGCTCGTCATTTGCCACTCGAATTCAGCGCTCCTGTGTTGAGGGCCTTGCCATTTCTCCCGCCGCCTTTGGCGTGCCAAAGGCGCGAGCGATCAAGATACTCAACTCGTAGAGAAGTAGGAGCGGCACCATCTCGATCAACATCGAGACCGGGTCGACACCGGGCAGGGCTGCGGCAAGCAGCGCGATCGCGAGATAGGCGTAGCGGCGGTTGCTCGAGAGCTGCTCGACCTTGACGATGCCGAGCCTGGTCACGGCGAGAATGCCCAGGGGTAGCTGGAAGATGAGGCCGCCGACGAGCATCGTGGTCGAGAAGAAGCTGTAGTAGTCACGGGCGCGAACCTGGACGTTGAACTGCGTGTCGTTGAAGCCGAGCAGGAACTTGACCGCGGCCGGCATAACCACGAAGTAGGCGAAGAGGACCCCGATCGCGAAGAGGATCGGCACGAAGATCAGGAACGGCATGACGACACGGCGCTCGCGGGCGCTGAAGGCTGGGAGCACGTAGGCATAGGCCTGGTAGAGCAGGATCGGGAGCGAGAGGATCAGGGCGCCGTAGGTGGCGACCGTGAGGGTCGTCGTGAACGGCTCTGCCACTCCGAACGTGAGTAGCTTCTTGTGATCGTCGGGCAGCGGCCCGGAGGCGATCTCCAGCAGCAGCTCGTTCTGCCAGAAGCAGAGCGCCAGGGCGACGCCGAAGACGAGCAGGCAGACGACTATGCGGGTGCGCAGCTCGTCCAGGTGCTCGACCAGCGTCAGCCGGTCCTCATGCGACACCGCCCTCATCCGGGCCATTGCACAGCCTCAGCTACGGTCGTGCGCGACCGTCTCGTCCTCGACGCCCTTCTCTGCGGGCGGCTGGGGCGACTCGATCGCCTCGCGGGGCTCAGGCTCCTCGCGGCTATCTCCGCTGACCGACCCACGGAACTCGCGGATGCCCCGGCCGAGGGAACGCCCCAGCTCCGGCAGGCGCTTCGGCCCGAAGACGACAAGGGCAATGATCAACACGATTGCGAGCTCAAGAGGTCCAACGTTTGGCATTGACCCATGGTAACGGGCGCCCATTGCGATCGGATCGCGGTGAATTGGGTAATTCACCTACCTGGAAGTGGGGTTTTCTCCACCCCCCGCGGGTAAGTGCGGATTGACTCCGCCTCTCGCGGGTTCGATAAGGCAGACATGAGACACGCGAGCACCGGCCAGACGAAAACAGCACTCGGGCTTCACGTCTGCCCGCGATGCTCCTCGCCGCTGGTGCAGCCGACCTGCTGGGAGCAAGCGGGGGATCGCGGGCACTGGCGCCTCTGGAGACGCTGTCCGGAGTGCGAGTGGCACCGAGACGAGGTCCATGGCGAAGCGGAGATCGACGCCTTCGACGAAGAGCTCGACGACGGGACCCGCAAGCTGACCGATGTCCTGAAGACACTCGAGCACGAGAACATGCAGTACGTCGCCGACACCTTCGCCGCCGCGCTCGACGCGGACCTGATTACGGCTGACGACTTCCGTTAGGGGCGGGCCGGTGTCCGGGGTGGGGTCCCCGGGCCGGCTTCGCCGGGAGTTCCCGGGGACCCCACCCCGGACACCGGCCTCACGAGTAACGCTGGACCACCCCGTCGGCGACTAGCTCGAGCAGGTGCTTCTGCTCGCCGTCGAACTGTGCCTCGTTTAGCTTTTGCTTGGCGGCCGTGACCATTGAGAGGGCTCGGGTGCGGACTTGGTCCAAGGCGCCTGTTGCCGCGATTCGGTCGCAAAAGGACTCGGCCGCATCGCTATCCAGGCCGCTTAGGTCGACGTCGCGGATCGCCGGATCCGCCTCGGCGGCAACGATCAACGGCAACGTGACCGTGCCGTCAAGCAGGTCCGTTCCGCGCGCCTTGCCGGTGCGCTCGGGCGGGCCCGAGACGTCGAGGACATCGTCGAGTAGCTGGAACGCCAGCCCTATCTCGGCCCCGAAGGCCCCCAGCGCCTCTACGTCAAGGCCGAGCAGGCAGGCGCACTCGAACAGCTTCCCGGTCTTCATCTGGCAGCGTTCGAGGTAGCGGCGCTCGGATATCCCGGTGTCAAAGGCATCCTGACGCTGCGCAAGCTCCCCGCGGGCCAACGCGACCGAGGCCTCGGCAAGCAGGGAGATGGCGCGGGTATCGCCATGGGCCGCGAGCAGGGCAAAGGCACGGGAGAAGAGGAGGTCCCCCACCGCCACGGCGCGTCCACGACCCCCTGTGGCGGCAACGGTAGGCCGGCCGCGGCGCAGCGGCGCGTCATCGAGGACGTCGTCGTGCACAAGGGTTGCCATGTGGACGAGCTCGATCGCCGTCGCGGCCCGAACGGCCTCCTCTCCCCCGTCGGCTCCGGCGCAGAGCAAGACGAGCAGCGGGCGCAGGCGCTTGCCGCCGGCGGCAAGGGTCGCTCCGGCATCCGCCGCCAAAAGCTCACCGTGGCCTCGGCTCTGCTCGCGCAGCTGCTCCTCGACCTCGCCGAGGCGCGATGGCAACCAGCGACTCGACGCGTCGAGGACCGCCGTGACCGGAGGCGGGACGGAAGAGCGGCGGGTCACCCGAGGGTGCCGCTGTGGATCGCGATGATCCCTCCGGCGAGAACGGTCCAGCGAATGCGATCCAGTCCCGCGGAGTCCATCATCTCCGCCAAGCGGCCGGGCGGTGGGAAGCCTCTCACCGATTCCGGAAGGTAGGAATAGGCCTCCGAATCGCCGGAGAACCTGCCGAGCAGGGGCACGAGCCGGTCGAACCAGAGCGAGTAGAAGGTGGAGAGCGGAGGCCGGGTCGGCTGGGTGATCTCGAGCACCACCAGGCGGCCACCGGGGCGCAGCACACGCGTCATCTCGCGCAGACCGCGGTCGAGGTCGGCGAGGTTGCGAACGCCGAAGCCGACCGTGACGGCGTCGAAGCGGCCGGCGTCGTAAGGGAGGCTGAGCGCGTCCGCCCACTCGAAGCGGACTCCTGTGGCTCCCCTTGCGGTCGCCTTCTCGCGGGCAAGGTCGAGCATCGGCTCGGAGAAGTCGCAGCCGATGACGCGCCCTCCGGGGGAGACCCTGCCCGCCAGCTCGAGGGCGAGGTCCCCGGTGCCGCAGCAGACGTCGAGGACGGAGTCCCCTGGGGAGAGCTCGGCGCGATCAGCCGTCTTCTCTCTCCAGCGATGATGAAGACCCGCGGTCATCACCGTGTTCAGCAGGTCGTAGCGTCCGGCGACCCGATCGAACATGCGATTGACCTGCTCCGAGAATTGGGTCGATTCCCGCTGCGGCTGAGCGGTGTTAGCCATCGCGTACCAGTCTGTCAGCTAGTCGAGCGAAGACAGGAAGTCGGCTAGCTCGTTGAGCTTCTTCTGCGGCAGATCGCGATAGGACGGCATGATGTCGGGGCCAATTTCCACCGAGCGAACGATCGCCGCGCGTGGCACCCGTTGAGCGATGTGGGTGAGTTCGGGGCCGATGGTGCCACCGTTCTCGCCGATCTTGTGGCAGGCAAGGAAGCCGGCGCCGGCGACGACCTCCTTACCCGCCTCGTAGCGCGGCGCGACCTCCATCTCGATCTCGGTCGGCGAGCCGCCGGTCGCGCCAAGGTAGGTGAGGTAAGCCATCGCAACGATGGTCAGGCAGCCGGCCGTGGTCGCGATCGGGCGCCGGATCGGGTTGCGCTCGGGACCGCGGTCGTAGAACGGCAGCAGGAGCAGCAGCACCATGCAGATCGTCGGGATCCCGATCGTCGCGATCGGGACCAGCTCCGGCGGCTTAATCACGCGCAGGAGCTCGAAGAGGAAGAAGAAGTACCACTCGGGGCGCGGCACGTAGGTCGTCGACGTCGGGTCCGCCTTCGGGCCCTGCTCGGCGCCGAGCACGACCGACATCGCGATGATCACGACGGCGACCATCAGCATCATCGCCGAGTCCTTCATCACCGCGTAGGGGAAGAAGGGCTTGCCCTTCTTCTTCAGCAGCTCGTACTCCTCGAGATATGCCTGCTTATCCGCTGGCTTCATGTCTGATCCCCATGGCCGGCGCATATCGGCGTCCTCGGTCCTGCGTCCTTGATCTGCTTGACCACGTGGATCATCCGTCGGTTCCGTTGGCGCTGGCGTTCAACTGAGAGACAGGCGTCGCCGCCTTGGGCTTCTCGGCCTTCAGCCAGGGCGGCGCGGTCGTGCCGAGCTTGACCACGAGGTACAGGTGGGCCCCGATCAGGGCGATGATCGCGCCGGGGAGGAGGAGCATGTGGATCGCGTAGAAGCGCGAGAGCGTGGTCGCGCCCAGCTCAGGGCCGGCACGCAGGAAGTCGCTGAGGTAGGGCCCAACCACCGGGCCGGTGCCGTTGATGTTGATGCCGACGACCGAGGCCCAGAAGGAGCGCTGGTCGAAGGGCAGCAGGTAACCGGTGAAGGCCATCGTCATCGTCAGGATCAGCAGCACCACGCCGATCACCCAGTTGAGCTCGCGCGGGTACTTGTAGGCGCCGAAGAAGAAGGTGCGACCCATGTGGAGGAAGATCAGGATCACCATCACGCTCGAGCCCCACTTGTGCAGGCCGTGCACGAAGGCGCCGAGGAAGACCTCGTTGTTGATGTGCGAGATCGAGGCGTAGGCCTGGGTCGTCGACGGCGTGTAGAACATCGCCAGGAAGACGCCCGTGATCGCCTGCACGATGAAGGCGAACATCGTCGCCGAGCCGAGCGTGTAGAACCAGTTGGTCCCCTTCGGCACCTTGCGGTAGAGCATCCCGGTGAGGAAGCCGGAGGCGGCCGTGCGCTGGTCGACCCAGGCGAGGGCGTCGACCGGGGCTTCGACCGCGCGGTCGGTGAGCTTCTTCGTCTCGGAGGGACGCTCGGGCGGGGCGGTCTTCAGATCCGCGGGGGCAGCGCCCTTGGCGCCGTTGCCCTTGCCCGGCTTGGCCGGTTTGCGGAGCGGTGCGGGGATCAGGGAGTCGAGCTTCATCTGCCAGCCGCCTAGCTACCGGGGGGCGGGAAGGTGGACGGACGCGGGGGGTACAGATATTCCCAGATGCCGCCGGTGAACTCGCCGGGGTCGCGGGCGCGGACCGGATCGAGCTGCGAGGTGACGCTGAAGCGGGGGCCGACCTCGACCTGGCCACTCCGGATGCGCGTCTGGAACTGATCGAGCGGGCGCACCGGCGGGCCGCCGATCCGCTTGCCCTGGAAGTCGTAGACGCCGCCGTGACAGGGGCAGATGAAGTTCCCGGCGGCCTCGACGTAGCGAACCGGGCAGCCGAGGTGGACGCAGCGGTTGGAGACGGCGATGAACTGGCCGGGTTCCTCGTCGAGGTCCTTGGAGCTCTTGCGGATGTAGGCGGTCGTCTTGCCGGCGTCGCCGATCCCCTCGGTCTCGGTGAAGACGACCTGGCGGTAGGTGTCCTCGACGAAGTCCCCGACCGGGCCGACGGCCTCCCAGCGCTCCTTGCCGCGATGGAAGATGGGCGCGACCGCGAAGCCGACCGCCGGCAGGACGATCGCCGCGCCGGCGATGCCACCGAGGCCCTGGGCGGCGACCGTGAAGACGCGTCGGCGCGTCAGCGACTCCCCCTCGAAGTAGCCGGGGGGGTTCGGTTGCGGCCGCTCCGGCCGACCGGCCGCCTCGGCTCCGTTTTGCTTGTCCGCTCCGTCGCTCAACAGCTCACCTCAGGAAGTACGGAGTCTATTGACTCACGCCGCCTCAACGCTCGCCCCCGACCGCGACGGCCGAGGCACGCCACAACTCCGCCACCTCGTCCTCGCGATCCTCGGCGTGCATCTGGGCGCAGCGGCCGATCAGCTCGGCGAGCACCGCGACGGCTTCGGCGTCGCCCAGGGCAGCGAGGCCTTCGATTCCGAGTGCGTATAGATAGTCGCCTGCCAGCAGGGCGAGGTCGTCGTCGTGGCCGCGGAGCAGGCGGGGCTTGCCGTAGTGCAGCAGATAGCCCTCGCGAACCGACTCCACCACCTGCGCGTACTCGGCTGGTGCCGAGGCTGCGCGGGGGCCGGCGGCGGCGAGCAGGCCGAAGACCGGCTCCTCCGCAGGCTCGACCACGTGCGGCGAGATCGGCGTCTCCTCGGCGCGCAGGCGCGCGGCGAGGGCGAGCAGAGCGCCGCCGGGGTCAGGCATCGAGGGCCTCGGCGGCGGCTTCGAGGGTGCGGTCGATCGACTCCTCGTCGTGGGCGAGGGAGACGAACCAGGCCTCGAACTGGGACGGCGGCGGGTAGACCCCCCGCTCCAGCAGTGCACGGCAGAAGCGCGCGTGGGCGTCGAGGTCGCAGGCGGTCGCGGCGGCGAAGTCGGTGACCGGGCGCTCGCTGAAGAAGAGGGTGAGGAGGCCCGGGGCCGTGGCGAGCTGCAGCGGCCTGCCCTCGGCCAGCTGGGCGAGGCCGGCGGCGAGCCGGTCGGTCAGCGCCGCCAGGCGCTCGTAGGCCGCGGCGTCCAGCGCCCGCAGGGTGGCGAGGCCGGCGGCGGTCGCCAGTGGGTTGCCGGAGAGCGTCCCCGCCTGGTAGACGTCGCCGGCCGGCGCGATGCGCTCCATCAGCTCCCGCCGGCCGGCGAAGGCGGCCGCGGGGAGGCCGCCGCCGATCACCTTGCCCATCACGGTCAGGTCGGGCTCGACACCGTAGAGCTGCTGGGCGCCGCCTCGGGCGACGCGGAAGCCGGTGATCACCTCGTCGAAGACGAGAAGCGCGTCGACGTTGGCCGAGGCGGCGCGGAGGAACTCGAGAAAGCCCTCGGCGGGCGCCACCACGCCCATGTTGGCCGCGATCGGCTCGGCCAGGACCGCTGCGACGGCGTGATCGGAGAGTGCCCGCTCGAGTGCCTCCCGATCGTTCCAGGGCACGACGACCGTGCCCGCGGCCTGCGCGGCGGTGACGCCGGGGCCGGCGGGAATCGCCAGGGTCGCCAAACCCGAGCCCGCGTCGGCGAGCAGGCCATCGGAGTGCCCGTGGTAGGCCCCGGCGAACTTGACCACGGTCTCGCGGCCGGTGGCCGCGCGGGCCAGGCGCACGGCGCTCATCGCGGCCTCCGTGCCGGAGCTGGTCATGCGCACCATCTCGACTGAGGGGACCCGCGCCGCCACCTCCTCCGCCAACTCGACCTCGGTCGCCGTCGCGGCGCCGAAGCTCGTCCCTCGCGCCGCGGCCTCCACGACCGCGGCGAGCACGCCGGGGTGGGCGTGGCCGAGGATCAGCGGGCCCCAGGAGCCGACCCAATCGACATAGCGGTTGCCGTCGACGTCGACCAGCTCGCAACCCTCGCCACGCTCGACGAAGATCGGCTCGCGGCCGATCTGCCGCATCGCCCGCACCGGCGAGTTGACGCCGCCGGGCAGGACTCCCAGCGCGCGGCGGTAGAGCTCCGCCGAGCGCTCGTGGCTAGGAATGCTTGGCCTCCCAGGCCGCGTAGTCATCGGTGAAGTAGTGCAGGCGGATCTTCTTGTACTCGGTCGAGGAGTAGAGGGTGGCTCGATCGTCGGGACCCATCCCGCACTCCTCCGCGATCGAGTCGAGGATCGCGTCGCACTCTTCTTTGGAGCGGCCGTGGGCCATGGTGAAGACGCTGTAGGGCCAGTCCTCATAGGTCGGCCGCTGGTAGCAATGGGAGATGCCGCGGAAGGACGCCATCCGCCCCCCCGTCTCCATGATCTCGGCCTCGGGCACCTTCCAGACGCCCATGCCGTTCGCCGAGAAGCCCGCGCGACGATGGAAGAGGATCGCCGCCACACGGCGAAGCAGCTTGCGGTCGACCATGCCCCGAAGGTGCTCGAGCAGCTGTGGGGTCGACATCCCCACCTCCGCCGCGGCCTCGTCGTAGGGACGCTCGACCGGCTCCATCGGGCCCTGCAGGGCACGGATCACGGCGATGTCCCGCTCGTCGTAGGGCTGGGCTTCCAGCTCACGGGGCGGGGCCGCCTCGACGGCGGCGGCGAGGGCGTCGGTGCCCTTCTCCATCTCCAGGTTCATGTTGATCTTGAACAGGGTCAGCGTCGGCAGCTGGCGCATCGACTCGGCGCCGGTCTCGCGCATCAGCACCTCGAGCGTGCCTTGGAGGCCGAGCTCAGAGTCGGGGGGGGTCGCGATCGTGAACCAGAGGTTGAAGTCGTGGGTGCGCAGATAGTTGTGGGAGACGCCCGGATGGGAATTGACGGCCTGGGCGGCGCGCTGAGGGTGCTCCGAGTCGACCTTGGCCGCGACCAGCATCGACTCGTAGCCGAGCGCGCGGGTATCGAAGATCGGCGTGATCTCGCGGATGATCCGCTCGTCGAGAAGGCGGCGGGTCCGGGCCAACACGTCGTCCAGCTCGAGCTCGGCCTTGGAGGCGACGAGCGCGAACGGCTCGGGGTCGAGCGGGAAGCTCGACTGCAGCAGGTTCATCAGCCGCTTGTCGGTCTCGTCGAGCGGGATCGCGGCGCCGTCCTTGCGGGAACGGGCCTTTGACTGCGGCAGCTTCACTGACACACCGTGCCCCCGCTCAGTCGGTCGCAAAGAATCAGATATGGATGCGCCCTCGTTCGGGTCGCTAGAGCCACGCGGCCGCCTCCTTTGCGTAGTAGGTGACGATCGCGTCGGCGCCGGCGCGGCGGATCGAGGTCAGGGTCTCCAGCACGGCGCTGCGCTCGTCGATCCAGCCCTGCTGGGCAGCGGCCTTCAGCATCGAGTACTCGCCCGAGACGTGGTACGCCGCAACCGGGGCCCCTGTCGCGTCCTTGACCTGCCTCACCACGTCGAGGTAGGCGGTTGCCGGCTTGACCATCAGCATGTCGGCGCCCTCTTCGAGATCGAGCTCGGCCTCGCGCACAGCCTCGGCGGCGTTCGCGGGGTCCATCTGGTACCCGCGCCGATCGCCGAACTCGGGGGTCGACTCGGCCGCATCGCGGAAGGGTCCATAGAAGGCGGAGGCGTACTTGGCGCTGTAGGCGACGATCGGCACATCGGAGTGGCCCTCTTCGTCGAGCTGGTGGCGGATCGTGCCGATGCGGCCGTCCATCATGTCGCTGGGAGCAACCGCGTCGGCACCGGCCTCGGCGTGGGAGATGGCGATTTTGGCCAGCAGCTCGACCGTGATGTCGTTGTCCACCTCGCCGTCGCGGACGAAGCCGCAATGCCCGTGCGACGTGTACTCGCAGAGGCAGACGTCGGTGATCACCGTGAGGTCGGGGTGGGTCTCCTTCAGCGCCCGGACCGCCATCTGCACGACACCCTCGTCGTCGTAAGCGCCAGAGCCGGACTCGTCCTTGGCCGAGGGGATGCCGAAGAGCAGCACGGCCTTTACCCCCGCTGCCGCGATCTCAGTGCACTCGGCGACAAGCTCCGAGATCGAGAAGCGGTCGACACCCGGCATCGAGGGGACCTCCTCTCGAACATTCTCCCCAGCAACTACGAACAGCGGCTGGATCAGGTGGTCGGGTGAGAGGCTCGTCTCGCGAACCAGGGCGCGCAGGGGCTCCGTGCGGCGCAGGCGGCGCATACGCGTGGCGGGAAAGGGCATTGGGAGTCGAGTTTAGGGAAGGGCATTGGGAGAGGTACGGGGAGCCCCTATCCCGGACGCGCGGCAGGAGCCGCGCTTGAGTGTCCGGGATAGGGGCTCCCCGTACCTTCGCCACAGCTCTCGTGAATTGCTCAGCTCAAGCGGTGCATAACACCCGAAGCCGGTTGAGGCGGATAGCGTTTGCCGATATGGAGACGGCAACCGGCAGAGGCGAAGCTGTAATCGAGGCGCGGAAGCTTGTGCGGCGCTTTGGGGAGCGCGAAGCGCTGCGAGGGGTGGATTTCGAGGCTCGCGCTGGGGAGCTGGTGGCTGTTATCGGGCCGAACGGGGCCGGAAAGACGACGCTGCTTTCGATCCTTGCGGGAATTTCGAAGGCCGATGGCGGTGAGGTTCATGTGCCCGAGGGGGAGGTGGGCTGGGTACCGCAACAAGCGGCCTTGTACCGGCGACTGACGGTCGAGGAGAACCTGTTGCTTTTTGCGCGGTTGGAGGGGCATGCGGACCCGGGGGCCTCGGCCGAGGAGATGCTGGAGCTGACGGGGTTGGCCGAACGGCGTGGCGAGATCGTGGCCCGTCTCTCGGGCGGCAACCAGCAGCGGATCAACATTGCGATCGGGCTGCTGGCGCGACCGTCGGTGCTTCTGCTCGACGAGCCCAGCGTCGGCCTCGACCCGCGCCAACGGGCGCGTCTGTGGGAGTTCGTCTCGGCGCTTGCCGAGGACCGCGGCACAACGGTGATCTTCTCCACTCACGACATCCAGGAGGCAGAGCGCTACGGGGGTCGCCTGCTGGTGCTCGCCGACGGGGAGGCCCTCTTCGACGGCTCTCCCGACGGCCTCCTCGAGGCGGTGCGGCGCGAGGCGCCGGAGGTTGTCGACCAGGACTTCGAGACCGCCTTCGTCTCCTTCCTGCACCACAGGGGGCACTGATGCGCTGGCTCCTGCTCAAGGACCTTCAGATCCTGCGCCGCTCGCCGCTGCAGGCCGTGCTGCTCGTCGCCTACCCGGTGCTGATCGCGGTCCTGGTCGGCTTCGCGATCTCACGCTCGCCGGAGAAACCCCGAGTCGCCTTCCTCAACGACGTCCCCTCCGACGCGCGGGTCAGCGTCGGCACGAGGGAGCTGCCGAACATCGGCGTCAACGACCGCATCTGCGCCCGAGTGGAGTGCGTTCCCGTCGAGAGCCGTGACGAAGCGGTCGAGGAGGTCCGCTCGGGCGACGTCCTCGCGGCCCTGATCCTCCCCGCCAATCTGGTGAACCGGATCAACTCCCTCTCGACGCCGTTTCCCAACACCCCCGAGATCGAGGTGATCGTCAACGAGGAGGACCCGGTCAAGGCCCGGTTGGTGAACGACCGGATCGACGCGCTGATCGCGCAGGCAAATCTCGTAATCGCACGGCGCATCGCGGCAGAGGGCGGGAAATTCCTCGGCCTCGTCCTCAACGGCGGAGACCTCAAGGTGCTGGGCCAGACGATCGAGATCCTGGGTCTGCGCAACAGCGCTCGGATCGTAAAATCCCTGCGACCGTCGCTGCCTCCGGGCGACCTTCGCGACTCGGTCGACCGGGTGATCCGGTTCACCACCCTGGCCCGCAACAACCTCGCCAGGGGCGCACCGCTGCTGGCTCGCCTCTCCCAGCCGATCACCGTGGATAAGGAAGTCGTCAACGGCTCCTCCCCCCCACTCGAATCCTTCGCGATCGCGGTCGCGGCAACCTTCACGCTCGCCTTTGTCATCGTCCTGCTCGTCGCCGGCTCGCTGGCGCTGGAGCGGGAGGAGAACGCCTTCCCGCGCCTCACCCGGGGGCTGGTCTCGCACTCGGCCCTGCTGACCGAGAAGGTGGTGCTCGGCGTCGTCGTGGGACTGGCGGTGACGCTGCTGATGCTGGCCGGTCTGGCCTTCTTCGTGCCTCTGCACTGGAGCCGCTTCGGCCTCTGGCTGGTGGCGATCCTGGTCGGCGGGGCGGCTCTCGGGGCGGCGGGGGCAGCTCTCGGGGCGGCCGCTCGTGAGGTCCGTGCCGTCTCCCTGCTCGCCTTCATGGTCACCCTGCCGGTCGCCTTTCTCTCCCTGATTCCCTCCGGCGCCGTCGGCCCGGCGCTCAACGACGCGATCGAGGTCGTCACCGCCCTCTTCCCCTTCAAGCCGGCACTGGACGCGATGACAGCGGCCCTCGACCCAGCCGGCCCCGATCTCGGTGTCGCCCTGCTCCACCTGGCGGCGCTGATCGCCGCCTACGGCTTGCTGGCGAGGTTCGCGCTACGCCGCTTCGCGGCGGTCTAGCAACGCAGTTGTCCTATTCGAATATGGCGGCGACCGACTTGGCTTCGTCCATCGGCACCGTGCAGATGCCCGTGCCCGAGCAGCCCGCCCCAAACCAGCCGGCGAATGTGGATCCCTTGCCGGCCTGGACGGTCGCGGTGAGGACCACGGCAGTGCCCTCGTAGAAGTCGGCCGCCTGAGAGCCGCAGGCGATACCGCAGTTGAGCCCGGCCGGGGAGCTCTTGACCGTGCCCTGCCCACCGCCTTTCTTGGTCAGGCTGAGGCTGTATTTGGGGTCTTCGCCGAAGAGCGCTTCGACTCCGTGCTCTTCGCCCATCGTCACTTCGCAGAGACCGGAGCCGGTGCAGTCACCGAGCCATTCGACGAAGTGGAAGTGCTTGGAGGGAGCTTGGTTGAGTTTGACTTTGGCGCCTTCTTTGAAGCCGGCGGTGGTGGTCGAGCAGTTGGCCAAGCAGAGGATGCCGCCCGGATAGCTGGTCACCTTGCCAAGGCCGGAGCCCGGCGCCTTGGAGACGGTGAGCTCGGGAGCCGCCACGAAGGTCGCGGTGACCGACTTTTCTTTGTCCGCCGTCACCGTGCACTGGACCCCGTCGATACCGCCGGTGTCACAGCCTTTCCAGACGACGAAGAATGCGCTCGGGTTGGGTATCGCCGTAAGCGTGACTTTCGTGCCTTCCGTAGGGTCGGCGCTGCAAAACGGTGGGCAGTCGATGCCCGGCCCAACCACTTTGCCAGGCCCAATGACTATGACTTTGAGTGGTTGGCTGTGAGGCGGGTCATCTGGGAACCTGTCGATCACGGGGGGTGTTCCCGTTGCCGCATCTCCCGCGGTGGCATACCAGAGGGCGGCACTGGGGCCGGCCACCAGCACATTTGCTTTTGTGGTTGGCAAAACCGTGCTCGGTTTGAGCGGAAATTCAGTGAGCGTGCCGATAGAAGCGATGCGGATCAGCCTCGATGGGACCGCGTTCGCAATCGTCTCGCCCGTGCAAGTCGGTTTGGCGCCCGTCAGCCCGGAGCCGTTGCAACCGACCTGGGCCACGTCGGTACGGGCCAGTTTGCCGACGAACTCAAGAGTCAGCTCTATCCCGTCGGACAAGTCGGTCCGAGTGACTTTGACGTTTGAGCCAAGACCGGGAAGGGTTTCGAGCGCACTTTGGATGACCATCGGATCGGAATCGAGTGAGATGGGGGCAGTCTCCTCGCCCAGATTCTTGGTGAGTTTGAACGTTCCCCCGAGGGCTTTGACCGTCACCTTCTGCCTCTCGTTCGACGTATTCCTCTCCATCGCCCAAACGTTTCCTTCGGGACCGGTGGCAAGCGATGTAGGTCTGAAGTTGGGCGGCGTTTTGAGATACACGACCTGTCCAAAGGTCGTTATGGCGCCGATTCTTTCTTCCGGGGGGCTTGCTGGGAAATAGAGTCGGCCATCGGCACCCACCGCGATCGAGTCGGGCTGGATCGTGAGACTGCCTTTGACCTCCAACGTTTCTACGGTTTCTTTGGGGGTGATGCGCCCCACGCTCCGCGGCGAAGCACAGTTCCCGAACCACACACTGCCGTCAGGGCCGCCCGCCGTGATCGAGCATACGTTGGCCCCGGGGATGGGAAATTCGGTGACGACGCCGCTGGGCGTGATCCGGCCGATCCCAGCAGTACCCAGCGTGAACCAGATGTTGCCGTCGGGACCAGCAGTTATGTAGCTGGCGGAGAGCATGTTCGCCACCGAGAACTCCGTGAGGCTGGTTGTCGGCTCGGAGGGATCGACGTTACCGATTTTTTTGGCAGTGGGCTCCGTGAACCAGACGTTGCCGTCGGAGCCTTTGGCTATTCCGTACGCGGCACTGCTGAGGCCTGGGCTGTACTCGGTGACTTCGCAGGACGGAGTCACGCGGCCGATTTTGGTGGTGCCGGTTGCGGTGAACCAGATGTTGCCGTCGGGACCAGCAGCGAGTGTGGTCGCTTCCGCGGGAGCGGGACAATTTTCAGGTTCAATCGCCGGCAGGGCCGCTGACGCAGCGGGGAAAACGGCGAAAAACGCTCCAAGCAGAGCGGCTGCGATCGCAATCCTCGTTTGGCGGAAAGTCGCCATCGAGGAGATCGGTGTGGCCGCCCTGAGGTCCCCTTTCACATCCTAAGACTAACCGGCGTTCTCTAGAAAGGGAAGGGAAGTTTTCGGTAAATCCGCATCCCGTACCCAACATGTGGGGTGGGATCAGCTTCCCGGTGAGAGCGCCCGGCGCTCGAGTTGGGCACTCCGGGCCTGCGCCAGGTCCGGGTCGGTGACGGCGCCAAGGACGAAGGCGTCGATGCTCTCCTCCGGGCAGAGCTGCAGGCGCAGGCGCTCGAGCACTTGCGGCTCGCTCAACTCGGCGAAGCGCCGATCGCGGGCCGGCACGGCCACCAGGGCAACCTCGTTTCCGTCAGCCAACAGGCAGCCGTGGCGGCTGATGTAGGCGGAGAGCCGCGTGACCGACTCGCCGCTTGGCAGCTCGCAAGCCGCCGAGGCGAAAGACACGAGGTCGTAGTTGGGCTCGGTCGCCGAGACCAGTCGCAGCTGCTCCGCGGTCAGGTGGATTATCGCCACCCTCACCGTGGTCCCGAGGCTGCGCTGGAGCGTCGCCGGCACCGCACCGTAGGGCGAGAAATGCGCTGAGTAGACCACGTCGAAATCGTGCAGCCAGGCTGGTTCGACCAGCACCGGGTCGGCGCTCAGAGCTAGCTTGCGGGCCAGCATTTCGGGCGAGGCGTTCGAGCCGTAGACGAGGAGCCGCGAGCGTTGCTCTCGGTCGATCTCGACATCTGCCGGGTCGAGAGTGCGATGTCCCTGCTGCACGAACGGCCGCGCCGGCACCGCGTAGGGGTAGCGCATCGCGCGCTCCAGGATCTCGCTGTCCTCGCTCACGCCTACACCCTTGCGCATTTCGCAGCTAGGGTCAGGCGACCATGCGGGTGCTCTTCATTGGCGACGTGGTCGGCGGGCCGGGACGGCGCGGGCTGCATGCCGCGATGCCTGGGCTGCGCGAGCGATACTCGCCCGAGATGGTGATCGTCAACGGCGAGAACTCCGCCGGCGGGATGGGAATCACCGAGAAGACCGCCAAAGCGCTCTTCGACGCGGGTGCTGACGCGATCACGACCGGCAACCACGTCTACCGCCATCGCGAGGTCTACGACTATCTCAACCGCACCGACCGCGTCGTGCGTCCCGCCAACTATCCCTACGCCAATCCCGGGCGCGGCTACACCGTCGTCGAGGTTGCGGGGAAGCGGGTCGGCGTGATCAACCTCAGCGGGGCGATTGGCCTCACCGTCGCCCGCTCTCCGTTCCACGAGGCCGACAGCATCCTCGAGAAGATCGAGTGCGACTTCGCGATCGTCGACTTCCACGCCGAGGTGACGAGCGAGAAGGTGGCAATGGGCTGGCACCTCGACGGCCGCGTCGCCGCGGTGCTGGGCACCCACACCCATGTGCCGACGGCCGATGCGCGAGTGCTGCCGCGGGGAACGGCGTTCATCTCCGACGTGGGGATGACCGGATCGCGGACCAGCGTGCTCGGAGTAAAGCCGGAGCTGATCCTGGAGACCATGATCACCCAGATGCCGGTCAAGTTCGAGACCGCCACCGAGGACGTCTGGGTGATGGGGGCAGTGGTTGACGTCAACGATCGGGGGTTGGCCGACTCGATCGAGCAGGTGATGGTGCCGACGCCCGCCTGAGCGGCGTCAGTCCAGGCAGCTCAGCGCCCGAAGGGTCGCCTGGACCTCCGCGGTGAGGCCGTCGGCGGCCGTCGAGCCAACCTTCTTGCCACTCAGGGCCTTGAGCTCGGAAAGCAGCGCGCTGAGCTTGTTGGCGGCGGTATGAGGCTGGCCCCGCTCGAGGCTGGCCTGGGCGGCGCGCAGCTTCGCCTCCAGGCTGTTCTCGATGCCGTGTGGGAGCCCCAAGCCGGCGACCGAATCCAGCAGCTCCAAGATCGTTGGCGGGGGATCGCCGAAGACCTGAATCCGGTGGTTGGGACTGCCCTCGGCGACGTAGACCTCGCCGAGCGGGCCGGTGGCCACACCAACCGGAAAGCGGAGCTGACCGGCGGCGGACCCGAGGGTGCCCCATTTCGAGACAAAGGCGCCCGTCGCGTCGAAGGCCTGGATGCGGTTGTTGCCGGTGTCGGCCACGTAGACCTCGCCGAGCGGGCCGGTGGTGACGCTTCGCGGAGATTTGAACTGGCCGCTGCCGGAGCCGAAGGTGCCCCATTTGCGGAGGAATTTGCCCGTTGAATCGAAGGCCTGGACACGGTTGTTGCCGGTGTCGGCCACGTAGACACGTCCCTGGGAGTCGGTCGCGATGCCGAAGGGGGAGTTGAACTGGCCGTTGCCGGAGCCGAATTTCCCCCACCCACGGAGAAAGGTCCCGGCCCTGTCGAAGACCTGGACGCGGTTGTTGTCTAGGTCGAGGACGAAGACGTCGTCGTTCGAGTCGATCGCGACGGCGACGGGCAGCCTGAACTGGCCGTTGCCGGAGCCAATGCTGCCCCAGGCGCGGACGAAGGCCCCCGAGGGATCGAAGACCTCGACCCTGTTGTTGTTCGCGTCGGTTACGTAGAGGTTTCCCTGCGAATCGAGGGCAGCGCCGAGCGGAGCGTTGAGCTCTCCGGCGGCGGTGCCGGGGGCCCCGAACGTGCCCGTCCACCTGTGGCAGTAATCGAAGGTCTGGATGCGGTGGTTGGAGGTGTCGGCGACGTAGGTGTCTCCCTGCGGATCGACGACGACCGCGGAAGGGGAGTTGAACTGGCCGGGCGCGGACCCAAGGCTCCCCCACGTGGCGAGGAACTCCGTGGACGTCGCGTGCGACGTGGCTGGGAGAAAGAGGATCGCAAGGACCGCTGCGGCGACGAGCGCCGGCAGGGCCACCGGGCGCCGGGGATGCCAGAGGACATTTGGATTAGAAGCCCGCACTGGTCGTTCGGGGATCGGCACCGGTCCGGGCCTGTCCAACCCGGGGCCTTCCGATTAGCCGAATGTAGGACTGGTCTATGCCTACGAATTGGTAACGGGGGCGGTCAGGGCTCCCCTTGGCGGACACTCAAGCGCGGCTCCCGCCGCGCGTCCGCCAAGGGGAGCCCTGACCGCCATTGCCACAAGCAGCAGCGGATAGAACCAAACGATGTAGAGGTAGAACCAGTGCTGCATCGTCAACTGGACGCCAATAAGAAGCGCCGCGCCGAGCGCGGCGACCTGCACGAGACTCTTTCGCTTAGGTCGGAAAGCCAGGGACACGGAGAGAGCTCCTACGGCCGCGAGAATCCCTATCCGCAGCGGCTCGAGCCCAGCTACCTGACCCCAGATGCTGAACGGCGAATCCCTTCCCGCCTGGTAATCGATCGTGCGGTCGTAGACCGTGTGGAGTCCGGGATCGATCCCGGGCCAGAGAAGCAAGACGAAGGCCGTTAGTCCGAATGCCACGACAAACGCCACTCCCGCGGGTGGCGCTGTAGGGGGGACCGCCCCTGAAGACGCTTTAGCGACCGGAAGGGGCGGTGGGTCCCCTGCAGCGACAGGACCCGCGGGCCGATACGTAGCGAGCATTGGGACCAACACCGCCGGGGCAAACTTGGCAAGAGTGGCCAAGGCTGCCATCACGCCCCTCGCTGCCGGGCGGGCAAGGACCAGAAGCGTTGCCAGCAGCAGCACCGCGACCAGGCTGTCGTTGGAGTTCGAGAGCAGGGCGAAGGCCGTGTACGGGTATGCCGCCCAGCCGAAGGCAAGGATCGCGGCGAGCTTGTTGCCTTCCGGTCCAGGCCGGATGCGGCGACCGAGCAGGATCAGCAGCGCGAAGGTCGCGAGATCGAAGACGACCGCGGCGCCGTGGGCGGCAGGGAGGTCGTCCCAGCTTCCCGACCATGGCCAGATCGCCTCGAAGGGAACGTAGGCGAGGTAGTTGACCGGGCCATAGGTGTCGCCCTGGGAGACGTCTTCGGGGAAGTTGCCGTAGATGGGTTCCCCGTGGGCGATCCGGTCAGCGCCGACCACGCCGGCGTAGCCGACGTCGATCGCCCCCGAATCGGCAACGTTGAGGCCGACCCGGAACCCGACCAGGAAAAGCGCGGCGACGAGCAGCCACGTCGCCGGCCAGATCGGACGGATACCTTCGCTGCGCGGGTGCGTGCCGATCCACAGCGCCCGGCCGAAGAGGTAGGCGAGGGGGATGTACTGGAGCGGAACCGAGACGCCGATCTCGGCCCGGTTGAAGAAGAGGTGGGAGATGCCGAAGCCGAGCAGGAAGAGGAGGTCGAGATTGGCGATTCTGCGAAGGCGCCTCCAGTCGACCAAGCCCAGGAGGAAGATCACGCAGAGCGGCAGGAAGACGTAGGGGGCGTTGAGCTTGTGACCGAAGGAGCCCGAGTAGCCGCGCGCCATCTTCCATGCGACCTGATACCCAGTCCAGGACTCGCGCGCGACGCCGGTCACTGGGTCGACGATTACCAGCGCCACCTGCTCGTCCCCAGCGAACCAGGCGACCTCCCAATTGCCATCGACCTTGGAGGCAGTGTGGGTCAGCTCGCCGTTCTCCTCTCGCTCTTCTACGACCCGGGAATCCTCCGCGGCACGGCGAGTCGCTTCGGAAGCCCCCACATCCGCGCCTGCCGTCGCCGGGAGGAGCAGCACGGCGACGAAGACTGCGGACGCGGCCCACCTCATAGCCCGAAGTGGCTCAGCACTACCGGCGCGACGTCGCGCAGCGCCCATTGGTCGCGGCTGGCCACGCTCTCAGGCCCGCAGCCGACGAAGAGCAACGGACCGAGCGAGTCGCCGGCGTGCAGCGAGCCGTGACTGCCGCCGCCGGCATGGGTAACGCCGCCCCAGTCGACCGCCTCGTAGCCGGGCGCCAGCGAGAGCACGTAGTCCCCAGCATGAGGGGCACTCAGCGCCGCCCAGATACGGGCGAGCGGATCGGGGTAGGCCTCGCTGCGGAGCCGCCCGTCCTCCACCTTCGCCTCGAGCACGCCGAGGTCGCCCTCGAGATCCCAGCGTGTGTGCCGCAAATCGATGATGCCATCGCCGGGGCAGAAGCGCAGCTGTGCCCCGGCGCGTTCGACAACCGCCACCGCGCCGTCTCCGGGTGCGCCCGGCTGCTCTCGAACCAGGGGGCTGCCGTCTGCCGACTCGAGGCGGCAGACGAGGTCGATCCCTTCGATCGCGTTCAGCGTCGCTCGCACCGCTTCGGGGTCGGCGCGCTCGCCCCTTCCCGGGAGCAAGTAGACATGCGCGGCGCGTCCTGTTGGGCTAACCGCGAGCTGAGCCTGCTCGGGCTCGGACTCTGACGGGCGCAACACCGACCACTCGCGGCCGAGAAGCTCCGCCAGGGGCAGGCCGCGGTGCACAGGCGTCTGCGCGTGGTCGGCGACCAGAATCACAGCGTGCGCGGCAAGGAAAGGGTCGAGGCCGCCGCTGGCCTCGACCAGCTTGGCGAAGCAGTGATCGGCCTTGGAGATCGACTCCACGCTCGCCTCAGGCCCGAAGCGATGGGAGTAGTTGTCGTTGTCGGGAAGCGAGAAGAGGAGGAAGTCGAAGCCGTCGCTGCTCGCCAGCTCGGCAGCGCAGCAGGCCGAGTAGCCGTCCCGCGTGCCCGGGATCGAGGTCGATTTGCAAGGCACCTCGCTGCTCGCGTAGAGGTCACCGTAGAAGAGCTCTCTGGGCCCCCAGGTGTGGTGGCGGAACTTCAACTGCGTCGCGTCGACAGCCCGTCGCAGAAGCCCCTCGAGGGAAACCTGATGGCGATGGCGGCCGCGGTAGATCAGGAAGGGGGTGCAGGCCGTGCGCACCTCGGCATCGTCGAGCTGCTCGAACAGCGTCTCGGCAGCGGGATTGAGGTGCGCCAGATTCATGTTGTAGACCAGGTCGTAGAGAGCGCGGAAGATGCCGAACGCCCTTGTCGCCTCGAGCGAGGAGCCGTACTCGACGTAGCGACGCTCGAGCCGGTGGTACCAATTCATCCCGCTGATCCAGTGGCCTTCCGCGCCGGTGCCGGTGACCATCTCGGCACAGGCGACCGGCGTCACCGAGGGAAAGCTGGAGACACAGTCTTCGATGAAGGTGCCGTGCTCGATCAGGGCGCCAAACGTGGGCGCGAGGCCCTCGGCAACCGCGCGCCGCAGCATGTCCGTGCGCAGCGAGTCGACGTAGGTGAGGATCAGCTTCTTGTCTGGCACCGTCGCCAATGATCCCGAGACAGGGCGGCGGGCGGCGAGACCGCCGGGCGCAGCTAGCGCAGAACCCGCAGCCCGGCGTGTTTTCGTTGGGCCCGGCGGCGTCTGGAGATTCCGAGCCAGGCGAGGGCGGCGACAACGAGCAGGACTGCCGGCTTGAGCAAGAGCGCGATCGCCACGACAATCAGGGCGGCAAGCGATACGAGAAAGGCGAGCGCGCCGGAGCCACTGCCCTCTCTTCGCCCAGCGCCGCTGACGACGTCGCTGACCACGAGACAGGCGAAGACTGCGCCGACCAGGCAAAACAGAGCGCCGGCCACAGTGCTGACGTCAGCAGTGCTGGCGAGCAGGGCGCCGACCGCGAGGGCGATCACCCCAGCGAGGATCGTCATCCGCCCGCGGGCGGATCCATGCGTGCCGGTGGTCCCGGCGAGCATCCCGATCGCGATGCCGATGCCGAGCTCCAAGCAGATTCCCGAGAACGATCCCACGCCGGGAAACCTAGCTCGCCGGGCAGGCCAACGCTAATTCGGCACACTATCCTCATGCCCGAGCCCCCCCACCGGCGCCGCGCTCACGCCCGCAGCAGCGACCTCGAGCGCTACGCCGGCCTCTTCGCTGCGCGGACCCAGGTGATGCGCTCCTCAGCAATGCGCGACCTGATGGCAGTCACCGCGCGGCCGGAGGTGATCTCGCTCGCCGGCGGTCTTCCGGATACCTCCACGTTCCCGCCCCAGACCTTTGCCGCGCAGATGACACGGATCGCGCAGGAGTCCGCCGCCGAGGCGCTTCAGTACGGACCCACCGAGGGTTTCCGCGAGACCGTCGACTGCATCATCGAGGTGATGGGAGCCGAGGGGATGCTCCCCGATCCCGAGGATGTGATCGTCACCACCGGCGGCCAGCAGGCGATCGACCTTCTCTGCAAGACGCTGGTCGATCCCGGTGACGCGGTGATCTGTGAGGCGCCCACATACCCCGGCGCGATCCCAGTCTTCTGCAGCTATGAGGCCGAAACGATTCAGGTGGAGTGCGACGTCGACGGGATGCGGATCGACCGGCTCGAGGAGGTGCTCGAGCGACTCGACGGCGAAGGGCGGCGGCCCAAGTTCGTCTACTCGGTGCCGACCTTCCAGAACCCGGCCGGGGTGACGATGTCGCTGGAGCGGCGACGGCGTCTCGTCGAGCTGGCGCGTTCGCGCGAGCTGCTCGTAGTCGAGGACAACCCGTACGGCCTGCTGCGCTTTGGCGGCGAAGCCCTGCCGCCGCTCTACCAGCTCGACGGTGGCGACTTCGTCATCTATATCGGCACCTTCTCGAAGATCCTCTCCCCCGGCATCCGCCTCGGCTGGGCGGTCGCGCCGCCGCCGGTGATGGACAAGGTCGTGCTTGGCAAGCAGGCCGCCGACCTCTGCACCTCGACCCTGACCCAGTACTTCGTTCGGGAGTACTTCCGCGACGGGAACTGGCGCGAGTACGTCGAGAGCCTGGCCGAGATCTACCGCTCCCGGCGCGACGCGATGGTCGACGCCTTGAGCCGGTACTTCCCATCGCAGGCGACCTGGACCGAGCCCAACGGCGGGCTGTTCATCTGGGCGACGCTGCCCTCATATATCGACACCGGCGACCTGCTGGCGAAGGCGCTGAGGGAGGATGTCGCCTTCGTTCCGGGCCAGGCCGCCTACGTCGACGGCAGCGGGCGCAACTCGATGCGGCTCAACTTCTCTGCCGGCAACGAGGATGAGATCCGCGAGGGCATCCGCCGCATCGGCAAGGTGATCGGCGAGCAGGTCGAGCTGTACGGCGCCCTGACAAATTCCGCCAGCTCCTCTGCTCCCGCCCAGGCGAAGGAATCAGATATGGATTCGCCTGGGCTCCCGCGTCCGGGGGTGGCGGAGACGAAGAGGGACGGCGGAGACGTGCTCCCGTTCCGGAAGGCAGGGGGAGCGTGAAGGTTGCCGTGCTCAAAGGCGGGCGGTCGCTGGAGCGGAGTGTCTCGCTGCGCTCGGGTGCTCGGGTCGAAGACGCGCTCGGCAGGCTCGGCCATACGGTCCTGCCGCTGGAGGCCGATGGCGATCTGGTCAAGCGGCTGGTCAGCGAGCGACCCGATGTCGCCTTCGTCGCCATGCACGGGATGGGAGGGGAGGACGGCACCGCCCAGGAGCTGCTGGAGATCCTCGGCGTTCCCTTCACCGGACCGGGTGTCGCCGCCTGCGTCCGCTGCATCGACAAGGTCCTGGCCAAGCACGAGCTGCGCGCGGCGGGTATCCCGACTCCCGACTGGTTCGCCTTCAACGAGACAGCGTTTCGTGAGCTCGGAGCTGGCGACGCTCTCGCCGGCCTGGAGGAACGGCTCGGCTTCCCTCTCGTGGTCAAGCCAAGCCGGGGCGGCTCGGCTCTTGGGGTGAAGTTTGCCGAGAGCCCTTCCGACGTGCCCGGGGCACTGGTCTCCGCCTTCAGCTACGACGACCGGGTGCTGCTGGAGCGCTTCGTCGAGGGGCGCGAGTTGGCCGTCAGCGTGCTCGGCGGTGAGCCCCTGCCCGTAGTCGAGGCGACCCCCCACTCCGGTCACAGCTACGACTTCGAAGCGCGCTACGAGATCGGTCGCACGTCCTTCGTCTGCCCGGCACAGCTCGGCGAAGCGGATTCGAGCGCCGTCACCGAGGCCGCCCTGGGTGCCTACGAGACACTCGGCTGCTCGGGCTTCTCGCGCGTCGATCTGATCCTCGGCGAGGAGGGGCCGCAGGTGCTCGAGGTCAACGCGATCCCCGGCCTCACTGACACCAGCCTCCTCCCCCAGGCCGCCGAGGCCGCGGGCATGTCCTTCGAGCAGCTGGTCGAGAAGATCCTCGACCTCGCCCTGGCTCCGGCGAGCGCCTAGGAATCCTCGCCTTTGGCGAAGTCGTCCGGCGTGACCTCGTCGAGGAACTCTTTGAATTTGTCGACGACCTCCTCGGTGTCCTCGACGTCGTGCTCGAACTCGATCGCCGACTCCTCGATCACGCTCTCATCGGCGAAGATCGGAGCCGAGACACGGACGGCGAGGGCAAGGGCGTCGGAGGGGCGCGAGTCGATCTCCATCTCCGAGCCGTTCACCGAGACCGTGATCGAGGCGTAGAAGGTGTTGTCGCGCAGCTCGGTCACCGAGACCCGCTCGCATTTGGCATCGAGCTGGTCGAGCAGGTCGGAGAGCAGGTCGTGGGTCATCGGTCGCGGCGTCGAGGCGCCCTGCAGCTTCATCAGGATCGCCGCGGCTTCGGGGTGGCCGATCCTGATCGGCAGGAACTTGTTGCCGTCGACCGTCTTCAGCAAGACGATCGGCTGCTTGCCGACCATGTCAAAGCTGACACCGTAGATCTGCATCTGCTGCACGAGTGGGCGATCCTGGATTCGAACCAGGGACCTCGTCCTTATCAGAGACGCGCTCTAACCAACTGAGCTAATCGCCCGGAGCCAAGCCGAAGGATAGCGGGGTAATCGCGACCGGAGGCAGGGTCCTCAGCGACCGTTGCGGGCGAGGTTGCGGGCAAGCGCCAGGGCCTCGTCGAGGTCCTCGAAACGGATCTCGACCGCGATCTGCCCTCCCTTCGGCTGCACCTTGACCTCGTGTCCAAATGCCGACTCGAGCTCGTCGGCAGCGTCTCGGATCGCGGCGGCTTCTTCGGGCGACAAACGCGACACGGAGCCCCGTGTCTTTTTTGGCTGGCCAGCCAGCTTGACCCTGTTCTCAGTCTCGCGCACCGACCAGCCGCCGCGCGCGGCGTCGCGGGCGAGTCGGCGCCGCACGTCGTTCCCCTCGGCGCCGAGCAGTGCCTTGCCGTGGCCCTCGCTGAGCTCACCGGACTCGAGCAGGTCGAGTGCCTCATCGGGCAGGTCAAGAAGACGGATCAGATTGGAGACAGCCGGCCGGCTGCGACCCACCCGCCGCGCCAGCTCCTCCTTGGAGAGACCAAGATCGTCGACCAGGGCGGCACAGGCTCGCGCCTCGTCGACCGGGTTGAGATCCTCGCGGACCATGTTCTCGATCAGGGCCACCTGGAGACGCTCGGCCAACTCTTGGTCACGGACGACCGCCGGCACCTTTTCCAGGCCCGCGGACCGCGCCGCCCGCCAGCGCCGCTCGCCAGCGATCAGCTCGTAGCTGCCGTCGGGCAAGGGGCGGACGAGCAGGGGCTGTACGACCCCGTTGGCCTCGATCGAAGAGGCGAGGCCGTCGAGCGCCTCGGGGTCGATCTTCGTCCGTGGCTGGTTCGGGTTCGGCTTGATCAGCTCCACCGGCAGCTCGCGCAGCTCGCCCGCCGTCTCGGCTGTCGCCTCCGGAAGGATCGCCGAAAGGCCGCTGCCAAGCCCCCGGCGCGCCGTCGCTTTAGCCACGGCTCGCCAGCTCCCTAGCAAGCGCGCGGTAGGCGTCGGAGCCGCGCGATCGAGGCGAGTGCTCGGTCACAGGCAGGCCATAGCTGGGCGCCTCGGCGACCCTGACGCTGCGGGGAATGACTGTCTCGAAGACCATGTCGGGGAAGTGCTGGCGCAGTTCCCGCTCGACGTCCTGCGCCAGGCGGGTGCGCTCATCGTGCATGGTGACCAAGAGACCCGACACCTCCAAGCGCGGATTGAGCTCGCGCCTGATTACGGCCAGGGTGTCGAGGAACTGAACGAGCCCCTCGAGCGCCAGGTACTCGGCTTGGACCGGGACGATGACCCGGTCGGCGGCGGTGAGCGCGTTGACGCTGACTGGACCCAGCGAGGGTGGGCAGTCGAGCAGCGTGTAAGCAAACCGCTCGCGCACCGGGCCCAGCCGTTCGCGCAGTCGTGTCTCCGAACCCTCTATCCGCGGCAGCTCGACCGCGGCGCCCGCGAGGTCGCGGTTGGCCGGGACCAACCAGAGGTTGTCGGGACCGGCGGGCCGAGCCGCCTCGGCCACCGAGACCTCGCCAATCAAGCAGTCGTAGGAGGAGGGGTGCATATTACGCTCCCCACCCAGCGCAACAGTCGCGTTGCACTGAGGATCGAGGTCGACGATGAGGGTCTGGGATCCCGATGCCGCGGCGCAAGCCGCGACGTTGACCGCGGTCGTCGTCTTGCCGACTCCGCCCTTCTGGTTTGAGATCGCGTAGACGACGCCCATGGCGAAGAGAGACTATTTGTCCGGAGGACGGTGGCCCCTCAGCCGTATGGGCGCTTCTTCGCCATGCCCGCGCGACGCGGCAGCTTTTTAGGGGTGGGGCCGGTCTTGCGGAGGACGTGCAGGTGTCGGTGCTCGCTGCCTGCGTAGGGGCCGACGTGGAGGATCTGCTCGGGTTGCATGGCCAGCTCCTCGGCCGCACGGGCGAGCTGTGCCTCCTCCTCTGGGTCGCGCTTGCCCTTCCAGGCGACGAGGACGCCGTTCTCTTCAAGCAGGGGTGAGGCGAGCTCAGCCAGCGTGGAGAGGCGGCCCACCGCGCGGGCCGTGACGGCAGCGTAGGCCTCTCGCCCCTCGGCCCCTGCCAGCTCCTCCGAGCGGACGTTCAGGACTCGGGCGTTGCCGATCGCGGCGCTGTCGATCGCGCGCTGGATGAACTCGCACTTGCGGCCGATGGACTCGACCAGGTTCAGCTGCGAGGTGGGCAGGGCAACCGCCAGGACGAGGCCCGGAAACCCTGCTCCAGAGCCAATATCTGCGATTCTCGGGGCGTTTCGAAGGCCGGGGATCTCAAGGCCGGTGAGGCTGTCGGCGACGTGGACCTTCCAGGCTCTTCCCGGCTCGGTGACCGAGCTCACCGACGCTCGCTCCTCTGCGAGCAGGCGGAGCACAGTCTCCAGCGTCGCTTGCGCCGCGGGGTCGAGCTGGGCCGTCGGGTCCGGGCTCACAACAATGGATCGCGCTTCGCTCGCGGCGCGAAGAACCAGAGATGCACGCTTGCTCGCTCCGCGCTCACTGGGTGACGAGCGGTGCAACCACAACGCAGCGGTGGGGTTCGTCGCCTTCGCTGTAGGTCTCGACGCCGGCTCGATCCTTCAGGTGCTCATGCACGACGCGCCGCTCCTGCGCGCTCATTGGATCCATCTCGACCGAGTGAGCGCCGGTGAGCGCCTGCTCCGCGGCGCGGTCAGCGCGGGCCGTAAGCGTCTCCCTACGCCGCTCACGGTAGCCAGCCGCGTCGATCACGACCCGCTTCCTGTCTCTGAGGCCGCGAAAGGCGGCCTGGTAGGCGAGCAGCTGGAGTGCGTCGATCGTCTGACCCCGTTTGCCGATCAACAATCCGTAGTCGTCGTCTCCCTCAACCGAAGCGGTGATCCGGTCGTCGTCCTCGACGACGTCGACGTCTCCGTCGAGGTCCAGCTCGTCCAGGACGCCCTCGACAAGCTCCCGAACGCGCTCTGCCGGCTCCGCGGGCCAGTCTGCGATCTCACCCATGCGGGTCAGTCTATTGGCGAAAGCTTCGAGCGCGGGGGGTCAGAGTGACTGGGATGTCCCTCGAACGGACAATTGCCGGTCGATGAGACCGGCAATTTGAGTATCCGCCCGTTCGAGGGACATCCCAGTCACTCCCGCCAACCGTCCCGGGAAAGCTCGCGAAGAGACAGCTGCTGGCCCCGAAGGTGCTGAATGGGGCCCTCTAGCGAGCTTCTCCGGCCCCGAGCTCGCCGATGGCTGGAACGAGAAGCTTGGGGTGCCTGTAAAGGCCTACCGTCTCTTCTTCTTTTTCCTAGGAGACGGAGGTGGTGGCTTGGCCGCCTGAACTTCGGCTTGCGTTGCCACCCGCGGCGCCGGGATCAGCTTCTGGATCGTGTACTGCTGACCTATCGTCCAGACGTTGGTCGTGATCCAGTAGAGGACGAGTCCAGCGGGAAAGTTGATCACGAAGGGGACGAAGATGAACGGCAGGACAAACATCATCACTCGCTGGCTTTTGTCGGCCGTCACTGCCATCACCATGCCCGAGATCAGCTGCGTGCCGACGTAGAGGATCAGCAGCGCGATCAGTTCACCACCGGTTGCCTTGGCCGTCAGGTCGCTGATGAAAAGGAAAGAGGCTTCGGAGCCGCATTCGCCGGCCTTGCAGCCGATGTCCTCCGGAAGCTCGTTCTGGAGCAGGTAGAAGAGGGTAATGAAGACCGGAAGCTGCGCCAGCAGCGGGATACAGGAGGCAAGGGGGTTGACTTTGTTCTCCTGGTAGAAGCGCATCATCTCCTGCTGCATGCGCTGCCGGTCGTTTTTGTATTTCGCCTGGATCTCTTTGATCTGGGGCTGCAGCGCCTGTAGGGCGCGCATGCCTTTCAACTGCCTATAGGTGAGTGGGATCAGCAGCGTTCTGGTCAAGACCGTCAGGGCGATGATCGACATGCCCCAGCTGAGCCCAGCGCTGTCATGGAAGAACTTGAGGACTTCGTTGGCAACGTCGATCAGCGGCTGGAGGATGTTCGCCGGGATCACGTGTGCGCCTCGCCGTGGTAATCAGCGGGATCGACCGGGCCGACCCTGAGGGTGAAGCGGTCGGGAATCGGATCGAAGCCGCCGTGACTGAAGGGGTTGCAGCGCAGGAGGCGCCAACCCCCCAGGAGAGCGCCACGCAGAGCGCCAAACCGCTGGACCGCCTCGGCCGTGTAGGCAGAACAGGTCGGCTCGTAACGACAGCGACGGGGCATCGAGGGGGAGATCCAGCGTTGGTAGGCGGCGATAAGGGCGAGGAGCAACCGTTTCACGTGGAACGCCCGCCCTTGCCGCCGGTCAGGGCCTCCTCGATGCTCGCGCGCACGCCCGTGGCGCCCTCGCGCTCGATCAGATCGCCGATCTCGGGTCGGGCGACGAGGACAAAGTCGTGTCCTGGTGGAAGCTCGTCGGAAAGCCCCCAGAAAGCCTCGCGCAGGGCGCGCTTGACGCGGTTGCGGTCGACAGCGCCGCCGATCTTGCGGCTCACCGAGACCCCGAGCCTCACTTCGTCCGCCTCCTCGCTCTTGCGGGGAAACCTGTAGAGGACGAGGTAGCGGGTTGCATGTGAGGATCCGTCGCGGTAGACGCGGTCGAACTCGCCGCTGCGGGAAAGCCGGCGACGTCTTGGTGCCGCCATCTAGGGGGTGAGGCGCTTCCGGCCTTTGCGGCGGCGTCGCTTCAAGATCGCCCGGCCTCCGCGGGTGCTCATTCGCGCCCGGAACCCGTGGGTCTTCGCCCGCTTTCGCTTCTTCGGCTGATAAGTCCGCTTCATCGGCCGTCGCAGTATACGGACGAAGCAGAAAAGCTTCTCCACCGAGGCCCTGCCGCATCCTGACCCACGTTTTGGATGCGAAAGCTTGCTGGTGCCGCCCCTCCCGTGGGTGGCATGGGGCGGGGGGGTCGAGGACGTACACCTCGCCCGCAGTGCCCCCCTGCCCCATGACAGGACCCGCGGGCCAGCACCTCCTCGGCAAGCTTTCTCCGGCATTTGCGACGGGGCTGATGTGGCTGCCTCCCCCCGTCGCTATGGTCGGCCGCTGGTGGACGATGGCACCTCGAAACCCGAGCTCGAGGCCCTCTGGCATGACGTCCAGGGGCGCCTGCGCGCGTCCGTTCCACCCTCGACGTTCCAGCTCTGGCTCGAGCCGCTGAGTGCCGCGGGAACCCGCGGTGGAGTCCTCCAGCTCTCGGCTCCAGACAGCATTCGCGCCTGGACCGAACGGCGCTACTCCGGGCTGATTCGCGAGGCGCTGGTCGCCACTGGCTCGGATCTGGCCGACATCGATTTCACCGCTGCCGAAGACGATCCAGATGCAGATCCCGGCCCCGATCGCAGCCTCGACCTCAACGCCAACTACACCTTCGATCGGTTTGTGATCGGCGAGGGCAACCGGATCGCTCACGCCGCCGCGCTTGCCGTTGCGGAGGCCCCGTCGGAGGCCTATAACCCGCTGTTCCTCCACGGGCCACCGGGGCTTGGCAAGACACATCTTCTGGTCGCGATCGCGAACTACCTCCGGGCATCCGCCCCCGCATTGGGAGTCCGCTACACGACGGCGGAGCGCTTCACCAACGAGTTCGTCGCCGCTCTGCGCTCGCAGGGCGCTGAGGCATTCAAGCGTCGCTACCGCGATCTCGACGTGCTGCTCGTCGACGACGTCCAGTTCCTCGAGGGCAAGCGCCACACCGAGGACGAGTTCTTCCATACCTTTAACGCGCTCTACGAGGGCGGCAGCCAGATCGTCCTCTCCGCCGACCGCATTCCAAGGGACCTCTCGACCCTCGAGACCCGCCTGCGCGACCGTTTCGAGTGGGGCTTGACCGTAGCCGTCGAACCTCCCAACCTGGCGACCCGCCTTACCGTCCTGCGCCGCCTCGTTCGCGAGGCCGGGGTGGACACCGAGGGTGAGGTGTTGACCGAGCTGGCGCGGCGGATCGATGCCAATGTGCGTCAGCTTCACGGCGCTCTCACCCGCGTCATCGCTCACGCCTCCCTCACCGCGAAGCCGGTCAGCGCCGAGCTCGTTGACGCCGTGATTCCGAAAACCTCGCGCTCACGCGAACCCAACCCCGTCGAGGAGATCCAGCACCGCGTCTCGGTCGCCTTTGGCATCTCCCGCGCCGAGCTCGTCGGCTCCACCCGCGCCGCGACTCCCCTTCGCGCCCGTCAGGTCGCGATCTACCTCACGCGCGAGCTGACCGATCTCTCTCTGCCTCAGATCGGCCGGCTGTACGGCGGACGCGATCACTCGACCGTGCTCAACTCAATTCGGCGAGTTGAGGCCCGCTTCGCCGAAGACGCCGAGCTCGTCGCCCGCGTTGAGCGGCTCCGCGCCGCAATCCACAGTGGGCCCACAGCCCACTCCTGACGGCCGACGCCGGTGTAAGAATCAATGCCTCCCCACAGATCCGTCCACAGCCCGCCAAGCCATTGCCGAAGCGATATCGGCCCCGGTTTCGCGCCTTTCCACAGGCCCTAATCCAACTCAAGAAGGCATTGACTCTTTGAAGCTGACAACCAAACGCGATGAGCTTGTCTCGAAGCTTTCCGTCGTCTCCCGCGCTGTCTCAACCCGCGCCGCTACCCAGTCGCTCTCCGGAATCCTCGTCGGTATCGAAGAGGACGGCGTCAGTCTCTGCGCGACCGATCTCGAGATGGGATTGAAGACCAAGCTCGCGGCGGAGGCCGACGGCACCGGCGCGGTCCTCCTCCCCGGCCGCCTCTTCGCCGAGCTCGCTCGCTCGCTCGGCGACCCGATGGTCGAGATCGAACTGCGCGAGTCCGAGCGCGACGTCGAGATTCGCAGCGGCGGGTCCAGCTTCCATCTGCGGACGCTTCCCAGTGAGGATTTCCCCAAGCTCCCCGGTGAGGAGGGAGAGCCGCTGACGATCCCGGCACCGGCGCTCGCGGCCTCGGTCGATCTAGTCGCACGCGCGGCATCCCGGGATGACATGCGACCTGTTCTCACTGGCGTTCTGGTCAGCGCCAGTGGCTCCGAGATGACCATGGTCGCGACCGACTCCTACCGGCTCGCGGTCAAGCGCACCGAGCTCGAGAGGGAGATCGGCGGCGAGCTGCAGGCGAATATTCCTGCGCGAGCGCTACGCGAGCTGGGTCGCATCGTCTCGAGCGACGGCGTCGAGGCGGTCTCGGTCGCGCTCCTACCCAATCAGGCTGTTTTCAAGGCAGGGGAGATCTTCCTCAATACGAGGCTGATCGATGGCCAGTTCCCCAACTTTCGACAACTCCTGCCGGAGTCCTACGAGCACGACGTGAGATTGCCTCGCCCCGAGCTGCTCGACGTGACCCGCCGTGTCAGTCAGCTCGCCCAGCGCAACGCCCCACTGAGGCTGTCGTTCTCGGCCGGCGAGCTGACCGTGGCGGCCTCGACCCCCGACGTGGGCGACGCCGAAGAGACGATGCCGGCCGCGTTCGAGGGCGAGCCACTGGAGATCGGCTTCAATCCCGACTTTCTGCGCGAAGGAATCGAAAGCGTCGAGGGCGACGAGGTGATGCTGCGCCTGATCTCGCCGCTGCGCCCGGGCTTGCTCCAGCCCGTCGACAACGAAGACTTCCGCTATCTGGTGATGCCGATCCGCCTCAACGTGTGAGGAACTGCCGGTGCTGGTCACGGCCGTCGAAGCGAGGCCGCTGAGGAGCCTGTCTCAGGCCCGCGTCGAGCTGGAGCCAGGGATCGTCACCCTCGTCGGCCCCAACGGGATCGGCAAGACGAATCTGCTCGAGGCGCTCTACTTCGGCCTCACCGGGCGCTCCTTCCGGACCGGCGACCGTCGCGACCTGATTCCGTTCGGAGGTTCCTTCGCCCGCGCCGAAGCGACGGTGCGTGACGAGGATGGGATCGAGCGGCGCTTGCTCGCCTCGGTGAGCCGCGCCGAGGGTCGCCGTCACCTGCTCGACGGAAGCGCCGCTGACCCGGCCACGATCTCCCGCAACCGACCCCCTGTGGCGGTCTTCGCTCCCGACCGGTTGGCTCTGATCAAGGGGCCGCCGGCGGAACGCCGTGCCCACCTCGATCGCTTCGTCGCCGCTCGCTGGCCGGCCCGTGGCGACCTACGGCAACGCTTCGGCCAGGCGCTGGCGCAACGCAACGCACTGGTTGCCCGCATCGCCTCGGGGCGGGGAACGACGGGCGACCTGGACGTCTGGGATGGAACGATGGCCGAGGCAGCAGCGAAGCTGGCCGCAGCCCGCGCGGATGCCGTAGCCGAGCTCGCCAAGCCATTTGCCGACGCCGCTGAGGAGCTCGGCATGGAGGGGGGAGCGGCAGTCGAGTACGCGCCTCGGGCGCCGGGATCGGCGGAAGAGATTCGTACGGGCTTGGCCGAGCGGCGCGAGGCCGACATAAGGCTGGGTCGGAGCTCCTGGGGCCCGCATCTCGACGAGTTGAAGATCGCGCTCGGCGGCCGCTCCTTGCGGCGCTACGGCTCGCAAGGGCAGCAACGGGCGGGCCTTCTCGCCCTGCTTTTCGCTGAGCGCGATGCGCTGCTCGAGGCGCGCCGGGTCGCGCCGCTGCTGCTGCTCGACGACGTGATGAGCGAGTTGGATCCGGGGCGCCGGGAGCGTTTGGTCGAGCGACTCGCCAGCGGCGGACAGGCCCTGATCACCGCAGCATCGATGGACTCCCTGCCGGACCGGGCGAAGGGATCAGTCGTGCGGATGCCACTCCTCGTCAGCCAGGCCGAGGCAGCGTGACCCGTCGAAGAGCGCCACGACCCGCCGCCAGTGCCCTGCGCGCCGCGCTCGACCGGGCGGCGCCGAAGACCCCCCTCGCGGCGCTCCAGGTTGCCTGGGCGGAGACGGTGGGGGAGCAGATAGCAGCGGTTACGAGGCCCGTCTCCGAGCGCGGGGGGGAGGCAGTGGTGACCTGCTCGGATTCCGTCTGGGCGCAGGAGTTGGATTTGATGCAGGGCCAGCTCTTGGAGCGCCTTCAGGGGCGCCTCGGAGAGCAGGCGCCCCGGAGTTTGCGGTTCCGTGTGGAAGATGACCAAAAGTAATTTAAATTGCTGCGATTTGCAGGCTTTTTATTTCACTCAAGCCGGCTGCCATAGGGCTCGAACTGGTATCCTTATGTCAACTTGCGTTTCTGCCCCGACCCTGTGTGGCGTGCGCCATGCGGTCGGGGTTTTCTATGAGAGCGGGAAGGGACTAATTGCCTGAGAAGACGAAGACGGCCGCGACGAATACGGATGGGTCGAGCTCCTACGGCGCCAAGGACATCACCGTCCTCGAAGGTCTGGAGGCGGTCCGCAAGCGGCCGGGGATGTACATCGGCTCGACCGGGCCGCGCGGCCTTCACCACCTGGTCTACGAGGTCGTCGACAACTCGGTCGACGAGGCAATCGCCGGTCACTGCGACGCGGTCCGCGTCGTCCTCCACCCCGACAACAGCTGCACGGTCATCGACAACGGCCGCGGCATCCCGGTCGACGAGCTGAAGAAGGAGAAACGCCCCGCCGCTGAGGTCGTACTGACCACGCTGCACGCCGGCGGCAAGTTCGGGGATGGGGGCGGCTACAAGGTCTCCGGCGGCCTGCACGGCGTCGGGATCTCCGTCGTCAACGCACTCTCCGAGCACCTTCACCTCGAGATCAGCCGCGACGGCGCGGTCTGGTCACAGGATTACGAGCGCGGCAAGCCGCAAGCAGATCTCTCTCGCGGCGAGGCGAGCACGACGAGTGGCACGACGATCACCTTCCTCCCCGACGCTGAAATCTTCGACGAGCTTGAGTTCGACTACGCAACGCTGGCCGAGCGACTGCGCGAGACCGCCTTCCTCACCCGCGGCCTCAAGATCGACCTGGTCGACGAGCGCGCCGGCGGCCAGAGCGACACCTTCCACTACGAGGGCGGCATCGTCGACTTCGTCGCCCACCTCAACGAGAACAAGGATGCCCTGCACCGCAAGACGGTCTACTTCGAGGGGGAGACCGAGGACGGTCAGGTCGAGGTGGCGATGCAGTGGAACTCGTCCTACCAGGAATCCGTCTTCAGCTTCGCCAACAACATCAACACCCACGAGGGTGGCTCCCATCTCTCCGGCTTCCGCTCGGCGCTGACCCGCACCCTCAATGCCTACGCTCGAAGCAAAGGGCTGCTCAAAGAGAAAGACGAGAACCTCACCGGCGACGACGTTCGCGAGGGACTGACCGCGGTGATCTCGGTCAAGCTGCAGGACCCGCAGTTCGAGGGCCAGACCAAGACCAAGCTCGGCAACCCGCCGATCGAGGGCTTGGTCAAGGAGACGGTCAACCGCAAGCTCGCCGAGTTCTTTGAGGAGAACCCCGGCGAGGCCAAGCGCATCGTCGGCAAGGCCGTCGATGCGGCCCGAGCCCGGCAGGCCGCTCGCAAGGCAAGGGACCTGACCCGTCGCAAGTCGGCGCTGGAGAACTCGACTCTGCCGGGAAAGCTCGCCGATTGCACCGTCCGCGACCCGGCGCTTGCCGAGCTCTTCATAGTCGAGGGTGACTCCGCCGGCGGCTCGGCCAAGCAGGGCCGCGATCGCAACACCCAAGCGGTCCTGCCCCTGCGCGGCAAGATCATCAACGTCGAGAAGGCACGGATCGACAAGGTCCTCTCCAACCAGGAGATCCAGGCGCTGATCACGGCCGTCGGCACCGGCATTCGCGAGGAGTTCGACGTCAAAGAGGCCCGCTACCACAAGGTCGTGCTGATGACCGACGCCGACGTCGACGGCGCCCACATCCGCACCCTCGTCCTCACTTTCCTCTACCGCGAGATGCCGGAGCTGATCGAGGCCGGCTACGTCTACATAGCCAAGCCGCCGCTCTACAAGCTGAAGAACGGCAAGCAGGAGACCTACGTCGAGAAGGAGTCCGAGCTGGAGGAGCTACTGCTCCGCGACAAGCTGGAGCAGATCGCCCTCACCGACGCCGAGGGCAAGTCGCACAGCCTCACCGCGACGCGGTGGCAGCGCTTCAACCGTCGTCTCAAGGAGCACGAGGGCTGGGCCGACTCGCTGCAGGCCGACTTCGGCCACGAGTTGGTGCGCTTCCTCGGCGAGTCCGAAATCCTCGACCGAGGCGTTACCACGCTCGCCGCGGTCAAGGAGGTCATCAGTGGTGACGCGGGCGAGGTGGAGCCCTTTGACACCGAGATCGTCTCCGAATCGGGTGAGGAGATCCTGGTCCGCGCCACCCACCGGCGCGATGGGCTCGCCCGCACCTTTGAGCTCTCTTCGGCGCTTGTCGAGTCGCACGACTACCGCCGTCTGATCGAGTCGCACGCCGACCTCCTGAAGCAACTCGGACGACCGCCCTTCCAGATCGCGCTCGATCAGAAACAGCGCTTGGCGGAGTCGTTCGCCGAGCTGCGGCGCATGGTCTTGGAGCTCGCTCGTCAGGGCGTGACCATGCAGCGCTTCAAGGGACTGGGCGAGATGAACGCCGAACAGCTGCGCGAGACGACGATGGACCCCGCCAGCCGCACGCTAGAGCGGGTTCGGATCGACGACGCGGCGCTGGCGGAGAAGGTCTTCGCCGATCTGATGGGCGACAAGGTCGAGCCCCGCAAGGCCTTCATCGAGAGGCATGCCAAAGAGGTCAGGTTCATCGATGTGTAAACGGCACATTTCGGCCGAAAGGGGGATCTGATGGAGGGTGCCGACGCGCTCACCGGAGGGCGGATCGAGGAGCGCGAGCTGACCACCGAGATGCGCTCGTCGTATCTCGACTACGCGATGAGCGTGATCGTTGGACGCGCCCTACCCGACGTTCGCGATGGCCTCAAGCCGGTGCACCGGCGCGTGCTCTACGCGATGCACGACCTCGCCCTTCAGCCCACCCGCCCGTACCGCAAGTCCGCCTTCATCGTCGGCGAGGTGATGGGCAAGTACCACCCGCACGGCGACAGCGCCATCTACGACACCTTGGCGCGGATGGCGCAGGACTTCTCCCTGCGCTACATGCTCGTCGACGGTCAGGGCAACTTCGGCTCGATCGACGACGACCCACCGGCAGCGATGCGGTACACCGAGGCACGCCTGGCGCGGCTCAGCACCGAGATGCTGCGCGACATCGACGCCGAGACGGTGGAGTGGGGACCCAACTACGACGAGTCCCAGCAGGAGCCGCTGGTGCTGCCCGCCCGCTTCCCCAACCTGCTGGTCAACGGATCCTCCGGGATTGCGGTCGGGATGGCGACCAACATCCCGCCCCACAACCTGAGCGAGTCGATCGGCGCGGTCAAGGCTTACATCGCCAACCCCGGGATCGACCTGGCTGGGCTGATGGAGCACGTCAAGGGGCCCGACTTCCCCGGCGGCGGGATCATGAGCGCCGAAGGCATCCGCGACGCTTACGCCTCCGGCCGGGCCTCGGTCCGCATCCGCGCCCGCGCTCACGTCGAGCCGATCAAGGGCGGCCGCGACGCGATCGTCGTCACCGAGCTGCCGTTCATGGTCAAGAAGGGCGGCGACGGTGGCCTGATCACGAAGATCGCCGACCTTGTCCGCGAGAAAAAAATCACCGGGATCTCCGACCTTCGCGATGAGTCGGACCGCTCGGGCATGCGCTTGGTGATCGAGACCAAGCGCGGTGGCGACCCCCCCGAGGTCGTGCTCAACCAGCTCTACAAGCGCACGGCGATGCAGAGCACTTTCGGCGTCAACATGGTCGCGTTGGTCGACGGAGTGCCGCGCACGCTCAGCCTCAAGGAGCTGATCGAGCACTACGTCAGTCACCAGCGCGAGGTCGTGATCCGGCGTACCCAGTACGAGCTGCGCCGCGCCGAGGCTCGGGCCCACATCCTCGAGGGGCTGCTGATCGCGCTCGACAACCTCGACGCGGTGATCGAGCTGATCCGTGGCTCGGCGGACACCGAGACAGCGAAGGCCGGCCTGGTCGAGCGCTTCGAGCTGACCGAGGAGCAGGCGCAGGCGATCCTCGACATGCGCCTGGCTCGCCTCACCGCGCTGGAGTCCGACAAGCTCCGCGAGGAGCACGAAGAGCTGGCCAAGCGGATCGCCGAGCTGCGAGCGATCCTCGGCGACCCTGCCAGGATCGACGCCGTGATCGTCGAGGAGCTCGACGAGGTCGACCAGCGCTACGGCGACGAGCGCCGCACGGAGGTAACCCACTTCGAGGGCGACATGAACATCGAGGACATGATCGCCGACCAGCAGATGGTGATCTCGATCACCCACTCCGGCTACGCGAAGCGGTTGCCGCTCGCGACCTATCGCCAGCAGCATCGTGGCGGCCGCGGTGTGATGGGGATGGACATGAAGGACGACGACTACATCGAGCACCTGCACATCTGCTCGACTCACGACTTCCTGCTCTTTTTCACCAACCGCGGCAAGGTCTACCGGCTCAAGGTCTACGAGCTGCCGGAGGGGGCGCGCACCGCGAAAGGCCGTGCGCTTGTCAATGTGCTGCCGCTTCGCGACGGCGAGAAGGTAACGGCGGTGATTCCGACCCGAGACTTCGGCGAGAACAAGTACCTCGTCTTCGCCACCGCGCAGGGCCTGGTCAAGAAGACCGAGTTCAAGGCGTATAACACGCCGATCCGCGCCGACGGGATCATCGCGATCAAGATCCGCGATGCCGACGAGCTGGTCCAGGTGCGGTTGACCTCGGGCGACGACGACATCCTGCTGGTCTCGAAGTCCGGTCACGCCTCGCGCTTCTCAGAGGAGGCGGTGCGACCGATGGGCCGCGACACGAGCGGGGTCAAGGGCATGAACGTCTCGGCCAAGGTCAACGGGAAGCCCAACCGGGTGCTGGCGATGGACGTCGCCCGCGACGACTCGGAGCTGTTCGTTGTCACCGAGAACGGCTACGGCAAGCGAACTTCGGTCTCCGAGTACCCGGTCAAGGGACGCGGCACCAAGGGCGTGCTGACGGCGAAGCTGACGGCAAAAAAGGGCGGCCTGGCCGGTGCCCTGATCGTCCGCGAGCACCAGGACCTGCTCTTCATCTCCCAGAACGGCATGGTCCAAAGAACCCCAGCCGGCGGCATCTCGCAGATGGGCCGCCCCACCCAGGGCGTCCGCGTGATGAACATGAAGGACGACGACTGCGTCTCGGCCGTGGCTCTCGTGGTCGACGACGACTCAGACGCTGAGGAGCCCGACGGGCAGGAGCAGTTGGGGGAGTAACGCCGACCGGGGGAGGGTGCGTGGCCCTCTTCCCGCGAAGCTCGGCACCGGTACTGTCTGCTCGTGATCGGCGGGGAGGCGGAGCGGGTCGAGAAGCCCTGGGGGCATGAGATCTGGTGGGCCCATACCGACCAGTACGCCGGCAAGCTCCTGGTCGTCAATGCCGGCCACGCGCTATCTCTGCAGTTCCACCGCGAGAAGGACGAGACTTCCTACCTGCTCTCGGGCAGATTGCGGCTGACCCAAGGAGCCAGCACCGAGGAGCTTGCTGAGTGGGAGATCGGGGCGGGACAGGTATGGCGCAGCGAGCCAGGCACCGTGCACTCGATCGAGGCCCTCGAGGACTCGGTCGTGCTGGAGGTCTCGACCCCGCACCTCGACGATGTCGTGCGCTTGCAGGATCGCTACGGCCGCTCCTAAGGCCACCGGTCATGACAGGCAGAGGCCCCCCTCGAGCGAGCTGATCGCCGAAGGGCGAGTTTCACGCCCGCTGGGTCAAGAACAGCTCGAAGAGTAGGCGCCTGTTGGATAGGGGCGGGGATCCCTCTCCCAAAACACTCAAGCGCGGCTCCTGCCGCGCGTTTTGGGAGAGGGATCCCCGCCCCTTCTACGCAGCTGCCGGAAGGTACTGCTGCCAGGCTTCGGGGATAGAAGGGCTGGCGACCTGGATGAAGACGGTTGGGCCGGGGGCCTTTGGGGTGGTCTGGGGGTGCATGTGGATCTCGCGGGGGAGGCGGTTGCCCTTGCGGCGGTTGCAGCTGGCACAGGCGGCGACGATGTTCTCCCAGACCGATTTGCCGCCACGGCTGCGGGGGATCACGTGGTCGACCGTGAGGCCCGATTTACGCGAGCCGCAGTACTGGCAGGTCCACGAGTCCCGCGCGAGCACCGCGCGGCGGGTGATCTTCCTCCGGTGCGCTTCCCGTGGGATCCGCACGTAGTTGACCAGGCGGATCACGTCGGGCCGCTCCATCGTCATGTGCTCGGAGTGGATGGCACCTTCCCGGCGCTCCAAAAGCTCAGCCTTCTCCTTGAGCAGGAGCACGGCAGCTCGTCTCAACGTGCATACGTTGATCGGCTCATACGTCGCATTGAGTACAAGCACGCGTGCCATGTTGCTCGGGAATTCTACGCAGGCCGGTGCCTGGTGCCTGGGAGGGCATCCCCCTGGACGGGCGGATACTCAAAATGCCGGGCTAATTAGCCCGGCATTTGTCCGGGCAAGGGGATGCCCTCCCAGGCACTACGCCACGGGGTAGCTGCCCAGGATTCGGACCGAGGCAGCCTTCGCTCGGAGAGCTTCTATGGCCTCGGCCACGATGTGATCCTGGGCACTTCCTTCGAGGTCGCAGAAGAACATGTAGCGGCCCAGGCCGCTGCGGAGGGGGCGCGACTCGATGCGGGTGAGGTTGACGTCGCGGGAGGAGAACTCCTGCAGGGCCTCGACCAGGGCACCGGGGTGGTCTTCTCCCAGCTCGGAGAAGACCAGCGAGGTCTTCCAAGCCGCACCGCCTTCCGGTTCGGTTCCCGCTGGGGCGATCCAGACGAAGCGGGTGACGTTGTTGGACTCGTCCTCGACGTCCTCGCGGAGGATCGTGCAGCTGTAGAGATCGGCAGCTGATCGAGCTCCGATTGCCGCCCACGGCTCGTTCGACTCGGCTACCTGCCGGACCGCCTCGGCCGTGCTGTTGACGCCGCGCCGCTCGGCATCCGGGAGGCTCTGGCGTAGGAAGCGGGCGCACTGCGCGAGCGGTTGGGGGTGAGAGAGCACGACCGTAACCTGCTCGAGGTCGATCTCCTCCCGGGCGATCAGCTGCGCCCGCACGGCGAAGTCGTGCTCGCCGGCGATCGTCACTCCCTCCGTGTCGAAGGCGAGCGTGTCGAGGGTGCTGCGCACGGACCCCTCGATCGAGTTCTCGAACGGAACCAGAGCGCGGTCGGCATCGCCTCGCTCGACGGCGAGGATGGCATCGTGCACGGTGGGCGTTCGCAACGGCTCAAACGCGCTGCCGGGCTCGATCGCCTCCCGCAGGGCATCCTCGGTGAAGGTCCCCGCCGGTCCCAGGTAGGCGATCCGCACTCGGGCTCCTATTCGAAGGCGACCGAGTAGCTGGCTTCGTTGTTTTCGGAGACCCGCTCGCCGGGGACCGTGTCGACCTGCACTTCCAGCGTCACTTCGCCCGTGGGGGCTGGTGTCAGGGGAATCGAGACACTCCCGGTTTCGCCCGCGCCGATGCTGTCGATCGTTCCCGAGATCGTCGTCCCGCCACTGACGGTGACCGAGACGTCGATCCCGTTCTCGGTCGATTCGCCCTGGTTTTGGACCTGGACTTCGACTTCGGGGGTGTCTTCGCTAGTCACGGAAGTAGTCGATTCGGCCGCCAGTTCGGTGCCGTTGACGCTCGTGCCAAAAAGGCCGAGACCGTGCACGCCCGGCGTTGCCGCACCGGTCGCTCCGGTGACCGACCCGAGCGCTTCGCTCACTTCCCCTTCGTCAAGCCAGCGGGTGCCGTCGGGCACGAAGACGCTCTTCGGCACGTCGTTGCCCTCGATTCCGTTGTCGGCCAAGACGGCGTTGATTTCCGGCCGCACCACGGCGGCATAGAGGACGTCGCTCGCCATCAGCGTCTGCATCTGCTTGGCGATGCTCGTGGTCGCTTTCTCCGCGCCGACGTCGCCGAGGGCGGTGCTTATCTGATCGGCGATCACGTTCATCGCGCTGCTGCGCAGCACGTAGACAAGTTCGAGCGAGTCCTGGGCATTGCCCATGTCGCCCGGCGCGTCGAGGCCGTCGATCCGGCTGGCGTAGTTGTCCATCGCGCTGCGATCGGCGTTGACCTCGGCGACGAACTCAGTCACCGAGAGGCTTCCGGGATCGGAGAGCTTGTCGAAGAGGGCCTTGCTCGTCTGGTCGGTCTCTTCGACGATCTGGGTGACGTCGCGCGCGTAGTCGCTCAGAGCGCGATTCTTGCGGGCGTCGAGACAGCCCTTGACGCCGAGGACCAGCAGGATCAGAACCAGGAGCCCGCCGCCGAGGGCAAGGCCACGGCGGATCAGGATCTGCTGCCGTTCGGGCCGGCGCTGTGGCCGTGGCCGGCGTCCCGGTCGGTTTGCGGGGGAATCCTCCAAGGGAATTTGGCTCTCCAAAGCTGGGTTGGCTGGGGCGGGAGTATGAACGCTGCCGTGGTCGTCGCGCCAAGAAGCGCAGCAAACACCGCGTTTCCCTGATGCCGTCCCCCGTTTCTTCGCCGCGCAGGAGTGCTGTCCTGCGCGGCGAACCGGGAGAGTGGTTTGGTTGGCTCCCTCGTCCTCAATCGCTTTCTGATCGAGCGCCGCATCGGCAGCGGCGGCTTCGGCACGGTCTACGAGGCCTGGGATGGCCGCCTCGAGCGCCCGGTTGCGGTCAAGGCGATCGAATCGGCCGAATCGAGAGGCTCCGTCGCGTTCTGCGCGAGGCGCAGGCGGCGGCGAGACTGAATCACCCGG
>Ga0157380_10000119_pt1 | contig 43704 bp, 37 predicted proteins | sample S35metaG_FD_119757 | JGI IMG/M metagenome (GOLD analysis project Ga0157380, IMG submission 119757) | Switchgrass rhizosphere microbial communities from Kellogg Biological Station, Michigan, USA - S3-5 metaG | ecosystem: Host-associated > Plants > Roots > Rhizosphere > Soil | place: USA...
ATTCTCGTTAATTGATAAAATCCCCATTCAACAACTGTTTGAGGACTATTACTTACAAAATGTCAAAGAGCGAAATTCTAATCAACTGGCTCTCAATATTTAATGTTAGGACGCTAGTGACTCCCAACTCATAACTCACAACTCATGAAATCAGGGAAATACGATACCCGGGAATTTATTTACATCCACCTGCGGGATGGTGGAACCAAAAGTTGCATTGATCACGGCTATGTACTGGTTGGCTATCAGCGCATACCCTCTTTGATTGGGATGAATGCCGTCGAGTGAAAATGCACCACCGGAAATAAACTCCGGCGTATAGGTGACTCCGTTGAAAATAATTCCTGCCGTTAAATTATTGAAATAGGCATTGAAATTCACGAGCGCCAGCTTGTCAGGATAGTTGTTGACCAGTGAAGAAATATGGTTATTAAAGGCGATGGTGATGTTCCTGATCAGGTCCATTTCATCCTGGTCAAGCCAGTATTTGTCAGGTATCGGCGTAGTGCTTCCCATGCCGTTGCATCTGATCTCTTCCTGCGGAATGGTCAGTAAAATAAGCTCTGCAGCCTGGATCTGCCGGACACCACCGGGTGCAAAAGAATCAGCTACGACATAAGCATTCTGTCCAAGGTGAAATATTATTCCTAAGGACGCATAAAGGTTGTTGAGCGTATCAACCTGACCCTGCCGGGTGAGGTTGAGTCCATTGTAGGGAATGGAGGTGAAGAAGGGAATGTCGGTGATGTCAGGTATGTTGCCCACCGCACCCTTGGCACCTGTTGCCAGTAATTTGTTGACGGCATTGGTTAGCGCCAGCTTAAAAGTATCGATCGGGGAGATGTCAACCCAGTTCATGCCTGCCGAAACCGGTGAAATACCTCCGCTGGTTGCATAGCCAAGGACATCATTGCTTCCGATCCAAAGGGTAAAGAAGGTTGGATTTACCAGTTGTGCGTCTCCGAGAATAGTAGAAAACTGCGGGTCACTGGCCATCCGGGCATAAAACGGATTGTAGTTTTTATTGGTGGGGCTGAGCAACGCTACGTCGGGATTATCGAGGTGAAATGATTTGATGCCGGGAACGCCCAGGTTATTGAACGGCCCCATGGAAGCAAAAATATTCTGCAGGTAGGAATTGTTCTGCGTATTCGGTGGTCCGTAAGGAACAGGCGTGAGCGTGGTTACACCATCGCAGCCGGTGGCATATCCCAGGATAAATTTGGTTGTGGTCTGCAATGGATCCGTCGAAGCGGAAGGGTTCACCCCGCCAATGGCATTGGCAGCGTCCAGCAGCGGCGTATGAAATTCACCCGAATTGCCAACCATCATAAACTGCCTTGCAAGCATGGCCGGATAGGCATTTTCCTGACCCTCCACATATAATGCTGCATCAGCAAAGCCGGCAGTGAATGAATTGCCCAGCGCCACATACGAAGTAAAATCGGCCGTACCGGTGTTGTAGCGCGGATCATCAAATGAGGGAGTGCAGGAATTCACTGCAAATAAAATACTGATGCTGACTATGATTCTTAACTTGTACATGGGCTCTTTTTTATTTGCATATGTTAAAAAACATAATTGACTCCTATACCAAAAACGGTAACTGTTGATTTATACTTACCAGAAAAATTAGTTTCATAATTGACGTCTTTCCTTTCAGCAAAATTTTCGAGCATAAATGAAAGATCGGCGCTGAGGCTCTCCGTGATCTGGTATCCTGCACCAAAGGTAAGAATGGATTTGTTTGCATCAGGCAGTTCAGGACTGAGATATCCGTCGCGCACCGGAGACTCATCAAACGCTATGCCTGCACGGAAATCAAGCTTTTTTGTAATCTTATACTGACCTCCCAGGCGTGCTGCAATTGCATTCTTGTAATTTCTTCCGCTGCGTGAATCCAGGTCGGGATGATCGGGGAATTCAAAATTCAGTGAATCATAAACTGCCCAGCCTGTTAAGTTGAAATCGAGGGCCACCATCAGCTTATCGTTAAACTGATACGCCAGGCCCACCGACAAAGTTGATGGCAGGTTGATCTCCGTATTAAATCCGGCTGAAGCCGGGAATTCAGAAGAAAGAGAAGAAGGAATTCCGCTGAAGGTGGCATCACCGTCTTTCACATTTAATTTCACCCTCGACCTGTAACTAAGTCCGGCCGTTGCCTGCTCGCTGAGCTTGAAAAAAAGTCCGGCATTAAAGCCAAAACCATGACCATTTCCATCCAGCTCGGCTTCGCCATAAGGTGTGCTGACGCCTGTAACCGGAACAGCCTTCCTCACAAATGCATGTCCGGTGGCATATACGAAGCCGGCGCCGACGCCGATCCTGTCAGTGATTTTATAGCTGACTGTCGGCTGGATGTAGAAAGTATTCAGCTTTATTTCCTGAATGATATATTTTCCTTCCCAGTCATCGCCCCAGCTTGAACCCATTCCATATGGATTATTCACGCCAAGGCCAATGGTAAAACGGTTGATCTTATAAAATCCATAGAGGTAAAACGGCGTGAAATTTACTTTTTCGGCATCCACATTCCCATTGATCGGACTGAGGAAAGAAGCACGCGGACTGACAAAATTAAATCCTCCCATGATGCAGCTTTTTTCCTGCAACGACAGGGAACCGGGGTTAAAATAAACCGATGATGCATCTTTTCCAATACCTGTTGCCGATCCGCCCATGCCGTTGGCTTTTTCACCCTGTGTATTAATCTGAAAACCACCTGCCAATGAAAATAAGGGTAAGAAAGAAAATAGCGTAAAAAGTATTTTTCTCATATGGGGTGTCAATTAGGTGACCAAAAATAAAAACCTAAATCTGATTTGCAAACATTTAATGCAAGTAATCCTTGTATTTTATTAACATGAATTGTTGATGCAAGGGTCCTCATTCCCTGCAAAAACCCTGCTATTGTTGAAGTCCGGAACTCCGCCAGCGTAAATCTTGGTTATCATATCAAAAAAGAATTACTTTGCAGCATGTATATGGAAAAGAGCCTGAAAAAAACCAAGACCATCATTCCTGAATCCACCCTGCTACATGCCTGGAAACTCATGACAACAGCCAGGCATCTGAGCGATCTGTACGAGGAAAAGGCAGCCATTACAGCAAAATACGTACATGCCACTTCCCGCGGCCATGAAGCGATACAGCTGGCGGCAGGTCTGCAGCTTAAACCGCAGGACTATTTATTTCCCTACTACCGCGACGACAGCACCATGCTGGCCATTGGCTCCACACCGTATGAGCTGATGCTTCAGCTGCTTGCGAAAAGGGATGATCCTTTTTCAGGCGGAAGAACCTATTACTGTCATCCTTCGCTGAGGAGAGATGACATGCCCAAGGTTCCCCATCAGTCTTCTGCCACCGGCATGCAGGCCATTCCGGCAACAGGCACAGCCATGGGCATACAATACCTCGAAAAACAGAACATCTCAACATACAAAGGAAATGAGCTTCCGCTGGTAGTTTGTTCGCTTGGCGATGCATCGATTACCGAAGGGGAGGTGGCTGAGGCTTTCCAGATGGCAGTCCTTAAAAAATTCCCCATCATTTACCTTATACAGGACAATGAATGGGACATCTCCGCCCACGCCACTGAATTCAGGGCCGGTGATGCCACACACTATGCATCGGGGTTTAAAGGCCTGGAAGCAAGGACGATAGACGGAACCGATTTTTTTGAAAGCTATGCCACCATGAAGGAAGTGATCTCCATTGTCCGGACGGAACGCCGGCCATTCCTGGTGCATGCAAAAGTGCCGTTGCTGGCTCATCACACATCCGGGGTACGAAGGGAATGGTACCGTCATGACCTGGAAGAGCATAAAAAAAGGGATCCGCTGCCATTGTTCCGCCGCCAGCTTATTGAAAGGGGAATTGATGAATCGAAGCTGACTGAAACGGAACAGGAAACATATCACCAGGTTCGGACTGATTTTGAAAAAGCCATCAAAGCTGAAGACCCAAAACCGGCTGATCTTTTCCTGCATGATTTTGCACCCACTCCCGTAACCGAAGAAAAAGGAGTGCGCGAGCCGGCAGGTAAGGAATCGACTGTGATGGTGGATTGTGCATTATTTGCCGTTAAGGAGCTGCTTGCCAAACATCCCGAATGTCTTTTTTATGGTCAGGATGTTGGTGCAAGGCTGGGTGGTGTTTTCAGGGAAGCTGCCACACTGGCCAAAACTTTTTCAGAGGATCGTGTATTCAATACGCCAATCCAGGAGGCATTTATCATTGGCAGCACGGTGGGCCTGTCGGCAACAGGCTGCAAGCCTATTGTGGAAGTGCAGTTTGCCGATTACATCTGGCCGGGATTGAACCAGCTTTTTACTGAAGTGAGCCGGTCATGTTACCTTACCAATGGCAAATGGCCGGTGAGCTGCATCATTCGCGTGCCCATCGGCGCCTACGGAAGCGGTGGACCTTATCATTCTTCCAGCGTGGAGAGTGTGGTTACCAACATCAGGGGTATTAAAATAGCTTATCCGAGCACGGGCGCCGATCTGAAAGGATTGATGAAGGCCGCCTATTATGATCCCAATCCTGTAGTTGTTTTTGAGCATAAGGGTCTGTACTGGTCCAAAATAAAAGGAACTGAAGATGCCAAAACCATTGAGCCTGACGAAGATTATATTATTCCGTTCGGGAAAGCAAGGCTGGTGCAAAGCGCTTCGGCGGATGAATCCCGGAAAGGCAATACGCTAACCGTTATCACTTACGGCATGGGTGTTTACTGGGCAAAAAATGCTTCGAAGCAATTTAAGGACCGTGTTGAAATAATTGATCTGCGTACGCTTTATCCTTTGGATGAGGAAGCCATTTTCAATTCAGTGAAAACGCATAACAAATGCATGGTGCTTACCGAAGAGCCCGTCAATAATTCTTTTGCACAGGCCATTGCAGGACGCATCCAGGAACAATGCTTTAAACACCTCGACGCACCGGTGAAAGTTATCGGCTCAGAAAACATGCCCGCCATTCCGTTGAATTCAACTTTGGAGTTCACCATGATACCCAATGTGGAAAAGGTGGTGGCTGCCATGGAAGCGTTATTTTCCTTCTGAACACCAGGGAATAAAATATACCGTTTAACATTAATAAAATTAAATGAAGCACTTCCTTGCTTTTATTTTTTTATTTTTTAGTTGCCTGATTTGCTTTAGCCAGGAGGCAATTGTTTCTCTAACCCGGGAAAACAAAGTTTATATTGGCATTGACAATCCAATGACTGTTATGGCTGAAAACATTCCATGCAAATCAATATTTCTGCGAACAGATAATCTGACAATTGAAAAGGATCCTGCTTCTAAAAATGATTGCGACTATTACATTCAACCGGAAAAAGAAGGGTCAGCTAAAATTTATGTTTGCAGGCTTTATCAAAACGATACAGTAGTTATTGATTCATTTTATTTTCGCGCCAAACGAATTCCGGACCCTGAGCCTATGATTGCAAATAAAAAAGGGGGCTACATTAATAAAAATACACTGGCTGCACAACCGGCGCTATTTGCTGTACTAGAAGGTTTTGGGTTTGATCTTAAATTCAGCATTACAGGATTTACAATACTCATACACAGGACTGACAGAGAAATTTTTTTCAAAAAAGTGGAAGGATGCTTGCTGACAAAAGAGATTAAAGCAGCCATTATGCAAACGGAAAAGAATGATAAGGTCTGGTTTTTAGACATCCTGTCGGCAGGCCCGGATGGAAAGTCAAGAATCCTGATGCCGATGGAATTTATTATTGAATAGTTCACAAAACTCGCAGAGCGGGAAATAGAATGGGAAATAGGACATTTCATTTAATACCCTCTTCTCCTAAAAACACTTTCGTTTCTAATTCCTCCTGGCCCTTGTGACCCTTCCAGAGGAAGGACGCAGCCGCACACGCTTTGTTACACCGAAACTTTCTACCCTTCAAACTTCTAAACTTTCAAACAGTGATTTCACGCTTATAGCCCAGGGTTTAAACCCTGGGCTATAAGAATCAACACATTTCCACTGAAGCAACTTTAAACTTTAAACCTTAAACCTTAAACTTATTTCAAGCCCAGACTTTCGTCCCCTCCGTACAGTTCTTGCACATTTCAATTCGCCCCGCAACCCCTATTCTATTTTTATTCAGCATCTTGCTTACGGTTCACCCTAAAGGGAGATCCACGCTCACTCTTCTTTACTTCAAAAATTCCACTGAAGCAACTTTAAACTTTAAACCTTAAACTTATTTCACGCCCAGACTTTCGTCCCCTCCGTACAGTTCTTGCACATTTCAATTTCGGACCTTGAACGGATAATGTCAGCCCTGAATTTTTTATAATTTTCATTGTTCCACAGTTCGTGGAAGGTTTCTGTTTTCAGGTCGCCCATGCGGTGCCAGGCATCTTTATCAAAGCAGCAAGGTACCACCATGCCATCCCAGGTAATGACGGCTGAATGCCAGAGCTTCCAGCAATGGTTCAGCAGTTTGTTTTTTATTTTGTAGGAGCCGTCAGGCTGTTTGGTGTAACGTGAATAAGTTTCATTCTCAGGAATCAGCGGGTTGCCGTTTTCAAATTCGTATACCTGTGCCGTTTTTAACCCCACTTCATTCACGCCGATCTCTTCAGCAAGCCTGTACAGTTCATCAATCTGATGCTCATTGGGTCTGACCACCAGAAACTGGAAAATGAGATGGGGTGTGGAAGACTTCAGCTCCTTTTTCCACTTCACCATGTTCTTAGCTCCTGCAATCACTTTATCTAACCTTCCCCCTATACGATAACTTTCATATGTTTCCTGCGTGGTGCCGTCGATGGAAATGATCATCCTGTCAAGTCCCGACTCAACGGTTTTCCTTGCATTTTCGTCGTTTAAATAATGGGCATTGGTGGATGTTGCCGTGTATATTCCTTTGGAAGAAGCATATTTCACCAGCTCCAGGAAATCTTTATGCAGGTAGGGTTCGCCCTGGAAATAAAAAATAAGGTATTGCAGCCGGTCAGCAATTTCATCGATTGTTTTTTTAAAGAAGGACGATTCGAGCATGCCGGTGGGCCGGGTAAATGCACGCAGCCCGCTCGGACATTCAGGGCAGCGCAGGTTGCACGACGTGGTGGGCTCGAACGAAATGCTGATGGGCATACCCCAGTGAATGGGCCTATTGAGCCACTTGCTTGCAAAGTAGCTGGCCGTTACCTGCATGGCATTCCATGCACGAAGCGGCGTTACCCTGGAAAGCAACTGTAGTCCGTCCCTGAAATTCCGGTTCACTGCAATGCTTTTTTATAAATGTTTTTCATGGCTTCATTATACGCTTCCGAGCCTCCTTTTGGGATGGTGAGCGTTTGCCAGCTTTTTCCCCTGATCATCCGTGCCATCAGCACGATCTGGCCGATGTGGTATTCATAATGCGCCACCTGCCTGTTGATGGCTTCCACCACCTGCTGCGGCTGATTACGGATGGTGACCGTTTTCTCAAGGTCTCCAGCATTCAGCGATTCAAGCGTATTCTCCACCAGCTTATAGCCTTCATCCAGCAGCCCGATCAGCTTTTCTTTTGAATAATGCTTTTCTTCAAATTCTGCATCCCTGTGCCTGTCGGGCTTTTCACCATCGGTGGTCAGAAAATCCCTGAACCTCGACAACATATTCCCGTGCAGGTGCTGAATCAGGATGGCAATTGAATTCCCGTCCACACCAAAAATACGATGAAGGTCTTCTTCCCCGAGCTGTTCGAGGGTTTTTGCAATCCTTTTCTGCTGTTCTTTAAATTGCAGCTTCACGGTAGTAAGATAGTTTTGAGAAACTGGCATCTTTGAGTTCGGAGTTATGAGTTATGAGCTTTTTCGATTTAACGGTTTGTGTGCGTTGGTCCCCATTAGGGGATAAAGGGGTGTGCGCTGGCTTTGCGAGTTTTGATTTCAGTGTATTTACATAATACAGCAAAGCTACACCATTTGGGCTAAAAGGTCAAATCAATCTGAATGGACAATGGCCGGAAGTATCAGCTTTTATGCTGCAAGCCGGGCGCCTGCTCCCTGATCAGCCGGCAAAGCTCATCAGCCTTATGGGTGCCGATGAGATAAATCAGGCCGTCCTTGTCGGTAAGCTTCACTGCTTCTTTGCCTCCCGAGAAAAAACGGATTGTTCCTTTGTGGTGCAGGTTGTAAACCGGGTTGTTGAGCATGCTTCCGGTCAAAACGGTTTTCTCCACACCGGTCATGTTCCTGAGATCTATTTTGACTTTTTTGGTGGTCCATAGTCCGTCCAGCATCAGGTGATCGCTGTATAAACGGGTATGCAGATGAAGGATAAAAAGCAGCACCACGGAAATCACAATGATAATGACACCGAGTAAAAACAGCAGGTCGCCGTTCTGCTCCCTTTCTTCTGTCCAGTAATAAGCAATAAAGCAAAACAATGCCAGCACCATCCTGCGCAAAATGGAATACTTGTTATATCCCAGGTATTGTTTCTCTTCAAAAAGCGGTGTTGCTTCCATTTAATGCATGCTGTATTCAAGGCGGTAGCAGAATTTGGTCTTATCCGAAATAGCTACCCTGTTATCCAGCCTGTGGGCCATTACCCAGATGATTTTTTCAGCATCGGTTAAAAGCCAGGTTTCTTCTTTTGCCGTCAAAGATAATTTAAGATCAATATAAAAATCACTTACCTTCTTTTTTCCAATCATACCAAACGGATAAAATACATCTCCCTTTTTCCAGGTACGCACGGCAAACGGAGCTTTTATTTTTTCCGCATCGGCATAAGCCACATTTTTTTCTTTGTTGCTTAATACCCTTTTAAATAATTGCCTGTTCATGGCAAGCGGTGTGATCTTAAGCGTAAACTCATCATGCTCCAGTTCAAAGCTGTCTTTCAGCTCTTTCATCAGCACCTGACCCGTCTGCTTTTTCTCCAGTGAATTGATCATGATCAGCTCCCTGTCGATGATCGCTTCATGGGTGGGAGAAAAAAATTTTTTACCTGAAATTTCACCGTGCAGCCTGCTGATGTCATGGATAACCGGCCCTGTAAAATCAAACTGTTTCAGCAACCCGTACAGGATGGTGGCCCCGGCAGGATGGTTTTTAAAAAAAGCTTTTGGAAGTTGCCACTGCCCCTTTTTTACCGGTTTAAGCAGGTGGGATCCGATGTTTTCAATGTAGTCGTTAACGATCCATGATGCTTCGAAAAACCTGTCGGCATTCCCGCCAAAGGTGTGCTCATAGGAAGGATTTATTTTTTTAAATACGGGCAGTACGTGATGCCTGATCAGGTTCCTGGTATAATCGTCCTTCTCATTCGACGAATCGCTGCGCCATTTTAATTTGTGACGGTGTGCATACGATGTAATATCAGCATGACTTGCAAAGATCAGCGGGCGGATGATCCTGCCGTTGCGTGCAAGCATGCCGTGCAGGCCGTCAATGCCCGTCCCGCGAAGGAGGTTGATGAGCATGGTTTCGGTAAGATCCTGCAGGTGATGGGCCACTGCAACAGCGTGAAATCCGTTTTGCTTCCGGGTTTCCTCCAGCCATGCATAACGCAGCTCACGTGCAGCCATCTGAAGCGAAATCTTTTTTTCAACTGCATAGGCAGCTGTATCAAAACGTACGGAGAAAAAAGGCGCCTGTAATGATCCTGCCAGCCTTTTCACAAAAGTCTCATCAGCATCGGATTCCTTTGCCCTGAGGCCGAAATTAATGTGAGCAATGCCGAAATCATATGCTGAATTCTTTACCAGTGAAGTCAGCACCGATGAATCCATCCCCCCGCTTACGGCCAGCAACACACGCTGTCCGCGGGTGAGCAGCTTCTGTTCTTTAATAAAACGGTTAAATCCTGCCGCCAGCTCATCTTTCATGTGATTCCGGTTTTTGCTTTAGCTGCAGCAGGTTCTGTTACTGAACCAGTGCGGCTTTTTTTGCAAATTTTTCTGAAAATTCACGAAGCTCCTTTGCCGTGCTTTCATCATTGGTTGCCCTTACATAGGTATCGGCCATGGAGCTCAGGCTTTCATAAAAGAACCGCTGCATCTCATTCACCATCATCTCTTTTGTCCACAGGTCGATGCGCATGGTGCTTTTTTCCTGCTCATCCCACAACGATACCATCAGCGATTTGCATGGCTTAACTCCTTCAATCCCTGAATCATCAGCCTGCCAGTGAATGGCAACAGGCTGCTTTTCATCATCGAGCGTAACAGTGAATTTTATTTCTGATTTTTTCATTCAAAATAACTTTACTTTAAATTTTCTTTAATCCTTTCTTCCGGGTCTTTACTGCCCGCAAAGATAGCAACTTTCAACAATGACGTGTTCCGGGCTTTACCTTTAAGTTACCCGGGTTTGAAAATCCCGCTTTTAAATCGTTTTTTTGCACCTCCTAATTTAAATTCTGAATACCGTTATGAAAAATACTCCTGTAAAAACATTACTCCAGGCAAACGGTGATGGGCATGCGGTGAACGTAAAAGGCTGGGTCCGAACACGGCGTGGCAATAAAAATGTGGCTTTCATAGCTGTCAATGACGGCAGCACGATCCATAATATCCAGGTGGTGGCTGATATGAGCAGGTTCAGCGAAGAGCAGTTGAAAGAAGTGACAACAGGCTCCTGCCTGTCGGTCACCGGAAAGCTTGTGGAATCAAAAGGTTCCGGCCAGGCCGTGGAGATCCAGGCTGATGAGGTTATGGTGTATGGTACGGCTGATCCCGAGAAATTTCCGCTGCAGAAAAAAGGTCATACCCTTGAATTCCTCCGTGAGATCGCACATTTGCGACCCCGGACCAATACGTTTGGCGCCGTGTTCCGCATCAGGCACCACATGGCCTTTGCCATCCACCAGTATTTTAACGATCATGGGTTTTTCTATATCCATACACCCATCATAACCGGTTCGGATGCTGAAGGTGCAGGTGAAATGTTCCATGTCACCAATTTCGACCTGGATCATATACCCCGGAACGAAGATGGAAAAATAGATTATAAACAGGATTTTTTTGGCAGGGAAACCAACCTCACCGTATCGGGTCAGCTTGAAGGTGAGCTTGCCGCGCTTGCACTTGGTAAGATCTATACGTTTGGTCCCACTTTCAGGGCCGAGAACTCCAACACCCCCAGGCATTTGGCTGAGTTCTGGATGATTGAGCCGGAAATGGCATTCCATGATATCACCGATAACATGGACCTTGCCGAGGACCTGCTCAAATACCTGGTACGTTATGCGCTTGAAAAATGTAAGGATGACCTGGAGTTCCTCAACAACCTGTACGACAAAGAGCTGATCGCCAGGCTTAATTCAGTGGTGAATGCCACCTTCAAACGTTTAAGCTATACGAATGCCGTTGAGCTGCTGATGGGCTCGGGTCAGAAATTTGAATACCCGGTTAAGTGGGGATCCGACCTGCAGAAAGAACATGAGAACTACCTCGTTGAACATTTCGGCACACCGGTTATCCTGACTGACTATCCGAAAGAAATAAAATCCTTTTACATGAAGCAGAACGACGACGGAAAGACAGTACGTGCGATGGATGTGCTGTTTCCCTGGATCGGCGAGATCATCGGCGGATCGCAGCGTGAAGAAAATTACGACAAGCTGTATGCCCGGGTGAAAGAAATGAACATTCCGGAAGAAAGCTTATGGTGGTATCTTGAAACAAGGAAATACGGAACAGCGCCGCATGCGGGATTTGGTCTTGGCTTTGAACGGCTCATCCTTTTTGTGACCGGCATGAACAATATACGTGATGTGATCCCCTTCCCAAGGACACCCAGGAACGCCGAGTTTTAACGGTTCAATAAATTTAGCTATATTTCGGGAACGAACCCTATGTTAAAACAGAGTCTTCAGCAAAAGCTTTTACAGAAATTATCACCGCAGCAAATTCAATTGATGAAATTGCTGCAGGTGCCTACCGTTGCACTGGAGCAAAGGATCAAGGAAGAGATTGAGATCAACCCTGCCCTGGAAGAAGGTGAAGAAGGAGATGATGAGGAATTTAAAAATGAAGAGGAAGAAACAACAGGAGATACCGATGAAAAAGAAACTGTTGAAGATGACTATGCAGAAAAAGAAGCAGCACGCGATGATGATTTTGATATTGCTGACTACATCCAGGATGAAGACCTGCCCTATTACAAAACGGTTGTAAACAACACATCTGCCGATGATGAGCCGGCTGAAATGCCCATCAGCGTCACCAGCTCATTCCAGGACAACCTGCTGGCCCAGCTTGGCTTATGCGACCTGGATGATCACCAGTATCTCGTTGCGCAGCAACTCATCGGCAGCCTGGATGACGACGGCTACCTGCGCCGTGACCTCACTGCCGTTATGGACGACCTGGCCTTTTCGCAGAACATCCACACCTCCCAGGAAGAGTTGCTGGAAATGCTGAAAGTGATACAGACTTTTGATCCGCCCGGGATTGGCGCGCGCAACCTGCAGGAATGCCTGTTGCTGCAGCTGGAAAGAAAAAAAGACGGTCAGCCTTCTTCTGTACTTGCTTACACCATTGTAAAGAAGTACATGGATGAGTTTTCCAAGAAGCACTATGATAAGATTGAAAAGCAGCTCTACCTCCAGGAAAATGAACTAAAGGATGCCGTACACGAAATTCTCAAGCTGAACCCGCGTCCGGGCAATACCAATTCGGAAGGCACCAAATCGGTGCAGCACATCATTCCTGATTTTATCATCACCAACAACGACGGTGTGCTGGAAGTGTCGCTTAATTCACGCAACGCGCCCGATCTTCGTATCAGCCGGTCCTATTCTGAAATTCTGGAAGCTTACAGCAAGGACAAGAAAAAAGATAAATCATCCAAAGATGCCATGATGTTCATCAAGCAGAAAGTGGATGCGGCCAGGTGGTTTATCGATGCCATTCAGCAACGGCAGTATACGTTATTGAAAACCATGACTGCCATCATGAACTACCAGAGCGAATATTTTCTCGACGGCGACGAAACAAAGCTGAAGCCAATGATTTTAAAGGATATTGCCGACGTAGTACAGATGGACATCAGCACGGTATCGCGCGTGGCCAACAGCAAATACGTGCAGACTCCGTACGGCACATTCCTTATCAAAACATTTTTTTCAGAAGCATTGTCAACCGACACCGGTGAAGAAGTATCAAGCCGCGAAGTGAAGAAAATTCTAAGCGATGCCATTGGAAGTGAAGACAAGCATCATCCTTTACCGGATGAAAAGCTGGTGGTGATGCTGAAGGAAAAAGGGTACAATATCGCCAGGAGGACCATCGCCAAGTACAGGGAGCAGCTCAATATTCCGGTGGCCAGATTACGAAGGGAAATATAGTGATGAGTGATGAGTGATGAGTTTAAAGTTTAAGGTTTAAAGTTTAAAGTTGGGGGTTCATTCTTCATTTTAAGTCTTATGTCCTACATCTTCCATCCTCCTTCCGAAGCCTGTGCGTCAGCGCCCTTCCAGGCTTGGAAGGGCTACGGGGTGCGAGGGCGATGAGTGATGAGTGATGAGTGATGAATGATGAATGATGAATTAAATATTTTTTATTCGAAAACCAGGAACAGAAACTTTACAAACTAACATTCTAAACCTTCAAAACTTTCTAAAATTTCTAAACTTTCTATTTCGTGCCTGTTGTCTTAGCCCGTTTTTTTTCATACATCCTGCATCCGCTGCTGATGCCGTTCTATGTGATTGCGCTGCTTTTCCATTATAACAGTTATTTGTTTTACACCATTTCTCCCGTTGTCCAACGCATCATTTTCATCATTGTGGCACTTACTACGTTTACGATGCCCGTTATCACGTCCATGCTCTTGCTCAAACGGGGCAGCATCCGTTCACTGGAAATGGAATCAACCGGGGAAAGGACCGTGCCTTTTATTACCACGGCAGGTTATTATTTCATCTGTTTCTGGCTGCTTAAGCAATTGCCTGTGCCGTCTCTCCTCAGCACCCTGGTGCTTGGCGCTGCCATTTCAGTTGTACTGGCCTGGCTTATCAACACCCGGTGGAAAATAAGCATCCACATGATCGGTATTGGCGGTGTGGTGGGAACACTTTATGCATTATCACAGCTTTTAATGGCTTCCATGTTATGGCCTTTGATCATTTCCATTCTCCTGTCGGGCATCCTTGGCACATCCCGGCTGACCCGCGAAGCGCATACACCCGCTCAAATCTACTGCGGGTTTCTGATCGGGTTTTTAGTTGAATGGCTATTGATTGGATATACGCAGGTTTACCAGTAGCGAGATGATCCAGCCGTTTTTGCTTACCCTACACAGTATTTTCAGTGTCTCCGCTAATGCGATCTCAACGATTTCACAGTTCATTCGTGGAACACTGAAACATGGAAACGTGCTTTCATCAGATTTCATACCGGCGAACATGCGACCCCGTCGGGGTCGTATCTTTATTGAATAACTGTTTTTTATAAACATGTGACCCCTACGGGGTCAATCGATTTTCATGAGTTACAATCCGACCCCGAAGGGGTCACATGTTTATAGAAAATTTGTAATGTACCGGTTTTCGACCCCGACGGGGTCGCATCATATCCGCTCTTTTAGTGTCTCCGGTCATGAGGCTCATTAATTTCACATTTCATACATGGGATAATGGAATCTGGAAACATGCTCTCGTCCCAATTCATCCTTTCGAACATGCGACCCCGTCGGGGTCAAACGATTTTCTTCATCACTATTCATACCCGGGCAGCCTGATCCTGTAATAAATTCCCGCTTTAAAAAGTATCCCTTCATTTATTTCCAGGTCTGAATCAAGTCCTGACATCTTCTGCACTTCACCCCGCTTGTTAAACTCCCTTAGAAAAGTGTGACCAACAGCAAAGTTAAGCACCACATGTTTCGCAACATAAAAGTCGCCGAAAATCCTGACTTGGTTTTCTTCCACCTTGAAATAATCATTTTCAAATCCCACCATCCTGTATGAGTTGGTGATCCCGCGCCATTCCGGTCCGACGTATAACCAGGGTGCTATTTTATACTCCAGCGTCAGGTTGCGCGGGACGACGCCGTGCAGGACCAGCCGTTTGCTTATTTTCCAGTCGGTTCCAATCAGCGGAAGCACATAAGCGCCGAAGAATTCCGCACTGTAGAAAGCACCAAACTTGAATGTGAATTTTTCACTCCGCTTATGAATTACCAGGAAAGCGGCGCCCGGCTGAAAGTGTCCCATGTTTATCTCCCTGAAATCAGAGCTCAGCCGGGCAATTCCTACAAATGCCGTTTTCCAGTTCGGGTTTTTCCATTGCTTCAGGTAGGTTAATGCCAGTACTGCGCCATACAAACGAATATCCTGCGATACGGAATTTTTAAAATCAAGCTTCCACATCTCAAAAAAAGGATTAATCAGCAGCTTATCTTCCTTCACTATTTTAAGCGGGATGTTCACATTAGCCTGCAGATAATGCACGGAAATGGGAGTCTTATCTTCCCCTGTAACTGCACGATCCGGACTCAACTGGTATTGTATTGCCGCAGGATCAAAATACGGCTGGGCATGCAGCTTCAGGCAAAAACAAAGGAAAGCTGAAAATAACAAAGGCCGCATAAAGCATTTTTATTTACGGCTGCAATATAAAATTTATCGTCCTTTTACAGGATAAATTTTAGAACAACATGTCAGGTAAAAAAAGAAAAACCCGCAGCAACACATCGCCTGCAGCTCATGGCTTAAACCCTGGGCTGTAGGCGATAGTTCACTGCGGTTCATTTTCACCCCTAAAGTGAAATTCTTTGATTACCTGACTACTGTAAATTGTTTTGTTTCAGATTTTGACCCGTCAACCATCAGGCTGTAGTAATAAATTCCCTGGCTTAGCGAAGAAATGTCTAATATAACAGTACCCTGTGGTTCCGCTAATGCCGACCGTATAATGATATTTCCTTTGATATCTGAAACAGCTATTTCAGCCTGATGAAATGTTTTACCCAACTGGTATTGAATGCTGGTGGAAGTGCTGCCAGGATTTGGAATGGCATTACCCAATACATTTGCTGCTGTTGCATCCTGTAATTTGAAGGTACTGATTTGTTTCGGAGAATTTTCTGCAAGCGCTTTTTTAATCATTTCCATTTCGGCTTTCAGCGTTTCGATCTCTGACTGCTGATCAGTAATCACCGATTTTAAGCCTGCATTATCCGTCGCCAATTCCTGCACCGCTTTCACCAGCGGAACGACCATCAATTCATAGCTCATGCTGTAATTGTCGGCGTTGCTTTCAGGATGATGAACGCCGTTGAAATCATAACCCGTTTCCTTCATGGCATGCTCCACTTCCTGTGCTATAAATCCGCTTTGTATCACAGCAGTTGACTTTTCATACTCTGCAGGATTAATCTCTTCCTTGAATGTCGGATCGTTCTGGTGCAGGAATTCATCAAACTTTTTTGTTTCGAATTGATAGGTAACCGGGCGGAGCTTTGTTATAAACGAAAGACCGGGAACATTTTCCTTAATATCAGATTTAAACCTTCCGTCGCTTGGAAAGCTGTACGCCACCTGGCCTTCTACAACTGTTACAGTTGTCCGGCCAATACGCACTTTATTGCTTGCATTTACACTTGAGTTTGAGCCAATCGTTGTTGCATTGGACAGTGTGCCCGTTGAAACATTCGAGTTAAAACCTATGCATGTGTTGTTTCCGCCCGTTGTATTGACGCTTCCTGAATTCCTTCCGTAAAAAGAATTGCTTGACCCTGTTGAATTCGCACCTGAAGCGCGTCCGTAAAATGAATTATCAATTCCTGAAACGTTAACGCCTCCTGCATCGCGACCGAAAAAACAATTGCTTGTTCCTGTTGTATTTGCATCTCCGGCCAATGCGCCGAAGAATGAATTCTCACCTGAAGTGCTTACCATTCCCGCCGACCGGCCAAAGAATGAATTGTTGTTGGAAGTCAGATTGCTTCCACCGGCATCTTTACCGAAAAAACAATTGCTCGTTCCTGTCGTATTTAAATCCCCCGCATTGGCGCCGAAAAAGGAATTATTACTTGCTGTAGCGTTGTTTCCGCCGGCATCTTTCCCAAAAAAGCAATTGCTAGCTCCCGTAGTATTGAAAAAACCGGCATTTGCGCCAAAGAAACAATTATCATTGGCCGTGGTATTGGTAAACCCTGCGCTTGCACCGAAGAAAGAATTGCTGTTGCCGCTGATACTTTTCCTTCCTGCGTTGGATCCGAAGAAAGAATTGGTGATTCCTGTCGTGTTTGAATCGCCTGCAAAGGTGCCAACGAATGTATTGGCTATTCCGGTTGTGTTCAACAGGCCTGCGTTGGTTCCGATAAAAATGTTATTGGACCCTGTTGTGTTTGCCGCCCCGGCTCCCTGTCCGATAAAGACATTGAAAATGCCCGGGAAGCTAACATTTTTACTGCCGTTAAAGAAAATGGCATTTGAAAGATGCAGATTGTTCCATTGCTTGGTTACAATACCCAGGTTAGTTGTATTGTTGGTTCCGGGAAGCAGGTCAACATTTACAGCTGTTGGCGGGGTGAGATTACTTAAGGTTTGGTTTGCCTGTCCTGCTGCCCTGATGCAGTTGATGTATAAAATGATTATGATAAAACTGATTACTTTTTTCATTTGCTTATGAATTAATGGTTAGAGATCGGTTTGAAAGGCAAAATTCGAATGATCTGCATTCCTGAACAATCCACTTTTGTGGAGTTAAGAAATAAGCATCCGACAGGCTTTACGCTGCCATCAGCTAACCAGCCGCTTTTCCAACCTGTTTTTTTTCGATCTTTGAATGTGAATACCTGTTAATTTTCAACCTGCCCATGAATTATCTTGCGCACCTGTTCCTGTCAGGCAGCGACCCTGAGGTGATGACCGGTAATTTTATCGGTGATCACGTCAAAGGAAAAAACTATAAAGGTTTTTCCAGTGGTATGATACGTGGTGTGGAATTGCACAGGGCCATTGATTTATTCACCGACAATCATTTTATAGTAAGTAAAAGCAAGCAACGGCTCAGGCCTGCATTTCATAAATACGCCCCTGTTATTGTTGATGTTTTTTACGATCATTTCCTGGCTTCACAATGGACCTCTTACGGCAAGCAGCCACTTCATGATTATACACAGCAAGTTTATAATGAAATTCTCAGCCGCCATGCATTACTGCCGGCGCGTGCCCAATACATGCTGAAGTACATGGTGCCCCAAAACTGGTTGTTGAATTATGCCCACCTAGGTGGAATTCATAAGGCCCTCAGCGGAATGGCTTCCAGAACAACGTTTGAATCAGGAATGGAAAAAGCCACACAATGGCTGGAAAAAGATTATGATCAGTATAAACGTGAATTTGAAATGTTCTTTCCCGAGCTGATTGTTCATGCGAAGGAATTCCTAGGAGAGTGATGAGTGATGAGTGATGAGTTGGGAGTAATGAGTGATGAGCAAATTTTTAAAGCTGCTTCCGAAACGTTGCACTTTAAACCCAGGAACCAGAAACTAGAAACTAGGAACTAGAAACTAGAAACTAGAAACTAGAAACTAGAAACTAGGAACTAGAAACTAGAAACTAGAAACTTAATACTCGTTACCCTTCACAAACTTCTTCGTCTGCTCTTCCCCGTTCACCTGCACGATAAAAATATACATTCCGATTTCGTAGCCGTTCAGATATATATCGTGTCCCTTCAGAAAAGGCGGATCCACAAAACCTAAATTCTCTTCATATTTTTTTCTTCCGAATACATCAAAAATATTAATGTAAACGCTTGCTTCTTTTTTCAGGAAAATTTCAAAGCGGATAAAGCCCTGGTCAACCAGCGTGGGTCGTATTTCAAAGTCATAGTCGCCGCAATTCCCATCAAAAAAAGAAGTATAGATAAGGTTTCCACCCTGGTAATGTGCGGCACATTCGCTTCTGTAAACCTCCCCGTCGCAACCGCATTGTGCATTATAGGGTTCGTTACAGATATAGTCTGGATTTACCAGGTTTGAATCAATGCACTGGGCTGAAACATGATTGCCGTTGCAAAAAATAAAAAGGGAAACAAACAGGAACAGGCTACTTTTAAAGCTCATTATCTAACGAATTACCAGATAAACAAAGGTACGAAGTTTAAGTTTGCAAGCCAACGGGCGAACTTTCCGGGCAGTATGTCAGCCTGCCTTAATGGGACCTTCACACTGCTGAAGTGACTAATTGATCTGGTAATAACATAAAAAATCAAAAGGAATTGCCTGTTCTTAATTTCAGCTGGTGAGCCTGGCAAGGTAATACTCCCTGTTCAGGCGTGCGATATTGGATACTGAAATTTCCTTCGGGCATTCGGCTTCGCAGGCGTTGGTGTTGGTACAGTTTCCAAATCCCGCTTCATCCATGGCGTCAACCATGTTCATCACGCGCTGGCCACGCTCCACTTTTCCCTGTGGCAGCATGGCATACTGCGATACTTTGGCGCTCACAAACAACATGGCGCTTGAATTCTTGCACGCTGCCACACAGGCTCCGCAACCGATGCAGGCAGCAGATAAAAAAGCTTCCTCTGCATCATCCTTGGGAATCGGTATGGCATTGGCATCGGGGACTGAGCCAGTATTCACCGAAACAAACCCGCCCGCCTGCTGGATGCGCTCAAATGCATTGCGGTCCACCACCAGGTCACGGATCACAGGGAATGCCGCGGCCCGCCATGGTTCAATTACAATCGTATCGCCATCCTTAAAAGTACGCATGTGCAGCTGGCAGGTGGTCACGCCCCGTAACGGTCCATGCGCACGCCCGTTGATCATCATGCCGCAGGTGCCGCAGATGCCTTCGCGACAGTCATGATCGAAAGCAATCGGCTCCTTCCCGCTCTTGATCAGGTCTTCGTTTACCGTATCCAGCATCTCAAGAAATGACATATCGGACGATATGTTCTTAGCCTGATAGGTTTCAAATGCACCCGGGGCCGTGCTGTTTTTTTGTCGCCACACCTGTATGGTGATTTGCATGTTTCCGCTCATAGATCAAAAAAAAATAGTGGTTATTTATAGCTTCTTTGTGATGGTTTTACAAATTCATAATTGAGGTCCTCCTTATGCATGGCCGGCATTCCTTCATCTCCTTTATACTCCCAGGCTGCCACATAAGTATACTGTGCATCGTCACGGAGCGCCTCTCCTTCCGGAGTCTGGAATTCATCGCGGAAATGTCCGCCGCAGCTTTCCTTTCTCATCAAAGCATCATTCATCATCAGCTCGCCTAGCTCCATGTAATCGGCCGTACGACCTGCTTTTTCCAGGCTTTGGTTCAGCTCTTCCCCGCTTCCCGATACAAGCAGGTCCTTCCAGAATTCCTGCCTGAGCGTTTTTATTTTTTCAATACCTTCCTTCAAACCCTTTTCATTCCTGGCCATGCCGCAATGATTCCACATGATCAGACCAAGCTCTTTTTGAAATTCGTGAACTGTTTTTTTCCCGTTGATGGAAAGCAGCTTGCTGATCCTTTCCTTCACCAGCTTTTCTGCGGCTTCAAATTCAGGCGAGTCGGTTGATACCGGGGTCCGTGGCACATCAGCCAGGTAGTCGCCTATCGTATAGGGGATCACAAAATAGCCGTCGGCCAGTCCCTGCATCAGCGCGCTGGCTCCAAGCCTGTTGGCGCCATGGTCGGAGAAGTTGGCTTCACCAAGCGAATACAACCCGGGAATGGTGGTCATTAAATTATAATCAACCCACAGGCCTCCCATGGTGTAATGCACAGCCGGGTAAATGCGCATGGGTGAACGGTATGGATCTTCACCGGTTATCTGCTTGTACATGTCGAACAGGTTGCCATAGCGTGCAGCCACTTCTTTCTGTCCAAGCCTGCCGATGGCTTCTTTAAAGTCAAGGTATACGGCCAGTCCGCTCGATCCCACACCCCTGCCTTCATCGCAGGCCTCCTTGGCTGCACGCGAGGCAATGTCGCGCGGCACCAGGTTTCCGAACGAGGGATATTTTCTTTCCAGGTAATAATCTCTTTCATTTTCCGGAATATCTTCCGGCTTGCGCTTATCACCTTTTGCTTTCGGCACCCATACACGTCCGTCGTTGCGCAGGCTCTCGCTCATCAGTGTAAGCTTGCTCTGGTGATCGCCCGATACGGGTATGCACGTGGGATGTATCTGCGTAAAGCAGGGATTGCCAAAAAATGCACCCTTCTTGTAAGCGCGCCAGATAGCGGTAGCGTTGGATCCCCTTGCATAAGTGGTGAGGTAAAAAACATTCCCGTAACCGCCGGTGCAAAGCAAAACGGCATGTCCGCTGTGGCGTTCAATCTCACCTGTCACCAGATCACGTGCAATAATACCGCGTGCCTGTCCGCCGATGAGTACCACATCCAGCATTTCATGGCGGGTATAGCTCTTGATCCTTCCTGTATTGATCTGCCTGTTCATGGCGCTGTATGCGCCAAGCAGCAGCTGCTGGCCGGTTTGCCCCTTGGCATAAAAGGTCCTGCTTACCTGTGCGCCGCCGAACGAACGGTTGTCGAGCAGCCCGCCGTACTCACGCGCAAAGGGTACGCCCTGTGCCACACACTGGTCAATAATGTTTACGCTTACCTGCGCCAGGCGGTATACGTTCGATTCCCTGGCACGGTAGTCTCCGCCTTTTATCGTATCATAAAACAAACGGTATACGCTGTCGCCGTCGTTGCGGTAATTTTTTGCCGCATTGATCCCGCCCTGGGCTGCAATGCTGTGCGCCCTGCGTGGACTGTCCTGGAAACAGAATGTTTTAACATTGTAACCCAGCTCGGCCAGGGAGGCGGCAGCTGATGCGCCGGCAAGACCGGTGCCTATCACAATGATATCATATTTCCTTTTGTTGGCTGGGTTCACCAGCTTGAGGTTGAACTTATGCTTGTCCCACTTTTCTGCCAAAGGTCCGGCCGGCGTTTTGGAATTTAATATCGACATATCTCAGGATGTGAAGTTGGATTATTGTATGAGCTTGAAATAAATGGCAATGGGCATGGAAGCAAAGACGAGACAGATGATGGCCGAAAACCAGTAACCAAACTGAATGATCACAGGCGTCCAGTGGTGATGGTAAAAGCCAACCGTACGGAAGGCCGACTGAAAGCCATGCATCAGGTGATAACAAAGCGAAACCATCGAAGCCACATACAAGATCACCACCCATGGGTTCTGAAACACTTCCTTCATTTCGTCAAACAGCGTTTCGCGTCCGCTGGTGATCTCATCGGTAAAACGGCTTACCACCCAGAAATGCCTCAGGTGAATAATCAGGAACATCAGGATCAGCGTGCCCAGCAAACCCATCCAGCGCGAATACCATTTGCTTGTTCCGGTGTTGTTGTGCTGCCTGTAACCGGTGGGCCGCGCCTTGTTGTTTTGAAGGGTCAGGATCAGCGACTGGAAGATGTGCCAGAGAATACCGATGAACAGCACGATTTCCATTGCCCTGATCAGCAGGTTGTGGCTCATGAATTCGGCGGCCACGTTAAAGGTCTCCCCGCCGTCGTTCACGTAGATCAAAGCATTGACCGAACAGTGAACAATTAAAAATGAAATGAGGAAAAGGCCCGTAATGCCCATGATCAGCTTACTGCCAATGGATGATTTAAGAAATGCGACGGAAGTTGCCATAGATTATCTGAAGGATCTGAATAAACAACAAGGAAAAGAAAGAAGGGTTTTGGGCAAATTTATAGAATGAAAGGGTTAAAACAAATTATTGGGCGAAAAAGAACTGAGAGGAATTTTTTTGGAACGGTCCTGTTTACTTTCAATCCTGCTGCAGTCCCGCTTTCCGGTCGCTTTGCCCTGCAACAACCTGCCCACAGCTCCCTGCAATCGGGGTTAGGTTAGTCGCTGCAGTTTTTCAATTGATCGCAAGTCCATGAGCTGCATTAACCTTTGCCCTAAATGATCAAATGATTTTCGTCAGGCAGGAGAACACGACATTGTTTCAAAAAAACCCATATTTTTACCCCGCAATCTTAAAAACCAATGAAGTACCTACCAATTCCAAACAAACTTTTTATTGAAAACCGGAAACGTTTTTCAGGCAGGCTGAAACCAAAATCCATGGCCATCTTCAATGCCAATGATGAAATGCCAAGGAGCGGCGACGGAAATTTTCCTTTCCGGCAGAATGCCGACCTGTTCTGGCTCAGCGGCATCGATCAGGAACAAACCATACTGGTTTTATTTCCCGATGCACCGGTGGCAGCCTATAAGGAAATTCTTTTCCTCAGGCAGACCAATGAAAAAATCGCCATCTGGGAAGGACATAAATATACGGTGGAAGAAGCACGGCTGGCCTCGGGAATTAATACCATCATGTGGCTCGATGAATTCAACAACGTAGTTCCGATGCTGATGCATCATGCCGAAACCTGTTACCTCAACACCAATGAAAACGACCGCGCAGTGATTGAGGTCCCTTATCGTGACCTGCGATTCGCCCGCGAATGGCAAAGCCGTTTCCCTGTGCACCATTTCGAACGATCGGCCCCCATCCTCAGGGATTTGCGTGCAGTGAAGCTTCCCGAAGAAATAAAGCTGATGCAGAAAGCATGCGACATTACGGGAGGCGCCTTTAACCGCGTGCTCAATTTCGTAACACCGGGCGTAATGGAATATGAGATCGAAGCGGAGATCACCCATGAGTTTCTCTGCCAGCGCGCAACCGGCCATGCTTACAGTCCCATCATTGCATCGGGATACAGCGCCTGCGTGCTGCACTATACCGAAAACAACAAAGCCGCCAACGAAGGCGAAGTGATCCTGATGGATTTTGGCGCTGAATATGCCAACTATGCAGCCGATCTTACCCGCAGCATTCCTGCAAACGGCGTATTCACCAAACGGCAGAAAGAAGTTTACAATGCCGTGTTGCGCGTGATGAAAGCGGCAACAAAAATGCTGATCGTTGGAAACACAATTGATAAATTCAATGCCGAAGTGGGTAAATGCATGGAAGATGAACTCATCGGCCTGGGCTTGCTCAGCAAGGCAGAAGTCAAAAAACAAAATCCTGATGCGCCGCTTTACAAAAAATATTTCATGCACGGCACGGCGCATCACCTCGGCCTCGACGTGCACGACTTCGGCGACCGCTACCAGCCCATGAAAGCAGGCATGGTCTTCACCTGCGAACCCGGCATTTACATCCCCGACGAAAAGCTGGGCATCAGGCTGGAGAACGACATCCTGCTCACTGAAAAAGGCCCCGTTGACCTGATGGGCGATATCCCGCTGGAGGCGAACGACATCGAGAAGATCATGAAATAATTACAGCCTGCCGTGACTGTTATCGCTGACTACTTTAAAAAGCACGGCATTCTTTTAACCGGCCTGCTTGTTTTTCTTACGAGGCTTCCCTTTCTGGCTGCAGGCTATGGCTCTGAAGAAGATTCATGGGGCATGGCCGTTACGGCAAAAAAAATTGCATTAAGCGGTATTTATGAATACTCCCGTTTGCCGGGACATCCGGTGCAGGAGATGGTTTACCTGGCGCTTTGGGATGCCGGCCCCTTTGTTTACAACATCATAACGGCCATCATCAGCACCTGTGGAATTATTTTTTTTATGCTTGCCTTGAAGAAGGCCGGAATAAAATATCATATCATCGCCGGACTGACGCTTGCTTTTACTCCTGTGGTTTACATCGCCTCCACTAACGCCATGGACTATACGTGGGCAATGTCATTTGCCCTCATTTGCTTTTACCTCCTGTTGTCGTCACGGTTCATCCTGGCCGGCCTTGCGCTTGGAATTGCCATTGGCTGCCGGATTACATCAGCGTTATACCTTTTGCCGTTTTTACTCCTTTTCATTCATTACAAAGAAAGAAAAATAAACATCACCGGCGCATGGCAGTTTATTGCTGTAACCGTCCTGACCGCATTGCTGACTTTTATTCCGTTGTTTTATCAGTACGGACTTGGCTTCTTTACGTTCTACGATACCATCTATCCTTCCTTTGCCAAAGCATTTTATAAATTCTCATTCGCCGTGTATGGCACCATTGGATTTTTTGCCGTCATATTGCTGAAGCTGCATATCATCATCAGCAAAAAGCTGCTGCAGGAAGAGGACAGCGAAATCAAAAAAACAATCAGTCTTATCGCAATTGCTGTGATACTGATATACATCCTCCTGTACTGGTACCTGCCGCAGAAGGCTGCATTCATGATCCCTGCCATTCCTTTTATCATCATCTGGTTCGCCATGCGGCTCGACAAACGAAAGATGATGTTGCTGACTGCTGGTTTTATGTTTTCCTGTTTTTTTTGCGGCATCAATCTTTCCGATGCTTACCGCGGTGGCAAACCGTCACCGCTTTCCATTGAATTTAAAGCCGGCAGCCAGAAAGCCGCCTTTGATCCGCTCATCGGAACTGTTACGGATGAATACCTGAAACGAAAACAATGCGTGGCTTATGCACGTCAGGTGGCTGAAGTAACGGATACCATAAACGTAAAAACGGCTGTCATCGCAGGCTGGTGGCAGGGAGTGATCTCGCTGCAGGAAAATCCTTCAAAAAAAGGTAAGACTGTATTTTATTATTACATCAGGGAGGATTCACTGATCAGCCTGAAAGAGCAGGGATATGCAATCTGGTTTTTGCCTGAGCAGGATTTTTTCAACGACCAGCGATATGCAGGAAATTTTACCGCACGGTATGCCCTGCCCTGGAAATGGTAACTGCTGTAGAAATAATCCGGGTTGATCAGAACAGGAATTTCTTTACAAGGATCCTGTCATTAAAAAATACCTGAATAAAATAAACACCCTGGTTCAATCCCCTGGCGCCAAAGTTGAAAAGGTTTGGCCCAGGCTCCACTCGTACCGGATCGTTATATACGATTCTGCCAAGCATGTCCGACACGGCGATTTGCGCAGTGCCACGTCCCGGAAAGGTCACTACTGTTTCCATTCCGTTTCCTTCGCCAAGGTGCTTGATCGACAGGATATCGAACTTGCCGGGATTGATTTCCACAGCCACAATTTTTGAATGGCTGCTTTTACCGTTAAAGTCTGTCTGCATCAGCCTGTAATAAGAAATTCCCGGTAAAGGATTTTTGTCTATCGTAAAATAATCAAGTGTCTTATGGCTGGTGCCTGCTCCGTCAATCTCAAACAGGTCCTCGAAAATATAACCGTTGTCACTTCGCTGTACGGTGAAATAATCGTTGTTAACCTCATGCGCCGTGGTCCATGTGAGCTGCACGTCTTTTCCGTCGTAGAGTGCATTAAAGTCAAGCAGTGTCACCGGCAGCGGATTATCAGTGGTGGTTGACGACAAGGTGAAAGGTCCGAATGCCGTGCTCTGATTGCCGGTTACTGTTCCTGCTGCAATGGTTCCTGTGGTCATGGTATTTCCTTCATCATACCAGTTGGCAGGACTGTAACGTGCAACGCGCAGGTTGGCAAGATTGGTGACTCCGCAGCTGTTTGCATCAAATGAAAGTGTTACGTTTTTTGATGCACTGCCGAAATTCCGGGTCAGGATCCAGTATTCGCAATGGCTTACGTGATTGAGCGGCGGCGTGACAGCACCGCCATAAACCAGCTGCGGATCAGTGTTGAAGTACTCTGCAGTAAATGCATCACTTTGATCGGTCAGGGTGATGTCATCTACAGCAAATGAAGGATTGGCTCCGATACCATCTGCATCGTTGCTCCAGCTGAAACCTATGCGCACATTCGCATTGTTGTTGGATGAGGCCGGTAGGTTCACCCTGAATTTGGTCCAGGTGGAACCTCCAGGACATGCACCCTGTATGGTCTTATTAAGATCAACAATGGATGTCCATGCCACACCGTCAAAATAAACCAGCATGGCATTGTCAACAGTGCCGCTTCCGTTTTCAAGGTAATTGAACTCAACAATAATGTTGTATTTATTGGCACAGTTTATCACCGGGCTTTGAATCCGCTTGTTGGTCTGCACATTGATCAGCGGACCTGGGTTTCCGAACGAATAGGCTGCGCCGCTGTCGAGAACCGTTGAAACACCGCTGCCCATATGAAGGCTGGCATCTCCTGCACAAACGTTCTGGCAGCTGCCTGCATTGTTGCCGCATTCTTTTCCGCTGATGTACCAGATGTTGGCTGTATTTCCATTGGTTCCTAAAAGCGCCTGTGTCCATGCTCCGTTCGGACTTGCATAAGCAGTAGCCAGACATCCTGATGCACAGCCATTGGTAAAAGTCTCTGTCCAGAATGGTATTTTGGCAGGACCGGTTGAGATGGCCAGCGACTGATAATCGGTGCTTTTGCCAATGGGAAATACAAATGAATCATCACCGCGCTTGGTAAGCGGTCCCGATACAAAGCTTGCATTGGATGCTCCTGTTACCAGTGCATTATCGTTGACAACAACAGGAAATGCTGCTGATGTATTTACAATACCATTGATCAGGCTAAGCGTTCCGTCAATCAGCGTCCCCTGATTCAGCGTCACCTGTCCTCCGGCTTTACTTACTACCATGTCATACAAAATCATGGATCCGCCACCTGAAACTGTCTGTGCGTTTCCTCCGCTGAATATCAGTTTGGAAGCAGAAGGTATATACGAAAGAAGTCCGTTATTGATCAGGTTGCCATGCAGTTCAATGCCTGTACCCTGGCTTTGCAGCTGGCTGCTGCCTTTAATAATGATGTCCCCCAATACCAGCACAGGAGAAGCATTGGCATTGGTATTGGAAAAAGTGACGGTGCCTGTTCCGTTACCGCCGATGTACCAGTTGCCTTTGATAACAGGAAAATTGGAAGATCCGTTAAACCTGCAATTGCTCAACGGGTTCCATGAAGCGCTGTAATTTTCAATATACAGGTTTCCATAATGAGCCTGTGGATTGGGTGGTCCGTTATTGGTTGATGAAAGGGTAGGTTCAATGGTCGACAATGCAGGCTTGCGGCAGATCCAGTTTGAGCTTGCGGGAATACTTGCAATACCGTTATAGTATTGTGTCTGCCAGGAACGCGAACCTGAATTGGTTGCTTTCACCAGCGTGGCACCGGGGCCAAGCCTCCACCTTGCTGAATTTACCCATACGACTGACGTTACACTTGAATCCTCGAAGGTGCCGTTCACATCCAGGTCAACTGCAGCTGGTCCGTCATTGACAACAAAACCGGTTCCGCTTGCATTCCACAGCGTAGCGCCAGCATCAATGATCACATCATCCACCACCAGTGAAGCAAGGCCGGCTGTTGAAATAACATGCGGCGACCGGATGGTAACGATATTATCGGCGCTGCCGGGAGCACGGATTGCAGGTGACCAGGTAATATTATTTGATGAAGACTCCCAGATCGCGGGATCACTCCAGTTGCCTGTGGCGATGGAACGGTAATACAACGGACTAAATGCGCCCGGACTGCCATTGACCAGGATATTGTCGATGGTAATACCACTTGAATTGCCTGCCGGTGTGGTACCGCGCGATGTGGCCCACCTGAACTGAACCACCGCCTGGTTATCAACGGCAGCGCCGATTGCAAGATTGAAATTGTCCGTCTGGTACTGAACCCTGGTGGCACTGCTGTGCACATATATATTGTTTACAGTGGTCCAGGCCCCTGCAGTTCCCACACGGAACTGGAATACAAGCCCGATCGGCTTGGGCTGCGGGTTCACCATCTCCACATCATAAGCCACCGTGATCAGGCTGTAACCGGTAGTGTTTACAGCCAGCACCAGCTGGCAGGTGCCCTGGGTTGCATGACTGCTTGTCTGGATATAAACTCCGCCATCGTTATTTGGTATGCCGCCCGATAAGCCTGAATACCCATACAGGTCGCCATTGATCTTGGTAACCTGGGCCGTATCAACCGTCTGGTCGCTTATAGCCGTGCTGGTGGCTGCCGTTGCAACGGAGCCACAAGGTGATGGTGAAGTGTTCCAGGCAGCAAAACCCGTTGGCAATACGTTGAAATAACTCAGTCCGAAATCCTGGGCATATGGAATTGACTGGGCTGTAGGGTTGGTTTGGGCATAAGTACACATCGGAAAGACCAATAATAAAAAGGTCTTACCCTTTAACCATTGTTCTGTTTTAAAATAAAAAGACATCAGTGATGTGTAAAACATCTGTAATATACAGTTTTTTATATTCAGGCCCGCATTACTATAAAATCATTCCACCCTGTCATCTGAATTTGACCGGCTGCATGAACCGTTTCTGACGGTAATCACTCCTGTGCTGCTAAATAACAATAATTTAAGGTGCCGGAAATTGCGCTGAAAAATACTTCTAAACCCTCCGGTGTTAATTAATATGCCGGTCCATTTGTCCTGAAAAAGGAATAAAAAAAGCCTGAAGTTATCCCCGGAACAGGCCATTTGAGCAGTTTTAGCTGCTTATTTCCTTTGTGAAACCGCCATGATATGCGGACTCATGGCCATAATTTCCGCATCTGACTCCACCAGGCTGATGAATTTCAGGAGCCTTTTCATATACGCAGGATCGTTTTTCCGGGACGAAAAATCTTCAGGTATCCAGCCAAAGCTTTCAATGGCAATTAATTTTTCGAATAAAAGCCCGGCCTCCTCAATCTCCCGGATAATTTCATCCGGCGTATGGAAATAAGCTGTGGTAAAATATTCAGGATCGCCTGAGTAATTCCTGTGTACGCCATTTTTTAGATCATCTTCAACCAGCTTTTCAAAAACCGGATCATTGATAAGATCTCTTTTGAAACCGTCGAACAGGGAAGCGTATCTGGAAATGATGGCTGAGAGCAGGAATCCGCCCGGCTTTAAAACCCGCCCGGCCTCCGACAATGCCCTGACCCTGTCGCCGCTGTCAACCAGATGGTATAAAGGTCCCAGCTGCAATACCAGGTCAAAATGAGCATCGGGCAAATCCAGTGCAATTGCATTTCCTTCCATCACACCATGCAGCTTCACGCCATTATTTTTTTCCTGCTCCTTCACCAGCGCAATATGCCGGGGTGAGAGGTCAGTCAACGTAACGAGATGTCCCAGACCGGTCAGCCAGAAAGCGTAATAACCTGCTCCTCCTCCCACATCCAGGATATTCATTTTTTTTCCATGCAGGTATCGCTCAATAATCGCTTTGCTGCGGATGGCGTCCAGCAGAAAAAAGTCCTGATCAAGTCGGTTGCGTTCCAGTCCTAAATCGTAAAATTTTTTTATCTCTCCGGAATAATTTCTTTCCATGATGGTAAAATAAAGATCACCGGTACAGGAATTTTGTTCAGGCCTGTCCGGCTTCCACCTGCACGGACGATTTATAACGCAAAGCAGCCAAAAGGTTCCTGGAAGGGATTTTTTTAACACGTCCGGGTTTGGCAACCGGGGAAATAAAATAACGCGAGCCTTTGTTGTTGACCTCCAGCCGGTGCAGCACTTCATTCCATAGCTGTTCATAGGGTATCACCTCCAGTGTCTCCAGGTCACCATGGTATTTGCCTTTTCTTGTTTTAAGATGGAGAAGAAATTTCTGCGCGATTTTCCTGGTCTTTTCCGGATTGAAATTATAGCGCAGCACGGTCATCAGCATTTTTGAAAAATAATAGCTCCGGTAATTAAATTTTCGTTTCACATATCTTTTAAAATAAAGCCGGAACGAATCTCTTTTCAGCGCCAGCCTGTCATGATCGCCCATATTGAGCAGCAGGATAAACTGTGCAATCAGGATGGAGACATTGTAACCTTTTTTGTCCCTGTTATAAATGGGGACTTCATTGACAAATTTATACAACCTGAAGTTTTTATCAGCGAGCCCGGCAGGAACAACAAAGTTAAGGTATGCTTCAAACAGCTTCCATTTTTCTTTCCGTTCCGGATTTACATTCCTGAATTTGGCATGCTTTGTAACTTCCCTGAATACTGCAATGGAGGCTTCATAATTCCGGGTCTGCAGGCATAACAGAAAATAACATTCCATAAAAACAAACCAGTTGGGATATCCTTTACGGAAATAACTGATGCATACGGAGGCATATTCACGTCCCCGCACATAATCCTGCAAATGAAGGCAGGCATCCATTTTAAACAATGCCATTTCAGCATACCGTGAATCCTGCCTGAACTGCGGGTTGTCGTCCAGGTATTTTTCACAGGCTTCACAAACGCTGATCATGCCATTGAAATCCTGGATGTATTCATTATAACGTATGCCTATACGAAAAGTGTTGAGCTGCAGCGTATGCGAACGGTGTGTTGCCGCCATGGATTTCAGCCTGGCGTATTGATCGGTCAGCACTTTCACCAGTTCGCGGCGGTTTGAGTAAGAGAACCGGGCCTCCAGGTTCATCTCTTCAATTATTTTATCAGAGAGGATCTCTGCAGCCAGCTCCTTTTTTGTTTCTTCAATCAGGGTGTCGTATGATTCAAGCTCTTTCCTTGTTCCCTGAAGGCTTGCATGATAACGGAGCATCCGTGCCGTGCTCAGGATAATTTCGGTAAAGCGGAAATGAAGCGCTTCCTGGAAAAGCGTCTTTACAATTTCCATGGCCTCCTGCCGCAGGCCTGCGGATAAAAATCCCTTGGCAATGCTCAGTTTCCTGTAGCTGTCGTTGAGATGGGATTCATAAGGCGATCGCTTTTTATTTACCGGGTTGATAAAAAAAGTTTCTTCAATCATCCGCTTCTTCAGCCTGCTTTTTAGCATCAGGTAATTCTTCTTTGACTTATCCGGCTTTTCGTATATGGCGTTGGATGCATCAACGTCGGACTGGAAACTTTCAGACATGATGCCGCTGAGCAGGGTCCTGGTTTTTTCTCCCTTAAAATGGGGAAATCGCTCCAGTTCTGATTTTCCATTTTTTGGGGTATTCCTGATAACCTCGGAAATTTTTTTCAGGTCTTTCATATCTGTAACAATCTGATTTAAAGGGATAAATGTAAAATTAAATATTTAAAAACCAATAAAAAAACAGCCTTTTTTGATGTTACCGGAGCCTGTAATTTGATCACCCTTTTACAGGGGTTGTTACTTATATTTGAATGTTCCAAAATACCATCTTAACCAAAACCTGAATTAACCTAACCCAAATCAACCTCAAACCATGTCACATCCAAAAGATGAAAAGATCAATCTGCTTGACAAGGAAGATGTATTAATGCTTTTTCATGAAATTAAAACCGAGCATCCATCGCTCGATGAGTTGTCCATTTTAAGTGCAGTCTCCAACGTTGCAGGATGGGATACGCCGCCCACCAGCAAACAGGAAGGGAAAAAAATTATTCTGCAGATTCTCCGTATCCAGCAATAACCTGCCTACTCTTTTTTACCGGCAGTGAATTTCCTGAATTCCCGTCCGGCAAGCAGCAGATCGCTCCGCTCAGGAAGAAAATCCTTAAAAGATGCACCCGTGCGTTTCACAAACGACCTCCATAGCATGATGGAAGTAACCAGGTAGGAAGCTGATGCGGTAATGGCTGCACCCTGCATCCCTGTATAGGGTATGATAAAAATTCCCGCTATCACGGTTATTAGCAAACCGCCAAGGGATGCATATAAATTGGTATGATTTAAGCCGATGGCTGCAAAATAATTGCTGTACATTAAAGCAGCTGCGAAGGATAAAATACCCGGAACCAGCAAAAGCAGGATGCGGGGAATAGCCTCAAACTCCGGCCCGAAAATAAACTGGTATCCCGAAGCAGGGATCAGTAATGGCGGTAGCAGCAGCAGGGCCGACAACAGCAGGCTGATCCTGCCGAACCGGATCGTCAGCGCACGCGATTCACTGCTATCTTCCCCTTTAACAATCCTCGAATACTGCACAAGACCCATGCTGCGGCCAATGAGCCAGACCGCTTCTGCAATGGCAACTACGGTTGAATAGACACCAACCAGCCTCAGCCCCGGATCATCCTTTAAGGTATAATGCTCCATGATGTAATAGCTGAACCTGTAATTGAGCAGCTGGGCTATGCTGGCAATCTGGATGATGTAGCCGTTTTTCAGGATCACCTTCCACAGGTTCCACCATTCGCGCACTGGGAATAAACGCACCTCATCACGAAGGAAAAACAAGCTGAGTAAAAATGAAAAAATCAGGCTGCTGTATAATGCAATGAAATACGCATCGACGGTTTTATTTTGAAAAATAAAAATCAGCGCCAGCAGAATCACCGTAAGTACAGATACCTGCAGCGCATTGACCAGGTTGTGCCACCGGATAAGTCCTTTGCCTACAAGCACATTGAGGTGTATATTGTATAAGGCCTGCAGCAATGAAAGCAGGAATAAATGCCTGCCGTATTCAGGCGGAATCAGCCGGATAAAGATCAGCACGGAGGTGATGCACAGCGTTGCTATCACAGCCCAGCTGTAGCCCGGTGCAATCAGTCTGAAAATTTCAACCCTGGGGGCAAGAAATGCAAGTGCAGCGCCGCCGAAAACATTGCTCACAAGCAGGTTGATGGTGATGCCAAGCACCATCAGGCTGATCACACCCCTTCCTTCAGCGCCCAGGTATCTTGCCGTAATTAATATCACCAGGAAGTTGAGGCCTGTAATAAAAAGCCGGGAAGAAAAAGTGAAAAATATTTTTCTCAGCATGCTTTATAGCTTGTGCCCGGTGATGCGGACGGTAAAATATTTATCTGGTTTCTGAAATGGTTCTGAAGCGGATGATTTTACTGGCCGGGTGGTGAAGATGGCGCACATGGTATTGGAAACATGATAAAGAAATTTTCGCTTTTCCGGCGGGCAGCCGTCCAGGATACCAGCAAGTACGGCCCACCTGACCGATTCAGGACTGAAAGCATAGTCGTGCCAGATCACCGTGCTCTGGTCCGTAACCAGGTGCCTGAATACATTGGCTGTGTCGGACTTTACATTATCATAGTGATGATCCCCGTCAATAAAAACAAGATCCTGCCTGTTTTTTATCGTGGAATAGTCAAACGTGAGTGAATCGTGCTGGATGTGTTCAACATGCTGCACACCTGCCGAAAAAAAACGGTGCAGGTCAACATAAGCCGGAGGTAATCCTGCAGCAAGCATCCTGGAATCGGGAAGGTTCATGGTAATGGCATGTGCGGTGAGTGGTGCCACATTCGCCACACTTTCCCCGCGCCAGGTGCCGATTTCAAAATAACGGCACTCCTTATACGTAGCGGCAAACGATTTCAGCAAAGCAAGATCCGAGGGAAGCGAAGTGCCGTCCAGAAAGCTGTATGGCGTAACGGTTTCATCAAATCCGGGAAACAGGTCAAGCAGGCTGATGCGCGGCAGGCCGGACCTCATGTCGTATGATTTCAGCACATGGGTTTTATAATATGCTTCCTCGTCAAATAATTCCCTGATCACGCCGGGTGATTTCATGATGCGTTTCAGGATTGCCGAAACCTTGGTTATTTTTTTCATTTCATTTGCCTTTGATAAATCACCAGCCTGGTGCTGTATCCCAGATTCCTTTTTTTCAGGTAACGGTCGGCTGCATAAACCAGCGGCATCACCAGTTGCGTTAAGCGATCCGATTTAAAAATCCGGTGCAGTATCTTCCAGGTAATATGCATCAGGCGGTATCCCGCTCCCGAATCAGCCTCAAGCACGTTGTTCATCAGGAATGAAATCGGATCCGTCATGCTGATCCTCCTCATGTTATTTTGTTCTGCGGCCTGATCAACCCATTGCAGCGGCCGTGATAACCCCGAACCTGCATACCTGTCAGCATCAATTTCATAGTACGGAGAATATTTCCTGTCAATCAGGCAATCCATGATCAAAAGAAAACCACCGGGTTTCACACTTTGCACGGCAAGCTGGAGCGCATTCTTAAACTGGCCTGTATTGGTAATGTGATGCAGGCAGTAGTTTGACATCACCAGGTCGAACTTTCCTTTCATCATACCCGGATCTGCAAGGCCGGCATTTTCAACTACACATTCGGTACCGGGAAGATGCAATTTCAGTTCGTCAAGCGCTTCCTCCGAAAGGTCTATCGCCGTTACCTTTGGCAGGATATTCCTGTTTTTTGCTTCACGCATCACAACATTCAGCCAGTAGCCTGTTCCTGCACCCACATCCAGCACATGAAAGTCATCACCATTCTTTTTGCCTGCGATAACCACCTGTTTCAGCACTTCTGAAAAGGTCGCTTCCTCACTCCTGTATTTATGAAAGTTATACGTTTCAGAAAGCCCGCTCCTTCCCACAGCTTTTAACGAACCGCCGTACCGGTGATGCATTTCCTTCCAGTGCGAAGGATTATCGTATAGGGAATCTGTCATGCTATTGCTGTCTCCTGCCGGCTCACCATTTGCCTGTAAATCCTGTAAAAACTTTCGCCTGCCCTTTTTCTGCTGAATCTTTCAGCAACTGAAACCCTGAGCTCATTTGCATCATACTGTTTGTATTGGTCCATCATCCTGAGGATGGCATTTTCCAGCTGCTCATCCTTTCCTTTTTCAATCAGCATACCGGTGCGTTCCGTAAGGATTTCTTCCGGTCCGCCCGACCTGGTTGCAACCACGGGCTTACCGCAGCTCAATGCTTCTGCAGTAACCACTGAAAAAGTTTCCACATTGCTGTTGACGATCACAAAGCTGGCATCATTTAAAAACTCATACACTTCTTCATTGTTTTTCCGGCCGTGAAAAAAAACAAAAGTATCCTTTACACCCGATTCCGTTGCAAGCCTTTTGAGCAGGTCTTCATCCGGACCGCCTCCGACGATATGAAATTCCATGTCCTTTCGCTTCCTGCTGATCCTGGTGACAGCCCTGATTGTTGCGCTGATGTTTTTCTGACTGTCAAGCAGATCAGCCACCGTCAGCATCCTGATTTTTTCTGTTGCCGCACCTGTTTTGATTTTTTCAGGCTGATCAACCACATTGGGTATAACGGTTATATTATCTGTAAACCCCGACCTGATCATGGCCGCTTTCAGGCTTTCTGAAACGACGGTCAATGCTGATGCATGGCGTGAAACATAATGGGACAGCCACCGGTAAATGACGGGCTTTTCATGGAATAAATTATTCACATAGCCGGTCCAGTGTTCGGTGATCAGGTATTTCAATCCATGCTGTTTGGCCAGCAGGTATGCCATCAGTCCGGGCTTCAACAGCACATGTGCATGGATCAGGTCAGGTCTTCCGGCATTTTTAAGCACGCTCCGCCAGCCTCTCCTGTAAGCAAAATACATCCGCAACAGCGTAATTAATTTCAGCCTTGATTTCCTGTAATAAATAAAAAGCTGCAGCACTCCCTGTTCACTGGAGATATAAAAATCGGTAACCTGCAAAGCCGGATCGAAAGGCGAAATGTACAGCAGGGATACATCAGAAAATAACGCTGCTGCCTGTGCATGCTTTTTAATAAAAACTCCGAGCTGCGGATCCTTCCTGTCAGGATACCATCTGGCGATAAAAAGAACCTTGATTTTTTTTCCGCTGGAATCAGTCATCCCTCATAGTATTATGTACCGGAATAGATGCCGGATGACAGGAGGTATTATACCAGGACGAAGCTCTCCATGAATTTCGTTGTGTAATCGCCCTTTCTGAAATATTCATTTTGCATGAGCTGCACATGAAATGGAATTGTTGTCTTTACCCCTTCAATCACATATTCGCTCAGGGCCCGTTCCATGGTATTTATTGCTTCATCCCTTGTTTGTGCAATGGTGATGATCTTGGCGATCATGGAATCATAGTTCGCGGGAATGGTATAGCCTGCATAAATGTGTGAATCAACCCGTACACCATGTCCGCCCGGCACGTGCAGATTGATGATCTTACCCGGATTCGGCCTGAAGTTATTGTAAGGATCTTCCGCATTGATCCTGCATTCAATGGCATGCATGGTGGGGAAGTGGTTCTTTCCTGAAATGGGAACACCGGCGGCAATTTTAATCTGCTCTTTAATCAGATCATAATTGATTACCTCTTCGGTGATCGGATGCTCAACCTGGATTCGCGTGTTCATCTCCATAAAATAAAAATTCCTGTACTTGTCAACCAGGAATTCAACGGTTCCAACCCCTTCATACTTCACCGCCAGGGCAGCCTTGATGGCAGCTTCTCCCATTTGCTTGCGCAACTTATCGGTCATGAATGGTGAAGGCGTTTCTTCGATCAGCTTCTGGTGGCGGCGTTGAATGGAACAATCCCTTTCAGAGAGGTGGCAGGCTTTTCCATACTGATCACCTGCAATCTGGATTTCAATATGACGGGGCTCTTCAATGTATTTCTCCAGGTACATGCCGTCGTTTCCAAATGCGGCGCCGGCTTCCTGCCTGGCCGACTCCCAAAGGGGCTCAAATTCTTCCGGTGTATTCACAATGCGCATGCCTCTTCCTCCTCCGCCTGCAGTTGCTTTTAAGATCACAGGATATCCGATTTTTTTGGCAGTCTTCAACCCTTCCTTAAGATCTGTAAGCAGTCCTTCTGATCCGGGAATGGTGGGCACGCCGGCATTTTTCATGGTTGCTTTGGCATTGCTCTTATCGCCCATGGCATCAATCTGCTCAGGTGTGGCCCCGATAAACTTGATGTTGTGGTCCTTGCAGACCTGTGAAAACCTTGAATTTTCCGACAGGAATCCATACCCCGGATGAATGGCGTCGGCGTTGGTGATTTCAGCAGCAGAAATAATGTTGGCCACATTCAGGTATGAATCCCGGCTTGGCGGAGGGCCAATGCAAACCGCTTCATCAGCAAACCGTACATGCAGGCTCTGCTTATCGGCTGTTGAATAAACCGCCACCGTCCGGATATTCATTTCTTTGCAGGTACGGATGATCCGGAGAGCGATCTCACCACGATTGGCTATGAGGATTTTCTTAAACATATGGGGTTCTTAGCGATAAACAGTTGAATTTAAAAAATATGGCCGGGGCATCCGGTAAAAGAAACCAGGATCAACTCGGATCAACGAGGAAAAGAGGCTGATCATACTCAACAGGAGTGGAATTGTCAACCAGGACTTTAACCACACGGCCTGAAACTTCCGATTCAATTTCATTAAACAGCTTCATTGCCTCAATGATGCAAATGACTTTCCCGACTTTCACTTCATCTCCCACATTCACAAAATTCGGTTTATCAGGTGAAGGGCTGCGGTAAAAGGTGCCAATCATAGGCGCCTTAACTGCCACGTATTTTGATTCATCAGAAGCAGCCGGTGCATCCTGTTTCGGTGCTGAGGCAGCCGAAGCAGGACCTGGTGCTGCAGCCTGTACGGGTGCATGATGCAGCGGTTGCGCATATGCAGCGGGGGCTGCCTGTGCAACTACATGTTCAATGACCTTTTGAGCATTCTTAATCGTGATCTTAACGTCCTTCAACTCCAGGCTCACTTCTGAGACACCGGATTTTGAAACGAACTTGATAAGGTCTTCTATTTCTTTTTTATTCATGTCAAAAGGGGTTTAAGAAATCAAAAATAGAACTTTATTTTTAATTATATGGTATCGTATGCCCACTTTATATAGACTGCTCCCCAGGTAAATCCCCCGCCAAACGCAGATAATATGATATGGTCTCCTTTTTTCATTTGTTTTTCGTATTCCCACAGGCACAATGGAATGGTGCCGTTGGTGGTATTGCCATACCGTTCAATATTCAGCATGACCTTTGTATCGGGCAGTCCCATCCTGTGAGCGGTTGCATCAATAATACGCTTGTTGGCCTGATGCGGAACCAGCCAGGCAACATCGTCACCGGTGAGGTTATTTTTTTCCATGATTTCAGCTGAAACATCGGCCATTTTTTTCACGGCGAACTTAAATACAGTCTGCCCTTCCTGGTAAACATAATGCTCCAGGTTATCAATGGTTTCATGAGTTGCCGGCTTCACACTTCCCCCTGCTTTCTGATGTAAAAATGCCCTTCCTGCCCCATCGCTTTTCAGGATGGAATCCACAATGCCATATCCTTCTTCATTGGGTTCAAGCAAAACCGCTCCTCCGCCGTCGCCAAAGATGATGCAGGTTGCCCTGTCCTGGAAATTGATAATGGACGACATCTTATCCACGCCCACAACCACTACTTTTTTATGCATTCCGGTTTCAATAAACCTGGCTGCTGTAGTGAGGGCAAACAGAAATCCGGAGCAGGCTGCATTTATATCATATCCCCATGCATTGGTCGCGCCGATCTTATCACAGATAATATTGGCTGTTGCCGGAAAGAGCATGTCGGGAGTGGTGGTGGCACAGATCAGCAGCTCAATTTCATCAGCCCTGATCCCTCTTTTTTTCAGCAAACCTTCCACTGCAGGTGCACCCATATCGGATGATCCTTTGCCTTCTCCTTTTAAAATTCTTCTTTCTTTAATACCGGTACGGCTTTGTATCCATTCATCGTTGGTATCCACCATGCCTTCAAGTTCCTTGTTGGTCAGCACATATTCCGGCACCCAGGCATAAACGGCGGTAATGGCAGCTTGAATTTTATTCATATTTAAAAAATGGTAGCTGGGATCTGAAAGTTTTTAAAATTTTTGATTTGCTAAACAGCGCACTAAAGTAGAAAAAAAACGGTGAACCGTCAGGTGCCGGCTCAGCCCGATACGCTTACATGAAGGGCCTGGGAAATTTTCTCATAAAGCTTTACTTCTGCAACTTCCTTTGAAAGGATGATCATATTCTTAATTGCCAGCGCTTTGGAAATTCCATGTGCAATGATCACGTTGGCATTGATTCCAAGGATCGGAGTTCCACCATATTCTTCATAATTGAACCGGTCGAGGTAGGAATCCTGGATGTTCCTGTTTTTTATGATGGTATGAAATGACTCTGCAAGCTTCAGCATGATGTTTCCTGTAAATCCGTCACAAACAATAACATCGGCTTTGTCATTAAAGAGGTCGCGTCCTTCCACGTTACCCACAAAATTGATTTCACGGGTAGCTTTCAATAAGGTATGGGCTGCCTGACTCAGGATGTTCCCTTTTTCATCCTCTTCTCCGATGTTCATCAGGGCCACTTTTGGATTTTTAATATGATACACATGTTCGGCAAGCAGTGATCCCAGGATTCCGAACTGCTGAAGCATTTCAGGCTTGCAGTCGGCATTTACGCCGACATCCAGCAGCAGACCCTTTCCGCCATTGATCTTGGGAACTGATGTTGAAATAGCCGGACGCATGATACCGGGAGCAGTCTTAATAATCAGGGCACTTCCGACAAGCATGGCACCGGTATTTCCTGCACTTGCAAAAGAATCTATCTTTCCGGATTTTAACATGGAGAAGCCCACTGCAATCGAAGATTGGGGCTTTTGTGAAATGGCTTTCGTGGGATTATCAGCCATGGTGATCACTTCCGGGGTATGAACGAATTCCATACCGGAAGGATCAAACTGATGATCCTTAAAAATAGCTTTCAGCTGGTGCTCATCACCGATCAGTACAATCTTGCATTGCGTACCGATTTCTTTGTACGCTTCCATTGCACCGAGGGCCGTTTCAACGGGGGCATAGTCGCCTCCCATCATGTCAATGCCTATCCTTATCAATGTGATTATGGTTAAAAACTGTGAATCGAAAAGCTTTATGCTTCTCTTTCCATGACAACTTTACCCTTGTAATACATTTTATTCTCGTGCCAGTAAGCACGGTGATACAGATGGGGCTCACCTGTGGTGGAGCAGATGGCTACCGTTGGAATAGCCGCTTTGTCATGTGTCCTTCTTTTGTCCCTTCTTGATTTGGAAATCTTGTGTTTAGGATGTGGCATCGGATAAAATTTTTATTTTGATAATTGATGTTACTTTATTTTTAACTTCTTCAATGCTTCCCAGCGATCATCAGCTGTTTTTTTCTTGCTTTCCAGCTGCCTGATGGCTGCCAGCGTCTTTTTATCACACTGATTCACTCCGTTGGCATCATCAGGGTGTACGATACGGGATGGTACCAGCAGGGTGATAAACTCATAAATATACTGCCCCACATTGATCTCATGCGCATTCCTGCTGATGAGAACCATGTTTTCACTCAGTTCCTTCTCTTCGTCCCCAAGCTTAATAATAAGCTCCTGGAAGCCTTTTACCGGAAGATCAAATTCCCCGGCACAACGGTCGCAGGTAACATGAAGCAAACCTTCTATCTCAAAGCCCAGCAGCAACATGTTTTCCTGCTTCCTCAGCTTCAGGTTTACCTTCAGGGCACCATGGCGGACAACCGAGTTTTCAAACTGATTAAAGAACTGATCATCAATCGAATAGCTGAAGTCGTGATCCCCCAGGCTCAACCCGACAAACGGTATCTTAAATTGCGCCAAATAACCCATTAATCCTGCTTCAACAACCTCCGTTAATTACCGGATTTAAAGAGAAGGGAGGCAAAGGTAAAAAATTTTAATGAAACCAAAAGAGAAACCTGCAACGGGGACGTAACGTGACCAAAATGCAAAGAATTGCAGCCCACAGGCACAGGTGGATCGTCAGCCGGATGGCCGGCATGCAGTTACTCTGCGAAAAAAGTGATGATTACAAATAATACTGATAAAACTACCAGAAAGAATGAGATAAATTTTTTCATAGACTTCACTGTATGGGGTTGATACAGAAAGAGGCCTTTAAAACGCCAAAAGTTTCAGATTTGATGATATACAAAAATAACAACTTTTAACATAGATATAGCAGTGCAATGCAAACTTTTTTTCAGTCAGCATGAATATGCGCTGGCAGGCTATGCCACTGCGGTGTCAGCGGGTTTAAACGCCGCGGGGAATGGCTTCAATCAGCTTTTTCGTATAGGGTGAACCAGGGTTGAGATAAATTTTTTCCGGTGTCCCCGATTCTTCAATTTTTCCCTTTTTCATCACAATGACCCGGTCGCACATGAACTTCACTACACTCAGGTCGTGGGAGATAAAAATATAGGACAGGCCAAAATCCTTTTTTAAATCGTTGAGCAGGTTAAGCACCTGTGCCTGAATGGAAACATCCAGGGCTGAAACCGACTCATCGCATATGATAAACTCCGGTTGCACGGCCAGCGCCCTGGCAATCACCACCCGTTGCCGCTGCCCGCCGCTGAATTCATGGGGATAACGATTGAAATGTGAGGGATCGAGGTTAACCAGTTCGAGCAGCTCCAGCGCTTTCTCTTTCCGTTTGCGGGGGTCCTGGTGCAGGTCGTGCACTGTCATGGGTTCCATTAACGCCTCCCCGATGCTGATCCTGGGGTTTAAGGATGCATAGGGGTCCTGAAAAATAATCTGCACCCTTTTTCGCTGGCGCCGCATTTCCTGCCTGTTCAGCTTCGTAATGTCATTTCCGCTGTAAATTACACGTCCGCCGGTTGGTTCTACAAGACGTACAATTGTTCTCCCAAGGGTCGTTTTGCCACACCCCGACTCACCCACGATGCCAAGTGTCTCACCTGGAAAAACTTCAAATGAAACATCATCTACTGCTTTAATGAACTGTCTTTTCCCCGTTAATGCCTCTGACCTGGCAGGGAACCATGTTTTTAATGATTCAACCCGCAATAACGGCTGCTGGTCATACAGTTGTTTCTTCCGGCTCGTTTCCTGTTTTTCATCTGTCTGGTATGATGTCAGCACCGCTGCAACCGATGTTTCCTTCTCGGTGACTTTCCCGTTGCTGTCAACTTGCATAAAATCGCTGATAACCGGAAGCCTGTGCAGTTTATTATCCAGGGATGGCCTGCAGGCAAGCAGTCCTTTCGTATAGGGGTGCGCGGGATGAATAAACACTTCGCTGATCGTCCCCTGCTCTACAAATTTCCCTTTGTACATCACCATCACCCGGTCAGCCACCTCGCTGATCACACCCAGATCATGCGAAATAAAAATAAGGCTCATCTGGTACCGTTCACGCAATTTCTTCAACAGGCTTAAAATGGTGGCCTGTACGGTTACATCCAGCGCTGTTGTGGGTTCATCTGCTATCAGCACTGCAGGATTGCATGAAATGGCCATCGCTATCATCACCCTTTGTTTCTGACCACCTGACAGCTGATGAGGATACGCATCAAAAAAGTTTTCCGGTCCGGGCAACAGCACTTCATCAAAAAATGCAATCGCTCTTTTTTTTGCTTCCCGTCCTGAAATGTTCCTGTTGTGTATTCTGATACATTCAACCAACTGCTCACCACAGGTAAATACGGGATTCAGGGAGGTCATAGGCTCCTGGAAAATCATGGCGATATCCTTGCCCCTGATTTTCCTGATCTCGTTTTCACTGCACCTGGCCAGATCCACCGTCGCTGTACCTGATGAAGGAGAATTAAACAGAATCTCTCCGCCCGTGATTTTACCGGGGGGTTGTGGAATAAGCCTGATGAGTGATAAGGCCGATACTGTTTTTCCTGATCCTGACTCGCCGACGATGCCAACCGTTTCACCTTTTGCCAGTGTAAAGCTGATATCGTTTACCGCATGGATCATTCCCTTTTCTGTTTCAAATCCAACGGATAAATTTCGTATGTCTAATACGTTAGTCTGTGCCATGATACATTGCAGGATACAAACCTACATATTTAAATGGTTGCCTCAAATGCACAGCTGTCTGGTATGCCTGACTTACCGTGGTGTGAAAACAGGAGGGGCCGTACCGCTGCATGCGGTACGGCCCCTCCTGTTCAATGGAGATGCTGCTTTTGCTTTATTGCAGCACCACTTTCAGTACCCTGGTTGTTTCTGCTTCCCTCAGGTGTATCATGTACACACCCTTTGGCAGGTTGCTGAAGTTATAATCTGTCTGGTTGATACCGATCTCGCCTACTCCGCTGCTCTGGTATACGATCCTTCCGGTGAGGTCTCTCATC
>Ga0157380_10000121_pt1 | contig 43521 bp, 37 predicted proteins | sample S35metaG_FD_119757 | JGI IMG/M metagenome (GOLD analysis project Ga0157380, IMG submission 119757) | Switchgrass rhizosphere microbial communities from Kellogg Biological Station, Michigan, USA - S3-5 metaG | ecosystem: Host-associated > Plants > Roots > Rhizosphere > Soil | place: USA...
CCCACCGGCACGTCTTCGTCCTTGAACTTGCGCTGCGCCGGCTTGATCCAGGGCACGCGCGCGAAACTGTAGACGGCCAGCCGATCCGGACGCAGATCGATCACGCCATCGGCAAGCCGCGACATCGTCGAGACGCTCTGTCCGGGCAGGCCGTAGATCAGGTCGAAGTTGATCGAGTCGTACTGGCAGGAGCGCGCTTCGGCGCAAAGCGCCGCCGTAATCTCAAAAGGCTGGGGACGGTTGACCAGCCGCAGGACTTCGCTGTCGAAGTCCTGCACGCCGAGCGAGATCCGGGAAATGCCGAGGGCGCGCATCGCGTCGAGATGCGCGCGCGTCGTGACGCGCGGGTCGACTTCGACGGAGCCCTCGAACCCTTCCGCGCGCAGCGGCAACCGCGCGGCGATGCCCTTCAACAGCATCGACAGGACGTCGGGCGGCATGAACGTCGGCGTGCCGCCGCCGAGATGAATCTGCGACACCGGACGTGTCGCCAGCGCGGGCACGTTGCTTAGGTAAAGATCGAGCTCGGCGAGAACGGTCTGCACGTACGGCGCGCTGCGCTCGTGATTGCGCGTGATCACGGTGTTGCAGCCGCAAAACGTGCAGAGCGTTTCGCAGAATGGCAGATGAACGTAAAGGGCCAGCGACGAGGAGTCGGGCGCGAGCGCCACGTTGAGACCGTCGAACCAGACGGATGCGGCCGGCGTTTCCTGCCAGTTCGGCACGGCGGGATAACTGGTGTATCGCGGGACCGGAACGTCGTATTTCTCGAGCAGTTGGGTCAATGACAAGGTGGTCATGCGAATGCTTCTCTGACCGAAGTGACGAAGGTGCGGACCGCCGCTTCGGGCGTGCCCGGCAGGACACCGTGACCGAGCCCGCAGATCCAGCCGCGCCGTCGACTGGACTCGAGCGCGCGTATCGGTGCCAGGAACTGCGCGATCGCGGCGACGAGATCGTCGTGCGGCAGGAACAGCCACGCAGGATCGAAATTGCCTTGCACGAACCCATCGCGGCCCGGTTGCGCAAGGACGGCGGCAAGGTCCCACCGCGAGTCCACGCCGATTCCTCCCCACGGCGCCGCCGTCATCGCGGGCGTGTACAGCGAGGGGTGCGCGCCTTTTGCATAATAGCCAAGGCGCCCCGGAAAAGTGCGCGCCAGGTCGACGAGTCCCGGCGCCACCTCCCCGTCGAAATACGCGGGCGGCAATTCTCCGGCGGCGGTGTCCAGGACCATCACGACGTCGGCGCCGGCCTCGAGCTGCTGCGCGATGTTGGCACGGAGGAGCGGCACCATCCGTGCGGCGAACTGGCGATAGAGCTGCCACGACGACTTGGCGACCCGCATCGCGCCCGCATGCGAGCCTTCCATCGCATACACGAACAGCGTCCACGGGCCGCCGACAAATCCAATCAGGCCCTTCTCCGCCGGCAAGATGCGGCGCGTCAACTCGATCGCGTCGGCCTGGAAGCGCAATCGCGGCACGGCGTCTTCGAGCGATCTGAGGCGCGCGATGCGTTCCCCATCGAGCGGACCATCCAGTTTCGGCGGGCCCTCGTCATAAGACAACGACATACCCAGCGCTTCGAGCGGAAACAGCAAATCGCTGAACAGGATCGCCGCGTCGAAATCGAAATCGCGGATCGGCCCCATCGCCACTTCCGCGGCGAGCTCCGGCCGGCGGCACAAATCCTCGAAACGATGTTTCTGGCGCAGCGCCTGGTACGGCCGGTGATACCGGCCGGCCTGCCGCATCAGCCAAATCGGCGGGACGTCCTGCGCCTCGCCGGCGAGCGCGCGGCGAAAGGTGTTCGTTACTTCGAGCTGGCTGCCCATTGATATCCAATGCCCCTGACCGAGCGGATCCATTGCCCTTCGATGTCGCCGAGCGCCTGGCGCAGGCGAACGATCGCATTGTCGACGGTGCGTTGCGTCGGGAACTCCTCTTCGCCCCAGACGCGATCGAGAATCTCTGATCGAGGCAACGCCCGTGGCGCCGCCTCGACCAGCATCGCCAACACGCGATAGTCACGCACCTGCAGGAACTCGCGGCCGCGGCCGGGGCGATCGATCGCCATCGCGTCCCAGTCGATCGTCACATCGCCGACGGCGAGCTGCCGCCGCGCCGGCTGGGTCGTCAGCACGTGGCGGACGCGCAGCAGGAATTCCCTGAGGTGAAACGGCTTTGGGAGGTACTCGTCCGCGCCGAGCTCGAATCCGGTCAGCCGGCTCTCGGCGGAGTTCAGCGCCGTCATGAACATGATCGGCGTGTGCGAGCGGCCGCGAATCTCGGGCGCCAGATCGAATCCGGATCCGTCAGGCAGCATGACGTCGACGATTGCGAGATCCCAGGTGCTCGAGCGCGCCGCAGCCACGGCTCCCGCGTAAGTCTCCACCCACTCGACGTCGAGGCCTTCGATGACCAGGCGCTCCGCGAGCGTCTAGCCGAGCGAGCGATCGTCTTCGACCAGCAATACGCGCGACATCAGACCGCCTCCGGCAACTCGATGCTGACGGCAAATCCCGAGGGCCGATCGCCGAGCAGGCGAATCTGCCCTTTCATCTGTTGCAGCAGCCGGCCGCAGACATAAAGCCCGACACCCGATCCGCTGGTCTTCGTCGGCCGCACGAACGGCCGATCGAGCACCGTGCTGAGATCGACCTTCGAGCCGCTGCCATCGTCAGTCACGACGATTTCGACTCCGCTGGAGGTCGACCGGCGCACATCGAGGGTGACGCGTGAGGCGCGTCCATGCACGACCGCGTTCTGCAACAGGTTGCGCAGCACGCTCTCGAGCGCCCGTCGATCGGCGCGCAGGCGCGCGTCACCGGTGAGGTCGATGACCAGCTCGGGGAAATCCTCGCGCAGGTAATCGACGAGCGATCTGAGCTCGATCGCCTCGATGAAGACCGCGCCATCGGCAGTAGTCAGCGCGAGCGCGTTTTCGAGCTGCAACTGCAGGCGTACGGAATCCTTCAACAACCGCTGCAGGTTGGGATTGGCCGCCGCGTCCGGAGTGTCTTCGCGGAGCGCTTCCGCCTGCAAGCGCAACGAGGCGAGCGACGTCTTCAAGTCATGTGTGAACGCCATGAAGAACGAGCGCAGATCGCGGCGGCGGCGCTGTTCGAGGCGGATGGCGACGAGCAGCGCAACCCCGCCGGCGACGAGCATGCCGACGAGCACCGTGCCTTCCCAGACGAGCATGCGTGCCACGCGGCTGACTTGCGCCGCGCCGGGACCCTCGAGCGCGCCGAGCTGGCGCGCCTGGCTGAGACCAAAGATCATCCACCACAGCGCCAACGCGACGGTAAACACCATCCACGACGCCGCGGCGGCGTACTGCCACGTGGTGCGCTTCATCGTCACGGCGCATCCACCTCGCGCGCGGCGGCGACGAGCGCTTCGGCGGCGGTCGTCAACGTGGCTTCGTCATGGGCGAGCGAGACGAAGCCGACCTCGTATGACGATGGCGGCAGGTAGACACCGCGGGCAATGGCCGCGTGAAAGAAACGTGAGAACCACTCGCTGTTGCCGGCCGGGATGTTGGCAGGCCGACGGACCGGCTCTTCTGAATGGCGGACGATCCAGAAGATCGATCCGTGCCTGACGACATCAAGCCGGCTCGAGAGCGATGCGAAGCCCTCGATGAGATGCCCGCAGAATTGTTCGGCGCGTCGATCGAGAACCGTCCAGCCGTTCATGGCGTCAACCTTGGCCAGGGATGCAAGGCCTGCACGCATGCCGATCGGATTCGCGCTCAATGTTCCCGCCTGATACACCTTACCCGCCGGCGCCACCCATTCCATCAGGTCCTTGCGTCCAGCATACGCCCCAACCGGAAACCCGCCGCCGATCACCTTCCCGTAGGTCACGAGGTCCGGGCGAATGCCAAGCAGCCCGGCCATGCCGGTCTTGCCGATGCGGAAGCCCGAGATCACTTCATCGAAGATTAGCAGCGCGCCGGCACGACGGCAGCGATCCGCGAGGCGCTGGAGCCACGCCGGGCGCTGCGCGAGCAGGCCATAGTTTGCCGGCAGCGGCTCGACGATCGCGGCGGCAATCGCCGATCCATGGGCGCCGAAGACACGATCGAGCGCATCGTCATCATCGAGGGGAGCGACAAGCGTCTCGGCGGCCACTTCAGCGGATACTCCGGCGCTCGACGCCTCGGCCTCACCGGCCAGTCCGCTGCCGGCGTGCACCAGCATGGAATCGGCGTGACCGTGATAGCACCCGTCGAACTTCAGGATGCGCGATCGCCCCGTTGCGGCCCGAGCGACTCGTAGCGCGGACATCACCGCTTCGGTACCGGACGAGACGAAGCGAATCCGTTCGACCCACGGCAGCTGCGCCTGGATCCATTCGGCCAGCGCCAGCGAATACGGCTCGCAACATCCGTAGGTCCAGCCGTCATCGAGAGCTCGCTGAACCACGGCCCGTACGTCGGCATCGCGGTGCCCAAGAAGCAGCGGCCCAAAACTCTGACAAAAGTCGATGAACGTCCGGCCGGTGACATCGACCAGCCTCGGACCTTCTGCGCGCTGCATGAAGATCGGCGTGCCGCCGACCGATCGAAACGCGCGAACGGGACTCTGCACGCCGCCCGGCGCCACGTTCAAGGCGCGGGCAAAGAGCTGAGCGTGATCGATCACACCGGCACTCCGAGCGAACGGGCGCGGCGGGCGCCGTAAGTGATGATGTAGGCCGCTCCGGCGCGGCGGAACACATGCCAGGTCTCGATGAGCGCCGCGTCGAAATCGGCGAGGCCGGCGCGGCCGAGCGCGCACAAACCCGCATACTCGCCGCTCACCTGGTAAGCGCCGACCAGCTTTCCGGTTGCTTCGCGAATCGGCGTGATCAGATCGAGCGACGTCAGGCCGGGCTTCACCATCAAAAGGTCCGCGCCTTCGTTCGCACACCGCACGCTCGAACCAATTGCATCGGTCCTTGACCGCACGTCGATCTGGTAGTGTTCGCGGCTGCCGTGACGCGGCGCCGAGCCCGCCGCTGATCGAAACGGTCCATAGAAACGCGACGCAAACTTGGTGCTGTAACTCATGATCGGCACCGACGGATGTCCGCCGTTGTCGAGCGCGCCGCGCAGGCGCGCGGTGCGGCCATCCATCATGTCGCTCGGACTGATGCCGTCCGCGCCGGCATCCGCCACGCGCATTGTCATCGCCTCGAGCGCGGTCAGGGTTGCGTCAAGGTCGATGCGGTGATTGGCGTCCGAGATCGCGCAGTGGCCATCGTCCGTGCTCGAGCACAGGCAGATATCGACCCACAGGTGGATGTCCTTGCCAAAGCGGCGCTTGATCGCGTCGACGACGCGGGCGGCGAAGGCGCCGTATCCGATCGACGATGATTTCGCCGGAACGGCAAAAAGCAGGAAATGGCGGACGCCCTCGGCGACGTCGGCGCCAATCGCGTCCAGAGCTGGATCAATACCGAAGCGGTAATTGCCGTCGAGGCCTGGAATCGCCTCGCTGCCGGCCAGCCCCTCGACGACAAAGATCGGTTGAACCAGGTGCGCGGTGGTGAAAGAGGTCTCCGCGCACAGATCGCGCAAGTGCGCTGTTTGCCGAAGCCTCAGCGCCGACCATCGCGAGGTGGTCGATGTCACGGTGCTCACAGACATACGTCTCTCTCCCAGGATGCACGGTCGAGCCATACACCGATCCGATCGGATGCGCCCAGCACATCGCGAATGGTATCGCGCGTGTGACCCGGACCGGAGGCGTGCCACGCGTCGCGAATCGCCGGCCATCGCTCGATTGCGCGCTTGAAGAGATCGCCGCTGGTCCAGAAAAAATGCGACCGCTCCGGCAGATCATCGGGCAATGGCGTGTCGACGTGATATGTCGGCAACGCATCCGGAGTGCCTGCTCGATCGTGCGTCAACCGTACCCACTTCACCGATCGGCCGGCAAGGACATCGATAGGGGGATGCTCGTCGTCACCGAGGCCATCCGCGCAGCCGTTGACCCACACGCCTCGCGCGGCCAGGCGCCGCCATGTCTGGGTACCGGCGGCCCAGACAACCACGTCGGGCATCAGAGGCCATCGCTCAGGCAACGCTTCCGCCCGTGCCACCCAAAAGCCATCCTCGCTCGCAAGCGGCTCCACGATCAACGAGGCTCGTTCCGTCGCGATCGACACGCCGGGCTCCGGCCATACTCGTGCCGCCGCAACGCGGGGAAAGGCGGGGCCGGCTCGCTGCAACTCCCAAATCGCAGACTGCGTTGCTCGCGAGCGAACGGACACGACGCGGCCATAGGGCCGCTCGATGATCGCCGCGCCCAATGCCTGATGACACCCGCCGCCAGCCTCTTCCAGTACGAGGCGCTCGGCGTTCACGGCTACCGTCGTGGCCGCGCAAACGATCGGTTCGAGCACCCGTCCGAGGCCGGTGCGCGCCGACGCGACCTCGATCGCGATCGCGCCTTGCGCCGGCGCCCAGGGAAACTCCCGCATCGGCATCACCATCCACCGGCAATGTTGCAGATGGTCGCGGATCGTCGCAGCTTCGCGGTCGAATGGAGGACCAAATCCCAGCAGGCGATCGAGCGCCGCCTTCGCCACTACGAGACCGTGCGCATCGCCTTCGACGAGCTTGCGCAGGCGGGTCTCGATGTTGCCGCGGACTGGAATGGCGTCGAGCGTGCCCGTCCGCCATGGCAGCAGCGCCGGCATGACCTCACCCAGCAACCAACCGCGCCGAGGCGACGATGAAAGGATTCGCAGCGAATCGGGCTGCGCGTCAATAGCCGACTGCTTGATTAGGACGACGTCGCGGGCATCGGCGCGCGGCAGCGCACCGGCGATATGTGAGCCGGCCGGCATTTCGATCGGCAGGTCCTTGAACGAGTGCACGACCATGTCGGCGTCGCCGGCGATGAGGGCTTGCGACAGATCCGCGGTGAATGCGCCCTTGTCGGGCAGCTTCCAGAGAGGCGAGGTTTGATCCTGATCGCCGGCTGACTTTCGGGTGAGGCATTCGATCTCGAGACCCGGATGCTCGGCGCGCAAGGCGCGCTCGACCAAAGCGGTCTGCAGCCGCGCCAACGCACTGGCGCGGCTCAGAATCCTCAGGCGCACAGGTCGTGCCACCCGGACGGATTCAGCTTCGCGCGGGTTGCAAACGCGCGAGCGTAGCGCTGAATGTCGTCCTTCGCCGCCGCGACACGCAGGGCCGTGGCCCGCGTCGCCTCCTCCACACTCGCAAAGATGTCGGCCAGCGTGACGAGCGGCGCGACCGGCGGCGGAGGATCCTGCGCGCCCTCAGCGCGAAGATCGATGAGGACCGTCACGTCCCGATAGGAGCGTGCCAGCCGCGCGATTTGCGCGGATGAGAGCGGCGCCGCGATCACGATCGATGCGGCCGCGTCGATTACCGGCGTCGCGACATCGAGACGACGATACGCAATGCCCGCATCAAAGCCGTGGCATTCCAGGCGCCGTCCCCACAGATCGACCTGCCGATGCGGGCGGACGAGGAACGGAAGAATCTCGCTGGCGAGCATTCCGGTGCCCGCCACGGCCACGCACGACGCGTCCGCCACGTAGCGGCGGACCGCACTGCCGTAGGACCGCGAGCCGAGTCCAATCAGGTGACGCGCGCGAATCGCACGCGCGTCGGCGAGCAGATGATTCCCGATCTCGCGCAACCCGTTGTGATCACCGGGTAGGTCCGCGGCGAACACCTTGAATTGGTGGAGCACCTCGGTCTCGCCGACCATCGGCGAATCCAGGCCGCAAATCACCTCTAGCAGGTGCGAGTAGGCAGCTTCGCCGTGCAGGACCGTCGCCGAGGACGGCATTTGAGAGTGGGGATCGACAAACGCGATCTCGCGCACACATGTCCGCCAGATTACGGCCGACATGGGCCACCCGCCCGCCCCGGACGGCTGCTGCGCGACGCTAAACTCTGCCACCTTGAGCTGATCTTACGAACCGCCCTTGGCGGATTGTCATGGTTTTGTCGGCTGAGCCGCTTTCACCAGCCCCACCATCGTCTCGATCCACCTCTCGTGGTCGTTGAGGCAGGGGCAGAGGGCGTAGCTCGAGGCCTCGCCACCGCCCTTGACGAACTGATGGCGCCCTTCATTACCGAGCTCATCGAGGGTTTCGAGGCAATCCGTCGTGAAACCGGGCGCCACAACCAGCGGCCGATCGAGCTTTCGGGCGTGCAATCCTTCGAGGATTTCAGCCGTGCTCGGCCCGATCCACTTCTCCGGCCCAAACCGCGACTGAAACGCGACCGTGTAGTCACCCGGGCTCCAGCCCATGGAGAGAGCAAGCGCAGCCACGGTTCGATCGCAGTGCTGGCGATAGGGATCGCCGCTCGTGACGTAACGCTCGGGCAAGCCGTGGAACGTCAACACGACGTGATCCGGAGTATCAACGGCGATCGCCGCCCGAATTCGCGCGCAGAGCGCGTCGATGTAGCCCGGATGATCGAAGTACGGCGGAACACAACTGAGCGACGGCACCAACACTCTCGCCCTGCCGGCGCGGTCCGTCGCCGCCGCGAACACCGCGTCGTAGACCGACGCGGTCGTCGCCGACGAATATTGCGGAAACATCGGCAGCACGACGGCGGTGGAAATGCCCGCCGCGAGCAGATCGTCGATTGCGCGATCGAACGACGGGCCTGCGTACGCCATGCCCAGCACCACGCGATAGCCGTCACCAAGCGCCGCTTGCAGCCGCGCTCGCTGCTTTTCGGACTCGACGAGCAGCGGCGAGCCGGCCGGCGTCCAGATTCGCTGGTAGAGCTTCGCGGATCGCCTGGACCGCAGCGGCAGGATGACGCCGCGCAGCAGTGGTTGCCACAGCCACGCGGGGTAATCCACCACCCGTCGATCCGAGAGGAATTTCGCGAGGTAGCGCCGCACCGCCCGGGGCGTTGGCGCTTCGGGCGTGCCGACTTGTCCGAGAAGAACGCCGATCGTCACTGACGATCAGTGTATTGCAGCCGGCTAGCGGGCGCTCGCCAGCACCCAAATGCAGGATGCGGTCGTCCGGCATCAGGGCCTGTTCGCTCATCGTGTACTCGAGACCTTCGAGGCGCCTGCGCACGCCTTGTTCGATGCCGCCAAACGACATCAGGTGGGGAACGATCAGGACGCGCCGGCCCAGCGCCAGCTGCGCCTGGACCTTTTCGCGAAGTTCCCTGGTCGCCGCCTCGACGCATCGCCGGGCCCGCATTGATGCCTCGGCCGCCGAGCAGCGGTTGGCCATCCATCAACACCAGTACCTGGCGCGAATCGATTCCCTGAATCTGCTCGCCACCGGCGGCGGCGGTTTCGGAGCCCCGGCGCGACAGGACACCCGGCACTTCGCGCAGGAGCTCCGCCACTGTCTGCGATCCGCTCTCCTCCAAGAGGCGCCGCGACAGCACCGACACATTGGTGTTGAGGCTCTCGCGCAGTTGCTCCTGGCGGGACGCCGAAACGATCTGCACGGCCTCAACCACCGGCGCCGGCGCAAGCGTCAGCTCCATCGGCTTTCCGGCAGGCACCTGCACGTTCACCTGCAGAACGGCGAAGCCCGGGGCGATCACTTCGACGCGGTAATCACCCGCATCGACTGGGGCAAGAGAGACCGGCCATCGCGGCCGCTGTCTGTCAGGCGTTCGAAACTGGATGAGGTCTGCCTGACAACGATCGTCGCGCCGGAGACGACGGCGCCGCTGCTATCGCGCACGACTCCGGCAAGCTGGTCCTGAGCAAAAGCGGCTGATGAAACGAACAAGGCAAGAACGACAAACACAACACGACCGAACATACGAACGAACCCTTCTGACGCTGATTTCAGAAGAAAACAGATGCTTGAACTAAGCTGCTCTTGGGATATCCGAGGCAGCGCCGTCACGACGCCGCCGAAGCCACGAGACGAACCGCCGAAACGCGAGCGCGAGGCCGGTATAAACGAGCACCGCCCCGCCCGCGGATGCGAGACCCGCAATTGTCTGTCCGGTCAGCCCGTAGATCTCGCCGGTGTGCGCGAAGCGAAGCCACGACCGGAGCCTGCGTCCCGTACTCAGGCTCTCAAACGCTTCCGCCTTCGCAACGGTGGCCGTGGCCCGATCGACCGTGAGCGTGGTGCGCTTTTGCGGCTGACCGGCGTAGCCCTCGTCAACCGTCAACACGATTGGCGCCGCGGCGGATGTGGCCAGTCTCGTGGTCATCGTGCGCCACGCCGGCCTCTGTTGCTGGGCGATCGCCCACGACGCGTCGAGACCAGAAGTCACATAGACCGGCGCATCACGGCGCTCGCCAGGACGGGATGCTGCAGCCGGAACGGGAGGTGTATCGCCGACCAGGCGGTACACGAGACTGCTGGCCCACGGATACGAGATCGGCATCGCGCCGAGCACCACGAGCGCAAGCGGAATGGCCGACCATATGCCTATGACGTTGTGCCAATTGAAGTCGCGAGCCTTCGGCGTGAGTCCGCCGCGGAACCACAACACGTTCTTGAACTGGATCCACTTCCACACGCGCGGCAGCCACAAATACATGCCGCTCAACACGATGAACAGGAAGATGAAATTCGACGCGCCGGTGATCGCCCTGCCGGTAGCGCGGCTGGTGCCTTCGAGCGCCAGGTAGCGATGCCACATCGTCATCGTCCGGAAAAACGAGCGCATGGCACTCGGCGGTTCACCGATGATGGTTCCGGTGTGGGGATCGACAAGAACGGTCTTGTTGCCCTCGAGAGTCACCGTCGCGGGCGCCGAGGCATCGGCACGAACGGTGAGTCCGGTCGGTGCCGCCCCAGACTGGGCCTCGATCACTTTCGCCAGCAGCGTCTCCGGCGGCAGTGGCCGGGCGCCAGCCTGGGGGGGCGCCGTCCAGGCGCGACGGTCGGCCCACTCGAGCATCTGCTTCTCGTAGGTGAGCGCCACACCGGTCACGCACATGATGAGGATGACGACACCCGCGGCGGCGCCGCAGACCAGGTGCATCCAGAACAGAATTGAGCGGAAACTCTTCATTTGCCTCAATCTTGAGACTGTGTCTCAAGTTCACAACGAGCTTATTGCCGACTAAAATGGTCGGTCAAGCACAAAATGAGAATTGATCTCAATTCCGACCTCGGCGAGTCCTTCGGGCCATGGCCGATGGGCCAGGACGCAGCCCTGATGGACAGCATTTCGTCGGCAAACGTGGCCTGCGGTTTCCACGCGGGCGACCCTGGGGCGATGCGGGCGACCGTGGCGCTGGCGAGGGAAAAAGGCGTCGCGGTCGGCGCACACCCTGGGTTCCAGGATCTCGTGGGCTTTGGCCGGCGGGAAATGAAAGTGACTCCGGCCGACGTCGAGGACCTGGTGCTGTACCAGGTGTCGGCGCTGGCCGGGATGGCATCGGCCCAGGGAGTGCGGCTACAGCACGTCAAGGCGCATGGCGCGCTCTACAACATGGCGTGCCGCGACGGCGCGCTCGCCGATGCGATCGCGAAAGCGGTTGCGGCTCTCGATCGGTCGCTAATCCTCTTCGGACTTCCGAACTCGGAATTGCTGCGCGCCGGCCGAGCAGCTGGACTGCGCGTCGCCGCCGAAGTGTTCGCGGATCGCGCCTACGATCCGGACGGGGCCCTCACGTCACGCGCGAAACGTGGCAGCGTGATTCAAGACACGCAAACAGTTGTCGAGCGCGCGATCAAAATGGTCCGTGAGAAAAAAGTGCTTGCGGTTGATGGCTCGACAATCGCCCTCGAAGCCGACACCATCTGCCTGCATGGCGATACGCCCGGTGCGGCCGACCACGCGCGGGCAGTGCGAAACGGGCTGGAAGGCGCGGGAATCAAGGTCGTGAATCTTCTATCGAAAGACGTCTCCGAAAAAGACTAAGGGCGGCGCTCCTTGCGGAACGCCGCCCAAAAGTTGCCGCCAACCTGGCTCCCCCCAGCTACTGCAGCACTAGTGCCACAGTAAACAGACTGGCGACACGGAGACTGAATCCAAAGTCTGTGCCGCCGGTATTCCGCCGGTTTTCCGCGATCTTGCCGCCCGCGCTCTGCACGACGCACACGGAATTGATCGCTTGGATCACAATATTGCGTCTAGCCGGCCGCGCCCTCCGGATACTGCAGCGCGAGCCGCAGTTCCTTCGTCAGGTTGTCGACCGTGGTTCCCTGACGCTTCCATGCGCCGTCGGTCTCGAAGCGCAGCGCGCCAATGCGCCGCCCCCAAGGCGAAATGACCCTGCCAATCGCGCGGTAGTCGGTGCGATCGGCGTGATGCTGGTCGATCTTCTGGATCACGTCGGGTGCGACGCGGATGAAAGCGCGGAGCGCGGTCGCCGACTTGATGCTGTACTTGCGGCCGTTCCACGCTGACTCGAAGATGCTCGCGATCTGCTTGAAGTAGTTCACGAAGAACTTCTTCGATTCCTCCCGGAACTGTTCGCTCTTGCGGGCGCCGCCCAGAGCGGCCTCGTCGGCAAACAGCTTCTTCAGCTCCTGCGCGAGCGGGGCCTGGCCGACGCGGCCCTTGCCGACGCCGAGCAGCTTGATTTCGCCGAAGAGCGGCGACTCGTCGCGATCGTTGATGGCCCGGACGACGTCGTGGGCGGCGGCGAGCGCCTCGTCACGATAAAGCTGGCGGCCCGACAGCGACACGAGGTGCGATGCGTTGAGGCGCGTGTGCTTTGCGTTGATCGTGACGAACATCTGCACGATGTGGTCTTCGGGAACGCGATCGAAAATGATCGCCGGCACCGTGAAGGGCTCGTCACCGAAACGGTCGATGTCGGCGTGCAGTGCGAGCAGCCGGTGCTGACCGTCGATGGCTCGCAGGATGCCTTCGCGCTCAGGCACCTTGAGGCGGCCCACCCATGAGCCGCTTTCGGACGGTTCGAAGCTCAGTTTCTCGTCGCACGAGATGATGACGGCGCCCGGAATCGAGGGCAGGTCACGGGCCTGGCGGCACTGCTCGTAGTACTGCACGAGCTCATCAATCTTCTTGCGGATGATCTGGCGCTGGTAGGCCTTCTCGTTCGACGCGATGCGCCGTTCCAGTAAATCCCAGTTGATCTTGGACTGTGGCCCCTTTTTCTTGCCACGAAGGCCGGCCTGCGCCTGGTCCTGGTAGCTGAGCACTTCGAAACGCACCAGCTTGTCGATATCGCTGGCCGTCAGAGAGGCCTGATAGAATTGCACGCCGAACTGCTGCATACGGATTGCCGCTACGCTGATCATAAGAGTCTGCCCAAAGAGTCGGATTCTATCGTTTGCGCACGCGCTCTCTCAACGGTTTTTGCCCAGAATCGTGTGGGTCCGACGGTAGCTCAGGCCTCTAAACACCCTGTAAGTACCCGTATTTGAAGGGCTTATTCGCAATGACCAAAAAGATGCGCGTTCCCTGGCTATTGCTCGCCATTGCCCTGTTTCTGAGCTCTGCCGTGCCAACGGTGACGCATGCACAAAAATCAGCACCCCCTGCAGCGGGTGACGATCCGGATTTTGCGGAGTTTGTGAAGAAGGCGACGACCAAGCCGGAATTCCTGTCGCCCCTTGTTGACCATTTGCCCAAGAAAGCGGGCGTGCCGACACCAAAAGACGTGCTCGGATATCACATCGGCACGGAGAAGAAGCTGACTTACGTGGCCGATCAACAGCGATACTTCCGCGCGCTCGAAAAGTCACTCCCAGGCCGCGTGAAGACCGAAGTCATCGGCAAGACCGAGGAAGGGCGCGACGTCATGGTCGTCTATGTGACGTCGGAAGCAAACCTCAAGAGCCTCGCCGCGCAGCGCGAAAACACGAGGAGGCTCGCCGATCCGCGCGGGCTCACCGAAGCGCAGGCGCAACAACTGGTCGCGACCACCAAACCGCACTATCACATCAGCGCCGGCCTCCACAGCGCGGAAACCAATCCGCCCGAAGCGGTGATCGAGCTCGCCTACCGTCTCGCGGTGAGCGACGAACCCTACATCAAGCAAATTCGCGACAACGTGATCGTCAGCATCACCGGCGCGACGGACATCGACGGACGCGATCGCTACGTCGATTGGTATTACGCCTACAAGATCGATGAGCCGTACGAAGGCGGAGAAAACTACGGCGATGTCCCCTATTGGGGCAAGTACGTTTTCCACGACAACAACCGCGACATCAACTACGGCGTGGATTCACTGCGCCTCCATCTCAACTGGTATCTGAGCTGGCTGCCGCCGATCTGGCACGATCTCCACGAAGCACAGACGCTGCTCTATACGTTCAGCGGGCAGCCGCCGCAGAACGCGAACCTCGACCCGATTCTCTACACGGAGCTGCCGTTCTTTGCGACCTATGAAGTCAACAAGCTGACGTCGTACGGCATGCCGGGCGTGTGGCACTTCGGGTTCGTCGACATGTGGTCGCCCGGCTATCTTGGCTTCGCCGCCGCCAATCACAATGGCATGTTGCGGATGTACGAGATCTTTAACCAGGGCGGCGCCAACACGAAGAAGGCCAACCTCTCGGGCGCGCAAACGCGGCGCGAGTGGTTCCGGCCCAATCCGGCGCCGGCCGGGGCCATCGACTGGTCGATCAGAAACTCGATCAACTACGCGGAGACGGGCGTGCTGACCGCCCTCGAGCTGACCTCGAAGTTTCCGCAAATGGTCGTCGAGAACTACTACAAGAAGTCGGCGAACGCCGTGAAGCGCGGCGCCGACCAGCCGCCGCATGCCTTCGTAATTCCGGCGGGCCAGCGCGATCAGACGCAGGTCGATCGCGTCGTGAATCTGCTCAGGCGCCAGGCAATTGAGGTGCACCGCGCCACCGCGGAGATCAAGGTCAAGGAAGGCACGTTCCCGTCGGGCTCGTACGTCGTCAAAATGAATCAGCCGTACGGTCCGTTGGCCAAGACGCTGATCGAGAAGCAGAACTATCCGGATCCGGCGCTCACCACCTACGACGACAGCGCGTGGTCGATGGGAATGGCCAGCAACATCGAGATCAAGACCATCGAGGACAAGACCATCCTCGGCGCCGCCGCGACGCTGCTGTCGGCCGACATCACGACGGCCGGTTCAGTGTCGGGCACCGGCCCCATCACCATCGTCAAGCACAACGGCGCATTGAGCCTCATCACACTGCGCCACCGACTGAAGGACGTGGCGATGAAAGGCGCGAAGGCGTCATTCAAGATCGGCGACACGGAATACCCGGCAGGATCGCTCATCATCGAATCGGCCGCGGATCGGGTGAAGAAGGAAGTGGAAGCACTCGGCCTCGTGGCAACCGAAGTCGCCAGCGCGCCGTCCGTCGAGACGGTCAACGTGGACCTGCCGCGCATCGCGATGTATACGACATGGTCGAGCACGGAGAAGCCGGGATGGGTCAGGCTCGCGTTCGATCGGTGGGAGATTCCATACGATCTGATCCACAAGGACCACGTGAAGGCCGGCGCCAACCTGCGTGGAAAATACGACGTGATCGTGATGCCGCACCAGGGCCAGAACGGCAAATCGATTGTCTTCGAGCAGCCGAAGTTGTCGAAGCCGCTGCCATACAAGAAGAGCGACAAGTTCAAGTCGCTCGGCCTCTATGCGGAAACCGACGACGTCCGCGGCGGCATGGGCCTCGCGGGCGCGGCGGAGTTCCAGAAGTTCGTGGAAGAGGGCGGCGTGCTGGTGACGATGGGTGTGGCCAGCTACTTCCCCGCTGAATTCGGCATCGCAAGAGGCGTCGACGCGCAAAGTCCGGCGCCTGGTTTCTATGCGCCGGGGCCGTACGTCAACAGCGAGATCCTGCTCCCGGAACATCCGACGATGTTCGGGTACTCGCAGAAGACCTTGGCGGTTCGATACGCGGGTGGTCCGTTGCTGCAGGCCGGTCCGCCGGCGGGCGTCGAGCAGTTCGCGGGGACCTCGCCGGAGCGCCCCCAAGTGGTGGCGCGATTTACCGGGGGCGACGGCGGCGTATTGAGCGGCTTGATGCGCAACCCGGATCAGATACGGAACCGGCCGATGGTCGTCGACGCGCCGTCCGGCAAAGGCCGCGTGATCCTGTTTGCCAACAACCCGATCTACCGCTGGCAGACCTTCGGCGAGCACGCGATGATCTTCAATTCGATCCTGTTTTGGAACGACATGCCGGCAGCAGCACCGGCGGCAAAGCCGGCGACAAGCTCCGGCCGGTAATTGCAGGGCGCGCCGGGCCTGGTGGCCTGGCGCGCTACTTCGGCAGCTGCTTGGCGAGGCCCTGCTTCTGCATTTCCTTCACGGCTTCCTTCACGACTTCGGTAACCACTTTCGCGCCGTCCTTCGGGTTTTCCGTTTCGCTCAACCCCGCCCACATCAGCGTGTTCTTCGGCACGCTGAAGATCAGGGTCTCGAGCGAGATGATGCGCTCGTCGCGCGTGTAACCGGGCGTGAACACCGCGCCATAGCTGTAACCGTAGTAACCCCACAGCGTCGAGTAATACGCGGTCGTCCATTGGCTCGGCACAACGGTTCGGCGGCGATCGTCGTTGACGACTCGGAAGGCGACCACGCCCTCCACGCCGGCCTTCTCGTACCAGATTTTCGCCTGCGCAGGATCCTGGGCCAGCTCCTTCGGCATCATGCGGTACGACGCCACGCCCTTCATGCCGCGCGCATCGAGCTCGCGGACCAGCGCCTCTTCGCCGGCGACCCGCAACGAGTCGTCGTTGTCGATCACGAGAGCCGCGACCTTTTTCCCGGCAAACGACACGGTCGCCGCGTCAGGGGTTTTCCAAACCGAGGAGAACTTGGTCTTGGCCGCAACGGACACGCCGAGAGCGATCACGATTGCGGCGGCGACGAGGATGAAACGCGATTGCGTCATGAACCCAGCATAGATCAGGCAGGACGTGAATCGAGGAATTCGCGCATCAGCGCCGCATTGCGGTCGTTGGCCTTGAACCACATGTCGGCGAGCGGGCCGATAACCGGAATGGCGCCGAGAATGACGTCGACGAGAACATTCGAGAGCATCCGCGAAACAAGCGATGGCGGTGGGCCATATTGCAGGGTTCGCGCGATCAGGGTCAGCGAGACGGCGGCGCCCGCGAAGTTGCCGAACACCGGGATCAGATCGAGGACCGCGTCGAGGCCGACGCGGCCAACAATCGGCAGCGTAATGGCGCTATCCATGATCTTCGCCAGCCGGTCGATCTGAATGCCGAAGATTCGCTGTGCTTCATCGACGCCGATGCCGCGCGCCGCTGCGATTCGCGCCAGACGCGTGAATGCCCTCGCGGTAACTCCGCCAACGCTCCGATCGATGACGGCCGCCATGCGATCGGCGGTGCGCATGAAGATCCACCGCAACGCGAAGTAGCCGGCGATCGCGATGACGAGAACGAAGACGAACGCGACCGCCAGGAAAAGCAGGACCGACTCGAGCATCTCGCCCGATTATCGCTGCATGTCGCGTGCCGACGGGGTCTTGGGTCCTGGGGCCTGGCTTGAGTCTTGTCAGGACCGTTTCGCCGTGAGCATCACCTTTGGATCCGCCAAGGTCAGCTGTGTCACCCTCCCGCCTTCGTTCGCGAAGGCGATCTTGGCAGTCGGGACACCCGACGGGAAAAAGACCAGGCTGCCGGTGTGCATCAGGAATCGCCGCGCCGGACCATTCGGCCGATCGATGCCAAGACGATCCTGCTGCACGTCGATCACGAAGTGATCGCGAGGGCCCGGACCGTAGACGTACTTGCCCACGAGGGCATCGCGGTCTCGGGTCTCGAGCGGTTGCGTTGGCGTCGGCGTGTCCGCGTCGCCAAGCATCGCCAGATACTGGACCACCGCGGCCGCATCGGGTCCGCCGGCCTTCGCGTGCGACATCAGCGTGATGCCGTGCGGTCCGAGCGTCTTCTGGATGCCGGGCCGCGCGGCAATGAACGCCTTCAGGGCATCGATCTGCCCCATCATCGCCGCCGAGAAGATCGTCGGGCGCGCGCCGTGGGTCAGCAGGAAATCGGCGATCGGCTTGTTGCCGACATGCGCCGCAGCGTCGATGCACGTTTCCCAATCGCCGAAACCCCAGTCGATCGATGCTCGCGCCATCGCAGGCTGTCGCTCGACGAGCTCGCGGATGCGCGCGAAGTTGCCATGCGACGCACCGACCGCGTCTTTCACGAGCGTTGGATCCTGTTGCGGAAAGGCCTCAGCGCCCGAGATTGCAAACGGGAGCGGTGTTTGCCCCCAGGCCTTCGCCGCCGAAAACGACACGCCGAGGGCCGTTAAGAAGAGAAACGCTCGCCTCGGCACTCCACCCACTCTAGGCGCCTCAGGCACCCTAGGCACTTCAGGCATCATCATGGTTTCTTGACCTCCGATCCGCGTTATCGCAAAGCACGAAGGTTCAGGGCAAGGCAGGTTGAGTTCAGGCTCTAAGTCGAGCCTGGTCAATCAATTAGTCCGAGGATTGAGGACGTGTTCGCGGACCGCCCGCTCGAATTCCTCGACTACCGCGTCCTCGAGACCGGCCAGGCGATCGCTGACGGGAAGCCGGTTCGCTTTCAGGTGTGCTTCGTCGCTGAGCCGGATGAAATGCGTGATGAACCGCAGACCGGTTTCGCCTTGCTGTAACTGGCCTAGCAACACGTAGTCCGCCTTGAGCTCCTGCGCAACCGCCTTCAGATTCCGGATGTTGCGCGGATGCCGCAGGATGGCAGCGTTACCGACCACTGCGATGCGATTCGGATCCAGCTTCGTCAGATGCTCGACGACCAGGTCCGACAGGGCGGCGACCGGGCGATCGTAGTCGGCATTTCCGGTTTCGTTGTCGAAGATCGATACGCCGATCACGACGCGCGGGCTCTCGTTCTGCAGCGCGGCCAATGCCAGGCCAACGCCAATCACGAGGACCGCGGCCGCGGCGACCCAATAGGCAGCCCGGCCGGATCGGAGCTGGGGCTTGGGACCTGGGACTTGGGGAAGGCTGGTAGTAACGGGCGCGATGAACTTGAATCCCTGTTTCGGAATGGTCTGAACAAAGCGCGGGTTGTCGCCGCTGTCGCCGAGCGCGGTACGGATTTGCGACACGCAGTACGCAAGGCCACGATCGAAATCGACGTGCGTGTTTTTGCCCCAGACCACTTCGCGCAGCTCTTCGCGGGACACTATTCCTCCGTCGCGAGCTCCGCCGCGATCAGCGGCGCGCGCAAGGAGAAGCGCCAGGGCCTTCGCGGGTTGCGGCTCGATCGCGACGGTCCGGCCGTTCTTGCGCAGCTCGTTGCCCTCGTCGTCGAATTCGAACACGCCGAAGCGATGCACCATCGACGGTCCTTACTTGATCACGAGCAACCGGTAATTGGCAGGATGGAGGAATTGAATCCCCGCCTCGGTCAGGATCGCATCGTCTTCAATCGGCACGCGCAGCTTCACGCCGCCCCACTCGGCGATTGGCGTATAAGCGAAGTATTCGAAGGAAAACATGTGCTGTGCGTGCATCACGAAAGTCGTCTGCAACGGCTGCCACGTCGTCAATGACGGTCCGATGTCGTGACCGGTGTTGCCGACCGGATGAAAGCCATAGACCACATCGGTCCGATCGTCCTTGTTCGGTCGGTTGAATTCGATGACGCCAAAGCCCGCGGCTTTGAGCGCGGCGTCCATGTTCTTCATCGTCTCGTCGGCGCGGACGCCGACCTTGATCGCCTTCTTGACAACGTCGCGAACGGTGAGTGCCTTGTCGAATGCATTCTGTATGCTCTTCGGTGGCGTGACCTCGCCAGGCTTGAGCACGTACGCCACCCGCTTCACGTCGGTGCCGAAGTTCATGAGCTGCACGCCCCAGTCGATCATCATCACGTCGCCGGGCTGGATGATGCGCGAGTTCGACGTTGCGACGATGCCGTCGGGACCAGTGACATAGACCGAAGGCATGTCGAATTCCGAGCCGAGGGCGCGATCGAGCAGCCGATCCTGCATCCACCACGCGACGTCTTCGAGGGTGGTCTTGCCTGGGGTGATCACTTCGTTCGACAGCGCCCGCTCGGTCAGCTGGATCGCGATGTTGGCGGCTTCGCCGAACGCCACGATTTCCGATGCGACGCGGTGCGATCTGAAATCGGCGACCAGTTTCTCCGCTGACACGAAGCGCGACGCGAGTGCGTCGCCAAGCGCCGACTTGAGGTGCGCGAGCATCGTTACCGATAGTCCGTCGGCCGGCCCGATCTGATCCGACATGTTGAGGCCGATGCGTTTGGGGTTTCTTGCCTTGACGTGATCGGCGAGCGTCGATGACGCCGCGAAGATGTCGTAGGCGCCCGACTCGCTCAGCATGTAGCCGCCAGGCCCGAGCGCCGCGCGCTCGATGCGATCGCCGCCGCGGTCGGTGAAGACGTAGTAGCCGATGCCCGACACGTAGCCCCGGCCCAGATCGTTCCAGAGCGGGTCGTAGTGGTTTTCTTTTACGGCAACGATCCACATGTCGATGCCGTTGTCGCGCATGGCTCGCGGGAGCACCTGCTCGAATTTATCGAGCCGGATTTGGCGTTGCATTTCCCAACGCCTCCTGGCCTCTTGTGCGTACGTTGGCAATACCTGCAACAAGACAACCGTGAGCGTGATCAGGAATCGCATCGTTTTTCCCTGGTAAGGTGCCAGACCCCTTTACATTCGGTTACATCCGTCGACGGATTTCGGGCGAAGATTTACGGCTGCCAAACATCGTTTGGCGCCCACAACCGCAATGAACTTGCACATGCTATCCAAACCGCTGCTCGTGATCGCTATGTTTGTCGGATCGGCCGTGCTGGCCACCGCACAGACGACGCAGGACGGCGGCATCAACTACGACACGGCGCGCAACGAGCGGCGCTTGACCGCGACCCAGGTGAACGGGCCGATCACGCTCGACGGGAGACTCGACGAGCCGTCGTGGGCAGCGGCACCGCTGGCGACCAACTTCGTGCAGAACGATCCGCGCGAGGGCGAGCCGGCGACCTTCGAGACCGAGGTCAAGCTGCTCTACGACAGCCACGCCATCTACATCGGCGTGTTCGCCAAAGATCCGGCGCCGGCCGAAATCATCATCAACGAGCTGCGTAAGGACTTCAACACCGGGAACGCGGACGGTTTCCAGGTGGTCATCGACACCTTCCACGACGAGCGCAACGGCTATCAGTTCGCGATCAACCCGATGGGTGCGAAGTGGGACTCGCAGATGTCGAACGAGGGCCGCGATTCCAATGCGAACTGGGACGGCATCTGGGACGTCGGCACGCGCATCGGCGAAGACGGGTGGTACGCCGAGATCGAGATTCCGTTCAAGACGCTGAAGTTCGGCCCGGAGGACATGCAGACCTGGGGCATCAACTTCCAGCGCCGGCTGCGCAGGAAGAACGAGAACAGCTACTGGTCGCCGCTGCGCCGCATTCACCAGTTGTCGCGCGTGTCGATGGCCGGCACCTACGAGGGCCTGCAGGGGCTGAAGCCGGGGGCGAACGTCCGCGTGAAGCCGTACGGGCTCGCCAATCTCAACAAGATCGGGACGACGGCGCTCGACAAGGACTACGACGCCGGGTTCGACGTGAAATACGGCGTGACGTCGGGACTGACGTGGGACTTCACCGTCAACACCGATTTCTCCCAGGTCGAAGCCGACGAGCAGCAGGTCAACCTGACGCGCTTCAGTTTGTTCTTCCCTGAGAAGCGCGACTTCTTCCTCGAGAACTCAGGAGTTTTCCAATTCGGTTCCGGCAACACCGGCGGCGGCGGCGGCGCGAACGGCGGCCGCCAGAACGCGTCGCAGGACATGATCTTTTTCTTCAGCCGGCAGATCGGCCTGTCGCCGGTCGGCGACTCCATTCCCCTGCTCGCGGGCACGCGCCTGACCGGGCGGGTCGGCGGCTGGTCGGTCGGCGCGCTCAACATCCAGCAGCGCGAGAAAGATGTCAGCCCGTCGACCAACTTCACCTCGCTGCGCCTGCGACGCGACATCCTCCGCAATTCCGACATCGGGGTGATGATGCTCAACAAGGAGCCGCAGGGCGATCACTACAATCGCGCGTTCGGCGCCGACGTCAACTTCCGCTTCTTCCGCGACCTCACGATGAACTTCGCCGGCGCCAAGAGCGCGACACCGGAGGAGCGCTTGCCGGGCTCGGGTGACGACCTCTACTCGAAGAGCAGCTTCGGGTATCGCGGCGACGTCTGGGAGACACGCGGGATGTACCAGACGATCGGCTCGCGCTTCAACGACGAGATGGGCTTCGTGCCGCGCGTCGGCGTCGACAACGCCGAGGGATATCTCGGCGCGCACTTGCGCTTCAAGAAGTATTCGAGCTGGCTGCGCGAGTTCTTCCCGCACTTCCAGATCGAGAACTTCACCAAGCGCAACGGCGGCGGCCTCGAATCGCGCTACATGGACTGGCACGTGCCGGTGAACCTGCAGAACAGCACGTTCATCGAGATCGGCGTCAACCCTAACGAGGAAGTCATCGACGAGCGTTTTGCCATCAACGCTCGCCGCGGCATCTTCGTCGATCCCGGCCGCTACGAATTCAAGGAGTACTTCGGGCTGGTGAACACCAACGCGGCGGCGCCGTTCTCGATGAACCTGCGCTACGGCAACGGCGAGTTCTACGACGGCTATCGCAGGAACTACACCGTCGGCGGGACCTTCCGCATGAACGAGCACCTCAACGTGGCGCTGAGCGACCAGATCAACGACATCGAGCTGCCGTCGGGAGCGTTCGTGACGCACCTGGTGACCGGCCGCGTGAACTATTACTTCAACACCAAGGTGTTCGTGAACGCGCTCGTGCAGTACAACACCGACACCAACCAGTGGAGCTCGAACGCCCGCCTCGACATCATCCACCGGCCGCTCAGCGACATTTACCTGGTTTACAACGAGCGGCACGATTCGCGTACTGGCGCGCTGATCTCGCGCGCGGTAATCGCGAAGATGACTTACCTGTTTGCTTTCTAGTTGTTAGAGATTAGTTGTTAGCCTCTATCTCAGCACCGGCGCGAAGATTCTCCAGACGCCAGACAGCTCTCGTCCAGCCATCTTCCGATCTTTCCATTTCACGATCGCGTAGAGTAGCGCGCAAAGCGCGACCGTCGCGGCAAGCGACCACTCGAGCGGCAGGGCGCGCTTCAGCGGCTTGGCGATGCCGCCGTACGCCATCTCGACGTGAATCCAGTAGACGAACAGCGATGATCGGCCAAGGGTCGTGATGACCCGGCCGGGCACGTCGGTGGTGCCGGCGCCGAGCGCGAAGCGCCGGCGCAGGAACGCGTGAAAGTGATCGACGCCGAACGCGAGCGGCACCATGGCCGTGCAAATGCCGAGACGGAGGAAGAAGAAGGTCGGCGAGCTGGTCCAGAAATTGGCCATCGGATAAATCGACGGACGAAGCGATGCCGCGTACCCGAGGGCGATACCGGCAAGACCCGTGACCAGGAGGCCGGCCTGGAGGCGACGCTCCCGCCATTCGCCCTGTGCCGCGAACACGAACTCGCCGGCGATACACCCGGCGAAGAGAAAGCCGGCCCAGGGGAACAGCGCGAAGTTGGTTCGGCCGGGTAGCGGCCGGATGTACGCCTCGATGGCGTCGGGCAAACCGGCAAGGATCGATGCCTCGCGGACGAGCGGCGTCGCCATCGCCACGGCGATCGTCGCCAACGCGAAAAGGGCGATGCGAACGGGGCGAGTCGCGGAAAGACTCCACAGGACCGCGGCGGCGATCATCGCGATACCCATCACGTTGAGGATGTCGACCTTCAGGAAGTTGGTGAAGGCGCCCCACCCAAGCAGCTGCGATTGGAGGCGGAACAGAAACGCGAGCGCGAAGATCTGCAGACCGCGCTTGCGCGCCAGGGCCGCCGCTGCAGCGTGTCCGACCTTGACCGCGCGCGCCGAGGCGGCCATCGCGATCGTCAGGCCCGCCAGGAACAGAAAGAGCGGCGCGGCCATGCCGGCGATGAAGACCACATACATGTAGAGGGTGCGGCTGCGATCGTCCAGGCGGGTCCAGGCATCGGTGACATGCGCGCCGACCATGATGACGACGGCGACGCCGCGCAGCCAGTCGAGATAAACCTTACGCTGCAGGAGCGACCTCGAAGCTCGTGAGGAGATCGATGTCCTGGCGCAGGGAGTGCCATACCGAACAGTACTTGTCTCTCGACAGCTGAATGGCGCGCTCGACGGCGTGCGCCGGCACATTGCCAATCAGCGCAAAGTGCAGCGTGAAGCTGACGAAGCGCCGGGGCGGTTCTTCGCGGCGCTGGGCGACCATCCTGGCTTCGAGCGATTTCAGATCGTGGCGTCCCTTGACCACGATGTCGGCGACATCGATGGCCATGCAGCCGGCGAGCGCCAGCGCGAGAGCCTCGACTGGTGAGGGACCGGCGGCACCGTCGCCGTCGAGAATCATGCTGTGGCGCGGCAGGGCCGCGTCAAAGCGGAGAGCGCCTTGCCACGTCAGCGTGGCAACCAGCGGCGGCTTGGTCACCTGTTGATTCTGGGGTCAGGTGTCAATTTTCAACAGCAAAAAAGTTGAAAACGACACCTGACCCCCGGATTCAACCTCGATCGAGCGTTTCGATCAGGCGGCGCGGCCCGGAGCCGCCGAGCGCGGCGAGGTCGCGCGGTTGGGGCCGGCAACCATCGAGAACAACAGCCAGGTGAGAGGCATCGCCACAAGCATGTAGGTCAGGTACTGGCCATACACACCGTCCGGCCCATACGGCTCAGTCGCCCAGTGCAGCGCTTCGCTGTTGGGGAAGAGATTCGCCTCGGTGAGCTCGTGGAAGCCGTAGATCAGCAGCTGCGCGACGAACACCATCAGGAAGATCGCCGTGACCTGGAAGAACAACGCGAGGTTGACGCGGTGTCCATAGCGCGACCACAGCATGGCGATGGCCGCCGCCCCGAGCGTGCCCGCGACTGCGCCGCCGACGATCGTCATCGCCTGTACCTGCGTCAGCAGCGTGCCCATCAGGAGCGCCGTCTCCATGCCTTCGCGCGAAATCATCAGCAGCGTAAAGAGGAACACGCCGAGCCACGCGGCATTGCCGCTCTTGGCTGCGGAGATCCGGAGATGTCCTTCGATCTCGCTCTTGATCTTCTTCGCGGTGCGCCACATGTGCACGGTCAGCGTGGCGACCGATACGGCGGCGGCTATTGCGAGCACGCCTTCCCAGAGCGCCTGGTTCGACGCCTGCTGGAACAAGTAGGCCGCACCGATGCTGAGCAGGACCGAGAGCCCGATGCCCCAATGCACCGCGGAGATCAATTCCTGGCGGCCGCTCTTGCGGAGATAAGCCAGGCTGATGCCGATGATGAGGAAAGCCTCCAGGCCTTCCCGAAGCGTGATCACGAATGCCTGCAACATGCAAGTAGGACCGATTGGAACAAATTGAGAATCAGTCTCAGTTTGGAAAGTTCAGCATATGCGACCAATCTGGTCGCGGGCAAGTAATTGATTTGTCATGGGAACCCTTGCGGGATTCGCTACGTAATGCTAAATATTCAGCAGGTGCAATATTTTTAGCATGACGACAGCCAACGACCCGCTCTCCCGTAGAGAACGCCAGATTCTCGACATCCTCTACACCAAGGGCTCAGCGACGGCAGCAGAGGTCAAGGAAACGCTGCCCGACCCCCCGAGCTACTCCGCAGTGAGGGCGCTGTTACGCATTCTCGAGGAGAAGGGCCACGCGAAGCACGAGACCCAGGGCACCCGCTACGTCTACATGCCCTCGGTGCCGCGCGAAAACGCCCGCAACTCTGCCCTCACGCGCATCGTCCAAACGTTCTTCGACGGTTCGGCGGCGCAGGCCGCCGCAGCGCTGGTCGATTCGGGATCGCTTTCGGATGACGAGCTGACGCGGCTGTCCGCGTTGATCGATCGGGCCAGGAACGGGGGACGCTGATGAACTTCGATCTCATCGCTCGCACGTCCGCGATCCTTCTCACGGCGTGGTTCGTCGCGGCGCTACTTCGCCGCGCCGCGCCTTCGACCCGTCACCTGGTATGGCACCTCGCCATCGTCATCGTTCTCCTTGCACCGGTCCTGATCTCGCTCGCACCGACGATCACCGTTCCCGCGATTCCAGGAGTTCCAGCCGTTCCAAAAGTTTTGTTCCAAGAGGTTCCAGGTGTTACAGCCGTTCCAACGGCCGCACCAACCGTGGAACTCGGAAGTGCTGGAACAATCCGGTACCAAGCTCTTGGAACCCTTGGAACTATTGGAACGGCTGGAACCATTGGATTGGTTGGTTGGTTCTTGTTCTGTTGGCTGCTTAGCGGCCTGTCAGTCTGGAGGGGATCCCGGCCGGCCCCGGAAGATTGGAACAACGAGGCTCGCGTCATTTGCCGCCGCATCGGTCTGAAGAGACTCGTTGCGGTGAGACAGTCGCTGAAGGATGGCAGTCCTCACGTCGCGGGCTTGTTTTCGTCGGCGGTGATGATGCCGCCGTCGGCGGCAGAGTGGACGCAGGAGGCGCGGCAAGCCGCTCTCGTGCACGAGCTCACGCACATCAAGCGCGCGGATCGGCGGACACAGGCCATCGCGCAGCTGGCGTGCGCCCTTTACTGGTTCAATCCGCTGGTGTGGTACGCCGCCGCCGGTCTCGCGCGCGAGCGGGAACGCGCGTGTGACGACGAGGTGTTGCGGTTTGGCGCCAGGCCATCGGCCTATGCGACCCTGCTGCTCGATCTCGCGCGTAAGCCCGAATCGATGTGGACACCTGCAACCGCGCTCAGCATGGCCCGGCGATCAGCCATTGAAGGGCGGTTGCTCTCGATTCTTGCCGATGCCGTCCGCGTGCCGCGGCGATCGACACGGTGGCTGGTGGGTTTCAGCCTCGTCACGATCACGACGACCATCCTCGGCGCACAGACGGCACGGCCGAGCGTGACGCCACCGGAGATCATCCCGGCCGTTACCCCGGCGACACCAAAACCGCTAGTGCGGCCCCAGATGGTGATGGCGCTCGACGACAAGGATCAACAGAACGAATCAATCACGAACACGCTGGTGCGAAGTCTGGCGGATAGCGATCGCGGAGTTCGCGAACAAGCCGCGATGGGCCTGGCGATCACACCCGGCAACGACGTGATCGATCCGCTAATCGGCGCGCTGAAAGATCCGGATGCCCAGGTGCGAGAGAAGGCGGCGATCGGCCTCGCGTTCCGCCGCGATCCAAGGATCATGGAGCCGCTGCTGGCGGCGATGGAGGACGGCGATTCGCAGGTGCGCGAGAAAGCGGCGATCGCACTCGGCGCGAGCGGTGACCCGCGCGCCATCCCTGCCCTGACGAGGGCGACCAGGGATCCTGATTCGCAGGTGCGCGAAAAGGCTGTCTCCGGACTCGTATTGCTGGGACTGCGCAGATGATCCTGACCGCACTGCTGGCCGCGCAGGTGACGCTGACGTTGTCGCCGTGCAAACTCGAAGGCGTGCCCGGCGAGACGAAGTGCGGCACGCAGTCGGTGCGGGAGAACCGTGACGCGCCGCTCGGCGGTCCGGGGCGGATGGTCGGCCTCTCGGTGATCGTGCTGTCGGCACTCGAGCCCGACAAGCTGCCCGATCCGTTTTTCATGCTGGCCGGCGGCCCCGGCGATGCGCCGTCGTTTAACGCCAGCTTTTTTAGCCGCGTTTTCCACGACATCCGCCGCAAGCGCGACATCGTCCTCGTCGATCTGCGCGGCACGGGCAAGTCGTCGCCGCTCCTCTGTCCGGAGCTCCGTCAGCCTGGCGTCGACGGCATTTACGACGACAACCTCCTGAGCATTCCCGCGGTGCACGCGTGCCGGCAGCGGCTCGGAAAAACGACGGACCTGACGCAATACACCACCGAAATCGCGGTCGACGATCTCGAGCAGGTCCGGCAAAGGCTCGGATACGGGCCGATCAATCTCTACGGCACATCGTATGGATCGCGCGTCGCCCAGGTCTACATGCGTCGCTATCCGGACAGCATCCGCGCGGTGGCCATGAAGGGGATCGTGCCGCCATCGATGGCAATGCCGGAGTCGCACTCGCGCGCTGGAGAGGACGCATGGCAGTCGTTACGGGCACGCTGTCGCAAGGACGCTGGGTGCGGTGAGGCCTATCCTCTCCTCGAGGTTGAATTCCGCGAGTTGCTCATGAGGCTCGAGTCGAATCCGGTGATGACGCTGCCGGCAAGCCGACAGCGCTCCGAGACCAGAATCCGGGTCTCGCGGGGATTGTTTGCGGAAGCGTTTCGCAACGTGCTGTACACACCAGAAGGATCAGCGCAGGCGCCAAAGCTCATTCATCAATTGGTGAACGGCGACGATCGCGGCGTGGTGGAAACCGCCTTGTCGGGACGCACGGTACTCGGCGGCGAGCGGCTCGCAGCAGGTTTCTTCCTCTCAGTGATATGCACAGAAGACGTCCCGTATCTCTCGAAGGATGCCGACGCGAAGGCGACCGGGACATTCGGCGGCAATTACCGCCTCGAGCAGCAGCGCGCAGCCTGCCAGGAGTGGCCACGAGGCACTGTCTCGAGCGGGCATCGCCAGCCGAGTGAGTCTGCCATCCCGACGCTGCTTCTCTCCGGCGAATTCGATCCGGTCACGCCGCCGTCAGGCGCGGAAGAGGTCGCGCGCGGACTTTCACGTGGCCGGCACGTAGTGATTCGCAACAACGGTCATCCGATCGGTAACGCGGAAGCGTGCATCGGAAAGATGTTCAGCCAGTTTCTCGATGCCGCGTCCGTCGACGCCGTCGATGCAAGTTGCGCCACCGCCAATCCACCGGTCCCGTTCGTCATTTCCGGAAAGCAACAATGAGCAACGTTCTCTCGGATCTGAAGCACGGCGTTCGCGTGCTGCTCAGGACTCCTCTGTTCACCATCTGCACGATCGCGGCGCTCGCGATTGGCATCGGCGCGACGACGGCGCTGTTCAGCGTGGTGCATGCGCTGCTGATCAGACCGCTGCCTTACAAAGACGCCAATGCGCTGGTGGTGATGTGGGAGCACAACCTGCCGCGCAACCGGCCGCGCAACGTCATCAGCCCCGCAAACTTCCTGGCGTGGCGCGAGCGCAGTCGTTCGTTCGACGGCATGGCGGCGTTCACGCAGAATCGCGTCACCCTGACCGGCGCCGGTGAGCCGCAGGAGCTGTCGACCCTGATCGTCTCGGCGAATATCCTCGACGTGCTCGGAGTCGGGCCGATGTTCGGGCGCGGATTTGCCGAGGGAGAAGATCGGGAGGGTTCGGCCCGGACGATGGTCCTGTCGCACGCGGCGTGGCTGCGGCAATTCGGCGGCAGCACCAGTGTGATCGGACAGCAACTGACGATCGATGGCGCGCCAGTCACCGTGATCGGCGTGATGCCGCGCGGGTTCGAGATCTTCGGATTACCCGCGGATGCGTTTATGCCGACGCGCTGGCCGGCCCAGGTGCCGTTCACCGGCCGCAGCTGGATCGGCATCGGCCGCATGAAGCCCAGCATCACGCGCGATCAGGCACAAGCAGAAATGGAAGGGGTCTTCGCGCAGGTGCGCAGCGAACAGCCCGACTTCAACACCGGCTGGACGATCAACCTCGTGCCGCTGCGCGAGCAATTGGTGGGCGACGTGCGGCTCGCGGTGCTGGTGTTATTCGGCGCGGTCGGCGCGGTGCTGCTGATCGCATGCGGCAACATCGGCAGCCTGATGCTGACGCGCGCGTCCGGACGCAGGCGCGAGCTTGCGATTCGATCGGCGATCGGCGCCGGCACCGGCCGCCTGCTCACCCAGCTCGTGAGCGAATCGTTACTCTTGTCGCTCGTCGGCGGCGCGCTCGGCATCGTCCTCGCGACCTGGATCCTGAGCGGCCTCACCACCTGGGTCGGATCGCGGCTGCCGATCCCGCTGCTGTCGCAGGTGACGATCGATCCGAGCGTGATGGCCTTCGCCGCGATCGTGACGGTGCTGACGACGATCTTCTGCGGCCTCGCGCCGGCGATCGGCGCAACTGGCGGCTCGCTGGTGACGGCGCTGCGCGACGGCGCACCGAACCTGTCGGGCACGCGGCGCGGCCGGCTCGTGCGCCAGTCGTTCGTGATGGCGGAGATCGCGCTCGCGCTGACAGTGCTGTGCGGCGCCGGCTTGCTGGGCCGGAGCCTGATGGAGCTGCAGGGCGTGAACCCGGGATTCGACGCCGACTCGGCGTTGTCGCTGCGCGTGATGCTACCCAGCCGCAGCTATCGCGGTTCGAACGCACAACACACGTTCTACACGCGCGTGATGGAGGGCTTGCGAGCGTTGCCCGGGGTCGAAACCGTCGGCGGCACGTCGTTCCTGCCGCTGGCAGGCGTGGGACCCGGTACCTCGTTCTGGAGGGCGGACGCGCCGCAGCCGCCGCCGAACGAACGGCCGGTGGTCGACGCCCGGCCGGTGACCGCCGGTTATTTCGCCGCGATGAAGATTCCGCTGCTCGCGGGCCGCGACGTGGCGGACGCCGACACGCCCGACAAGGATCCAGTGGCAGTGATCAACGAGACCTTCGCGCGCCAGATCTACCCCGGAGACAACCCGATCGGCCGGAAGTTCATCCTCAATCTCGGCAATGAAAAGCCGCACGAAATCATCGGCGTCGTCGGGGACGTGAAGTTGGTCACGCTGGACGGCGAGATTCGTCCGACAGCCTACTTGTCGTCACGACAGTACGCCTTCGGCATGATGACGTTCGTGGCGAGAACGACGGGCGATCCCGCCCTGCTCGGACCCGCCGCGGTCCGCGTGATCAATCAGATCGATCCGCTGCTGCCGGTCGCTGCGGTGCGTCCACTCGACGAGGTTTTTGCGGAATCGATCGCGCGGCCGCGCTTGACCGCGGTGGCGATGGGCATTTTTGCGGCGGCGGCGCTGCTGCTCGCCGCGCTCGGTGTCTACGGCATCGTCGCGTATTCGGTGTCGCAGCGCTCGCGTGAGTTCGGCATTCGCGTCGCGCTTGGCGCGCAACAGGGGCAAATCATCAGCATGGTTGTTCGACAGAACCTGCGTTTGGTCGGACTCGGGCTCGGTGTTGGGCTGCTGGCTGCGATTCCGGCGACGCGGCTCCTGCGCGGTTTGCTCTACCAGGTGGGCCCGAACGATCCGATCACGTTCGTGGCGATCGGCTCGATCCTCGCGATTGTCGCGGTCGTCGCGTCCTATCTTCCCGCGCGTCGTGGGATGCAGGTCGATCCGGTGGTGACGTTGAAGGCGGACTAGGGTGCTTAGGGGCCTGCGGGCTACGGGCTTGCGGACCCGGGAGTTTGTTATTCGGCGTAGACGACCGTGCGGATGCTGCGATGGGCGCGCGCGATTTCGGCCGGCAGCAGCTTGCTCAAGTAGATCTTCGACTCGCTGGTATTGGTCGCGTGCTGCTCATGCTTGACGACATTGAACTGCAGCGAAGCAAGCACGGCGCGCATGTCGTAGTAGCGGTTCTTCACCTTGACGACGACTTCCTCGAAACCGGCCGACATGGCCCACACTTCCGATTCTTCAGTGAGTGCGCGGAAGTGTCCCTGGCCGCGCCAGTCGCGGCGCGTGCCGCCGATCCACGAATAGAGAATCCGGCGGCCCTCGAAGTTCACTGAGCCGTCAAGGCGGCTGACCAGATCACGGAGCTTCGGCACGGATTCGTCGGAGCGGATCTCGTGGACGATCTTGTAGGAGACCGGGACGAGCGCGCCGGTCGGATCGTCGGGGAGCGGCGCCTCCGCCATCAGGATCAGGGCCTCGCGATCGCGCAGGCGCGTGATGATCTCGTCAGCGGTCTTCCTGCGCGGGAACTCCCCGAAGTATTCCTCGATGTACTGGATTTCCCACGCCCCCGGCTCGAGCGCGTACTGCTTGATCAGGTATTCCACCAGTCCGACGATTATACGAGAAGCGAAAGCCTGGAGGTCAGCCAGCGTTGCTCGGGCGCCGCGCGCGCCAGCCTCAGGGCGGTGCGATAGCACTCGATTGCGCGATCGGCGTCGCCGGCCTCTCGCCACAACTCGGCCTGGATCGCCGGCAGCAGTGGATACCGATCGAGCGCGGCCAGGTTTTCGATCGCATCGAGCGCGGCGAGCCCGGCAAGCGCGCCGTCGATGCGGGAAATGGCGACGGCTCGATTCATCGCGACGACCGGCGACTGGGTGAGCTCGAGCAAGTCATTGTAGAGCTCGACGATCTGCGTCCAATTGGTCGATTCCCAGGAGGTAGCGACGGCGTGACAGGCGGCAATGCCGGCCTCGAGGTGAAAAGCGCTGATGTGATCGCCGGCTGACGCGCGATCGAGCGCCCGCATTCCTTCAGCAATCAGCGCCGAGTCCCAGCGGCGCCGATCCTGCTCCCGCAGCAGGAATAGCGTGCCCTCGGAATCGACGCGCGCGGGAAATCGCGCGGCGTGCAGCAGGATCAGCGCGAGGAGTGCCCAGGTACGCCCACCCCGCGACGCAGAGTCCGCATAGCCGGGACCCCGGCGCGGCGCCGCGATCGCCGGGTGCAGGGCAATCATGCGTGCCAGCCGGATCGCTTCGGCCGCGACATCGTCCCGGATCATCTGGTCGCCGGACGTGGCCGCATACCCTTCGTTGAACATCAGGTAGATCGCGTCCAGCACCGAATCGAGGCGCGCCGGCAGATCGGCGGGTTCGGGCATACCGAACGAAATCTGCTCGTCGCGCAGGGCACGCTTCGCGCGCACGAGCCGTTGCGCGATCGTCGATTCCTGGGAAAGAAACGCGCGCGCGATTTCATTGACGCTGAACCCGCCAACGAGCTTGAGCGCGAGCGCGACCCGTGCATCTGGCGCGAGTGATGGGTGACAGGTCAGAAACAACAGGCCAAGTTGATCGTCTTCGACGGGCGGCAGTTCGTGGCGCAGCAACGGCGCGGCGGCCGGCGGTTCCTTAGTTGCCGATTCCCACACGATGGCGGGCTCCTTGTCGATCGCCATCCTGCCGTGGCGCAGGCGATCGAGCGCGCGATTGCGCGCCACCTGGAACAGCCACGCTTCAGGATTCTCGGGAACACCGCGGAACGGCCACTGCTGCATCGCCGTCACGAGCGCGTCCTGGACCGCATCCTCCGCGAGGGTCAGGTGGCGGGAGCCAAGCGTCCGCGTCAATGTGGCGATCATCTGTCCCGCCTGCTTGCGGAACAGATGATCAACAAGTGCGATCGGATCGGTGGTCGCCATCGCAGGAATTGCAGCGAATTGCCGGGTTGCGGGGTCAGTCCCCGTCACAAATCACGTCGGTTGAACTTCGCGGATTTCGATTGAGCCGAAGTCGAGGTGCGGGCAATCCTTCGTCAACTCGACGACCTCGTCGTAGCTGTTCGCATCGATCACGAACAGGCCGCCCATGACTTCCCGCGCTTCGGCGTACGGGCCGTCGGTAATCTTCGCCACGCTGCCAGCGCCGCTGACGACGCGGCCCTGCTTGTCGTGCAGCTTGTGGCCCATGATCGAGCGGCCGTTCTGCTGGACCTTGTTTCGCCACGCGATATAACGCTCGGTGATCGCCTGCATCTGGTCGGGGCTCATGCCCGCGTCGTGGCGTCCGGCGTCGCGTAGCAGTAAAACGAATTTAGGCATCGGAATCTCTCCTTCTGCCTCTATGACGAACGACCCGGCAAGGTATCGACATTCCGCCTTCGCTTTCAGCTTCGCCATTCTAGCCATTTCCCCACCTTCGCCTGCTAGGGCCCGGTCGCAGGCGTCGGCGCGGCAGGCGGCGCGAACCTTTTCCAGGGCCGTGGCGTCTCATACTTCGAATGTCTAGGTATCCAGCGGACTTCCTCCACGGCACGCTCGACACCCTGATCCTGAAAACGCTGACGGGTGGTCCGATGCACGGCTACGCGATCGGCCGGTGGATTGAAGAGGCGACCAACTGCGGGCTCGAGCTCGAAGAGGGTTCGCTCTACCCCGCCCTGTATCGAATGGAGAAACGCGGCTGGCTCGACGCCGAGTGGGGAACGTCGGAGCTCGGCCGTCGCGCCAAGTTCTACCGGCTGACGCGCGCTGGCCGGCAACAGCTCGCGAGCCACACCGCCGCCTGGGCGGTATTTTCGGCAGCGGTTAATCGCGCCCTCGTCAAGGCCGTCCAGTCATGACCATTCGAAAGCGCGTGCGGTCGTTGCTGTGGCGCGTGCCGATCGAGCAGGAGGTGCAGGACGAGCTCGCGCATCATGTCGAACTGCGCATCCAGGAGCTGATCGATCGCGGCGTGGACCCGGCGGAAGCGCGCCGGGCGGCCGAGCGGCGCGTCGAGAGCCGGCGCGTCGCGGCCGCGTTGACCCGCATTGGCCGGCAGCGAAACGAATCGTGGGAACGGCGCGACTGGCTCGAGGGGTTTCGCCAGGACATCACGTTCGCGCTCCGGCAGTGCCGGACGAAACCAGCTTTCACACTGGCGGCGGTATTGACGCTCGGACTCGGCATCGGCGCGACGACCGCGATCTTCAGCGTCGTGCACGCGGTTGTGCTCAAGCCACACGCGTATGCCGATCCGGATCGCGTGCTGCTCGCGACATCGATTTGGCGCGGCAGCCCAGGCGGCTGGTCGGTCGGCAATTTCGATTACTTCCGCCAGCGCCTCACCTCGGTCGAACAGTTTGCCGCATCAACGCCGACCAGTTTCAACCTCGCCGATGACGGGGATCCCGAGCGGATCATCGGCAGCCGGGTGACATGGAATTACTTCACTCTGTTCGGCATTCCTCCGTCACATGGCCGCACCTTCAACCAGGACGAGGATCAACCAGGACGCACGCATGTCGTGCTGCTGAGCGACAGCCTGTGGCGGCGTCGCTATGGTGCCAATCCGTCGATCGTCGGCGCCCAGATCCACATGAGCGGCGAGACCTACGACGTCATCGGCGTGATGCCGCCGGAGATCGATCAGATCGACGACGCCGCGCAAGCGTGGATCCCGATTGGCTTCACGCCCGCGCAGCTGGCGCTCTACGACGAGTTCTATCTCGACGCCTATGCGCGCCAGCGCCAGGAGGTCTCGCTGGCGCAAGTCAACGATGAATTCGCGCGCATCGCGCAAGCGCTCTCCGCGGATCATCCGGACCTCAACCGGGAACGCAGTGCCGGCGTCGAACAACTGAGCACCGTCCTCGTCGGTGACTATCGGCTGCGATTGCTGATCCTGCTCGCCTCGGTTGGCCTCGTGCTGTTGATCGCGTGCGCCAACGTCGCCAACCTCTTGCTGGCGCGCCTCGCCGCGCGATCACGCGAGCTGGCGATCCGCGCCGCTATCGGCGCCGGACGGGCCCGCATCGTTCGCCAGGTGCTCTCGGAAAGTCTCGTGCTCGCGACGTTCGGAGGCATCGCCGGGATCGCAATCGCGTGGTGGTCGTTACCGCTGCTCATCAGGCTCGCCCCCGACGGCGTGCCGCGTCTTGGATCGGCGACGTTGAGTGGTCCCGTACTGGCCGCGGCCGTGGCGCTGGCCACCGGCAGCGCGTTGTTCGTCGGACTGCTGCCCGCGTGGCAGGCGACGCGGCGCACGACCCTGACCGAGGATCTGGGAGACGGCAAGGGCGCGCTCAGCGGAACGTTCAAGCCGTGGATCCGACAATTGCTGATTGGGGCACAGGCCGCGCTCGTGATGGTCGTCCTGGCGGGAGCGGCACTGCTGATCCGAAGTGCCATCAACATGCAACAGCAGCCGATCGGCTTCGATACACACGGCGTGCTCACCGCGCGCCTGTCACTACCCGCGGCACAGTACGCGTCGCCGGAACAGGCACGCGTCGCCTATCGCTCGGTGCTTGAGAATGTGCAGGCCGCCCATGGTGTGAGGTTCGCGGCGCTCGATTCACGCGCGCCGCTCGTCTCAGGCGCCGGCTCCAACGGGCTGCTCGCCGAAGGCCGGCCAATGGGCGACTTCATTCTCAGCGAGTCGCATTTCGTGACGCCGGGCTTCTTCGCCGTTGTCAACAACCCGTTGAGAGCCGGCCGCACCTTCACCGAGGCTGATACGCGACAGGCGCCGCTGGTAATGATCATCAACGAGACACTTGCCCGTACGGCCTTCGGCACGGAGGATCCGATCGGCAAACGGATCGCCTGCTGTGAAGGCTCACCGGGACAGCCCAATTGGAAGACGGTGGTCGGCGTGGTCGCCGACGTCAAGTCGCGTGGACCCGCTGAACCGTCGCGCCCTGAGTTCTACTTGCCGCTGATGCAGATCCCCGATGCGGCGTGGACGTGGACGGGACGTTCGCTCGCGATCCTGACGCGCGGTGACGACGTCGCGGCGATGACCGCGGCGATTCGCGCGTCGGTGAAGGCGGTGGACAGCAGCTTACCGGTGTTTGCGATCCGAACCGTTGACGAGGGGCTCAACCGCATCATGGCGCAGGCGCGCTTCAACACGCTGCTGATGTCGCTGCTCGCGGCAACAGGCCTCGTGCTCGCAGCACTGGGAATCTACAGCGTGATCGCCTGGCTCGTCGCACAACGCACGCGCGAGATCGGCGTGCGGATGGCGCTCGGCGCCTCGAAGCGCGACGTCGTCAGGATGATGAGCCTGCACGGCCTGAAACCCGTCGTGATCGGATTGACCGTGGGGTTCATCGGCGCGATCGGCGCGACGCGGCTGCTGCAGAATCAGCTGTTCGAGGTCGAGCCGCGTGATCCGATCACGTTGATCGCAACGGCGGCGCTGCTGCTGGTCGTTGCCGCGGCCGCGGCCGCACTTCCGGCGTGGCGCGCAACGGCAATCGATCCGTCGACCGCGTTACGGGAGTAACACAGGCCGGGCTGCGCGATCCCACTGCGCGTTCCAACGCTCGGGCGGATGCTGTGGCAGCCACGCGCGGCTTCTGGCGAGCGGCGAATCGGGCGAGTTGGAGCCGTTGGCCAAGGTTACGAGCAGGTTCGCAAGATCGCCGGGATCGCGAAAAGTCACGCCGTCCTGTCCGCTGGTCATCACTTCCGACAGCACGGGAGCGTAGTCGTAGGCCGCGGCGGGCACACCGGCGCCGCGCAGATCCGCGAGCTTCATCGGGAGATCGAGACCTGACGAGGACTGATGAAGACAGAGACCCAGATCGGCCATGCCGACGAGCGTCGGATAATCGGACGGCTCGAGCCACATGGTCTTAACCGCGATCGCTTTGAAGTGGCGACGCGCCGCGCGTGCCTCGAACGCATCGCGCAAGGCGCCCCGTCCGGTCAGAAACACGGCAAGAACTGGTGTGCCGGTGCCGGTGCCAGTGCCGCCAATGCGCGTCAGCTGCCGCTCGGCGCGCTCGAGGGCTTCGAGCAGCAGATCGAAGTCCTCGTCGGGCGTCCAGCTGGTCGGACAGACGACGAGAAGTGGCCGCGACGAACCGAGCTGCGCGTCGTTGGCAACTCGATCCCACAACGCCCTGGCATCGGCGGCCGATGAGCGCGTGAAGGCATCGCCCGGTCGATCGTAGACAACCGCGGCTTTCACTTTGTATTCACGGGCCAGCCAATCCGCGAGGGCCTGCGACACGGCAAGGTGCGCGGTCGCCCGCTTGGCCCACCGCCGTTCGCTTCGCGCGATCGCCTTCACCGCGCGGTGCTGTTCACCGAGCCGGACTGCCGCGATCGTGTGCGAGAGGTTGTGCCAGTCGATCACAAATCGCGCCCCGCGGAGCCGGGAGACGAGCCACGCGATAAACAAGGTCGGAAAGGCCGGCGGGTTCTGGACGAGGATCAGATCCGGCTTCGGAATGCGCACCAGGATGCGAAACAATCGCATCGCCTGCCCGAGACCGCGCGCCGCCGAGCTGAAGACAAACCGGCGAATGCCGCCCTTCGCACGATTCACGAAGGAGCGATCCGGTATGCGATGCACGTGAATGCGCGGATTCGACGCCACCGCCGGCATCACCGCCGCGCCCTCGAGGCCGATCAGATCGACATCGCTTCCGGCCGCGGCGAGCGACGCCGCGTGGTATTGCATGCGCGGGCTGCGGCCCAGATCTCCGATTACGATAACGGCGGTTCGCATTGACTCTGTTCCTGCTGCTCGCGCTCGGTAGTGCCGCCCTGGCACTGGTGATGACTCCCGTGATTGGACGGGTGGCGACGCGGCTTGGACTGGTAGACGCCCCAGGGGGCCGGAAGGTTCATGCGCATTCCGTCCCACGACTGGGCGGTTTGGCGGTCGTCCTGGCAGCAAGTCTCGCGTTGTGGCTCGTCACGCGCTTCGGTCCCGTCCTGGTGGATTCATCCGCCTGGACAACCATGCGCCCATTCTTCATCGCGAGCGGCATGATTTTTCTGGTCGGTCTTGCCGACGACATGCGCGGACTCGGGGTGGTGCCGAAGCTCCTAATCGAATTCGCGGCCGCGGCCATCATGATGCAGTCAGGCCTCCTCATCGAACGGATCACGGTGCTGGGCTGGACGCTGCCGCTCGGCTGGGCCGCATGGGCCGTGACCGTGACATGGCTGGTCGGTCTCACCAATGCGTTCAACCTGATCGACGGCGTTGACGGCCTCGCCGCCGGCATCACGGCAATCGCCGGCGCCGCGTGCGTCGCGATCCTCGTCGCCCGTGGTCACATGCCGGAGGCGATGATGCTCGCCGCCTTCGTCGGCGCCTCGATCGGGTTCCTGTTCTTCAACTTCCAACCGGCGTCGATTTTCCTCGGCGATAGCGGTAGCTTGCTCGCCGGCTTCCTGCTGGCCGCAACCGCAATCACCGGCTGGCAGAAGGGTGCGACGGCGCTCGCCGCCGCCGTACCGATCCTGATCTTCGCGCTGCCAATCGCCGACAGCGCGCTGGCGCTGACACGACGGATCCTCGCGCGGCCAGCGACCGGGCGGTCGATTCGCGCGACGCTGCGGCAGATCGCGCAACCCGATCGCGAGCACATCCACCATCGCATGCTGGCCATGGGATGGTCGGTGCGACGCACGGTGCTGGTCCTCTACGGTGTGACCGCGATCCTGTCGGCGCTCGCCCTGGCGACGGCCGATGTGCCGGCGCCATGAAGCGCGTGCTGCTGGTGCAGCCATCGATGCAGCCGCCGGGCGGCGGCAACGGTGTCGCCGCCTGGGTGCTGCAAGCATTGGTGGCCGAACACCACCACCCCGGCTACAGGGTCACCGTGCTGTCATGGCGGCCGGTGGAGATCGAGCCGGTCAATCGCTTTTTCGGCACGTATCTTCGCCGCAGTGATTTCGACACCATTGAAGTGCCGCGATCGTGGCGGGTTGTCGCCGATCGCTTGCCGACGCCGTCGACGCTACTCAAGCTGTCGCTGTTGATGCGCTACACGCGCACGGTCAGCGCGGGTTTCGACGTCGTCTTCGGCGTTTACAACGAGACCGACTACGGACGCCGCGGCATTCAGTACGTTCACTATCCAACGTATCTGCGGCCCCGCCCGAAAGTGGATCTTCGCTGGTACCATCCGCCGCAGTCCGGATTGAATCTGTATTACAAGTTCGCCGATCGCATTGCGGATTTTTCGCTCGATCGAATGAAGGCCAACCTCACCCTCGTCAATTCCAATTGGACCGGTGAGCAAGTCTCGACGTTTCTGGGCATCAAGACGCGAACGCTGTATCCACCTGTAGTCGATCCCGCGCCGGCGGTGCCGTGGAGCGAGCGCCGCAACGCCTTTCTTGCCGTCGGCCGCATCTCACCCGAGAAGGAATACGAGCGCGTCATGAAGATCCTGGCGCGGGTCCGTCAGCATGCGCCTGACATCACGCTGACCATCATCGGCACACGCGACCGGCATGCGCGCCGCTACTTCCGATCGCTCACATCGCTGGCCGCATCGCTGGGATCGTGGATCGATTTTCGCGACAACCTCACGCGCGACGACGTGCGAGCGTTGATGGCTTCCTGTCGATACGGCGTGCACGGCATGCGCGAAGAACACTTCGGCATGGCTCCCGCCGAAATGGCCCGCGCCGGCGCGATCGTCTGGGTACCCAGCGGCGGAGGGCAAATGGAAATCGTCGGCCGCGAGCCGGCCTTGATGTACGCGTCCGACGATGATGCGGTTCAGAAGATCTCGGCGACGCTGAACAGCGCATCCGAGCAGCAGCGACTGCGTGAGCACCTGGCGATTGTCACTGAACAATTCTCGACGGCGCGATTCATCCAGCAGGTTCGCTCAATTGTGAACGACTTCCAGGGCTGAGATGCAGTTCGCGCTCAGGTCAATTGGCGGAAGCCGGGATCGTTGATCAATTCCTGATAGGTGCCCACGCCTGCGAGCTTGCCGTCGCGAAGGTAGATCAGGCGATCGCAGTTCTTGACCGTCGACAGCCGATGGGCGATCGCGATGATCGTCCGAGTTCCCCGTACGTTGGCAATGGCCTCCGACACTTCGCGTTCGGTCTGGGTATCGAGGGCCGCCGTCGCCTCGTCGAAGAACAGCACCGGCGGATCGTGATACAGCGCGCGCGCGATGGCGACGCGCTGCCGCTGCCCGCCGGACAGGCGGATGCCGTTTTCTCCGACGACCGTGTCGAGCCTCGTCGGTAACGCCGCCACGACTTCGTCGAGCCGGGCCTGCGCGACCGCCGCTCCGAGCCGCGTCTCGTCGATGGCGCCGTCAGGGATGCCGAAGGCGATGTTGCGGCGCAGGGTATCGTCCAGCAGATAGACGTCCTGCGATACGTAACCAACCTGGCGCTGCCATGATCGCTCGCGGCCGTCGAGCGGCTCGCCATCGATCAGCACGCGGCCGATGGTTGGCGGCAGCAGCCCAAGCAGCACGTCGACCAGCGTGCTCTTGCCGGCGCCGGTCGGCCCGACGATGCCAACCGACTGGCCGCGCTCGATCGTGAAAGAGATGCCATCGAGCGCGAACGGCGGGCCGCCTTCGTACCCGAAAGACACGTTCTCGCATGAAAGCGAGGACTGCATCAGCAGACGCTCGTGTTCGTAGGGTTTCGCCGCCGGCACGCGCAGCTTGCGCATGTCCTCGTCCATCTTGCGGACCCAGGGATGCGCCTCGCGCATGTAGCCGACGTTCAGCATGATGCGGTTCGCGGACGGCACGACACGGAAGCCGGTGTAGGCAAATAGCGCGAGAACCGACACGACGTTGCCCCCGGGCATGTCCTGGCGCATCACCAGGAACACGACGAGCAGCATACTGAGGATGAGCGTCGCTTCGACGCCAAGCCGCGCCAGCGTGGCCGACCACGCGCGCCGCTGCTTGGTGGCGCCGAGGTCGCGCTTGACCGCGCGAAATCGCTCCTCGAAGAACGGCTGGCGGCCCGTGACCTTGACGTCCTTGATCGCGCCGAGGCTCTGCTGCAGCAGGTGCAGTTGTTGTTGATACAACTGGCGCTCCGACTCGCCAATACGCTCCCACGCGCGTCGGGTCATCACGATCGGCACCAGGACGAGCGCGAGGACGACGACCACGGTCGCCAAGGTGATCGGCGGCGCCGAGAACAGCAGCACGATCGCCAGCGCCGCGATGATCACCGCTTCGGCGAGGATGTTGATCGCCGACCCGGCGATCAACTCGTAGGCGATGTCGGACGCGCGCGCCATCGGCTCGATGAGCGATGCGGATCGCCGCCTGGCATGGAAGAGGTAATCGGCGCCAAGGTAGCGCGCCAGCAGGCGTTCGGCGGCGACCGCCGATGATCGATAGACGGTTCCCTGGCGCAGCCACTCCGCCCACGAGAGAAACGCGGCGCGCACCACATAGAAGATGCCGACGCTGAGCGCGAGCGCGGCGACGAGGGCGCGCGGATCGCTTGACGGCCACCACGCCCACAAGCGGGACACGACCGGCGCCGTTCGCACCTGCTCCGGTTCGACGACGAGGCGCAGCAACCCGAAGACCGCGAGCGCTCCGGTTGCTTCGATGATCGCAGCGAGACCCGCCACGGGCACGAGCGCAAACCAGCGCCAGCGCTCGCGCGCCGGCAGCCAGCCGATCACCGCCCTCAAATCGCCAATCACGCCTTCCAGATTCTGCCTTACTTCAGTAGTGGTTCAGCTACACTGGCCTGCTCATGCAGGACCTCACCACGGGTTCGCTGACGAACCATCTCATCAAGACCACGAGCTTCATGCTCGTCAGCATGATCTTCCAGACGCTCTACATCCTGGTCGATCTGTTCTGGGTGGGACGGCTGGGCACGGATGCGATCGCCGCGGTGGGTCTTGCCGGCAACCTCTCGTTCATCGTGATCGCGATCACGCAGGTGTTGAGCGTAGGCGCCACGACGCTCGTGTCGCACGCGGCAGGCCGGAAGGATCAGGATCGCGCGATCTTCCTGTTCAACCAGTCCCAGGTGCTGTCGATGGTCGTCGCGATCGCGTTTCTGGCGGTCGCGATGCTGACGCGTCATCAGTACGCCGCCGAACAGAGCGCGAGCGAAGGTATGCGCATCGCCACCGAGCAATACCTGCGGTGGTTCATCCCGGCGATGGCGTTGCAGTTCGCAATGGTCGCAATGGGCGCGGCGCTGCGCGGCACCGGCAATTTCAAGCCGGGCATGCTGGTGCAGACCGGCACTGTCGTGATCAACATGGTCCTGGCGCCGTTCCTGATTTTCGGCTGGGGGCCCTTCCCCGAAATGGGCGTCAGCGGCGCAGCGGTCGCGACGTTCATTGCGGTCGTCACCGGCGTGGTGTGGATCTCGTTCTATTTCATCGACGCGAAGGCGTACTTGCGATTTCATTTCGGCCACTGGAAGCCCGATCTGCGCGTGTGGTGGGACATGCTCAAGATCGGCTTGCCGGCCGGCGCCGAGTTCGCGCTGATGGGTGTCTACATGGCGGTGGTCTATGCGATCACCAAGCCATTCGGCGCGCCGGCGCAGGGCGGCTTCACGATCGGCTTGCGCGTCGTGCAGTCGGCGTTCCTGCCGGTCGTGGCGCTGGGCTTCTCGGTGGCACCGGTGGCGGGACAGAACTTTGCTGCGCGCAAGGGCGATCGCGTGCGCGCGGCATTCAAGGCCGCGGCGGCGATGGCAGCGGTCTTCATGCTGCTCATCGGCGTCGGGATGTATTTCGGCGCGACTGCAGTGATGCGGTTCTTCACCAAGGATCCGGAGGCCATCGCGGTGGGCGTCGAGTACCTGCAGATCGTCGTGGTGACGTTCGTGCCATCGGGAATCACGTTCGTGTCGTCGAGCATGTTCCAGGCCCTCGGCAACACGATTCCCCCGCTGGCGACATCGACGCTGCGCATCCTGATCGCCGCCATCCCGGCGATCTTCCTGTCGCGCCTGGCCGGCTTCCACCTGACGTGGATCTGGTATCTGGGCGCCGTCGCGGTGTTGCTGCAGATGACGCTGAACCTGATCCTGCTGCAGCGTGAATTGAAGGTGAAGCTGGGTAGCGATCAATCGCCAATTCCACAGGCAGCCGCCGTAGGTATAATCACGGGCGAGTGAAGCTCGCCGTCCCGAAAGAATGCCGCCCCGGAGAACGCCGGGTCGCGGTCACCCCCGAGAACGTCGCGCGGTTGATCAAAATGGGCTTTGCGGTAGCCGTCGAGCATGACGCCGGCGCCGCCGCCTCTTTCGGCGACGATGATTACGTCGCGGCGGGCGCCGAGATCGTCGCGGACACGCGCGCCATCTGGCAGACGGGCGACATCCTCCTGAAAGTGCA